>SXGS01741932.1_pt1 | contig 22638 bp, 17 predicted proteins | sample 3174681 | NCBI WGS metagenome assembly SXGS01 (sample SAMN11356861, study PRJNA531348) | freshwater metagenome | isolation source: freshwater sample F1-80 | place: China: Fuxian Lake, Yuxi | collected 2017-12-25
GCAGATGGGAACTTACCAAAACAAGCCCGAAGCGCAAGTGAGTGAGAGCCTGGATTGACTCGTGCGTGGTTTCGTCACTCGCTTGCGCTTCGGGCTTGTATTGGTAAATTCCCATCTGCCGCTCGCCTTAACACCTTTGGCCGCTAGGCCAAATCGCGATCTTCGAACAATAGCAGCGCCAGAAACATCGAAAGCATGATATACAGCAAGCAGTATACGAGCGTACCACACAGCAGCGAAATCGGGATCGGATTGCCCGCATCAATGGCCGCTTGCATCGCAAAGTGCTCCAAGATAGGCACTATCGTCGATACCAGTTGCGCCACGAATTTGACAATTTCGAATCCGGCGACTGTGCTGCTGACCAGGGCGGTTGCTAAGTGGCCGACTATGTATACGCCGAAGCAGACCGCGATGTTTGCCAGTTGAGGCAAGCGTGTGGCCAGCGCAACGCTAATGGCGCTCAGCACTGTCGCTTGCATCAATCCCAGCAGCAGTCCGGGAACCGTACGCACCATTTCCATATGACACACTTGCCATGTAGGTGCTTCGTTCGACGTTTCTCGCGCTTCGTAGATTGGCTTGTACGCCACGGCGGCCAACTCGATTGCGCCGAGAACTACAAACATTAGCACCAAAATCCAAAAAATGCCCATGAATTTGCCCACCACAAACGAACGCCGCTGAATGGGTTTGCTGAGCACGGTAAGTGCTGTGCGGCCTTCGATTTCTTCGCTAATAGAACTGCTGGCTGACCAAATTCCTTGAAAAGCGGCCAACAGCATGATGACCGTGATACCGCAATCTTTCAGCAGTTTGATATCCTCGCCAAAAGTATTGAACGACAAGAAAACGAACAAAACGATTGCCACCGTACCAAGCAACATCAAGACGGTGAACAGCGGCTGAGCCAGCTCGTTCTTAACGGTTGCCAAAGCAACTGCGGATACGCGTGGCGCAACGGCTTGTTGCAGAAGGATGGCTAATCCAACAAACAGGATCATCACTGCTGTAATCGGAATGCTGCTGGCCTCCGGAACTGGCGGAACAGTGACAATAGTGAATTCCACTTTCGCCGGATCAATTTCTCCGTTCTGTATGTGCAGTCGTCTACCAGTCCCAGGCGGCAACGGTAAGGGCTCTTTGCTCTTGCGGTCCCAGACGAGCGATTCCGCAGCATCCACGCGACGCGGAGCAGTATTAAAGTCTCGCGTTTGGGCAGCATCGGCCAACAAGATTCGCCGATCCGTTTTGATTTCCAGCGATTGCAGCAACGATTGATCGACTTCAAATTCGATTGGCACAAAGGGAGCTTGTTGCTCACCCGTACCGGCAGGAATGATCTGCTCAATCACAACTCTTCCTGTTTGGAAAAGCCGCGGAATGCTTTCCAACGATCGCAATGGCTGTTCGACCAGCGGAGTACTCAGCAAACCGATCAACATCACAATAAGAATGCTTAGGCCGATGTATCCGGACGAGCCCTCAGCAAGTGTGCTGAACGCATTCTTCGCAGGCTGAACGGCACTGCAGAACACGAGGGACCAGCCGACGATTGCCGCAAGAATCGCTGTCGCAATGAATATCAGCAGTTGCTCATTAGAATCGGGTTTTTGGTCAGCAGAAAAATTCGCGGTGATCAATAACCAGGCACCTAAGGATAGCGCAGCCGTGATCAGCGCGGCAACTGAATGGCCAGCAGATGTTTCGGCAAGTTTTGACCAAACCGGCACATTGCAAAGGAGCTTAAACAAACAAACCGCCAATATTACCGCCAACACGCCAACTGCGATTCCGACTCCTAAGAACCAAATAGGCGACATCCATTTGGTTAGCCAGAAATCGGAAGGCCCTTTTGCTTGGGCGATTAACAAACTATCTAGCGACGCAGACCACGTCGACAACTGAATTGGGCTGGGAAATGTCATTGGATTTTTAGCTGAGAAGGGCCAGGAACTAACAACGGCCGATGGAAACCACAGGAGTCCTATTTTGCACCAGGATTGATGTCCCGTCGACAGCCTTCAGAAAAATAACCAGCCAATGCCGCTTGCAAGTGACCAAGACCGTTCGATCCGCAGTCAGTTGGATTGCAGCAAAATCGCAAGCAAGGCGAATTTCTCAAGGCCTGGGCGAAATTCGCGGTATTTTTTGAACCTACTGTTCGGAAGTACGAACTCTCGTTCGATCCCAATACGAGACCCGCCATAAAATGGTTCAGGTGTTGGGGCGGACTTTCGAGAAAGCCGCATATTTATTTCTGTTTCCAGATTTCGGAGAATCGCTCCTCACCGCCGCGCGGAGCTTCGCGCTTCGCGCCCGAGGATTCCTAACGGTTTCTGCCTCAGTAGGCTGAACTGGTTTGGTAGTAATCACTTCTAAACGCGGGTTACTGCGAAGGCAGTTTTTGACAATGCGATCTTCAAGCGAATGGAAGCTGATGACAACCAACCTGCCCCCCTCAGCCAAGCAGTCTGGTAATCGATCGAGTGCTCGCTGGATGATCTCTAGTTCGTCATTGATAAAAATTCGCAGCGCCTGAAAAGTTCGCGTCGCCGGATCGAGGCGCTGGCCATGTTTGTATGTTTGCGGGACACTGGCCGAAATTATTTCCCGCAAACGAGCTGCGGTTTGAATAACCTCTTCATGACGAAATAACACGATTTTCCGAGCGATTCGACGGCTGTATCGTTCTTCGCCGTAACGAAAAATCACGTCAGCGATTTCGCGTTCGCTGGCCGAATGCAACCATTGCCAAACCGGTTGCCCCGAATCGATATCGAATCGCATATCCAACAAACCGGTCGCAGCAAAACTGAAACCGCGTTGCGGATCAGCCAACTGGTCGCTTGAAAGCCCCAAGTCCAGCAAGATTCCGTTGGCCTTTGCGTCGCCGAATTCTGACAGGATTTCTGGAATATGTTCGTATGAATCACACCGAACATGGACGCGTTGATCAACCAATTCGGCGGACAATCGCTGTGCTGCTGCTGGGTCGCGATCGATGGCAATAAGCAACCCACTTGGACCCAGTAGGTTCAAGATGGCTTGGCTATGACCACCACCGCCGGCCGTTCCATCAACCCAAATTTCGTTCTGTCCCGGCAGCCCTATGTCCAGCACTTCGGCCAACATGACGGGAACATGAGTAGTTTGCCGAAGCTGAGTCATTTAAATATGCCGACTGTCGGCTCGACATCCAAAAAGGTCTATTGCATCGATTGCGAACAGATTTATAATCCACCCTCTCAACGGTATAGACGTTCGAGTAGAGCGTTTGGTATTGTTTTGGGCAAGTTGCCGGTACGAGCATTTCGCCATTAGGCGGGTGTAGCTCAGTTGGTAGAGCACAACGTTGCCAACGTTGTTGTCGTGGGTTCGAATCCCATCACCCGCTCTTGCGACTGCCGGGCTTGCCCTTTTTCGTTTTGCTTTTTGATTTTCGATCGATTGTGCATTCGGTGAGCGCCGCGATCGACTACTGTTTCTCTCACCCACTTAAAAAACGCGGGGCCGTTGGAATGTCAACTACGAATTTGGATACGGATGGCAGCGAAGTTGACCAAGAAAATACCGATCCTTCCAAGCTAATTCAGGTTGATCTGCAGATCAACGCGGTATCGGCTTGCGAGCGGCATGTGGTCGTTACAGTCCCTCGCACCGAGATCGATCGCTATTTCCGTGAGGCGTTCGATCAAGTTTCTCCCAAAGCCGAATTGCCTGGTTTTCGTCAAGGAAAAGCTCCGCGGCGCTTAATTGAAAGTCGCTTCAAGGGCCAAGTTTCTGAGCAAGTAAAAAGTTCCTTGATCATGGACAGCTTGCAAAAAGTGACCGACGGTGGTCATTTTTCCGCGATCAGCGAACCGGACTTCGACTACAACGCTATCGAGATTCCAGAGCAGGGCGATTTTCGTTATGAATTCAAAATCGAGGTGCGTCCTGATTTTGAAACTCCGAACTGGAACGGATTGAATCTAACCAGGCCAACGATCAACCTGACAGAAGAAGATATTGATCGCCATCTAACGCGAACACTCGCCAGATTTGTGCCCGGCGAATCTGTCGATGGTCCAGCGCGATTGGGCGATATCATCATTTTCAACGCGAAATTCAGCGTTGCCGGTGAGCAAATCAATGAATTAGCGGAAGAGTCGACGGCGGTTCGATCGACGCTTTCATTTGGCGATGCTGTAGTTGCCGATTTTGGAAGTCTAATTGTTGGTGCCGCCGAAGGAGAAAAACGCTCGACGACGACGGTTATTTCCGATGGTGCCTCAAATGCGGACCTTCGCGGGCGGACCGTCGATATCGAATTCGAAATCGTTGAGGTGCGCCGCATCGAAGTTGAAGAAATCAGCGACAAGAAACTGGAAGAACTGGGGTTTAGTGGCCCGCAAGAGTTACGCGACTTTGTCAGAGACGAGTTAGAACGACAGTTTGAATACCATCAACAACAAGCGCTCCGCAAGCAAATCGTGCAGATCCTTACCAAGAACGCGAATTGGGATATGCCGCAAAGCTTGGTGAACAAGCAAACGTCGCGCGAACTACAGCGCATGATCCTCGAGCTGCAAAGAAGTGGTTTTTCTCAAGAGCAAATTCGCAACTACGTTAACGTCGCCAGAAACAACGCTCGTGAGAGTACGATTGCAGCGCTACGCGAGCATTTTGTGCTTGAAAAAATCGCCGAGGAATTGAAAATTGAACCGTCGCAGCAAGCTTACGACCGCGAAGTAAATCTGATCGCCGAACAGAGTGAAATGTCGCCTCGCAAGATTCGAGCTCGACTTGAAAAGACTGGCCAAATGGATGCGATTCGTAATCAAATTGTCGAACGCGAAGTTATCGCCGTAATAGCTCAGGTGGCCTCTTTGGTAGATGTGGCTGATACGACGTTCCTTAAACAGGAACCGGAATCTAGCAGCCTTGACTTTACGATTACTGGTGAATTAGCGGCGATCCCAGAGGCCCAACACGACAACGCGCCGGCCGCCCATCCGGGCGCACCGAAATTGCCAGAGAACGAAAAGAACTAGTTCCGTCCATGTCCATGCCTGCTCCTGGGTGCAACTGTTTTGCATCGGCCGGCTGGTGCGAAGAATGAAATTGCGCGAACTAGCCTAGGATTCCAACAAAGTACGAAGGAGTGCAACTTGAAGTCTCTGCTCTTGGCTCAGGATATGACAAACTCCTATGCCGCATCCAGTTATCAGCGCCAGCGCCAATTGACCTTGGGCGATCTGTTGCTCGAAAATCGGATCATCTTCTTGCAGGGCGAAATTCACACCGGCAACGCCAACGAAGTTGTCATGAAGTTGCTGTACCTGCAAAGCGAGAACCGTCGCAAGGATATTCACTTCTATATCAACAGTCCGGGTGGCGAAGTGATCGCCACGCTAGCCATTTACGATACCATGCAAATGCTTTCATGCCACGTCGCTACCTATTGCGTTGGCCAAGCTGCCAGCGGAGCGGCGGTGCTGTTAGCCGGCGGCACGAAAGGCAAGCGTTATTGTTTGCCGCACAGTCGCGTTATGGTTCACCAACCTGCCGGCGGTGTTTCGGGGCAAGTTTCCGATATCGAAATACAAGCCAACGAGATTTTGCGCTACCGCGATATGCTCAATCAGATTCTCTCCGAACACACTGGAAAATCGGTTGAACAGATTGCCAAAGACGCAGATCGCGATTTCTTCCTAACCGCAGAGGCCGCCAAGGAATATGGACTGGTGGACCAGCTTCTAGCCAAACAAGAAATCGAGACCGAGGAAAAGGATTAAGGACTGCCAAATATGCCTATGATTCCCTATGTCATCGAGAAGAGTGGCCGTGAAGAGCGCGTCTACGACATATATAGCCGCCTCCTGAAGGACCGCATTATTTTCTTGGGCACACAGGTCGATGACGAAGTCGCCAACGCCTTGGTTGCGCAAATGCTGTTCCTCCAATCCGATGACCCCAAAGCGGATATTCATCTGTACATCAATTCGCCGGGCGGAAGTGTTAGCGCGGGGTTGGCGATCTACGACACGATGCAGTTTGTTTCCTGTGATGTCGCTACCTATTGCATAGGCCAGGCGGCTTCGATGGGCGCGGTCTTGCTCGCCGCAGGTGCCAAAGGAAAACGCTACGCACTGCCCAACGCCCGCATTATGATTCATCAACCTCTGGCCGGCATGTCAGGTACCGCTGAAGAGATTTCTATTCATGCTCGCGAGTTCAAACGGATCAAGCAAAAGCTGAACGAGATCCTCCTAAAGCACACCGGACAAGAATTGACCAAGATCGAACAGGATACCGATCGCGATCGATTTATGTCCGCCGAAGAGGCCGTAGGCTATGGGTTGATCGATAAAGCAATCGAATCCATGCCGCGCGAGGCCATTCCCACGCCACCGGCGACTTAGGCGAGCGGCAGATAGTTTCTTAACAATACAAGCCCGAAGCGCAAGCGAGTGTATGCCAGGATTGACGCACTCGCTTGCGCTTCGGGCGTGTATTCGCTTAGGCCTTGGTAAATTCCCATCTGCCGTTCGCCTAAAGGCAATCAGTCGCATTGCTCCACGACATTCAGGTTGAAGCTGACGTTCGAGTCAAAGCGCGATAGAGCGATTCGTATTGCGCGAGTTGGTCAACTAGCTGAAATCGCTTGGCAATTTGTTCGCGATTGAGCTGGCCAATACGGCTCTGCAGCTCTTCGCTGTGCGCCAAGTGAACAACTTTCGTTATGAGCGCTTCCCAGTCGCCCGCACTAGCGATCTGAAAATCAGCTAATTCTCCGCTGCCACCTTCGACCAGTTCCCGGACACCATCGACTCCAAATGCGACGAAGGGTCGCGCACGTTCCATAGCCTCTAGCAAGACATTGGGCATCCCTTCGTAAAATGCCGGCAGCAGCAATAATCTTGATGATGCTAGCCAACTCGCGGCCTCGGGCTGCCAACCAACGAAGTGAATTCGCGACCGATGTTTGCACTGAGTGGCGATCGATTTCAGTTGAGCCTCTTGACTACCCTGGCCCATCAAAACCAAGAAATAGTCGTCGAGCTGGCTGAGTATTTCGTCGGCATGATGAAGTAACTCTCTGCAACCCTTTTGCTGTTCCAAGCGGCCGAGCATCAGCAATACTCGAGCGTCGCGAGGCAAGCCTAACTGAGTCCAATCGGGCGCACGCTGGTCGATCGATTGCAACTCGATTCCATTGGGAATAACAACGAGTTTGCCATTGGGGATTCGCTCGCGTTGGATACACCGGTTGGCTACGTCGCGACTGACGCACACGAATTTCTTGAAGCGGCGCGAGAGCATGCCCTGAATCCAACTTCGCAGGCGACTTGGATCGCTGACTCGTACACCACCGACCAGCGAAACTGCTTTAGAACGTACTGCCACGGCACATGTTACGTTGGCGTGCCAAAGCATGGACTGAATCACGTTAGGCCGGAATCCTGATATTTCCCGCTTCAGCCATTGAACAATTCTCGGCAAATCCGCGATGCGTTGTGCGCCACCAAATTCCGTTGGCACCGCAGCCGCCTGCAATCGGTCGATAAGTTTCGCACGTGCCCCGATCGGTTTAGGACCTAGCGTTAGCAGTTTAACGCGATGCCCGCGCGCCGCCAGATAAATTGCCAAATCGCAGATGCACTTTTCGGCGCCTCCCGGGTCGAGTTCGGTAATGACCAACAGTATCGATAAAGGCGCTGGAGCGTGCGGTTCCAAAGTGTACATGTCCCACGCGTTGGGGCGTCGCAACACAGCCGCCGGCTAATGTTGTTTGGCGCCATGATTTTTTCGGAGGTCATGCGCGCCGGTGCGCATGGGGTCTCGGCAATCTGACGGTCGAAAATAGCAGAGGCTTGCTCACTGCTTGGAAGTATCTTATTTTAGTCGTTCTGTTATCCTCTGTTGGTGAAGGAGAAACCCTGGATGACGATTTCGAGTGTCGACTTGGACGAAATTTCCTCGTACGACTACAAATTGCCGCGCGAGTTGGTTGCACAATACCCGGTTGAACATCGTATTGACGCGAGATTGATGTTAGTGGATCGTCGCAAGGGGACGATCAGCCATCATCATGTTCGTGATTTACCGGAGATGCTCAGCAGTGGAGACGCATTGGTGCTGAATAACTCCAAAGTGATACCCGCTCGCTTGCTCGGATTTAGGACTAGTACGCGCGGCAAATGGGAGGGACTGTTTCTGCAGCGTGCAGAGCACAATGTCTGGGAGTGCCTGAGCAAAACCCGAGGCAGTCTTACTATTGGCGAATCGTTAACACTGCTCGACCGCGAGGGACGCGAAAGCGAACAACTGGTAGTGTGCGCAAAATTGGAAGACGGCCACATCGCAGTGCGACCGATCGTTGAGTGCGAGTTGTTCACGTTGCTCGCAAAATTCGGTCGCGTGCCATTACCTCCGTACATTCGCGATGGCCACATGATTGACCAAGACAGTGCCAGTTACCAAACCGTCTATGCCAAGGAACCTGGTTCGGTTGCCGCCCCCACAGCCGGACTGCACTTTACTGCAGACTTATTGAAGAAGATCCAAGCGAGGGGAGTCGTCACGGCGCCCGTGACGCTCCATGTTGGTCTAGGTACTTTTCGACCAATCTCGTCGAGTCGCTTGGCTGACCACAAAATGCACTTGGAGCAGTTTCAGCTCACCGATGTCGTGGCTCAGAAACTGAACCAATGCCGCGCCTGTGGCATGAGAATCATAGCTGTGGGCACAACGTCAGCGCGACTGCTAGAATCTAGTTGGTGTCCGCAGAGTTGTAATATTGTTCCTCGATCTGGGCAAACTGATCTGTTCATTCGCCCCAGTTATCAATTTCAGGCGCTCGACGCGCTGCTGACCAATTTCCATCTTCCCAAGAGCTCACTGTTGGTCTTAGTAGCCGCCTTTGCCGGTCACGAACTGACCATGCAGGCCTATCGTGAGGCGATTGAAGAGCAATATCGTTTCTACAGTTACGGCGACTGCATGTTGATAGTTTGACCCCATTTTGTAAGAGGGTAAGGCTGAGATCCAAGTGGGCTTTATGCCTGTCCGTTCACTGGTTCATTCATTTTTTCCACGAATCAGGCAATGAACTTATGATGTGGACATTCGAGATTATCATCGAAAGGCATAATTGAGACGCGTTCATCGGTTTGAGGAATTAGCATGGCATGTCGACTTGACCACTTGTTTCATGCAGGCGAGCTAGACAACACGCAGCTCGGCTGGACTATTGGCTGGCTCGAATTGTCTGGCTTTCAGCAAAGGCTGGAGCTGAAGCTCGTTGGCAACTGCCACCCAGACCTCGCTGGATGGACGTTTCGGATCAAACGTGTCCTGCCGGAGCTAACGCAGAAATGCGATGGCGACGAAGCACCGAATTATTCAGGCATCAATCGTGACCAGTCCGGACACGTCGGCGATATAACCGCCGACCAAATGATCAAGCACTTTGAAATTCCCACCGACGAATTGATTGTACAACTGCAAGCTGGCCAATCACCGCCATTCACATGGCGCAAGTGTTTGTATTTGGAGTGGTTTAGTAACCGCAACGGGCGCATTGTCATTCAAAGCACTCGCTTGGAAATCGAAAGGATAGGTGAGCGCGCATTCGAGCTAACCGACCAGCAGTATCTTCTGCAGCGGCAACAGAATCAGCATGAGATGAATTACTTTATGACCCAACTCAGTGACGCAATCTCGGGTCAGTCCGAAGAAGCTGAGTAACGACCAGGGCTCAATTGCACCCGGTGGCCCCGGTGGCTGGCCATGCACGGACTGTGATCGGTTGGGCGAACATCAAATGCGGTTGGCCGATCACATCGATTTCCAATGGTTCGCACATTGTATTGTGCCGCACGGTCCAAGTGGCTTGGGAAAGCGTCCACGGATCATGGTCGATCTCGCCTCGGTACAAACGACCATTTCGACCGGCGCTGTACAGACAATAGCGAGCCGTCAACCAATGTTCGAGCGTGCCGGACAATGCTTGCGTACCTTCGCCAATCGCTCGATAGCTGGCCTCAAGACGCGCCGGTCTCTCACCTCGATGAGTTCGCCCACTGCGGAAATCGGTGACTCCCAAATCGTCCGTAGTCAGAAACATGTTCGCATCCATGTATGGCAAATGAAAGATTGATCTTGCCGTTCGCACTGCCAATCGATTCGCAGCATCAAGCGAGAAAAACCAGACTCCAGGCTTGCCGCCGTAGGTGACATAGGTGCGTACGTTTAGTTCCGGAAAACAACTAAACTTTGGCAAGGCCGGGCAGATTCTGGGGGCAACATTGGACATCAGGAACGGAACAATGCCCAACCAAGCTGTACCTTCACGAGTATCGAGCGTGAGTCCCTTGGGTAGCAGAGGTGCGATCTTGTTCGCATCGATGGGCCAATGAGCAAACAGCAGCTCCGACCAAGTCATACGCATGATCCAAGGATACTCTGGTGGCGCCCAAGTACGATCAGTCTTCGCGATCATATACATTCCTCAATGCCATCTCTAGATCGGGTAATTGAAACGCGAATCCGTTTTCAACCAGCCGCTTGGACACAACATAGCGGCCGTAAAGTGCCAATTCTGGATCAGTACGAAAGATCAGCGGTGCTCCCAGCCGGACCATCCACTGCGTCGCTGGCAAGCCGATCGGCATCCCGACGACCTTGCGGAGTATGCGCATGAATTCAATCTGCGAGACTGGGTTGGGAGCCGACGCTACGTACACTCCAATCATCCGGTCGTCCGTGATCGCTTTGGATATTAAATTGAACAGATCCGTTTCGTGAATCCAGGACATGCCTTGCGTGCCAGATCCAATTCTGCCGCCCAGCCCAATCCGTGCGAGAAAGCCGAGCATCTCCAGCGCACCGCCTCCAGCGCCACGATCACGACCAACTACAAAGCTGGATCGCAAAATGACGCCGCGTTGTTCCGGTAATTTGCTGCCGATAAACGCAGCTTCCCAGGCGCGACCGATGGTCGGTGCGAAGCCAATTCCCTCTGCGGATTCCTCGTTACATACAACTCTCGGAGGATCTCCATAGATATGTGCAGTACTCATCTGAACCCATACTGGAGGCGGAGACTTCGCCTCACGCATCGCCGCACCCAGGACTCGCGTCGATTCTACTCGCGAACGCAAGATCTCATCTTGATGATCAGCAGTCTTGATGCAATTGACCGTTCGCCCAGCCAGATTCAAAACTGCGTCGGTTCCATCAATCAGCCTCATCCAATCGCCTGGAGTTCGTCCATCCCATGTCGCACATTGCCATTCGCTTGCGACCTTTGGCTGTGAACGTGTTAGGCGAGCGGCAGATGGGAATTTACCAAGGCCTAAGCGAATACAAGCCCGATGCGCAAGCGAGTGCGTCAATCCTGGCATACACTCGCTTGCGCTTCGGGCTTGTATTGGTAAGAAACTATCTGCCGCTCGCGTTAGGATGGTCACACGCGCCCCGGCACTCGCAAATCGAGTAGCCAGCGAAGTGCCCAGAAAACCGCTGCCACCAGCGATCACAATCCTCTTTCCATTGAGACTCATAGTTATCCATCATGATTCCGATGTCGTACGCCGTTCAAGGTCTGCATGCGTAACCGCAATCCATTTCAGCGATTAACAGGACGGCCTGCGCCGGGGCTGCAAGAGAGTAGAAAAGTTCGTCCCGAAAGTTCATGGGTCAGCAGAGCCCTTGAATTGGCCGCATGAACTTGTGCAAGAAAGAACCCGGTTTCACGTTTCGCAAACTCGATTAGTCGATGATGCATCGAATCGTGAATCGGGCCGGTGAACGTTCCAGAAGCACTCGCTACACACTTGTGGTGGGCTGATAAAGGCTGATGTTGCGAACAAGTGAAGATACTGCACTTGGTTTTTGTCAGCGTTTACGAGCGCCGACCAGTCGACGACGTTTGGGACGCGCCGCTGAATGACTGGCCAAAGGGTGTTTGCCGTTACCTCTGGATGAGAACGGGGCGTCGAGATCCGTGCGACTGCTGTTCGTTCGCGACTGCGATGTACGGGCGTGGTTGCTCTTGGACTGGAATGGCTGGGCATGCTGACGACGACCGCGTCCCTCATCCTTGGTGCGAGCATCCGCCTGCCTGAATCCAGCGACTTCGAAGGCGATAGGCAGCTTCTTTTTGATCAGTCGTTCAATGTCTGCCAATTGGCCCAACTCGGTTCCATCGCACAGCGAAATCGCTGAGCCTTCGGCACCGGCTCGGCCAGTACGTCCGATACGATGGACGTAGGTCTCCGGTTCGTTGGGTAGTTCAAAATTGAAGACGTGCGAAATCCCTTCGATGTCAATTCCTCGCGCTGCGATGTCTGTGGCGACCAGAATGCGCGTGGCTTGAGATTTGAAGCCCGCCAAAATGCGCAGCCGGGCATTCTGACTCTTGTTGCCGTGCAACGCTTCGGTTGCAAATCCGGATTTTGTAAGTTGCTTGGCAACTCGATCGGCACCGTGTTTGGTACGAGTGAAGATCAGCGCGCGATCGACTTTCAGTTCACCGAGCATGGTTGCGAGAATATCGATCTTTTGCTTTTGCGGAACAAAGCATACGCATTGCTCGACCAATTCCGTCGTTTGACGCACCGGCTCGATTTGGACCCTTATCGGCTCCCGCAAGATTGAATTGGCTAGTTCTGCGATCGGACCAGGCATAGTGGCGGAAAAGAGCAATGTCTGTCGACGCTGCGAAAGCCCACGCACGACTTCGCGCACTGCGGGTAGAAATCCCATGTCGAGCATACGGTCCGCTTCGTCCAGTACCAAAAATTCAACATTTCGGGCATCGACAAAACCTTGACCGGTCAAATCGAGCAACCTACCGGGCGTCGCCACAAGAATATCGACTCCGTGACGAAGTTCGCGTACTTGCGGATTTTGATTCACTCCACCATGAACCACTGCGCAGCGCAATGAAGTAAAATGACCGTAGGTTCGGAAGCTATCACCGATCTGCAGAGCCAATTCGCGAGTGCTGGCCAATACCAAGCAACGAATCGAACGAACTTTGGTGGATTTGACCGGTGGGTTGGCCAACAATCGGTGAAGAATAGGCAGGGCAAACGCGGCAGTTTTTCCAGTTCCGGTCTGGGCACACCCCAGCACATCGCGGCCTTCGAGAATATGAGGAATTGCCTGAATCTGAATTGGAGTGGCGGTTTCGTAGCCTTCCGTCAAAACGGCCCGCAGAATGGGCTCGCATAGCCCAAGTTCGAGAAATGACATTCGGAGTCCTTAGGAGGAAAGTTCCAAGTCCGAATGAGCGAGCGCGAAAAGCGCTTTCAGAAAACCATTGGACCTGGCAGTTATCCAATGGTTGCAAAGCTGCCGAGTGGATGAAACTGATAGTTGAACGGACGCGATGATCCAATACATGGTCACCGAAATTTCGTCAGCTTCGATATTGTTGCCGATTCCAATCATTCAGACCAGTGGAATCTTCGCATTTTTTACAAGTTTCCCGCCGATGGTGTGGGAAACGTTACCTTTACTGTGAAATTCGGTGCCGAATTCGATCGACGATGACCGCGCTGAGAATCACGGCCCCAAGTACAACTTTTTGCGTGTAGCTCTCAATACCCATTAGATTCATGCCATTTTGAATAACTGCGATAATCAATGCTCCGATCAGGGTTCCCAAGATTTTGCCCTCGCCACCTGCCAGCGAAGTGCCGCCAACCACGACCGCTGCGATGGTGTACAGTTCGTACATTTGCCCGTAGGTGGGTGAGCCGCTCTTGAGCTGAGATGCTAACACAATCCCACCCAAACCGGCCAACATGCCCGATATGGCAAATGAAAGAATGATGACTCGATCGGTTGGCACGCCAGACAGTCTCGCGGCTTCGGCATTCCCGCCAACGGCGTAAAGGTAGCGTCCCAAAGTCGTACACGACATGACCACATGCGCGATACAGTAAAGGACCAGCATCAGAACAACCGAATTGGGAACATTTAGCAAATCTGCGCCGCGCCCCAGCCAGACAAACGTTTCCGGTACCTGATTGATCGACTGTCCCGCTGCTAGGATGTATGCCGTTCCGCTGGCCACCAACATCATCGCCAAGGTCACGATGAATGAGGGCACGCGGAAGGCAGTAGTTAATACGCCTGTCGTAACACCCGCCAAGCCGCAACCTGCAATGGCCACGGCGCAGCAAGGGACTGTCGCCCAAACCGAGGCTTGCTCGGCACCGGCAAAGTCGCGAATCAAACGAGCCGCCACAACCGCCGACAAAGCGATTAAACTGCCCACCGACAAATCAATTCCACCAGCGATGATCACCATCGTCATGCCGATCGCCACCATCGCAATGACTGAAATCTGATTGGCAATATTCAGCAGATTATCGCGTTTTAGGAAATTGGGCCAACGGTAACTCTGCGGTGCGAGTATTTCGACGCGGCCCAGCTTGGGAAATAACGTCGCGACATTCGCAACAATTCCCCAGTCTACGCTACTGCCGCTGCAAATGATTCTGTCCAGAGTTTGCTCACTCGCCACAAGCTGCTCCAGCTTTTGTCTTGCGTCGGCGGGTTGGCCAACAACAGTTTGCACCAAAGAAACCTGCACCTCGGCCAACTGGTTGACCAAGTCCGAAGCATACGTCTCATCGTCCGGGTGAGCGCGCACCACGATCAGCATTTTTTTGGAAGAGAGGTTTGGATCAGCCAACAACCGCCGGGCAACTTGTCGACTTGCCGCGAGCCCTGTCGGCTGCTGTTCGGCCCACGTGAGGGCACTGAAAAGCGCTCCCAGCAGAATCAATACTAACAACATTCCATATTCGGTTAGCAATCGCCGCCACATCTTTTCCTCGCTGGAATGCACCCCAGGCATGATTTCGAGCTACCTCACGGCCAACTGAAGTATGTCGTGCTGCGTAGCGTGGGCAACGTCGGTGATTTCGCCACTGATCCTGCCTTCATGCATGACGAGAATGCGGTCGGCGATGCCAAGCACTTCGGGTAGTTCGCTGCTGATCATCATGATCGCCTTGCCTTGATCAGCCAGTTGAAACATGAGCTGGTAAATCTCAAACTTCGCTCCTACGTCGACGCCTCGCGTGGGCTCGTCGAATATGATGACTTGTGAGTTGCTCATCAGCCACTTAGCAAGTACGACTTTTTGTTGATTGCCGCCAGACAGGTGGCGTACGCGCTGCCGATCATTGGGCGTTCTGATGTTCAGTTGCTTTTGGAAGGCGCTAAACCTGTGACGCAGTTGCGATTGTCGAACCCATCCGGCTGTGGACAAATCACGCATATTCGGCAAGCCAAAATTGTCGAGCACAGACATGCCGAGTACCAGACCCTGCTGCTTGCGGTCCTCGGTCAGTAAGCAAATGCCAGCCGCAATCGCTTGTCGCGGCGATCGAATCACTTTCTCGCGGCCATCGACCGCGATCGAGCCACTGTCCGCGCGATCAGCTCCAAATATCAGCCGAGCCAATTCCGTTCTGCCCGCCCCGACTAATCCCGTGACGGCAAGAATTTCGCCACGGCGAATCGACAACGAGACATTGCGCACTGCATCGCCCCGCACTAGTCCCGAGACCACCAATCTTGGTTCACCGCAAGACCGCGACCGCTGGGGAAACTCGTTGGCTAATTCGCGTCCTACCATCAGTTCGATCAGTTTGCCTCGCGATACATTGGCTCTGGGCAACGTGGCAACGAGCTTTCCATCACGAAGCACCATGATGCGATCGGCGATGCGAAAAACCTCATCCAATCGGTGACTAATGTAGATGATACCAATTTCCTGGCTGCGAAGCTCCTCGATAATTTGTATCAGTTTGTCGACTTCCTGCCCAGTGAGCGCGGCCGTGGGTTCATCCATTACCAAGATGCGAACCTGCTCTCCCAGCGCTTTGGCAATTTCCACCGACTGCTGTTGCGCGACGGTCATGTTCTTGCAACGCAACTGACAGTCGAAACTTGCACCGATCCGTTTGAGCAAATCGTTGGCTAGTCGTCGTTCGGCTCGCCCGTCAATCCAGCCGTACGCGGCGCGTTCGCGGCCAAGAAAAATATTCTCGGCAGCGGAGAGCCCATGTATCAAATTAAACTCCTGGTAGATCACGCCGATACCAGCTCGACGAGCATCAGTCGGCGACTGTACTGTGATTTCGCGCCCATCGATCGCGATTCGTCCCGCGTCGGGAACTACAGCACCTCCCAAGATCTTTATTAAGGTGCTCTTCCCGGCCCCATTCTCGCCCATCAAGCAGAGAACTTCTCCTGCATGGAGAGACAATTCAACCTCGCGCAGGGCGGAAACGCCAGGATAGGATTTGGAAATCCCGTGCATGTGCAACAGTGGCGTCATGCTCTATTTCGGACGCCCGCTCTTGCGATAAAGCTCAGTTGGAATGAGCTGAACGGCTTCAATCTTCTCACCGTCGAAGTAGCGCGCAATCGTCTGGGCAGTCATTTGGCCGATGCGCTTGGGAAATTGTTGTGGCTCATCAAAAATCTTTCCCTCCTCGATAGCTTGAATTCCTTCGGGCTGTCCGTCAAAAGCAACAATCTTGATCTGTCCCGCTTTATTGGCTTTCTCGATGGCCGCGATGGCTCCGAGCGCACTTGGGTCGTTGATCGCGAATATACCATTCAGATCTGGATGCGTTTGCAAAGCGTCTTCGGTGCATTTAAATCCCTGATCACGCTTGCCATCTCCAGGCAACTCCGCGACGATGTCGATCTTCTGGCTGGGATGGTCTGAGTTGTGTTTAGCGACAACTTCCTTGAATCCCTGCACTCGCAACAAGCACGATTCGCCCTGCTTGTAGTCCAAGATCAACACCTTGCCTCCTGACGATCCCAACGCCTCGATCATCGCCTGCGCCGCGAGTCGTCCACCGCCAAGATTCTCCGATGCGATATGAGACACAACCTTCGCGTCTGGGGCAAGGCAGGCTGTATCGGCGGTAAAAACCGGAATGCCCGCAGTATTTGCCTCTTGAATTGCAGTTCCGATGCCTGTCGCATTGCAGGGACACAGCACGATCGCCGCACACTTAGCGACGATGAAATCCTTCACTTGATTCTGTTGTGCAGCAACATCAAATTCACCGCTGGTGACAACGACTTCGTATCCTTTGGCAGTTGCCTCCTCTTGGAATGCATCCGCCAAATCTTTGAAAAACGGATTAGTCATCGTGAGCACGGACAGTCCTAGCTTACCCTTCGATTTCGTTTGTTCAGCGGCTGACGAAGATGCCAGATTATCAGAAGGTGATTTCTCAACGTTCGCCACGGAATTGCTCCGGGAACACCCCGCCAGCAACAACCAGCACATAAAGATCGCCAAGTTCGCGCCCGCAATAAATCGCACGCCAACCATCGCTGGAAGGCACTGATCGCAGCCAAGACGAAATCGTCGGTAGTTCATGATAGGACCTTGCAATATGAAAGCTTGGTTTGTGAACGCGAACAAGAAATGTACTCAAATCCCTAGGTGAATCGCAAGTGGCGTGTTCGCGAATTCAATCGGCGAGATCCGGCAAACTGGAAAAAAATCGCAAGATCGTCAGTCGCTGGAAACCATTAGGTCAAAGTACCGCTCGCAATTGCCAAATGCGTGGTTACGTAGCATTGGACTCACGTTGTCCGCTGAGGCCGTCGAATAGTTGATCTTCGACGGTTAATTGGTTGTTTTTCTTTTCTTTATCGGTGGAGGTTTGGATGATGACTAGGGGGTCGACGTGGGTCCAGGCGGTGGCGGCGGTGACGAGGGTGGTGGCTAGGTGGCCTAGCTAGTGCTGTTCAACGTTCCATGCTGTCAACCATGAACCGCCAAGCTGAATCGTTCCCTCCGTGCCGTGCGAGATGATATGTATCGCATCCAGATCCTCGTATTGCGAGAGCAAACGATCGAGTTGCGCGAATCCATCTTCCATCCCGTTGAGAACAAAGATGTCGAAGAACCGATCATCAGGACAGTCAACTAGATCGGCGATCAATTGATCGATATTATCGATACCATCCTGGATTATTATCAGTTCTTGGGATTCTGTCGGTTCACGAGAGAAACAACCAAGAGGCGACAGTGACGTGCGCGATTGATCAAGCTGGTCAGCGTCATCATTCGATTCAGTATCGCCATGAACTGCGGACGAATCAGTCGCGTCCATGTCGGCGAGCAATTGATCGAGTTGATTCAACTGTACATCGATCAACGCGACTTCGCGAATCGGCTCAAGCTCGATACCAGATGAACAGTCTGCCGTCGCCTCGGAGTTTGATTCGGTCGTTGAAGTACTAGTTGCCGATATGGTGCCGGAACCTGAAGTGCTTACGGAATTCTCGGTTGGATTTGTCGAGCTAACTCCGGGCGGAGGTAGCACCGCAGAATTTTCTGCGGCGGTCCAGTCGCTCATCATCTGCAACAAATCGGGATCGACTTGCGCGGTTGGCGCCGGGGCGGCATCGGCGAAGAACTCGACTGGCATAATCGACGCACTGTAATTGATGCGTGGATCGAGAACCGCAAGGTGGAGTTCTGTTGGTTTCTTAGCTATACGCGATCCATCACCACCGCGCAGCCAGCGAAGGAATCGCTGCTGCAATGCACGTATTTTGCTAGGTGGTTTTCGGTCAGATGTCATGCTTGAAAAATTCTGGCAAACATTGCCTGCAGCAGAACCTCAGTTTTCTGCGCCGGACTATATCGGTTTTATCGGCTCGTCCGTCTTTGACGATTTTGCGGCCGGGATATACGGTCCCATGGTGCCAATGAAACACTAGCACGCCCTGCCAAGCAAAGCGCAGTTTGAGCGTCAGAAAAGATGTTCGAGATCGGCAAGCTTGAATGCCTGTGCTGAGTTTTACGTCCGTTGGACTGTTAGAAGAATTCTTCAAGAACGGATAGCCGCAGAGTAGAACAACTTGTCCTCATGTGTACATGCATAGGAAACGATGCATGAATTGGCACGCGACGCCAAACACAAATGCGACACAACCTCATGAACACTCGAGGAAAATCTGTTTTACAATCACGCCGACGCATCATCAAACTTGGCACTAATGAAATAGTGGAACCAACGTGCGAACGGTTCGGTCGGCAGCGATTTCTGCTGGAATCCACAGCAACGCAATTTTATCGATACGGATATCGCTCTTTCGGCAAGGAATCTCCAGCGGTTGGACGGTTAAGCGCTCGACACTGAACTGGCTTTGCAGACTCTGTACATCGGCCTCGAATTGTTCGACCAACTCTGCTTTGAGTTGTTCCAGTCGTTCAAATGATTCGACCGCCATTTCTACGTCGCTGCGCTGCTGAGAAGCTCGTCCGACGCTACGGACTGCGGTGGAGGTGCGCGAGATGTTAGTACGACTGACGAGTTTGTTTCCCAACAAAGCTCCCAGAACCGTGGTTCCAAAGTTGATCAGGGTATCGACTTTCCCTCGATCGTATTCGGCCTTCTCTCGTTCGACTTTCTGCTGCGCCGCTGCAATCTTTGATTCCAAGCTGCGTAGTTTTTCAGCGTATCGGTCTCGCAGTTTCTCTTTCTCTGCGTCACGTAGTTCGCCAATGCGCTGTCGCCACGACAATCGAGCATCAAGTTCGTCTTGGCCCGGCTCGCTGGTGGCGTTCAATTCCGGGCAAGTAAATAGTCGCATTGGTTCGTGGCGATAGAGATGGTCTGCAAGCTGCTTTTCCCACCGCTTGAAATTGTTCGGCGCGAGCAAATCGTCTGGCAAATTGGCAAACTCAAAACCACTCAATGGGCTCTCGTTGCACACTAGGCTGTCGCGAGGGAGCTTGGTTGTGGAGCTCCAAAGGTCCTCGGCGATAGTCTTGTCAGTCGGGACAACTAAAGTAAAGTCTACCCACGCATCAACTTCGGCGCTCGCTTTTACATAGTGGCACGCAGCCATGGCCATGACCGACGGCAAGTAAATCTTGCGGCTGGAAGAGTTGCCGCTGGCGGTGGGCGAGCAGAACATCTCGACGATCGAGCTAGGTAAGATCGGTCGACCACCTTGGCCAGCCGGTCCAGCGGTGCCGACAACACTGCTGTCTGAAGAAGCTCCTGCTGGTCGTTCAGCACTGGGCTCAGTTTCCATTTTTGCTGGCGAAAGACTCGATTGATCGGCTAGCTGGCGCCGCCGCTGGTCCATCAACGTCTGGATTTGTGGCCGACTGAGTGGCCCGCGCAAGAACGACATCGCCCAACGACTTTGGAGAATAGTTGGATTGTCGTCGTGTACATTATTCATAAGAAAAACGCGATTCCCCAGCGCGGCAAGCGTTTGTTCCATCTCGCTACGGTTAAACAACGAGCCCGATTGCACGGCGGCTCCTTCTAGACCGTCGAGCACACGTTCCTTATCGCGCTGAGTTTGCAAGCGTCCGAGAAACCACGTGCCGATATTGGAGAGACCCTTGTAATCCAAATCCACCGGATTCTGGGTCGCCAACACAACTCCCAATCCAAACGCGCGAGCTTGTTTTAACAAGACCAACATCGGCTGCTTGCTCGGCGGCTTCGCGGTCGGCGGAAAGTAACCAAAAACTTCATCCATGTAAAACAGAGCTCTGAGTGAATTAGTACCCGACTGAGCACGCACCCAGCTCAGCAGTTCGTTGAGCAACATAGTGACGAAGAACATGCGCTCGCTGTCGTTCAAATGCGAAATCGATAGTATCGATAGCCGCGGTTTGCCTTCGGGCGTGTACAGCAGCCGTTTGATGTCCAGTGGCTCGCCCTCCAGCCAACCGGCAAAGGCTGGCGAGGCCAGTAGATTGTTCAGCCGCATGGCCAGCTTGGCACGATCGTCGCTTGGAAAAAAGCTGTTCAGATCGAAGACACCAACCTTGGACATAGGCGGGTCTTGAATCAGACGAATCAACATTCCCAAATCGAGATTGCGGCCCGCTCGCCAGGAGTGCTCCAAGATGTTAGCGAGCAAGATATGCTCGCGGCTAGTCAGCGGGTCGCCATCGAGGTCGAGCAAGGTCAGCAACCCGGAGGCGGCCGCAGAAACTCGCTCGCGCATGGATTCCGCGTCGTCAAGCACAGCTTGCGGCGGTGCGTCAAAGCTACGGAGTACGGTCAGCGGAATTCCAGCGGTACTGCCTGGAGTGTAAATGGTGATATCGGCAGCCGCCCGAAATCGAGCTACCCGCGCGGCATCTTGATCCCATTGCTGCAGTCCATTGCGCCACAGAGTGGCCGTTTTCTCGGCAAGTTGAGTCAAGTTCAAACCTTGCTTGGCCGCATCGGATTCTTCCAACCAGGGCAAGAAATCGACGGGCGCCAGGTTCGGAAAAGCCAGCAACAAGTTTCCCAGATCACCTTTAGGGTCCACCGCAATTGCAGGAATGCCGTCCAGGGCCGCTTCCTCAAGTAGCGCTAAACACAAACCCGTCTTGCCGCTGCCAGTCATGCCCACGCAGAGGGCATGCGTCGTCAGGTCCTTAGCATCGTAGAGAACCTTTTCGGCCAGCAACTTCCGGTTGCCTAGGTCAAACTTGTTGCCTAAATAAAAGGAGCCTAATCTTTCGTAACCTGGCAAATCCATCTCGTTTTCCCGTCGCTGTTGCAAAGGCTGGTTCGTTTTAGTCGCTATGATGTTACCGATCAACAAGCAGATTTGGAATGTCGACACCGCCGTCTCATGCTTTGTCACACCTGAAATTTATGACGATGACCGATTGGGATCAGTGGTTCACGCGGTGGCAATCCGCTTTTGAACAATTTGCGGCCGATGCAATGTCGGAGGCTGACGCTGGGCACGATCTGTACCACGTCAAACGCGTAGTAGCGAATTCAGTTCGATTGGGAGGTGTAGAAGGCGCCTGTCCGTCAATCGTCATGCCTGCGGCCTGGTTGCATGATTGCGTAGTTGTACGCAAAGACTCTCCCGAGAGAAATCGGGCTTCGCGCATGGCGGCGCAGCGCGCTGGCGAGTTTCTTGGGTCGATCGACTATCCAGTCCAGTTTCGCGAGTACGTGGCTCATGCCATTATCGCGCACAGTTTTACTGCTGCGGTTTGCCCGACGACTGTGGACGCCAAAGTCGTCCAGGATGCTGATCGCCTCGAGGCGCTTGGCGCGCTGGGGCTGGCGCGTTGCTTGATGACAGGCGGTGCGCTCGGGCAGAGATTGTTCGACCCGATCGAACCCTTTCCATTTCGCAGACCGGCCGACGAGCGTCAACAGTCTGTGGATCACTTTTATACAAAGCTGCTAAAACTGCCAGCGACCATGCAGACCCAATCAGGACGCGTGGAGGCCCAGCGCAGGACGCAAGTACTAATTCGCTTCTTGGAAGATCTGGCAGAGGAACTTGGGACCGCAGCCTCGGAGCTTCAGCAGAGTCTCTCATTCTTAACAACTAATTGCCCCCAGGCCCACGCGTAACAAACATAGGAACGAATTAATGAACGCTCGAGCTAATACCGCCCGGTGGTGTGAACCACAGGAGTGGACCAAGCCCACTTCCAGCTCACTGTCGGCCCTACGGGCCAGACCTTTCAACATGTTTGTTTTCGTTTTTTTAGGAGTTTAGCAACGGAGACGTGGCTCCCATTTTTGCATCGTTTTCGTGGGGGTTGTTTTTTCTTAGGACCACGTACGCTTTTGCGATAATTCTTGACGTCTA
>SXGS01574920.1_pt1 | contig 22634 bp, 17 predicted proteins | sample 3174681 | NCBI WGS metagenome assembly SXGS01 (sample SAMN11356861, study PRJNA531348) | freshwater metagenome | isolation source: freshwater sample F1-80 | place: China: Fuxian Lake, Yuxi | collected 2017-12-25
ACGAACGCATGTGGACAGCGATTGCCACTTGTAAGAAACAAGAACGCAACTTCTTCACCTATTTGCACGATTCCATCGCCGCTCACCTCAATCAGCAACCAAATCCCAGCTTGCTCTCTGAATAACTCCGTGAACGGTTACGAAAAATCGATATGGCAGGTCTTTTGCCTGCGAAATTCCAATCCTTGGTGACGAACTAATTGCGAAGGGCTTGCTGGTTACCAGCGTCGGTTGCGACTCCAGCCATATCATGTCGCCGGTAAGCAGATCTTCACCGTCGATCGACTTGTCGATGGCCAGTGCTTGGCACAATCTTGCAGGACCGGTCGAAATCAATTGCGGAACGATAGTCGACCGATTATGCCTCATGTGCGAAATTCCTTCCAGCGGCTCGATGGCGCGGACGAGAACTGCTGCTCCGACTTCCATGGGCTCGGTAACGACATTGACGCAGAATTTTGCGTGGATAGTGTAGACATACAATTTACCCGCAGCTCCGAACATGGATGCATTCCGCTGCGTCTGGCCCCGATAACTATGGCTGGCGGGATCGCCCTGATGCAGATAAGCTTCCACTTCAACTATGATTCCGCTCAGCCGCTGGCCATCGTCCAGTCGACGCACTAGAAGTTTGCCGAGCAAGTCCTCAGCTACAACCAATGTATCGCGGTTGTAGAATCGCTTACCTAATCGCTTTCGGGAATCAACGCTCCGTTTCGCCAATTCAGTAATCCCTCCGTTGCCATGCATACTGTTCGAATTCAAGCTGCTGCAATCGTTGCTCGACGCGACCAGGTATTTCAGCCAGGTCAAGTGGTAATCCACGGAGGCCAAATTGTCGAGGTTACATCGCGGCTGGATCAGCGTCCCGATGTCGATTTGGGCGAGCAAGTCATTTTACCTGGTCTGGTCAATCCTCATACGCATCTTGAATTCTGCCAGCTTTCTCAGCCGTTTCCATCGGGTTCGAATTTCCCGCAGTGGATATCGTCGGTCGTCAACTATCGGCGTCAACGTGATAGCGGAAAAGAGCTGGAGCAAATTCGCGAGGACCTACGATGTTCGATCGAAGCGGGACTAGCCGAATCTCGCGACTTTGGTGTGGCGACTTTGTGTGATATCGCGACGATGCCGTGGTCTCTTGAGTGCTTGCCGGACTTTGACCGATCAATGCGGTCGATGGACTCCCCAGACGCATCTGCATGGGATCGATCGCGAGTGTTGCAGCACCGCTTTCCAACGGTCGTGGCTGCGCTGGAACAAATTGGTTTGGACGAAAATCGCGGTGCACAAAGTGACGCTTGGCGGCGCGAAATTGAACAACAATATCAAACTGGGCAAGCCAGTACTAGCGACCGACGTTTGCTTGAGATCGCGTTGTCGCCGCACGCACCCTATTCGACTGCGTGGTCATTCTTCACAGCCGTGGTGCAGATTGCCAAGTCGTCCGATCGCTTGCTGGTCACGCACTTGGCAGAGAGCCAGGACGAGCTACAGTGGCTGCGAGATGGAACCGGTGCGTTCCGTGATGTATTCGAGCGGCTTGGAATTCGTGCAAGTGAAATACAACGCCCGACCGTTACTGAGGTTATCGAGCAGCTCGCCGGCGCTCCTCGATCGCTGCTGGTTCACGGCAATTACTTGACCGATCAAGAGATTCAGATCGTGGCCAAGCATCGCGATCGCATGCGCGTCGCCTATTGCCCGAGAACACATAGTCATTTCGGCCATGAAGAATATCCGTTGGAAAAACTCCGGCGCGCAGGCATCGATGTGGTGCTGGGAACCGATTCACGTGCGAGCAATCCGGACTTGAATCTCTGGCAAGAAGCTCGTCATGCTCTGTCGCTCCATAAAAGTTTATCGCCCTGGGACGCGCTGGAAACAATTACGCTGGGAGCATCGCAGTCGCTCGGCCTCCACCACCGATACGGCGCGATCGCTCCCGGCTTCGACGCAGTGTTGTGCGTGGCCACTGCGCCAAAGAAGAAATTGATTTCAACTGAACTGATCGAATTCCTCTTCGAGAACAACCATCGATTAATACCGTTATGGCAGGAGCGATTGTTGCACGATAAAGGTGCGAGTCGATGATTGGTAATACTCGATCCGTCTGAGGAAAAAGGACCCGACCCATGGCTCCATGACCCACACATACGGATCGTCTTCTTCCATTTCGTAGTATCCGATCACGTTAACATGAGCCATACCGTTGATGGTATAGCCAATCATGATCGGTGAGCGATAACGTGTATTATTCTTCAGCCAACTCACAGTCAAATTGCTGGCAGGAAACGGGTCGCGCATAGTCGCTTTCCACTGCATATTCTTATCGCTATCGGTGTAGGCATTGGGTGAGGTGAAGCCCGGTGCTAGAATCGTTGCGAGCCCATGCGTAGGCATGCCACCAATCTTGGGGCCAGTGGCTGAGTTTACTAAGTGTCCGCAGAGCGCGATGAGTTTTCCCTGATCGATTTGCGGACGCCCGCCGCCTATGACTTTTGCCCAGAATGAAAGGCAAGCTGCCCAGCACGCCATATCGTGCGTTTGACGAATGGCTGTCATACCAGCAAAATTCCTTCCCAATGGTGATTGGTTCGGTGCTCCGGGAATCATCTCCGATGACCGGTTCCAAGCATCGCTGCTAGATGGAGGTGGTATGAGTTTTAGACGTGAGTCCAATTCGTCCAATGTGCCCTTACCAACAACTCCGTCAGGTGTCTTTCCCGGAAATGCCTTTCTTTGGAAATCTTGCACTCGCAGGTAGGTCTCGTTTCCGAAAACACCATCGAGTTCGCCCGACTGCTTTATCGATTTCGGCAGCGGGTATCCCAGCCTGACCAGGGCAGTTTGCAGAATTCGCACAGGTTCGCCCAACGCACCGCGGATATCACTTTTCTTCCGAACGAAACATCTTCAAAGTATGGATCACGAAACCAATTCGATTGAAAGACCATTTCAATTCTCCGGGAAACGAACATGGCGAAATGAACGTTAGCGAAATAAGCTCGCTGGCATCGCCCGCAGTATTCTGCGCAATGCTACGATGTATTTACCGCTCTACCAAGGAAGTCCGAGAGTGACCGCCAGTTGGACGTTGGACACTGACATCAAACGCATGTTGGCACCTGCGATTGAAGTAAGGATCGGCCCGAAAATAACTATCGGGATTTTTGTGGATCATTGCGAGATCCACCCTACTATTGCCACGCTGGTCCTGAGACGGTCACCGTTGACTATCCGTGGTAATGAAGTGGGTATATTGGTACTATGCCCAAAACTCTCGATCGCCCCTCTCGAATTAGCCTGGAGTGCAAAAAAATCGGGCTTGACGCTAGATTTAAGCTTGGAAGCCTTGTTCAACAGAAGTAATGGAAACGCAGGCAATTGATTTCCGCGCCTTATTTTCCATATACGATGAAAACAGAAAAAAACCGATCTGAGTTTTCCACGCAAAAAATCCTTCACCCCATTGCCTGTAGGGTAAAAGCCAGTGGAATCGAACCGAACGATCCACACACTAGGTTTTTGCTGGATTCCAGTCCTGTGCTATGGAATTTCAGTGTCGGCAAGGAATGCCAACAGATCGCGCAGTTCTGGAAGCGTTATCTGATCGGTCAGTCCAGTTGGCATCAGGGATGTGGTCAATTCCTTGCGGTGTACGATCTGGTCTTTCTGAAAGACGCGTTCGTTGCCTTGAGCATCGCGGAATACTTCGGTACTGGAAGATCGCAGCAGAATTCCACTGAACACGGTTCCATCTTCCAATTCCAATAGTGTCGAGTAGAACTGGGGAGCGACGTCGCGATTTGGTTCGAGCATCGACCGGAGTAATCCCAATCGATCGCTTTGTTTCGAGATCATGCTCAGGTCCGGCCCGACCACGTTGCCACGACCGTGGTAGCGATGGCAGTTCGCGCACTGAGCCAATCTCGTATTAAAAAAAATTCGCCGGCCAACATCTTTGCGAGCTTGACCGGGCAACGCGTCAATAGCGTTCAGCCAAGCTTGTGTATCGTGCAGCGGCGGACGCCCCAAGGATTTGTCGCTTGACTTTGCCAAGGCCTGGAACGCTTGAGCTAACTCTGCATCCTGTTGCTCGACGGACTGAAGTCGCCGTCGATCTGCATCCTCCAGTGGATGCAGTCGCAAGGCTCGCATCGCTTCGTGCTGAAGGCTCCTATTCGGCTGCGTTGCAATTTCGATCAACAATTCCAAATGCTTCTTCGACGACGTATTGCTAAGTCCAGCGATGGCATCGGCTCGCAGTGACTCGGTATTGCGTTTCGAACTGGCAATTTGTGCCAGCAAGTCCATGGCATCGCTCGACCCATGCAGTGTCAAGTGTCTCACAACTTCGTTGGACAACGACACGTTATCGATTCGCAGTAGATCACCGAGCAATGAAATCGTGATACGTTTGTCACCAGGTGGCAACAATCGCAATAAATAGGCTTTGACGAGCGCGGATGTGTTGGCATCGGTAACTCGTGCAAACAACATCGCCGCTTCGGTAACTCCGGCTTCGGGTTCGCCTCGCAATGTGTTCCACGCAGCCAGGGCAGCTTCGAACAATCGGAAATTAATATTGGGTTCGGCGAGAATTTTTTCTACGTCGCCAGCAAAATCTGTCAGTAGTCCGTCTGCAATCCAGCGCAAGCATTCAAAGCGAATTTCTGGGTCCGCGTCGAACAAGAACTCTGACACCCACCGCCTTTCGCTGAGATTGACGCGGCGCAGTACAATCAATGCCCACACTCGTTCGCTCGGTGGCAGAGCTCGTACGGTTTGGGGAGTCCAATCGCGGCTACGTCGAGCCAATTCGGTCAATGCCGCGTCGGCGAGAAAAGCATCGTTGCCGCGCGCTAGCTCAAACAATCGCGGTTGTGAAAGTTGCGTCTTGCCCAACCGAAGATCGCTAGCCAGCCGAGCCGCATCGTTTTCCGGTTCCCATGACTGTGCCTTCCATTTGGCAACTTGCGGATCGATGTCCAGTCGCCACAGACGACCGCGTCGATGCACTGGGTAGGAACTGAATACCCAATCCGTCAGATAGAACTCGCCTTTGAGACCTGGGGCGATGCCGACCGGTCGAAAGTGATCGCTTCCTCGCAATAATTCGACTCGCTTGGCTGAGTAACTTGCTCCTTGCCGAACTAACGGAAAGTAATCGATGCAATGATTGCTCCACGAGGGCACCAGCACTCCACCGCCAAACTCAGCCAGCGCGCAGGGACCTTCGCCGGTCGGATGCACCATACCTAAAGTCCCTCTCAGTTCGCCGTTCCACGCCACGAAAGGATGAATCGCTGCGTTGCCGTACGCGCGCTGGTAACCATAGTCGCCACCATCGACGATATGGAGCAAGCGGCAGGGTGGACGGCTGCCGGGGTCATTTTCAACGGCGAACATTTCGCCATTGTCGCGGACCAACAGTCCAAACGGATTCCAGAATCCGTATGCGATGCGCCGTAGTTTGGTTCCAGTTGCCGAGCAACAAAAAATTCCACCCTCGCCGCGACCGGTGTGGCGCGTACCATCGCTGCCAATCATCTGCCAAGTCTTGCTGTAATTCTCGCCTAACGAAAACAACAAGTCGCCGTCGGGCATCCAGGCCAGACCGCTTAGACCATTGTGCGGATATGTCTCGTCGGTGGCCAGAGTGATCACATTCTCTTCAATATCGCCGATCCCATCTCCATCGGTATCCTTAACTCGCAAAATGCGGTCGCGTTCCGCTACATAGAGCCAATCGTTCGGTCCATGTTTGATGTGCATTGTGGCTTCGGTACGATTGTAAAACACGCGACGGTCGCCACCGGTGGAGGCAAACGTCAGAATTTCATCGTACTTGGGCCCGGCATACTGGTCGGGTCGAAAGTGAGTGTGGGACGAAACAAGCCAAATTCGTCCAGCAGCATCGACATCAATGCCGGTCGGCGTAACCAAGCTGGGATGTTCTGCCAACAAAGTCAATTGAACGCCAGGCTCTAATATCGAAATCTGCGGTGCGAGATTATCGGGAACCTCAGGGGCTTTGGTGACCTGCGCTTGCAGAAACGAATTGCCTAAAAAGGCAGCTATACAGCTCGCGACCATACAACTCACCACAAATCGCCGCATTGAACTCTCCTTCGACGCAAGAAATTTCCTGCCAAATATCGCTCGAGAAACAAGTATCAGGAACGTGTCAGGTACTTTTTGCGAGGAACTCGCTCTTCGCGTGCTGCGCACAAAAAGCACCTGACACGTTCCTGACATTTGTTTCTCGGCTATTCTTAATTGCTGGCCGCAATCGGTCTGAGCACGACTCGCCGCAAGTCCATAACGGCGACACCGGGTTTGGTTTTTGGTCGCACAGCAAGTGTGTGTTTTCCAGAGGGCAATTGCACTTGTCCAATCGTCTTCTGGATCATGTTCTGAAAATGACCGGTATCGGTGACAGTGAAGCTCAGCGATTGGCCGGCGACTTCGATTTGCACTTCCGCACCACCACTTCCCTTGCCAGCTCCTTGCTGCACTTCCACTTCATAGCTTCCGGAATTGACCACTTCGAATTCCCAGTCGGCCCAGTCGCTGACGCTGGTCCAAAATCCCAGAACATTCTTGTTGCTTTGAGGTTCGTATCTCATCTTCTGTGCGTGGACACGCGCATCCTTGGCATGGAGTCGAATATCGCCGATGGCAGGTGTAATTTTCGGGCGGGAACCCTTGGTAGCGGCATTCATCGCCGCGCGCCAGTTGCGCCACTTGACGGCTGTTGCTGCGGCTGTCGTATCGGCAACTAACTTGGAGGAATCGTGCCGAATATACAAATCGCTGTGCAATTCGCTATCGAATTCTGGATTCATCACCGGCATTTGCGCGCCGACTTGAATTCGCCAGGCTGCTAATTCCTGCTGCAAGCGTTTCGCGATATCGGACTGTTCGGCAGCTCGATTGTTGGCTTCCGAAGGATCGGCGTCGAGGTCGAACAACTCCAGCGCACCGTCTTCGAATTGCTCGATCAGTTTCCACTTGCCGCTGCGCAACGCGCCGGCTGGTCGACCACCTTGGTTGGTATAGTTGGGAAAGTGCCAGAAGAGACTTCTCGGTTTCAGCGACTGGCCCTGCAAGTGGCTAAACAAACTCACGCCGTCCAGAGGTCCGACCGTTTTGGCAACATCAACGCCTGCCGCGTCGAGCAAAGTCGGAACCAAGTCGGTTGACACAACTGGTTCGTTGCTGGTCGACGCAGGTCGTATGTGTCCGGGCCAGCGAATGATCAATGGTTCGCGCAAGCCGCCTTCGTACAAGTAGCCTTTGCCGGCGCGATAGGGCGTATTGTGTGTCGCTGGTGTTCCTTCGGACTCAAGTACATGCAAGCCCCCGTTATCGCTCGTAAAAATAAAGACCGTTCGCTGTGCCAGATCAAGCTGGTCGACGGCGTGCATCAACTGACCGACTGCATCGTCAAGCGTCTCGATCATGGCGGCATAGGTTGGATGAAAAGCATCGGCGTGTTTGTCGATCAAATTCTGTTTGGCGCGCAGGGGTATATGTGGATTGTTGTGAGGCACGTAACAAAAAAAGGGTTTGTCTTTATTGGCAGTAATGAACTGAATCGCGGCGCTGGTCGTTGCAAACTCGCTTTTACCTCCCTCTTGATCCGACGAATCAGAATTCGCGGTTGGCGTGAACACAACGTCAAAGCCCTGTTTCCCGGGATCGAAACCCGCGCCGCCTAGGTGCCACTTGCCAAAAATTCCGGTCGCATATCCTGCCTGCTTGAGCCATTCGGCCAGGGTCATTTCCTCCAGCGGCAACTGGCCTTCGATCACAGGCTGCAATAACTTTTGCGATTTTGCGTCGGGCCTTCCCGGGAGATAATTCGTCAAATGCAAGCGTGCGGGGAACCTACCCGTCATCAATGCGGCTCGCGAAGGCGAACAAATGGGCTGAGCCGTATACGCGCAAGTGAATCTAATTCCATCAGCCGCAAGGCTGTCCAAGTTGGGCGTGGTTTGATCTTTACGGCCATAGCACGACAAATCGTTGATCCCCAGGTCGTCCGCAAAAACTAGCACAATATTGGGTTTCGAGATTTGTGACCAAGCCGATCCGGATACGAAACAAACACAAGGTAGTGCCAGCAAAAAGAGCTTAAGTTGATTCATAGGTGCAGGCTTAATTTGGATATGGCTGGCCATGTAGGAGAGTTGAAGCTACTCGTCAAATTCTTGCGAAATGATTCTACTATGCCATCTCTCGGCACGTCACCGGGAGAACGCGTCAATTCGGCTCCAACTTCCCAATTTCTGGAGCTAGTTGACGAATTGCCTAAGATTGATGGCGGTGAAGTATGCGTGCCACAAATTGTGAAATTCGAAGCTGCACTTGCTAGGTTGGCGTGAGTAATACTCGATTGCGAACGTCGGAACGACCCACGCAGAGTTGGCTTGGTTTAAACTATGAATAGTGTGAGTGAATCAGCGCATGAACGCTACTTGCGCAAGCTCGATGAGGCTGGTCGAGAACTGGCTGAACTAGCGAGTAAGCATCGTCGTTTGGTAGGGACGCGAACTATTCTTTTCTTCGCTGCACTCATTTGTTTAGCATATGGCTACGCGCGCGAGGCTCTCAATCTGCCGATCGTGTTAGTTGGTTGGTTGCTCGCCGTCGGTTTTCTTGTGGCAATCGTGGTGCACGAACACGTGCGACGAAAGCAATTAAAATTAAAGGACACTCAACGGTTATATAACAAACTGTTGGCTAGACTTGACCGCCGTTGGAATGATCTTGCTGTGCCGCCAACAGTTGGCCGAGCGGATGGATCTTCAGATGACCGAGCCAATGGCGTGGCTAACGATTTGGACGTATTTGGTCGTGGCAGTCTGTTGCAGTTATTTTCGCTGGCTGGTACGTCAATCGGTCATGCGACACTGCGTCAGTGGCTGACTTTGCGAGTTGACTGGCCGACTATTCAAGTTCGGCAGCGAGCCGTGCAATCGCTGACGAAACTATCGCAACTGCGCGAAGAAATTCTGTTAGCGATTGCCCAGGTCAGCGAAGGGGACGAAGACATGCATGCGTTGCCGGCTTGGGCGGCTGGCGAGCGTTGGTTCGCAACGCATCGATTGGCTCATGCTGTATCCATTCTTGGGCCAGCGATTGTGGTGCTTGCGATAATCTTGCTGCTGATTGCTGTCAGTCTCGGTGAACGGACTTTGGGGATCGCAGCGGCCTATACTTTGGGAGTCGGCTTTGGCGTGAACTTGCTGGCCACGATTGGTTGGGGCAGTTGGTTGCACGATATCTTCAGTCGTATCAATGGTAAACACCGGGACGTATACCAATTTCAAAGCGTGTTTGCGCGGCTCGCGGAATTGCCGTCCGACGGCGGATTATTGGATGCTATTCGCCATTCGGCTTGCGATGGACCAATGTGCGCTGTCGTGGCCTTCAAGCAGCTTACGCCCCTAGTGAAACTAGCCAATTTGCAACGCGATGTACTGTTGTACGTGCTCTATTTAGTTCTCCAATTGGCGTTCTTGTGGGACTTTCGTATCCTCGAGTTACTCGAACGGTGGCAGAAGAAATTTGGTACCAGCGCCGCGAATTGGTTTCAGTCGTTGGGCGAGTTCGAGGCTGTGCTATGTGGAGCTACGCTCGCCGAAGAGTGCCCTCAATGGTGCTTTGCAAGTCCGACCGAGGATTCAAAGATCCTGTTTGCCGCCAAGGACTTGGGCCATCCGCTGCTGAGAGATCAAAGTCGAATCATCAACGACGTGGAATTGTTGAGCACTCATCCGCTGCTCCTAGTGACCGGTTCCAATATGGCAGGCAAAAGTACTTTGCTGCGTTCGATCGGATTGAACGAGTTACTCAATCGCACCGGCGCACCAGTGTGTGCATCGCAGCTAACGACCGCTGCCTATGTAATAGCGACCAGCATACGTGTGCGCGATAGTCTACAAGACGGCGTCTCGTTCTTCATGGCCGAATTGCATCGCCTGAAACAAGTGGTTGATATAGCCGAAGAGAGTTCCGGTCAACGCGATAGGCCAGTTCTATTTCTACTGGACGAGATTCTGCAAGGGACCAACAGTCGCGAACGCCAAATTGCCGTGGTAACTGTCATCCATCGCCTGCTCGCGTGTGGAGCTGTCGGAGCGGTATCGACCCACGATCTCGACCTAGCATCGCTGGCCGAGATTCAGCGCACAAGCCAAATTGTGCACTTTCGCGAGTTCTTCGAGACAGTCGATGGCCAAGAAACCATGCGTTTTGACTATAAAATGCGTCCTGGCCCCACGCCAACTACCAACGCGTTGCGACTGCTAAGACTGGTTGGCTTGGATCGCTCGACGTAGGCCAGTGCGAAATCAAAAATACTCTGGCGCAGCGGCTGAGAAACAATCCAATGCATCACGAGTGGCACGAACGTTATGCACGCGAAGAATTTGAATTCTAGAAAGCGCTAATGCAATCGAAATGCCGAGCGTTCCGGCAGTACGATCGGCCCCCTTGTCGCCAATCAACTTGCCGATAAAACCTTTGCGAGAATGGCCAATCAAGATTGGTCGGCCAAGTTGATGAAATTGCCGACAGGCAGCGATCAATAGCAAATTGTGCTGATGTGTCTTACCGAACCCGATGCCGGGATCCAAGCAGATTTTTTGAGGATCGATCCCTAAACTGCAAAGTGAGTTGTCTCGACGTTTCAAAAAATCTATGACCTCTACGACAACGTCGACGTAGGATGGATGGTCTTGCATCGTTTGCGGGGTTCCTTGCATATGCATCGCGCAAACAGCGGCTCCTGTGGTCGAAGCAGTTTCACACATTGCCGGGTCCGCTTGCAAACCAGATATATCGTTAATGATCTCAGCTCCCAGCGAAATTGCCGCAGCCGCGACTGTCGCTTTGGAAGTATCTATGGAGATCGCCGCATGGACACGACTGGTCAACCCTTCGATCACTGGAAGCACTCGACGCAGTTCCTCGTCGACGGAGACCGACTGGCTGTACGGTCGCGTGCTTTCGCCTCCGATATCGAGAATCGTCGCTCCTTCATCCTCGAGCCTAAGGGCCTGGTCGATAGCCAACTGAGGACTAAAAAAATGCCCGCCATCGGAAAAGCTGTCCGGCGTCACGTTGACGATGCCCATCAATTCGGGCAGTTTCCCGAAATGAAGAGTTCGCGTTCTCAGTGTCCAGCTCGCACTTCTGGCGCGTTCAATTTCCGGCATAGATTCAGCGATGTTGAATAGCAGAAAGCGGGAATCTTGGTTGAGGTGCAATTTCCGTGAAGGGCGTGTCCGCGACAAAGATCATTCCCGCTTGATCGGCGCGACCACGGCGTTCTGCAGGCATAAATTCGACAGCAGTAGTTATGATCAACTTGACGGCACCATCTGTGGTCTTGATCAAAGCTGGACAAGTTGCCTGGGGACTACGCGGTGTTCGCCATATGCACATCAACTGTGAGGTCTCTACATCGTATTGCCGAGTCTCACCGAATGGTACATCCGTTGGATTGTAGAAACTGATGATAATACTCTTGTGGTCGGCAGTTATCGTCATTCCGTCCGGAACCGCATCTTGGCCGGTAAAATCCAGCACGACGCGACGCTCCACCAGCTCGCCTCGATCGATATCGAGTTCGTATTCGACGACTTGCCGTAACAGTGAATCGATATCCAACAATCGAACACACTCTGCCGACTCGATGAACGCTTTACCGTTACTGCACCCCCGATCGTCGAGCAACTTGATGAGACGATTATCCCGCCCGCGAAATAGATAAAGTCCAGCTTTGCGAGTCTTGAATTCCAGATCTTTAGTTCCAAAAACGATATTGTCCCGAAAAACATAGCCGTCGTTAATCGTCGTATTATCGACTCCCTGATCAATCCCGTCACAAAACACAGTCCATTTGTGCGTGACAATATCGAACAGCGCCAATTCGTGTTCGGCGCCAACCACAAATTTTCCTGCGACGTCGGTCGGCTTAGCGAATCCCGGGCGACCAGGCAAGATGAACGATCGATTGGTTTGGCTCGACATGTCAAATAAATTCAGGGATCCAAACCGATTTTCGGGGCCATGTTGGATTGCCACCCAACTGAATTGGTTGCTTTCGAGGCTCGTCGGGCCTTCCGGCAAAAATCGCATTACATCGGTCGGAGGTTGATACAGCAACTGGGCATCAAGAATCAACGTCATATGTGTTGTCGATTTCGAATTTGGAAGTCAAATAAAGTTGCAAAGTGCGCAAATGGAATGGCGCTCCGCCAATTATTCCCGAATCCTGGTGTGACTGCGATGGCAATTTCCTGGCAAGGTTAGATTCTAAGCTCGTGAGCGCTAGTTCCAAATATCAGACAACTATTTTTGCGTGGTGCTCCCTATCAATTGGAGATAGTTTTGCGATTCGGTGTGGGCCACCAAGCTGCGATTTTGTCAGCCAGCCTGCTGACGATTTCAGGGTGCTGTTGGGTGACGTTCTTTTCTTCGTGAGGATCGTTGGACAAATTGAATAGTTGCGGTCGCTTCTCCGCCATTGGATGAGAGCTGGCATATCTAGCGCCGACCTCACCATCGTACGTGAGTATCAATTTCCAGCGCCCTTCGATGGCCCAGCGGTACAGCAGCGTTTCTTCCGGATGCTCAATATCCGCTACGTCGTGCGCAAATCCTTCGCCATAAATCGTGTCGCGAGCCAACGGTTTCCCGTCGCGCATGACGGGCAGTAGGTCGATCCCTGGCAGGTCCTTCGGGATTGCGACACCTGCTGCGCTCAAGATAGTCGGTACGATATCGATGCTGCTGGCCAATTCGTTTCGTACTCCAGGTTTGATAACTTCAGGCCATCGAAACATGATCGGTTGACGTACTCCGCCTTCGTAGGGTGATTGCTTGGATCGCAATGCGTAGGCTGGCGATTGGGCATCTTGAATCCAACCATTGTCGGCGATGTAAACGAACAACGAATTGCTGGCCAGTCCGCGCGCGTCGATGAAACTGGTAAGTTCGCCACATGTTTCGTCGAACCATTCGCACATTGCATAATATTTCGCTACGTGTAGCGAATCGACTTTATCGCGGTACTTGGCCAATAATCGTTCCGGAGGTGTGTGTGGAGAATGCGGAAGGAATGGAGCATACCAGACATAGAACGGTTTCTTCTGACTGACTGCCAAGTCAACAAAATCGAAAATCGGCTGGAGTCCTTGGCGGCCGATGACCAGTCCGTCATCACCATGCCGGCCACCAGGATTTGGAAAACCGCGGGTCATGCCATGCGTAAATCCACCTCGCTGGAACGGACCTTCCCACCATTTACCGGATTGGTGGCTGAGGTAGCCCCGCTCTCCCAGTGCCTTTGGAACTGTTGGAATGCGATCGATATGACTGATCAACTGTTCACGTAATCGCGCGTACTCAGGTGACTGCTCACGAGCCAATCGTGGCGCGGGGTCGTTGCCGGAGATCTTGTGTTGGTGAGCGTACAAACCGGTCACCAAAGTTGCCAACGATGGCCGGCAAAGTGCTGAAGGAACATGTCCCCAAGTAAAGACTGCGCTTTGGGCAGCCAGTTTATCAAGATTCGGCGTCTGGATAATTGGGTGCCCCATGAAGCCATAGTCGGTCCAGGCCTGGTCGTCCGACAGGATAAACACTACGTTTGGCGACTGGTCAGCCGACGTCAAACTAGTTACACCAAATACACAAACGCATGTTGCGACAAGGAATTGCTTGAGATAGTTCATATTGCTGTGAGTGATAGATTTGAATATCCTAGCGGTACGGTGCACGCATTGTACTGGAAAACCGTCCCAGTGAATCAACCGAAGTTCGCTCATTAAAACTGCATTGTGAACTAGCTGATGCTGACACGGGACTAGACCAAGTGCACGACCATTTTCTCTGGATGGTGAGCAACATGACGCCGCTAACGATTGGATTCTTTTTCAAAAAGTAGCGCCTTGAGCCTCTCCAATTCGGCCTCGATGTCTGAACGATTTTGGACCTCAAGAGCCGCTCGCTGCTGAGCCTCCTCCAAATGGATCTGGAGCAACTCGGCCCGCTGCTTTTCGGAATCGGCTCGCTGTTTTTCAGCTTCCGCGCGCTGTTTTTCAGCCTCTGCTCGCTGCTTTTCAGCCTCTGCTCGCTGCTTTTCAATATGGGCTTGCTGCTCAAGTTCTCTGCGTACCAGTTCCGTTTCTTCTTGCCTTGAATATTTGCGACCAGTGAGCGCGTGGGAAACGCGCAGCTTTCCGTCCGCTTCGATTTGCAATCGAAATCCAAGTCGACTGGTTATGCCGCCATCGTTATCTTGTTGGTCCAGCCAAGAACCATCTGGTTGAAGATGTCTCAGCAGTAATCGCTGCTCAAGAAAAACGCCCGTCGTGTCGATGAGAATGTACTCAAGTACGCCCAGCATGGCATAGATCGTTGGCTTGTTGGACAGGTCCTGTTGTTGAAATGATCGCTTCGACAAGATTTCGATCGCCACGAGCGGGGCGGGGCCATCGACGCCGACACGGTAGCCACCCAGATTCTGCAAACGCTTGTCAACTTGTACGACCATCTCGTCGGGCGAAACATATGCCGACTTGTCGATTCGATGGTAGTACATGTTAAGATTGGACAGAACTTGAAATTCTGGCTGGTCCTGAAAATGGACTAGCAAGCCAAACAATAGCGTTCGATCAGTCGTGACGTGTGGGATCGATTCCCCCATTTCCTCCTGCCCTTCGTCTTCATAGATTACAGGAACGTCGATGGCGATAATCGGTACGCAATTCTCCGGTAGTGTTTCATCGCGAAATTGTAACGACATTACATGCCTCTAGCGAAAAAGTTTAGTAATCATTGTAGCATGTAGGGCTACACAGTACCAATGTTGGCGAGTTATGGCCGCTCCACCGAAACGGCATCTGTGAAGCAAGACGCGGTGATGACTTGGCAAGAATGCCCATCCCGTAATTGATACGCCTAATTATTGACGGAAACATTTTGCATGAACAAGATTCGCGTTGGTATTGTTGGTTTGGGTGCTAATACACGCTTGCGACACGTACCAGGCTTGCGCGCCTGTGAGGCGGTCGAAATTGTCGGCGTCTGCAATCGATCGCAAGCATCGACTCGAGCTGCCGCGTTGCAATTTGGTATTCCAAGATCGTACTCTACATGGCGCGAGGTCGTTGCCGATGCCGACATCGACGCAGTCGTTATTGGGACTTGGCCATCGCTCCATTGCGAAGTGACTGTGGCAGCCTTGGATGCTGGCAAGCACGTGCTGACCGAAGCTCGCATGGCTCGCGACGCTGACGAAGCCCGACAAATGCTCGCCGCCAGTCAGCGTCATCCGAACTTGACGGCTATGATCGTCCCCAGTCCAATCGGATTGGCAGTTGATCAAGTCCTGAGAGAATTTCTGGACCAGAATTTTATCGGACGCTTGCAAGAGGTGGTCGTCTTGGGCGTAACTGACATGTTCGCAGATCCTGCTTCACCATTGCATTGGAGGCAGGCGACCAAGCACAGTGGCTTGAACGTTTTGACATTGGGGATCTTGCATGAAACGCTGAGCCGTTTCGTGCCTGATCCCGTGAGCGTTTTCGCTCAGGGGAGCATTTATAACGAAACTCGCATCGATCCACTCAGCGGCATTCGTGTTTCTGTGGATGTTCCTGACGCGCTGCATGTGCTGACACAAATGCCTAGCGGCGTCAAAGGAATCTATCATTTGAGCGGCGTTGCGAGTCTTGGGCCTGGACTTCAGATTCACTGGTATGGCAGCGAGGGTACCATCAAATTGCTGGGCTCCAATCCCGAGCAGTTATTTATGGGTCAGCGCGGCACTGGTGAACTGAAGGTCGTTGAAATTCCTGCCGAAAAGCGTTCAGGGTGGCGAGTTGAGCAAGAATTCATCGGTGCCATACGCGGCGAGGAATCGGTAAAGTTCACAACTTTCGAAGACGGATTGCGCTATATGCTGTTTATCCAGGCAGTTACGGAGAGCTTGCGTACTGGAATGCCTGCAACCCTGAGGACTTGAGCCGGTGTAAAAACGTCGATGCGGCAAGGTCAGCCGAGGGGGCAGGCAAGATCGTAATCGCATGTTGCGGACAACGGCGCGAAATTTGCAACCCATTGCGCTCAGCTTGTTGAACCCGTGGAACAATCGACTTTCAATTTATGGAGTGCCCAATGGCTTGGTCTGCAAAGAATTGTATTCTCGTTCCGTATGATTTTTCTGATCATTCCTTACGCGCCGTCGATCAGGCGTTGGAGATGTGTGAGAACTCCAGTCAAGTGCACGTGATTCATGTGCTACCTTACTTGATTCCGGCTGAGCCCGGCGTAATTTGGGCCGACATCGACGACAGCCAACGGATCGAACATGCCAAACGAGCGTTGGACGATGCGCTAAAGGGAGCTGCGTATACCGGCACTCAGCGCCATGTATTGGTTGGCGATGCTGGCGGAGTATGCGTCGAGCAAGCAGAAAAGCTGAAGGCAGATATGATCGTCCTGCCATCGCATGGACGAACTGGCGTTAACCGATTGCTCTTGGGAAGCATTGCCGAACGCATCGTACGACTAGCGAAATGTCCCGTACTGGTGATCAAGCTAAATTCCTGACGACAAAATCCAAAAAAACTTCAATATCGGCATTGTGAATTGGCTGGTGCAGCCTATTGCTTATCGAGCGTTTTACTCCCGCCAAATTTGAGTTTTGATCGCTCGATCCCCAATTGCAGAGACTTTTAATCCAGTAGTTCGGTGGCTAAGAAGAACGACCCTGTGGCGAGCACGATTTCGTTCGGACCGGCTTGTTGGATGGCGATTCGCCAAGCGTCAACTGGGTTTTCGATCATTTGCACGCTTGGCGCGCCGGGTGATGGGCTAGACTCCTGCGATGACCGGAGTTCGTTACAAATTTCTCTTTCCTCCAGCGCGGCTTGATAGAGTTCCGTCGCCGGTAACGCGCGCGGATTCTTGTGGTATTGTGTAACGATCATACGCTCGCAGTATCTGAGGATCTTGCGCAACATGGTTCGGTAATCTTTGTCGCGACTGGACGCGAAAACGAAGGTTGCCTTACGGCCAGGAAAATGTTCTTGCAGCGTTCGTACAGTGGCTGAGATGGAATCAGAATTGTGGGCCACATCGATAATTTGCAGGGGCGAGTGCCCGACGATTTGAACACGCGCTGGAACTTGCACTTCAGCCAGCGCTTCGGCCAATGAATCCGTTTTGACGGGCCAGCCCTGGGATAACAGCCAATCCACGGTTGCCAAAGCTGCGCCCGCATTGTCGGCTTGATGGCTACCGAGCATCGAGAGCTGCCACCGCGATATTCCTAAAAGAGTTGGATCGTATTGCGGCCGGAATAGCAATGTTGCACAGCGAGCCGAATCACCAGGCTTCGATATCGAGTCAGCCATCGGAGCCCAATGGACGAAATAATCTCGATCGATAAGGCGAATCGAACTGCGGCATTGCGCAGCAGTTTCCGTGATCACATGGCGAGCACCGGCGTCGCGAGCACTGCAGATCACCGGTACGGTGGGCTTGATGATTCCCGCCTTTTCACCAGCGATTTGTTCAATAGTTGTTCCCAGTTGCGCCTGGTGATCCAACCCGATGGAAGTGATCACGCAAATACTGGGTTGGCATACGTTGGTACTATCGAGACGACCACCAAGCCCAACTTCGATGACTGCCACGTCCACTCTTTTCGACGCAAAATGCAACATCCCCATGGCTGTGGTAAGCTCGAAGAAAGTCGCACGTCCCGCACCGTCGTTTTCCACGTGCTCAACTGCGATACGCATGCGGTCGACCAGCGCCACCAGTTCGTCGGGAGAACATGGGCGGCCATTGATTCTAATGCGTTCTTCTAGCTTCAGCAGATGGGGAGACGTGTACAAACCAGTGGCCAGACCACCAGCCCGCAACATTTCGGCTATCAGGTGCGAAGTGGAACCTTTGCCCTTAGTACCGGCAACGTGCACAATTTTGTAAGCCGACTGTGGATCGCCCGACAGCTCCAGTAAACGGCGCATACGAGCCAAACGATAGTTGGCAGCGGAATAAGTTGTGTGGCCTGACCTCTCGTAATTGATTCGTTCGTAGAGGTATTGGATCGCCGCTTCATAATTTCCGGACACTCTCGCACCACGACTGAGGAATTTTGGCGAGACAACAGCCAGCAATACATCCGGCTTCGCAATCGCTTGTCACGGCTTGCAGTTATACGATGAACCATCTGGCGAAAAAATCCCGGAGGACCCCATCACCGGCTAGTTTTACCATTTGGTTTTCGAATCCAGTGGAATTGTAACGAACCAAGTCCGGCTGCACGTCGTACCAGCAGGGAACGAATTCCATCAAGGTTGATCAGCTTTTTACCAAGAATTGCTTCGGGTTCTGTCATTCGAGCGAGAATTGTCAACGTTGGAACTGCGGAGATAGCTCAGTTGCGGTTCGACAGTTTCCGGTGACAGAAGTGGAGCTATCGCTTTTTTATAGTCGATCGGCTCACGATTTCGTGTGACTGAATTCCCATGTCGGAATTCAGCGGATATACTCTTGCATTAGTCATATTTGCCACCACTTTTCCAATTTCCTGAACGCACACTGATTTGAAAGACGTTCGATATGAGCGCAGTTGCAACTGCCGATCAAAAGTCTGCATCCCAGGCCCAAGACACGGATGTGATTATCGAGACGAGAAATTTGGGCAAAGTTTACCGTGATTTCTGGGGTCGCAAGAAGGTAAACGCGTTGAAAGCTCTCGACATAGAGGTCAAAAAGGGTGAAATTTTTGGCCTGCTCGGGCCCAATGGTTCCGGAAAATCAACGACCATCAAGCTGATTCAAGGCTTGCTGTTCCCCACTTCGGGCAGGGCCTTTGTTTTCGGGAAAGATGCGCGCGATGTCAGCAAGAACGAACGCATCGGTTATCTTCCTGAAGAGTCCTATTTGTACAAATTCTTGAATGCTGAAGAAACGCTCGACTTCTATGGGCGACTATTCGATATTCCAGCCTCTACTCGACGACAACGCACTGACCAGCTTATCAAAATGGTCGGACTTGACCGTGCACGCCGACGTCAGTTGCGAGAGTATTCCAAAGGCATGACGCGGCGCATCGGCTTGGCGCAAGCACTGATCAACGAACCAGACCTGCTGATTCTGGACGAGCCAACGACGGGATTGGACCCAATTGGTAGCCGCGAAATGAAAGATCTTATTCTCCGCTTGCGCGACGAAGGCAAGACGATTCTCATGTGCTCGCATCAGTTGGCTGACGTGCAAGACGTGTGTGATCGCGTCGCCATCTTGCATCAAGGCGAACTGCGTGAACTGGGGCGTGTAGATAGCTTGCTAAAGGTACGCGACGTTACCGAAGTTCACGCCAAAGGCATTAGTGAGGAAGTCAAGCAAAAGATTGTTGACTTGATCAAAAATTCCGGTGGCGAAGTAATGTCGGTCGACAATCCGACCACGACCATGGAAGAGTTGTTTCTTGACATTGTGCGCGAGAGCGAACAAAGGCCGGGCGCTCGGTTTGGTTCCAAGTAATGCTCACCGACTTTGGCTGTTGAAGTTGACTTTCTCCCATTTCCATTGATTGAATTTCTTGACAAAGTTCTGACGGATTCGAAATGCGCATTGAACGTGAAAGAATGTGGGGCTTCTTCGAGTGGCTCTTTCAACAAGGAGGGTTGCTCAGTGGAGTATTGTTGGTTGTACTTCTGTCGGCTCTTGCATTTACGGTGTGTTACTTGGTGGCGATGGCCCGCTATGGACCCGGCGAAGGCTTTTATGTTGTCACACGGGTAATTTACGAACTGTTCGCGCGCGATCTGCCAAATACTTCATGCAAACGCATTTTTGCTTTTGCGAAACTAGCGTTTCAAGAGGCGATTCGCAGAAAAGTCTTGGCAGTGATGGCGGTGTTCATCGTCGCCTTGCTGTTTGCCGGGTGGTTCTTGGACCCGAACGCCGATTACCCTGCGAAGCTATATATCAGCTTTGTGTTGACCGGCACGAATTACATGGTATTGCTGTTGGGTCTGTTTTTGAGCTGCTTCAGCTTGCCCGCCGATATCAAGAACAAGACTGTTCAGACGATTGTTACCAAACCTGTTCGCAGCACTGAAATCGTGTTGGGGCGAGTACTCGGTTTTACGTTTGTTGGGACTGTGCTGTTGGTCTTGATGGGGTTGCTCAGTTACGTATTCGTAGATCGTGGATTGCGGCATACGCACGAAGCTGAAGAGATCGCCGCCGATGGGATGTCCGGAACTACGTCGTTTGATTCCCATCATGCGCATACTTTCAACGTCAACCCAAACGCTGTCAAAGAGGCTGCCACCGACGAGAAAAAAGGGCACCGCCATTTCGTGGAAATCACCGAGGTCAATGGTCAAAGGGTCTACTCGATAGGGCCCGCGGAAGGCATGTTGGAGGCCAAGATCCCCGTCTTTGGCTCTTTGAAATTTACTGACCGCGAAGGTAAAGAAGCTGACGGCTTGAATGTCGGCTACGAATCTAATTATCAGAAGTATATTGAAGGCGGTACTTTGTGTTCCGCAATATGGAGCTTCAATGGAATTACCGAAAGTCTCGGCGATGAACTGCCCATCGAACTGACGTTAAAAGCTTTTCGAACTTACAAAGGGGACATCGTAACTGGCGTTCAAGGAACGATCATCCTGCGCAGCTCGAACGGACGAGTCGAAAGCGAGCGAATTCCCTTTGTGATCAAAGAATTTGCCGTCGACGAACGCCGAGTCAACCGCAAGCTGAAGGGTACCGTTGACCAAGTTCCGAAGGAACTGGATCTGTACAAAGATATTGCGCCCGATGGAAAAATGGAGGTCATCGTGCGTTGTTCCGACAAAGGTCAGTATTTCGGCATGTCCCAAGCAGATTTGTTCTTGCGCGCCGGCCAGAATTCGTTCGCCTGGAATATGTTCAAAGGCTATCTTGGTATTTGGCTGCAAATGCTGATTATCATTTGCTTCGGCGTTATGTTCAGTACTTTCCTCAGCGGTCCGGTCGCGATGATCGCCACCATGACCTGCTTGGCAATTGGATTCTTCGGCGGTATCGCTGAGGAAGTTGCCCGTGGTACAACTCCTGGCGGTGGTCCAGTGGAATCGATGATTCGCATGGCCAACCAAGCGGGGGCAATGGTAGACCTCGACCTAGGAAATGACGTACTGGAAAAGTCCATACAGGGCGTCGACACCGGAATCATGGGCGCGTTGTACTTGTTGACGATGGGATTGCCCAGTTTTAACGATCTAAATACGTCAGAATTCGTTGCCTACGGGGTGAATATCTTTGAAGGTCTTGTCGCTAGGCATATGACTATGGCGCTGGGCTACTTCGTACTTACGGCAATTGTCGGTTACTTCTTTCTCAAGACTCGGGAGATGGCGGCATGAACTCAGGATCAACCGGTCGCCGCGTATTTTATATCGCCGCCATGGTGGCGATCTTGGTTCCGCTGTTTATGCTTGGTCAGCCTGCCGTGCGCAGCCGGAACGGCAGTCAAGGGCAAGAAGGTGGCGTGCTGGCTCAACTGCGTAGCAAATACGATCTCGGGCAAGGAGACCTGGGGGACATTGATCCGGCCAGCGAGTCTGCTCGGTTAGCGACACTCGGCATGCGCGGCGTTGCCTCCACAATTTTGTGGCAACGAGCTGAGTACTACAAGCGCGAACAATATTGGGATCGATTCTCCGCCACTCTCAATCAAATCGCCTTGCTCCAACCCCACTTTGTCAAAGTGTGGGAATTCCAATCGTGGAATCTGTCGTACAACATTTCGGTAGAATTCGACGACTATCGCCAGCGCTATGAGTGGGTCAAGAAAGGGATCGATTACCTGATCCAAGGCACAACCTACAATCGCCGCAAGCCGCACCTGCCATACGAATTAGGTTGGTTTTTTGGCAGCAAAATGGGCGTCGCTGACGAAAAACTCCAGTTCCGTGAAATGTACCGTCGCGACAAACAGTTTCACGAGGATTTGCTCGGAAAAGGAATGGACCTCAACTCTCAAGAAGGACTTGGACCGGATAACTTACCCGACAACTGGTTGAGCGGTCGGCTGTGGTATGAACGAGCCTACGAAATTGTACGAGCGGGCGCGTTGCCATCCAAGGGTCCCATCAATTTCTACCGCATGTCACCGCAGTGGTTGATCAATTACGCGCAAGCGATCGAAACCGAAGGAGTGCTGAATGAGGCGGCCGCTCAAGCGTGGCGCCGGGCCGGCGGCGGCTGGAGAGTGTTTGGGGAAATTCAAATGGAGACCACGTTTGGCGACGTTATTCGTCTAACCGATTTGAATTTAGCCAACCAGCGATTGTCCGAATCGCAGGAAAAGTTCCTCGCATTCTGCGCCGACAAGAACAAAGAAATGTCGGAAAAACGTCGCAGTTTGCTCAGTCAAAATCAAATCGATGCTTTGGCAATTCCAGCCGAAAAACGAACTGCTGGAGAAATGGCGCTAGTGATCGAAGCCAATATCACATTGCAGGCTCCGTTTGACGAAATCGCCAAAGCTATGCCGCCCGACAAGCAGCTTGAAGCACTCGAACTTGCAATGAACGTTC
>SXGS01495422.1_pt1 | contig 22632 bp, 18 predicted proteins | sample 3174681 | NCBI WGS metagenome assembly SXGS01 (sample SAMN11356861, study PRJNA531348) | freshwater metagenome | isolation source: freshwater sample F1-80 | place: China: Fuxian Lake, Yuxi | collected 2017-12-25
ACGAACGCATGTGGACAGCGATTGCCACTTGTAAGAAACAAGAACGCAACTTCTTCACCTATTTGCACGATTCCATCGCCGCTCACCTCAATCAGCAACCAAATCCCAGCTTGCTCTCTGAATAACTCCGTGAACGGTTACTCCAAAAGACTCTCCGGTGCCAGCGGGCGTAGACTACGACATGTGGATCGGTCCAGCTCCCAAACGTCCATTCAACGTTAATCGATTTCACGGTCGCTGGCGGTGGCTGTACGATTTTGGCACGGGTGACCTCGGTAATGACGGCGTACATCGACTGGATATGGCCGTTGCGCTTTTAAGTGCCGCATCCGAGGCGCAGGGAGATGGTCCGATTGGGCTGCCATCGACCATCTTTGCCAACGGCGGCAAGTGGTATTTCGACGACTCTCAAGAGTTCCCCGATACGATGCAGGTTAATTATGAATTTGGGACGGCCAAAAAAACCAAACTGCTCACCTACGAAATGCGCGTGTGGGTGCCATATGGTTACCTAGCTGAAAGCGAAGGTTCGGCGGTCTTTGGCGATAAAGGCTACCTTGTGATTGGCAACGAGCGCTGGACAGCGTACGGGAAAGGTGGTCAGGTTCTTGGCAAGGGCGAAGGTGGCAGCCACGAAGCACCGCATGTCCAGAATTTCATTGATTGCGTCAAGTCGCGCGAAAAGCCCTACTGCGATCTGGAAACCGTAGGACATTCGGCCTCGGTACTGTGCCATGCCGGAAACATCGCCGCGCGCGTGGGACGCAAATTGACTCTCGACCCGGTAACCGAAGTTTTCGCCAACGATCCGCAGGCCAATGCGCTGCGCGGACGTTCCGAGTACCGAAAGCCGTGGGTCTTGCCCGAAGTATAATCCTGGTCGTCGTACTTCCTAATCCGAGTCTGCCGCTTACAATCAACGGCTTAACACAAATTGGTATTGTGGGAGGTGGTTGTGAGTGTTGAGTTAACTTGGCTGGGACATGCGTGTTGGTTGGTAAAATCTGGCGAGCACAAACTGCTGGTCGACCCCTTTCTGAACGATAATCCCTCGGCCAAGCTGCGTGCCGATGATTTGGACGTTGACTTTATTCTGATCACGCACGGCCACTTTGATCATGTCGCTGATGCGGCTAGTATCGCTCGACGCTGTAACGCGACGATCATTGCCAACTACGAGATCGCGACTTGGTTTTCGGAAAAACATCAAGTACAACAAACTTTGGGAATGAATATTGGCGGAGCCACCAAGCAAGCGTTTGGGCGAGTGCAGATGACGTTGGCGTTTCATTCCAGCCAACTACCTGACGGCTCGTACGGCGGAAACCCGGGTGGCTTTGTGGTGGAAACCGGCCTCAAACGCATTTATTTCGCTGGCGATACAGCGCTGTTCGGCGACATGAAATTGCTAGGTAATAAATTGCTCGACGCGGCAATCATTCCGATTGGAGATTTGTTTACAATGGGACCTGAGGACAGCGTGCAAGCCACTCAGTTCTTGCGGCCCCGAGTGGTCTTGCCATCGCATTACAATACTTGGCCACCGATCGCGCAAGATGCTCAAGCGTGGGCAGGGATCATCCGAGCTCAGACGCCCAGTCAGCCGTTGACGCCTGCGGTCGGCGAGCCGGTGAGAATCTAAGGATGCCTGAGCAGTTGGAACTGTTTGCGGAGAAGCCAGACGAAGCCGACGATTACGTCACCGTCGCCAGAATTGGCGACATTGCCGACGGACTAGGCCGTCCGTACGAAGTTGGCAATCGTGTAATCGCTGTCTTTCGGCGCGGCGACGAATATTTCGCGATCGACGATTTTTGCCCACATCAAGGTGCATCTCTTGCAGGTGGGCAGCTAGAAGGATGCATGGTTGCCTGCCCGTGGCATTATTGGCGCTTCGACGTCAACGATGGCAGATGGCTGGATAGCCCTAAGATCAAGATCGATACTTTCTCCGTTCGCGTCGTAGGCCAGCTCATCCAAGTGCGGCCTCAACCTTGCAATACAAGCGAATAGTCGCTTGGTCGATCAACATTGAGGGGTTACACGTTCAAAATTCAAGATTGGCGTGCGTAGCGTCTTGCGTCCCGATGGGTTGAACGCCCGGCAATTCTGAATTTCGACCCCGCGACCCTAATGCCCAATGCGGCAAGTAATTTGACTCTCTTGCATCGTGGAGATATTCTGGATTAAGTCAAATATGGATTGCCTTGCTAGCCAAAATCTTTTCTTGCTGTGGGCGCGCATGGATGAGTGATTTACCTTCGGAAAATAACTCTGACAGCTTTGAAGCAAAACCTGCGGTTTCAGGTGGAACGACGGCGTCGATTGGCAATTCCCAACCGAGCCTCCTGTCATCTCGCGATTTGGATTTTTCCAGTTCCGATCAGAAAAAGACTGTTATCAGCCGGCGTCCGATTGCGCCGCCGGCCGAATTCATGCATTCGATGCCGCTGGCGGAATTGGCGCGCCTCCTGGAAGGCAAGAACCTGGATCATTTCCATGTGGAGCAAATGATCGGTGGCGGCGGAATGGGAGCGGTGTTCCGTGGAACCGATTTGAGGCTGGATCGGACCGTTGCGATCAAGGTCGTCCCTACCGCAAATCGAGATCCAGATACATTTCGCCGATTTCGAATGGAGGCGCAGAGCGCTGCCCGGCTCGATCATCCCAACATCGCGCGAGTGTATTACATCGGCGAATCGGAAAAATGGAACTACATCGTCTTCGAGTACATCGATGGCATCAACTTGCGCGATCTGGTTGAGATGGAAGGACCGCTGAGCATCGACGACGCCGTCTTTTACACGCGGCAAGTGGCCGACGCGCTTCAACACGCGCAACAACGCGACGTTGTGCATCGAGACATCAAACCGTCGAACGTACTGATTACGCCTGCAGGCACCGTCAAGGTAGTCGATATGGGATTGGCGCGCAGCACGGCGATGGAACGATCCAGCGGGGATATGACGGCCAGCGGTGTGACACTGGGAACATTCGACTATATTTCACCCGAGCAAGCCAGAAATCCGCGCGACGCAGACGTGCGCAGCGACCTCTATTCGCTCGGCTGCACACTGTTTTATATGCTGTCGGGACGTCCGCCCTTTCCCGAAGGAACGGCGCTGCAAAAACTGCTGAATCATGGCAGCCAAGCTCCGCCCGATTTGCGACAGTTTCGAGATGACCTCAGCGATGAACTATATGCGGTGTTGATGAAGCTGATGTCGAAACGTCCGCTCGATCGATACCAAAAGCCCAGCGATTTGATTAACGATTTGCTATTGGTCGCTGAGGCAGAAGACTTGGTGCGCAGCCAAACGCCGGGGGCGTTCTTGATCTCGGCAACTCCTGCGGAACGTTCGCTGATAGAAGCCAATGCACCGTGGATGGTCGCACTTGCCTTTTTGCTCGGCATCGCCTTATGGCAGAATGTCGAAATCAACGGCGCAAACTTTGACCTGCCGCAACCGCAGTTCAGCTCCCGCGCTGCTACAACGGAAATCTCGCGCGCCGAAACCAATGTCCAGGAGCCTAACCAACTGAATAACTCGGTGGTGACATCGGCTTTGCCAAATTCTATCATTCAAGAACCGAGTACTCAGGCAGATACGATTAGCGCGTTCGCATCGGGGACTGACCACGGAGAACCTGCAACCGAACTGCCAACCAATCAAGTTTCCGCGGCAACCTTGCCGATTGCGCCGACGGAAATCGATAGCTCGACGAATCTCATCATGCCGGAAGTTAATGCCAACCAAAGCGTTGCCGAGCCGTTGGGTCCGACTGATCCGACCGGGCTTACAGTGCCGCCGGACACGCTAGTAGTGCTCGCTGGAGCGCACGAATTATCCGCAGGCGCGCAGTGGTGCCGATCGTTGGCAGATGCGATATCGAGAGCAGAAGCGAATCCGAGTATTCGATTCATTGAACTGCACAATGATCAGTTGATTCGTGAGCGGATTTTAATTTCCAGGCATGGTTTGACGATTCGCGTTCCTCCAGACAAGAAAGCAGAGATTACATTTGCTCCAAATTCATTCTTCGCGGAAGATGACATCGAAAGAATGCTCGATGTGGGAAGCAATGACCTGCGGCTTGAAAATCTCTCGATTGTTGCGACGATTCCTGTCGAAGCAGTGACGCGCCGATCTGCGATCATTGGCCTCGAGCCTGCAGGGCAAATTGAGTTGATTAATTGCCGATTGACGTTTGTGGATCCAACGGAAGTCGGTGAGAATCGGGCGATTACGATCGACGCTCCCGGGCATCAACCGGTAGCTTTTGACTTTAGCGATTTTTCAACGCATCCCACTGGTCCGGCAGTCGATTTAAGAGTGGCCGATCCCGCGTCGATCAAGTTCCGTAACTGTTGGGCGCGAGGTGAAATGGCGCTGGTGGGAATGGATGGCGGTTTCCGAGTAGAGTTGTCCGCTCAACAGTTATTTTTGTCGGTAGCGGAGCAAATGTTTATCGTGGATGCGACTGATGCAGAAACTTCACCGTTGTTGCGTATATCTTTGAAGGAGTCGACACTGGCGTGTGCCCGGGGACTGTTTCGTATTCGGCTAAATTCGGAAATTGTTACCGAGTGCCTCAACCGGACGGCACAGTCGTGCGTTTTTTGGTCGCGCGAACCCAACTGTCACATTTCGTTCGAAGGATTAAGCGAAGTTGGGTCAGCAGACGAGCTGATCCTGCTAAAAGGGGAAGACAATGCGTACGAACATGGTGAAACGGGCTTGGTGCAGATTCGCACTTTGCAAGGCGAAACAAAACGTCTAGATGTCTCCGACGGGTTGAGCCCCTGGTTTCGCGAACGGGGAAATGACTATTTAGTGCGCTGGTTGAACCCTTTTCCACCCACCGCGCCCTTTCACGAGCAAACTCCCGCAGATTACCAGTTGAAGGAAAGTATGTTTATGCCAGGATTTTGGACATCCGCACAATAGGTGCGGCGTTTTTTGCGATATTGGCGTCACTTTTTGAACGAGGCTTGATTTTCTGTTGCGACTTGCGCAAACTTGCTTGGTCCAGGAACTGAAAAATACCCCTGTTCTTAGTTGTTGAGGTTTAGGAGTTAACGAATGAGTAGATTTGTTGTTGCTTTCGCCGCTTTCGCGATGATTGCCTCGTATGTAACGCCTTCGTACGCACTCAAGCCATTGGCTGAAGCGTTCGCGGAGCAGTATTGTGGCACCGGAGCGTCAGAAGCCCTGAAAGCCAAAGTGGCTGATGCGAAGTGCAATGTTTGTCATGTTGGCACTCAAAAGAAAAATCGCAACCCGTATGGAGTTGCTCTTCACGACGCTTTGAAGGATGCTAAGTTTTCGATTCCCGATCTCAAGAAGTCTCCCAAAGATGCCAAGCTGATTGCTGCTGCCAAGGAAGTGATGAAGAAATTGGAAGACAAGAAACCTAAAGGTGCAGGTGCAGACGCGAAGACTTTTGGACAACGCATCAAGGCTGGTGAGTTGCCAGGCGCCGAATAATCGGCAGGCCAGAATTCAGTCTAAGAATCGCCAGTTGCCTCGGTTGACGAACATATGCCGAGTGTTTCCAATTTGGAGGCACTCGGTTTTTTGTTGCATTATGACTTTTTGCGAGCAAAACAAACATGACGAACTTTTCGCTAGCGATACTGCCGTGTTGGCTGGTTTTCTTGATCGCTGCCGAGCCTGCGAGATGCCAAAATTCTGACGAAAGCAAGGTAATCTTTGACGGCAAGAGTTTAGCGGGCTGGAAGGCCAGCGAAAATACGGCGAGCTGGAAAGTAGAGGACGGGCTGCTGGTTTGTCATGGTCCTAGAAGCCATTTGTTTTACGTAGGCGACGCACAGGCATTCAAGAATTTCCATTTCAAAGCAGAAGTAAAAACGACTCCTGGCAGCAACGCCGGTATTTACTTTCATACCAAGTACCAAGAAACTGGCTGGCCAAAATTCGGTTACGAGTGCCAAGTCAATATTACTCACAAAGACCCAAAGAAATCGAGCGGGCTTTACGGCGTGAAAGATGTCAGCGATCCGGGCGTGAAAGACGACCAGTGGTATACGCAAGAGATCATTGTCGAAGGAAATCGAATCGTTCTGAAACTCAATGGCAAAACTATGGTCGACTACACCCAGCCCAAGGACTCGCCCGCGTTTTCCAAGGATTTCGAACGACGGCTTGGCGAAGGGACGTTTGCGTTGCAAGCCCACGATCCGGATAGCAAAGTTTACTTTCGAAATATTTCCGTCCGGCGATTACCGTAACCCGTCGGTCGAAAAAGCCTATACGAGTAGCGGAGGGCGAGGCTCCTGCCGAGCCGAATTTGCTGCATACACCTTTTGACCAGAGTGGCGTGATTACTGCCACGTCCGTGGCCTATGCTGAAATCCACTATGGATTTTGATGAATCATTTGGGATTGTTGGGGCAAATCTCGATCCAATCAATCCGAAAATTCGTAAACTTTTCCAGTCGCGATAAGCAACATCGTTGGGCGTTTTCCCAATCGCGTGTTGGGAACTGGATCCTGGGAGGCGCTTCAGTTGTTTCAGTCGGTAATTGCTTCGAAGCGCCGTCAGCGTTTAATCGTCCTGATTTTCGTGGGTGGCATGGTTGTTAGTTGCGGCGCTATGCGAGCCGCATTGGGGCAGCCAACCAGCCAACGACCGCCAGACCCTGAGATAAAAGTACCCGTCGGCGCGAGCCAATCAACCACTGCTGCAGTGGGCGCTAGTGGGCAAGCCACTCCCTCAATTGGCGCGCGTTTCGAAGTGCGTGTCGGTTACGCGGGAATGTGGAAGCAGGGGCAGATTTGTCCTATCCAAATTGTTCCTCGCGATGCGAGATTGCCGGCTGGTCAAGCATGGACGACGGAAGTTAGCACCGTCGATGGAGATGGAGTACCCGTCACCTATCGCCAACCATTGAATTTTGCCGCCCCGAAGGATCAAGACCGACCAACTGCTTGGGTGTCGATTCGGATTGGAAGATTGGAAGCGCCTCTCGAAGTGCGTTTACTTACCGGTGGCCAAGTTGTTGAATCGGTTCTCGTATCGCCGGAACAGCAAGGGACGGGGTTGCCGGCATCTCAGCCGTTGATCGTCGCGCTCGGTAGCTCATTGGGTGTGGAGAAGACTTCGCGCACCGCAGCGTCCGGAAATGGAAATCCAAATTTCTCGGTGGCATTGCTGCCCAGTGCCAGTGAGATTCCCGATACTTGGCAAGCATATTTAGGATGCGACTTGATAGTGATTCCGTGTCGCGATCATGCGCTCTTGCGTTCTGTGGGGGCTGGACAATGGCGGGCCGTTCGCGATTGGATTCGGCAGGGAGGCAATTGCGTTATCTCGTTGGGACCTGGCTCGGAAGCACTGCGCGATCTAGCACCCTTGATGGAACTGTTGCCGGGAACGATCGACGGTACCGTACAGCGCTGTAACCCGGGACCGCTGGAGTCATTTGTCAGCACAGATACGCCGCTGCCGCGGTTCGGAAGTTGCCTGCTGAGAGTCAATCGAGGTGTAGTCGATCTGTCGTTGCTGGATGACTCCAACAAGCGATTTGCCTGGTGGCTGCGTTATTCGATTGGCCTCGGTTATGTGCAATTGCTGGCCAGCGACTTGGGCGACTCTGCTTTCCAAGAGTGGAAAGACTATCGCACCTTGTGGGTGAGAATCTTGTCGACGTGTTGGGAACATGGTGCGCAGTCGGCGGGCAATTCTACTAACATCGGCAATTCGTCCTTTCTCGGTTACGAAGATGTCGTTGGCCAATTGCGAGCCACGCTCGACTTTTTTTCATCGGCCCGGGCGCTAAGTTTTGGGCAGCTCGCGGCGATCCTGCTGCTCATCCTGATATTGCTCGGACCAGTGGATTATTTCGTGTGCGTTCGCTGGCTGAATCGCCCGTCGTGGAGTTGGCTGTTTGCGGCAATCGTAGTGGCGTCCTCATCCGCTGGTTTGATTTGGGCTCATCAGTGGTTTCGGACTCAGGAAGTCATGGTGAATTCGCTAGAAGTTCTGGACGTGGATGCGGAATATGGACTTGCGCGAGGATTAGTTTGGAGCCACGTTTATCGAGCCAGTGCCAGCCGCAATGATTTGCGTTATGTCATGCCGCAGCAATCGGCATTAGCCCAATCGATCGTTCGCCATGATTGGTTAGGATTGCCCGGGCGAGGATTGGGTGGAATGGAATCGACGATTACTACCGATCGCGGGCTGCCGGGTTACCACGTCGAAATCGGCGAGGATTCTTACGGCGTGATGCGTGGAGTCACGATCCCCAGCGCGGGTACAAAGAGTTTACAAACGATATGCTTGGCTGAGATGCCTATTTCTTCACAATCGAATCTGCGCGAACCCCGCGGGGTGGATCAATTGGAAGGGACGCTCGTAAATCCCTTGCCCTTCGATTTGCTCGATGGAGTATTGGTATATCGCAACTGGTTCTATCGATTAGCTACTCGCATTCCGCCTGGTCAAGCCATCGAGATTACTTACGATATGGTCCCCAAAGATCTTCCGCGCTGGTTGAACCGACGCCGAGCGGTAAATGGTTCCGAACAAGCGACACGGTGGGACCCCGCCGACCGAGAAACTCCGGATCGACTCATGGAAATTCTATTGTTCCACAAAGCGGCGGGAGGTTCAACTTACACGTCACTGGAAAACCGATTCCAGCCTCATGTTGATCTGAGCAAGCTGATCGCCCTGGACCGCGCGATATTATTTGGACGTATGGAACATCCGTTGGGTAAATTAACAGTTGGTCAACCAGACCAGCCCATGAGTGTCGATGGCTTTAGCCGGGCGTGGTGCCGAGTCATATTGCCCGTCGCGCAGACAAATCGCAGGTGACCAAAGATGATCAAGACGACAAACTTGACCAAAAAATATGGCGATATGTACGCCATTCGCAATATCAACCTTGAACTGGAAAAGGGAGACTTATTTGGCTTCATCGGACCCAACGGAGCTGGCAAAACTACGACCATGCGCATTATTTCGACATTGCTGACACCGACCTATGGCGAAGCCTACGTGTGTGGCAATTCGATTTACACAGCACCAGAGGAAATTCGCCGGCTGGTTGGCTACATGCCCGATTTCTTCGGTGTCTACGATGATATGACCGTTATCGAGTACTTGGAATTCTTCGCAGCCGCGTATCGCATTCACGGCCCGGCACGACGCAAACGATGCAACGAGATGTTGGATATCGTGGATCTCGATTTCAAACGCGATGCCTACGCCAACACTCTATCGCGCGGGCAAACTCAGCGGCTGGGACTGGCTCGCGTTTTGCTTCACGACCCGGAAGTATTGCTGCTAGACGAACCATTGAGCGGATTGGACCCTCGCGCTCGAATTGAAATGCGCAATTTATTGCGGCGGCTTGGCGAGATGGGCAAGACTATCATTGTCAGCAGTCATATCTTGCCCGAGCTGGCAGATATATGTAACAAGGTCGGCATTATCAACCGCGGCGAAATGGGCTTCAATTCTTCGATCACCGACCTGATGCGCGAAGTACGACCGCAAATCGTCTTGCAAATCGCCGTCGAGCCGCTTGCGCGGGCCGGCGATGCCGTCAAGTTTCTGGAATGCCATCAACTAGTCGCCAGCGTTGAAAACGTGCGCGACAACATTCAAGTAACTTTGCGCGCCGATGTCGCCAAGTACAGCAGGCTGTGCGGAGACCTTATCGCCGAAGGATTCGACGTTCATCGCTTTACCGAGAAAGAAACCAATCTCGAAGCTGCCTTTATGGCCTTGACCAAAGGCTCCGGAAGTAAGATCTGATCCTCCGCCATAATTGTTATTGGTGCTTGATCGCGAACGATCCGGGCGTTAATTTCATCGCCTTCCAAGCTGCATCCGACAATGCGCCTGTTGGCTGCGGTTGATACGGGTCCACATACTCGACGTTCGATCGCGCGGGGATCGCTTGCTCGTGCCCAGTGAGCGAGAAAATTGCATTGACGATCAACCGACGCAAGTCTTCGTTTAGCCAATCCAACGAAGCGCCCGCTGTGGTAGTGAACGACTTGCCGATTTTTCCCGATGGTGCCGTGTAGGTTTTGAACCAAGCCAGCGGCATGCGCACATCGTGCCGCTGGTCAGTCACAGCGGGATCGGTAGGACTCAGTCCGCTGAGTACTTGACCGAAGAAGAGAATTCTGTCGCTGTCTGTCAACCGTTGGACCGAGTTCACGTCCGTATGGCAAAACAGAGTATCTGAAACACCGCGCAACACCGGATGACCTCGCTCTGCGGGGTTGACATGGGCCAGCGTGGCCTCCTTTTGAAACTTGCCAAAATGGGCTATCCACGTATCGCCCAGAATCTGCTGACCGAATCCGCCGCTCCACGATTGAGAACGAAAATCCCAGTTGCGAAATTGGCTGGTGCTGGTCGGAGAATAACGGAACGCATGGGTGGCATTACGAATTCCCAGCACCGGTTTGCCCGAGTTGACATAATCGACGATATGCTGCATCGCAGAATCGGGCAATTCGCGAAACCTCGCAAAGATCACCATCAAATCGGCCGAAGCCAAAGTATGCAATCCTGGTATATTCCCAGTGCGATTGGGATTGATATTGCCAGTTTCCTCCTCGATCGAAAACAGCACCGTGCACCCATAGCCATGATGTTGCGAGAGAATCTTCGCAAACATGCACATGCCTTCTTCCGAGCGATAGTATTCTTCCCCAGTTACAAAGACGATTCGCTGCCCCTTGCCGATCCCTTCCTTCCCAGACAAATCAAGCCACTGATCCGAGGAACTGGCAATTGGTGCTGACCAAGTTATCACCAGCATCCACAACAACGCGCGTAACTTGTACATAACCACAAACCCCGTTCAAGAAAGCAATGAAACCGTCTCAAGCACTGAATGTCGCAGGGTACTATTATTCAGTCTAGCGCCAAGCATTTGGAAGCAGTTCGCCAAAAAAATGATGAGCAATGGCCGCGACTAGGAACAAAGTATGGTCGAACAGCAATTGGCCGTCGGCGAATATTCTGTCACGAATGTGTGTGGCTGAGCCGTCGGACGACTTGCGGTATTCCAGCACAGTGTCGCCACCCTCGGGGATGTGAGCGATTCGATATACTCATGAAACTGGCGACCTGACCGCCAGCGAATCACAAGTCTACTCTAGCGAGCGTTCGACCGAATCTGATGTATAGGCGATTGCCGACTAGCGCTGGATGGGATAGACATCTTGCATTCTCATTCGTCAGCCGGAGGCGGCTGAATATTCGGCCTGATTTTGGCTGGCATTCGATCAAAATCAGTTCTCCGGATTCCGTGAATGCTAACAGGCGATCGTTCGACGCTATTAGGCTGGCATATCCTCGAAACGCTCGGTCGTCAATTCGCCAGGCAGTTTTCAGTTTATCTGATAGGTCGAGTGCGTAGAGTCGATCGTCAGCGACGTAAACACGATCATCGACTACCACAGGTGTATTCGCATCGGGAGAAGCTCGATCATTCACTGCGGCCGGATCTGGATTAGGCAAACTCATATCTGAACCAAATGGGAACCATCTCGCTCCGTTATTTTCGCTGGTTACCAACCAACCTGCGCTTGTCGTAACTGGGCTCGGTACACCGAAGTCGCCACCCACGCGCGGCGAACTCTTCCATAGATTTTTCCCTGACTTGGCATCCCAAGCGCCTGCCCCCAACGAATCCAAACCGATCAGCAATTGAGTGCCGTTGACTTCTTGCAGTATCAGCGAAGCGTAGACGGCTCCATTTCCTTCGGCTTGCCATGCAACTTCGCCCGTGATCGGATCGAGCGCTGCGATCGCGCACCGGCTGCCACCCGGTTGCACGATTAACTGATCGTCGACCAGAATCGGCGACGCCGAGAATCCCCAGTCAGGTAACTTGCCTTGGAAATCGCGAACCAAGTGCTTGTTCCATAGCGGAACTCCGGTTTCCAGCTCCAAGCAGATCACATCACCAAACGCGCCCACTACGTAAACGAATCCTTCGTAGATCAGCGGCGTTGCGCGCGGTGCATTGCCATAATCGAGATTGCCGGGCGCCTCTGACAAGTGTTGCCATAACGGCTGGCCCGATTCAGCGTCGAAGCACTGATAGAAATCGCGTTGATCCTCAAGGTCGCGCGACGCAACGACGACATACTTTTCATCTGCGACCACTCCCGAGTGTCCGGGACCGGACAAAGTTGTCTGCCAAACCGGCGACCAACTTTGCGGCAACTGTCGCGGCAACCAACCGATGTGTCCGTCTCGGTTGGGGCCGCGAAATTGATTCCATGGTACAGCGACAATATCTGGATCGGATTCAGTTACTTTTTTTTAGCCGACAGTTCGTTTTCCCAGCTCACGAATCCATCGAGCGTCTCCAATCCCTCGAGCAGTGGCTGCTCCGTCCCGGACAGTAGCAATGCTTCGGTAATGGCATGGCGCAGTTCGGCTGGCATGTCCCCGGGAACAAAGGCGGTCACGAAGGGAATCTCCTCGGTTTTGCCGAGGATTCTTAAATCACCCTTCTTGATCGATCCGCAACCTTCGAGCAATGGTTCCGCATAACTGGAAATCACTGCTGCGGCAGTTGCATCTGCGGGCAACTTCATGAGCGCCACTGCCGCTTCGCTGCAAGCGTCGTAGATCTCCAGCTTGGTCGGCGGTGTCACGCCATGGCTGCGCAGCAGCCGCATTGCGGCGGCGGATTTTTCTTCGGACTCTTCAGGGCCAAAGAAAATCCGATAGCCTTTCAAGTCGGCCACAGATGCCGATTTATCGCTTGCGCGAACGACAATCAATCCATGTTGATTCAGATCGCCTTTGGAACCGCTCAATCGCGCCACCGGTCGCATCTGTTTCTTCAGTGATTTTGCGTCGTGCATGACCACCGAATATTTACCGATGACCAAATCGGCGGCTCCTCGCGAGTCTTCGATCCCTTTGACCAAAGATGCATTCCAAACGACTTTGACCGGTCGCCCGAGCTTGTCGGTCAAATACTTGCCCAACAGTTCATAATTCCGCTGCGCGTAACCCTTGACGCAGTCGCACGACAACGGTTTGCTCAACGGATCCATGACGATCATCGTTAGTGACTGAGCCTGGTTGGGTTCCGCGGCCAATAGCGGTTCGAAAACGGCAAAACATGTAAGTACGGCAGCTAACCAAGACGGTTTACTCGCCATGACGAACTCCTTGAATTATCGAATTTTGGATAGATCGACCGGTTCAACGTCTTTGCATTCTTCGCCACACTTCTTGCCATCGCAGGTCAACGTACGACGGCCAAGCGTGGTTCCTACGTTCGAGCCATAAATGTTGACGGCAAACTTCGCTTGGTGTTCTGCTCCGAACGAGACCTTCAACGTACTGACCTCGATTTGATCGGCTTCCAAGGAGATTTCGAGCGTACCTGCATTGTCCTCAACAGGTCGCCAAGTCCATTTGTTTCCATACGTGGCATAACGACCTCCTTTGACCTTTAACGAGCCGTCAGCCTGAAACACCATGGACTCGAAAGGTGTGTTAGCTGTTGTTGCAGAGCGACCTAGCAAACCTCCCAGCAAACCAAACACACCTGACGAAGATGATTTCTTTGCCGAGCCTGGTTTCTGCTCACCTAGTTCCCAGGTCCCCAGCAGCCGGCCATCGAATTTGTCGCGCAACGCAGCGACGGACTTGTCTTCCTCTGCGCCCTCGGGCGATGAGCTGAGGCTAGTCAAAACACAAATTTGGTTGGTGTCTTGGTGCATCATGTAGAACTGCTCCGATTTAGGATCGTAGCCCATAGCGCAGTGCTTGCATCCTCCGCCGATCCGAGCGCGGCCGACATACTCTACGAATGTCCCATCTTGTTTGAAGCGTTTGATGTGACCAATGCTGGACTCAGCGGCCAGGATCGTACCGTCGGGCATCGTGCGTACGTTCATCGGATTGCAGCAACTGCCGAAACCATTTTCGCTGCTGCGGTCGCCGCTGCCGAAGCTGATGACCTCTTTGCCGTCGCGGTCGTACAGCCCAACTTTGAAAGCCGTATTTTGCGCAACTACAAGCTGATCGCCACAGCATTGAACATCCATTTGCCCACAGCATCCGCGCAAGCCCGTGAGAACTTCTTTAGCATTTTTGAAATCATGGTCGGTGCGCCAAACAGCGTAACCGGGACCATCCAAATTACCGCAGCATATAAAAACGTCATTCGCCGAAACCGCTATGGAAGTAATGCGCTTGGAGGAAGCGATCATCGACTCGACGTTGAAACGCGACGTCATTTGCTTGGTCATCTGCTCGTAGCTGACCAATTGCTGCTGGTAAGCCTTCAGGCGTGCTTGGTCAACTTTGGACAGTTCGTCAGCCGGCTTTTCCTCCAATGCCGCAATTCGCTTGCGGATCGCTTCGGTCTGGTCTTCGTAAACTTTGGAGTATTGTTTGGCCATTTGCTTGGCACCTTCCAAGGCTCGTTGGCGATATTCTTCCGCGTCGCCAATATTTGGAGAATCCACCTCTAGCTCAACAGTTCCGTCTCTTAAGAGCTTGGCAATTCTTCCTTCGCCCGCGATGAAGACTTTGCCATCCTGCGAGGTATTGATTGCTGTCGCGTTAAATGGCGCTTCGTAATTCTCAGTCAAATTTCCCTCGGCGTCATAAACCAGCACCACAGCTTGACCGCTGCCATTCTTGCAAGCAGCCAAAATTTCGCCTTCGCTCGAAACGCAAAAAGTATTTAGCGTAACACTGCGGTTATTCAGCTTGGGTTCAATCACCCGTGTTTGACGGTGACTCGCTTTTTCGATCTGAGATGATTTTGAATCGGCTGCGAGCAAATTCGCGAGCCCCAAAAACAAAAGCAAACCGACACTGCACAACGACAAACTCACGCGACCAATAGAGCTCGACCAGAACTCCCTAGCATTCATTTCTCGACTCCTGAATAGTGTGGTGAGAAAAGAGATCTCATGGATTCAATCGCCTAGGACATTTTGAGCAAAAGCTGCCGAATTTCGCCATTCTAGAATCTACGAGCGGCAATACCCAATACAGCGATGCTCGTCACTTCGGGAGGCTTGCTCCGCCAGATGGACTGGCCAAGTACTCCCAAACAACAAATCAATGTACCGCTCCATAAGGGAGGGGTCAATGAATTTTTTTCCACACTGAAGATTCGGCCAATGCAGGCAACTCTTGGATGCCTCAATAAAACTGCTCGGGAGAGCATCGCGAAACGGCAATTCTGAGGAAATCCGTCAAGCAAGCAAAAGATGCAGATGGAGATCAGAATGAGTCGAACGTCGGGCAGCATCATTGATTCGACCAGAATCAACGCATGCTACCGACGAATTATCTCTACAGGACTCATTCGTGTCATACGGTCTATTTCACACCCGACGACAGTCTAGGCGACTGGTGTCATGACAACAGAGTGGCCGAAATGTTCGGCCAGAATGCTGGGTTGATGCGTGCGTGCGAGGTTGATGTCCATTTTCACGGACCACTTGCCTTCGACGTCGCCTTGTACCAGCCAGTGTGGCATCACGCACACGGACTGATGCACTAATTCAAATCCACCTTCGCTTTGGCTGACCGTTTCGATTGGGAAAGCCCAAAGGTTAGTTGGGCGATTGAGCGATAGGAAAACGTCCAAGCCTTGCCACTGGTCGATCAAACCGAGATGTTGCTTGCTGGCAAGATTAAGTCGTTTGCCGAGGTGTCCTAGGCGACCTCCATGCTCGTCGTAAAAGTAGCGATCATCGGCGCCTGCTGGCATGCCAGCAAAATTCCACTCCAATGCAAAATGAAACTGGCGTTCGCGCGGCAGACCTTCGAGCAAGTAAGCTACCTGCAATCGGGCTTCGCCTGCTTCGATCGTCAAGGCTTTGGTGATGCGCAAGGGAACTCCCCACGCATTGCCATCGCGGCAAAGCTGCAATTGGACTTTGCCGGCACCGCGTCGCAATTTCGCCTCGTAGGGCATCGCAACGAAATCGCCTCGTTCGACGGCGGTGCCATCCGCAATGCGTTCGAAGGGAACATCGTTGTCGTAAAAGTGATCCAAGAAGCTCTTGCGCGCAAATTGGTCGTACTGCAATCGTTGGTCGAGACCTTCTTGCTTAAACACCACGCGGTCGTGAATGCTGGCGACGGCTCCTTCGGGTTGCTTGTTGCCGCGCAGCACTTTGCGATGGTAACTTTCCGGTCGTCGCTGAATGGTCGCCAGCAAATTGTGCGAGACATCGCGCAAATCGAGTTCATACAGCATTCCGCCGACGGCTGGCGCGACGAAAGCGATGACCCGATCATTGGCCAAGCGTACTTCTGGCCGCAAATCGAAATCGTAGTCGTCGGTGGTTGCTTCCACCCACACTCCGTCGCCGTGTTGCAATCGATCCAGCGCGGTATCGGCTTGGATAAGCTCGCGATAAATTGCGTTGCGTAGGTGAGGCAAGTAAATGCCGCCAAAGGCACCATGCCAGTAGGGGCAATTGCATTGGCCGCGATAAAGCTGGTCCTCGATCTGATTCAGCGCTTGGGTATCTTCTCCCAATTGGCGCGCGACCTCCAGTCGGCGACTGACCAACATCATGCGCGCGTACATTTCGTTGGCTTCGGCATAACGTACTTTGAAGTTTCGCCAGTTACCACCTCGGATAAATTGCTGAATTTCGTTCCAACGAGGATGTTCATGCAACTGATGCGTAATTTCGTCGTACAAATTTTGCTGAGGGACTGGCAACGCCCATTCCGTCATCTCGCGATAACTGCAGTCGGGTAAATAGACTTTGCCTCGCGGCGCATGTTCATTCACAACTTCCGACAGCGTCTGCGTCTTCAACCAACCGGCGTTTTGTTGCAATAGGCTAAAGAAGCTGCGCAACCATCCGCGTTCGTAGACGTGATACTTAGTATCAGGCCACGTGCCGAACTTTTCACCATCGTCACCGAAGACCAAAACCGATCCGGGAAACTTTTGCGCGAACGCACTCGCATATTCGATTGTTTTTTCTGGTGCTTCGAACGGGATCGTATAACGCAGTCGTTCGCTGCCCGGAAAGACCCGCAGAACATTTCCATCGTCTTCGGTTAGGAAATAACTTTGCAGCTCTTCTTCGGCCAGCCCGGCTGCTTTGAAGTGATAGTCATCTAAGACCGTATAGGCAATTCCGGCGCGGGCGATATCGGCGGTTAGATTGCTTTCCCAGACTCGCTCGGGCATCCACATGCCTAGGACGTTGGTCGAAAAAGTCGCATTCAAATACTCAGTGTAGCGCCGTATTTGGCCGATGCGATCTCGGCTGGGCAGCATCGGTAAGATAGGTTCATAGAACGGTCCACCGATAATCTCGATACGTCCGGCGGCAACCAAGCCTGCGACTCGATGAACGTACTCGGGATGCTTCTCTGCCAGCCACACCATCAATGGCCCGGAGGTGTGCAAGGAAATTTTCAGCGGATCAAAGCTCTCAAACACATCGAGAAAAGGCAGGTAACTGTCTTGATATGCTTGCTCGATAACGCCATCAAAGTTGCCGACGGGCTGATGATTGTGAAGGACCAAGCACAGACTTACGGAATGGCTCATAGGTTAGTTGCCGTTACGCGAGTAAACTATTTTGTGTAAATTCGCCAAATTAACGCGCTTTGGCGCTCGTCCACGAGCATTATCGGCAAACCAAGCCTCCTTGGAACAGCTTGACTCGGCGACGATTAAGATAACTTTTTGTCGAACGTAATCGCTGCCAGGTTAGCGGCATAAAGCGGCTGAACGTGTTCGCGCAATTGTTTGGCGGCAGCCTCAGGAGTCAAGGGATTAATGTAGCAATCGCTGCCCCACTCGAAACCCGCAACTTTAGTTAAGCGCGGGAAAAACTCGATGCGCCAATGAAACGCGGTGGTCTGTCGCTGAATCCTCGGCGCGGTATGAACGATGTAGTTGTACGATGCATCTGCGTACGTCTGTTCGAGGGCGCGTATGATGCTCTGTACGAACTCCGATAGTTCGTTTAGCTCCGCATCGGCTAACGACTCAAACGAGCTCTCATGCCGAACAGGCAGCAGCGTTACCTGCGCAGGAAATCGGCTGGCAAACGGGCAAAACGCGGCAAAAGACGGTGACATCGCGATCATTCGAGTTGCGGTGGCGATCTCCGCTTCGAGCATCCGGCAGTGAAGACACCGATTTTCTTGGCGGTGAAACAGCTCCATTCGCTGAACTACACGTTGTACATCGGTGGGCAGCAGATTCGTGGCGATTAATTGGCTGTGCGGATGCACCAGCGATGCACCGGCCTCGTAGCCAACGTTTTTGAAGAGAACCGCATACTCGATATCCAAGCAGTTTGCCCAATGTCGCAGGCGATCTCGGTACGCTCGAAAAACCAATTCGGCGTCATGTTTGTCAAGTTGCGAGAACGAACGACAATGTTCGGGGCTTTCGATAATCACTTCGTGGGCGCCGGTCGCACATCGCTTGGCAAACAGATCGATACGTGATTGAGAGTCGGCGTGCTTGCCCGACGAACAAGTACCGCAATGCGTTGATGGCTCAGGTCGAGCGGATTTGCCCGCAGAACTTGATGGTGAAATCCAAGAAAGTGACGCTACGCCATTGACGGCAGGGAATTTGTTGGGCACCACGCGAACTTGCCAATCGAGCCCGCGTTGCGCTGACGACAAACTGGCATATTCAGCGATCGGGGCAGGTGTCGCAGACTCGTTTCCAGCGCAGAATGGACAACTTTCGCAACCAGCAACGGGTGGACGATATTCGGAAAAATCGACCGGGCGTTGGCTTCTCTGCGGTGCAAATATCACCCATCGATCCGACAGCCAATCGTGCCGCAGTTCGTTGGATGACGATTCCTGGCCCATGTATCGCTAAACCTAATCCCTAACTCAATTTTTTCTTGCTCAAGCAATCTTCGTAGATCGCCAAATATTTCGCCGCGCTCTGACCCCACGACCAATCTTGCTGCATTCCCGTTTTCACGACTTGGCCCCAAGTCTGCGACTGAGTTCGATACAGCGCGAGCGCCCTTTCCAAGGCATCTTCCATCGCCGATATCGAATACTCGTGAAAACTAAACCCCGATGCGGTTCCAGTTCGAACCGCGTCGGTATTGGCATCGACCACGGTATCAACCAAACCACCCGTGGCATGGACCACCGGGACCGTTCCATAACGCAGACTGTACAATTGGTTCAGACCACATGGCTCGTACTGACTCGGCATTAAAAACAGGTCGGCGCCAGCTTCGATATTGTGAGCCAAAGCGTCTGAAAACTCTAGCCGTAATCCTAGTCGATGTGGCACATGCGCAGCCAGATTCTGCAATTCATCCTGGTATTCCCGCTGGCCCGTGCCGAGGATTACCCACTGGACATCGCGGTTGTTCAACCATTGCCGGAGCGTTTCAATGATCAGGTCCCAACCCTTTTGGGAGGCCATTCGCCCAATGATGCCCACCAAGGGTGTCGAGGGCTCAATTGGCAGTCCAAACAGCGATTGCAGATGGGCCTTGCAAGCCGCTTTGCCATCGCGCCACGTGCTCGCATCGTACGTCTTCGGCAAAAACGCATCGGTCGCGGGACTCCACTGGTCATAGTCCACACCGTTAACAATTCCAATCAAGTCATCGCCACGATCGCGCAGAACTCCGTCCAGCCCACAGCCGTGTTCAGGCCGCCGAATTTCTGAGGCATACGTCGGACTGACAGTCGTGACCTTGTCGGCAAAGACAATGCCAGTTTTGAGATAACTGACGTCGCCATAGAACTCCATTTCCCGCCAATTGAAATACCGCCAGTCCAATCCGGTCAGCGCCATATCGTAATGCCAAAATCGACCCTGATAGGCTAGATTGTGAATGGTCATTACCGAGGCCGCTCGATGTGGCCAACCGTACTGCCCAAAGCCGGTGGCCATATACGCCGGAATCAAACCAGCCTGCCAATCGTGGCAATGAGCGATATCGATGCGCAAGTCCAATTGCTCGATCGCGTGTACAACAGACTTGCAAAAAAATGCAAATCGTTCGCTATTATCCCGATAATCCCCCTGGCGATCTCCGTATAAACTCTCGCGTTCAAAGTACTGAGGTTGATCGATCAAATACACTTCGACATCGCTGGACGGCAGCCGCGTTTTTAGCAAGCGACAAGCCACTTGCCGCCCTGCCATTGAAATCGTAAAGCCGACTTCGGTGGCTTCGATCGGCAATCCCTTGCGCAACACCATGCCATACGCTGGCATGAAGAGGCTACAGCGATGCCCCATCCCCGCCAAACAACGCGGCAAAGAGCCGCAAACGTCGGCCAGCCCGCCAGTTTTGGCAAAGGGAATTATCTCGCTAGCGACTATCGCAATATGAAGACTACGCACGCTGCTTACTCACTCGTTGGCCGACGATTTTTGTGATGCGAGCAATGTAGCGAATATTCAGAATTTCGGTAGCTTGCTTAGCCGTTCGCGCAACGCAGAAAATATGCCTGGCCCTGGACTGATGAAAAATGAACCGAAAGGTGCTAGTCTCGGGTGCCGGAGGTGTTGTGTCGGGAATCGCAATTCGATGAACTAAATCATAAGGTGTTGGAACGTCTTCCGTTCTTTGCGTCGCCACACGTTCGGCGCCCGAGGCTAGCGCCATTCGGTTCATTTTTTATCAGCCCAGCCCCTGACCGGCGCAATGAAAAAAAGTACCGGGCCTAATGTTATTGCAAACCAGCCAATTCCAGGCTTGAATTCACTACGCGACCCCTGGCATGCAACGCAGAAAATCGGCACGATTCAAACAGCGGCTACGCGATAGTGCTCCGTGCACTCGAGAACTGAAGCCTCTACCAGCCGTCCACTGCGGTGATGCATGTCGACAAAACGCGACTACTCCAAGTCAAATTTGAGGTCGTTGGGACCCTCTTCCTTGACTTCCGCAGTTAATCCGGACTTGCCATCGATTGAGAATTTTTCTGGAATAATCCACGTAATTTCCGGAGGCAGAGCTTTGCCTCCCGCCGACAGGTCAACGTCCTTGGGCGTCTTGTCGACCACATTCACGCGGCGGATGGTCACTGCTTGCGGGCCACTTACTGCACCATCTTTATCGGTGTAAGTCGATAATTCGAATCGTCCGCTGCTATCCGTCTTGCCAATTGCGGTTGCCTTTTTCTCGAAGTTCTTGAAGGTAACCTCCGCCCCTTCGATGGCCTTTCCTTTGTAGGTAACCGTTCCCTGGACCGGAAACCGCTTTGCCCAGTTGGGATTCTCATTGGAATCACCGGAGCAACCAACTAACAACGCGAAAACCAATGTCGAACCGATTCCGACGCACCGCACATCAAGCATCATCAAATCTACTTCTTTGAAACTGAATCAAAAGCGCCAGATCTAAGCATCAACCAACTCCACCATCATCTATGAGGGTGAAGTTGGGCATAGGTCAAAATCAAACAGAGTCTTATTGCTCAGAAGCGATTTCGCCGCCGCTAATGGTGGCCAATGCTCCCCAGGTTCCATACGGACTTGGCCCCGTCAGCGATTCAGGCGCGCCCGAGTTTCCAGCGTCGATCGTTTCGCTGACAAAGCGCACCGAGCCGTCGCCGAATACGACGTTAACACCGCCGGTGTGCCAACTTTGAGCAGACATCACGCCTGTAGTGTTGATGTTACCGGTCAAACACGATGGGCTGTTTGGAGCCAAAACAGCATTGTAGCCCGAATAGATCGGCATTCCGTCGTAGGCTCGAGTTCCGCCGGTAAAATAGCCAGAGATGCAAGTACCAGCACCGCAATTGGGCACCGACGCCAGGAATTCACGAGTGGCTCGATTGATCTGAGCCAGGCACAGCGCGGGATTCGCAGTAATTCCGGTGAGGCCTTCCAGAGCATGGCCAAAAACGCTGCGCGTGCCTTTAGCAAAGCATCTTTCGGAAATCGCCATCGTATTGCTGGTGCCGTCGGTAATCGAACCAAAACTGGTGTAGCTGCGCGTACCGAACATACCGCGACGTTGATAGGCTCCTTGATCGCGAATACCAGTCTGATGATCTCCATGACAGAAGGAATAACTGGTCGTCGCAGATCGTCCGCCGGCCCATCGACCGTTTCGGAGATCACCCTGCGGACTGTCGGAGGGGCAATTCATGCCCTTGACCTGGAATTGACCACCCCACAATTCATAGTTCGAATCCCATGGCGACGATCCACCCGGATTGAAATTGAAAGTACCAAACGTCTGAGGAGATTGCACCATGTTGTATAGAGCGCTCTCTTCGACAAATGGTAACAAGCCGACCATGGCATTGATCCGATTGTTGTTGCCATTGGGATGCCCTGCCGAAGTTCCACCTGAGCCAGCAGGAAACTTCTTGTAAGTATCAGCATAGTTATGCAACGCCAACCCGAATTGTTTCAAGTGATTGGTACACTGCAGTCTGCGTGCAGCTTCGCGCGCCGACTGGACTGCCGGCAACAGCAAACCTACTAGCACTCCGATAATTGCAATCACGACCAGCAATTCGACCAACGTGAATCCACGCTTACTGACTCTCATACCAAACTCCCTCTGAATGAAACAAAACACCAATTAAAGAGGACACAAAATCAAAGTCGAACAATCCATCTACTCGACGGCTGCTACGATTATC
>SXGS01520657.1_pt1 | contig 22615 bp, 25 predicted proteins | sample 3174681 | NCBI WGS metagenome assembly SXGS01 (sample SAMN11356861, study PRJNA531348) | freshwater metagenome | isolation source: freshwater sample F1-80 | place: China: Fuxian Lake, Yuxi | collected 2017-12-25
GAAAGGAAAACCTCCTCCCAGCCAAAGGCTCCGTTCAAATAAGCTCAAGCGGGTTCACTTTGGTGAGCGCCAAAGATTCATAGTCGTTTCTTTTTGCAGATGATTCCTGATGTACGGCAGGGCCGAAGGCGCAAACGTCCGTCCGAGACGCCGGATTGAACCGATGCGGATAGGCGAACACGCGTTCAGTCCTTAGCGATCTTTACCGCAACGCACAGTGGCTGCTCTCCGGTTCTTGGCGAATCACGCCCTTCGCTTGGAGGATCAACAGCGCCCGGTGCTCGTCGTGCGATTCGTGGGTATGCCCGTGTTCTCCGCGTCCACTTGAGCGCGCTCACATTGAAGATCGAATCGACGTTTCGCAGTCCACGCGTGTTAGGGCCCTTCTTCGGTTTGAAAGGGCCAGGACTACTCAATAAAGCCATTGGATTTCCAGGAAAGTTTCGATCTGGCTATTCGATGGATGTTTGGTAAAAGCTGCTTATGACGCAGCGCGAGGCTACCATAGAACGCGTGACGGGTGAGACTCGGATATCGCTTCGGTTGAATGTGGATGGGAAGGGCAATAGCCGGATCCGAACCGGTATTCCCTTTTTCGACCACATGCTGACGCTGTTTGCGAAACATGCTGTTGTGGATTTGGATCTGCGATGCCGAGGCGATTTGGATGTCGACGCCCACCATACGGTCGAGGATGTTGGCATTGTGCTTGGCCAGGCGTTTGCGAAGGCACTTGGCGAAAAGAAAGGCATTCGCCGCTACGGCACGGGATTTGATCCGAGAAATCCGTTTACTGGGGAAGCTTACGTTCCCATGGACGAAACGCTGTCACGGTGCGTCATCGATTTCTGCGGGAGGCCTTACTTGGTGTGGAAAGGAATGGCAAAACAGGCGCATCGGAGGCTGAGCTTGGCCGAGAAGACGCAGGACGCGTCTTCGGCTTTCCGTTTTGGCTTGGCTCGCGAGTTTTTCCAAGGGTTCGCCAACGAAGCTCGTTGCGCCCTGCATCTGGAACTTTTATATGGGGAGGAACCTCACCACGTGGTCGAGGCATTGTTCAAAGCCTTTGCGAAGGCGGTGGATGTGGCATGCCAGCGGGATCCACGCATTGTTGGGGCCGTGCCCAGCACGAAAGGAATGCTCTGAGGACGAGGACAACAACATGGCCAATTTCGGCACTGAATAGTCGATGGGAGGCGACCGTCTAACCCATGTCGCAGCGCATCGACTATCCGTCTTTGGACGATGTGGGTTTGGTCGTGGCGTCCAAGCGCGGGGATTTGCTGGCCTTTGAAGAACTGGTTGCCCGGCATCGCGACAAAGTATTTGCGCGGGCACTGAGCATGGTTCGGAACCCTGACGAAGCCATGGATCTGTCCCAGGAAGCCTGGGTGAAAGCGTGGAGGCGACTCGCGCAATTCCAGGGTGATTCGAGTTTTTTGACATGGATGACGCGGATCGTCATCAATTTGTGCCTGGACTTTTTGCGGCGCCAGCAACGGATTCGATCCGAATCACTGGAGCAGATGGATGAAGACAAGGGTGGCGTCGAGAGGCAGATGCCTCCGGTTGAGGCGCGTCCTGCGGAAAATCTTGACAGGCAAGAGCTTAGGAAGAGAATCGACGGGGCGCTGGCGCAGCTGAGCCATGAGCATCGGACCGTGTTGATTTTGCATGAATTCGAAGGATTGGAATACAAAGAAATAGCGAAGCGGATGCAGTGTTCCACTGGAACCATCATGTCGCGATTATTTTACGCTCGAAGAAAAATGGCTGGATTGCTGAGTGAAGTGAAGAAAGAAGGTTACCTATGAATCCTCATGATTCGGATCTGAAGAAGGCGCTGGATTTGCAGGCCTACGCCGACGGCGAACTAGCTGAGGACGAGCGTCGCCGCGTCGAGTTGTTATTGCGCCAAGATCCCGGAGCTAGGGCCCTGCTCGGATCGTTGAACGGCCTGCGGGAATTGATGCGAAACGGAGAGCCTGAGAGCCGGGTGGAAGAGAGCCGCGAGTTCTATTGGTCGGGCATTGCCCGTGAAATTGAGAGGGTTGAAGCTCTCGAGGCTGTGCCGGCTGGAATAGGCGCTTGGTTTCCCAGTCGTGCCTGGTGGCGTTGGGCACTGCCCGTGGGGGCCGCAGTCGCGGTCATGATCTTCGTTGTGTCGCCGCCTGATGGCGTCCGATCAGCGGCTGTGGCGACTTTCGGCTTGAACCACGAAGTGGTGTCTGAAACGGACGACGCGGTCACGTTCACATTCCGATCGGAGCCTGCGGTCATGTCCGTGACCTGGGTGCAAGGCCGTCATGATTTCTAGTTTACGGGATCCTTTTCTTGTTTCAGATTCGTTCCACATGAGCAACTTGAATGGTTCGATCACGTTGTGGAGAGCACTATTCTGTGCCTGTTTATGGTTTTGCCTCTCCGCGGGACACGCGGCCGCGGGCGATCTTAAATTTGAGGCCAAGCTGCTGTGGGGCACCGACGAGGCCAATCCGAAAGATCCGGATCTAAAGGACGTGGACCCCAAGATTGTCGAAAAGCTTCGCAGCGTGTTCAAGTGGAAGAGTTATTTTGAGATCGAATCGAAGAAGGACGTTGTCGTGCCCAAGGGCGTCCAAACCAAGCTCAAGATGAGCGCTAAATGCCAGTTGGAGATCCGCAATCTTGGGGAGGAGCGGGTGGAGGTCACCCTGGTGGGCGAAGGCAAACGCGTGGTGAACCGCAAGCAGACCGTGAACCCTGGTGAATTGATCGTGTTGGGAGGGGAAGGGCAAAATGCGACGGCGTGGTTCGTGATTCTGATCCCAGCGAAGTCCACTCCTTAAGCTTTCTCAGGAAATGAGAGGTCCAACCGCCTCCAGGGGGGTCGGTTAGGAGACATCGCCCCCCTTGTCACGGCTTGCTGCGGCTCTTATTCAGTTGCACGCCGCCCCGCAGTTCGCGTAGCCTTTTCGCAGTGATTTCATGAAAGTCTACATTGACGGGAAATTCTTCGATGAGAAGAACGCCAAAATATCGGTTTTCGACCATGGACTTCTCTATGGCGATGGGGTTTTTGAGGGCATCCGCGCTTACAACGGTCGTGTATTCAAGCTAAAGGAGCACGTCGATCGTCTGTTTTATTCCGCAAAAGCCATTCTTTTGACAATTCCGATGACTCCCGCGCAGATTTCGGCCGCGGTCATTGCGACCTGCCGCCGGAACAAGATAAAAGATGGTTATGTTCGGCTGGTGGTGACTCGCGGAAGAGGAACCCTGGGATTGAATCCAAACCGTTGCAAGGATCCGAGCGTCGTGGTCATCGCGGACAAGATTCAGTTGTATCCGGAAAAAATGTATCAGGACGGAATGGCCATTGTGACGGTTCCAACCACGAGGAATCTTCCGAACGCCCTCAATCCAGCCATTAAATCGCTCAACTATTTGAACAACATCCTGGCTAAGATCGAGGCCAACAACGCCGGGTGCGAGGAAGCCGTGATGTTGAATTCGCTGGGCAACGTGGCTGAGTGCACCGGAGACAACCTGTTTATCGTGAAAGGAACGCACTTGATGACCCCGCCGCTTTCCGCTGGAGCTCTTTATGGAATCACACGAGGAGTCGTGTTGGACATGGGCAAGGAAGCCGGGATGACCCCGTCAGAGCCGGACCTGACGCGATATGATCTTTACAACGCGGACGAATGTTTTCTCACGGGGACAGGAGCGGAATTGATTCCTGTCGTGAAGATCGATGGCCGATTGATTGGCGAAGGCAAGCCAGGACCGGTGACCCTTGACCTCATGAGCCGCTACCGGATATTCACGCGGTCTTCCGGCGAGCCGATTTAGGTCGAAGTGTTCCCTCGGGGCGGTCCAGCGGACAGACGGGCCTTGATCGGAAGTTGACCTCACTTTACGAGCGGTCGACGATTGGTTGGCTCGCCGAAATCCTTTTGTTTTTCCGATCGGCCCCGCAGGCATCGCGATTGGGCTGAAAAACATTCACTGCCGCGGGGTAAGTGCCGATGTGCTTCCTTGACTTAGGTGTTTCGTGGGTCGATATACGAAGTAGTTCCGTTCGTGAAGTATGCTCTGCAACGTTTGTAAGGACAATGAAGCCACGGTTCATCTGACCCAGATGATCGAGGGCAAGATCAAGAAAGTGGATCTGTGCGAGCCCTGTTCGAAATCGAAGGGATTCGACGATCCCACTGGTTTTTCGCTGGCCGACCTTTTGTTGGGTTTGGGAGCCGCTCAAGAGTCTGAACCGCTGGCGGCTAGCCCTGATTTGTCGTGCCCGCAGTGCGGCCACACGCAGGCGGATTTCAAGAAATCGGGCCGGCTGGGCTGCCCGCGCTGCTACGAGATCTTTAGCGAGGGGTTGGAAAGCCTCTTGAAGAGCATGCATAAAGGAACGAAGCATGTTGGAAAAATTCCTTTGGGGCTCCGCGAGAATCGGACGATGAAAGAGCGGCTGAAGACCTTGCAGGGAAAGCTGGAGGCTGCGGTTTCACGAGAAGATTTTGAAAGCGCGGCGATGTTGCGCGACGAAATCAGGCGAACCAACGATCGGTTGCAGAGCAGTCCGATCCCACAGCCAGAAGGTTGATGAGCCAATCAATCCACCAGTTTCTGATCCCGGTTGGCGAGGCCGCCAAGCGAACCGGCCCCGCGGACAAGGTCGTGCTTTCAAGCCGGGTCAGGCTGGCTAGAAATTTGAGGCAATTTCCTTTTCCCGGCACGGGGAAGAAAAGCGACCGGCTTAAGGTGTTGGACGTGCTGAGACCGGCGGTTGAAAGTTTGCCGGAGTTGACCGAGAGATTTTCCGACACACTGGACAACCTATCGCCAATGGACAAGCAGATCCTGGTTGAAAGGCACCTGGTGAGTCGCGAGCACGCGGCCAGAGGCGCCGGAAGCGGGGTGGTGCTCAATCGGGAGGAGACGTTGTGCGTGATGATCAATGAGGAGGATCATCTGAGGATGCAGTCTCTGAGGCCCGGGCTGCAGTTGCGGGAAGCCTGGCAAACGTTGGATAAGGTGGATTCGGCGCTGGAGGGGCCGCTGGATTTCGCCTTTTCATTTGACCTCGGCTATTTGACAGCGTGTCCCACGAATCTGGGAACTGGGATTCGAGTCAGCGCCATGCTGCATCTTCCCGCGCTGGTTTTGTCCGAGCAGATCAACCAAATCATCCAGGCCGTGAACAAGCTTGGATTGGCTGTTCGCGGCCTTTATGGCGAGGGGACCGAAGCCCTTGGGAACGTCTTTCAGGTATCCAACCAGATGACTTTGGGTGAGACGGAGAACGATATCGTCGAGAGAATCAACAAAGTGCTGGCGCAACTCATCGATCACGAGGAAAACGCGCGCGCCTCGCTTCTCGAAAAGAAATCCAGCACGCTCTTCAACCATATCGGCCGCGCTTACGGAATTGTCGCCAACGCTCATTGCATCTCCTCGAAGGAAACCATGAATTTGTTGTCCTTGATGCGTTTGGGGGTGGATCTCGGGCTCTTTCCCGGCGTTCAACGTTCCTTGGTGGATGAGCTGTTTATCATCACGCAACCCGCCCATCTCCAGATCGGCCTTTCCGAGAAGTTATCGGCCGAGGAGCGTGATTTGGCTCGCGCGGACATGCTCCGAGAGAGGCTGAAGCACGTTCACCGGCCAGCCCCTCCGGCGAAGAGCGATGCGAACGCGGGTCTGGACAAAGGAGCTAAATCGTAGATGCTAAGGGTATTATTATGAGCGATGAATCGATGAATAATTTCACCCCCAGGGCGCAGCAAGTGCTGGCGCTGGCCCGCAAGGAAGCGGATCGTTTCAACCACAATTTCGTCGGCACGGAACACCTTCTCCTTGGCCTCATCAAACTGGGGCAAGGCGTCGCCGTGAATGTTTTGCAAAAGCTCGGTCTGGATCTTGAAACCGTGCGATTGGAAGTGGAAAAGCAGGTCGGCTCGGGGCCGGATCAGAAAATGATCGGGAACATTCCCTACACCCCGCGGGTAAAGAAAGTGTTGTCGCTGGCTGCGAGGGAAGCCAAGGCGCTCAATCACACGTACGTCGGGACCGAGCACATTCTGCTTGGATTGCTCCGGGAGGGAGACGGCGTCGCGGCCCGGGTTCTCAAAAACCTCGATGTGGATATCGAACAGGCGAGGCAGGAAATCCTGAAAGAATTGGATCCCAACTTTTCGGCATCGGAGGAGCAGGGAGCCCCCAGCAGCGGCGGGAGCGAGGGGCCGGAAAAGGCCTCGGAGAAAAAAGGCGAGATCAAGACTCCCGCATTGAAGGCGTTCGGGCGGGATCTCACCGAGATTGCCCGAAAAGGGGAGATGGACCCGGTGATCGGGCGCAAGAACGAGATTGAGCGAGTCATTCAGATCCTCTGCAGAAGGACCAAGAACAACCCGGTTTTGCTGGGAGAAGCCGGTGTCGGGAAGACGGCCATTGTCGAGGGATTGGCCCAGGAGATTGCCAAGGGCAACGTGCCTGAGCTGCTGCGTGAAAAGCGAGTCATCACCCTCGACCTGGCGCTCATGGTGGCGGGGACTAAATACCGCGGGCAATTCGAGGAGCGAATCAAGGCCGTGATGGACGAAATTCGCAGGACAAAGAACGTGATTCTCTTCATCGACGAACTCCACACAATTGTGGGCGCGGGGTCGGCTGAAGGAACCATGGATGCCTCGAATATCATCAAGCCGGCCCTGAGCCGCGGCGAGATGCAGTGCATCGGAGCCACGACATTGAACGAGTATCGCAAGTACATCGAAAAAGATGCCGCTCTGGAGCGTCGTTTTCAAAGCGTGCGAGTGGAGGCCCCGTCCGTGGATGAAGCGATTCTTATTTTGAAGGGACTCCGGTCGAAGTACGAGGAGCACCACAAAGCCGAGTTTACGGACGGCGCCATGGAATCCGCGGTCAAACTGTCAGAACGTTATTTGACGGGGCGTTTTCTGCCGGACAAGGCCATCGATGTGATGGATGAGGCGGGTTCTCGAGCCAGGATCGGCGCGATGACCCGGCCGCCGGAAGTCAAGGACTTGGAGGCGGACATCGAGCAAATCAAGACACGGAAGGAGAGGGCCATCAAGGAGCAGGATTTTGAAGGCGCCGCAGCCATGCGCGACAAGGAGAAGCAAGCCAAGGAAAAGCTCGAGACGGTGCTCGGGGAGTGGAAATCGGCCAGGGAAGAGAAGCGGGTGCGGGTGACCGAAGACGACATGATGCATGTGGTCTCCAAGTGGACCGGGATTCCGCTTCATCGCATGGAGCAGGGGGAGGCGCAGCGTTTGCTGGAGATGGAGGGGCAATTGGAGAAGGCGGTCGTGGGGCAGTCGGTGGCGGTGACGGCCATGTGCAAGGCGCTTCGCCGGTCGCGGGCTGACTTGAAGGATCCGAAGCGGCCGATTGGCACGTTTGCGCTGCTGGGGCCGACGGGGGTCGGAAAGACTTTGTTGGCGAAAACGCTCGCGGAGCACATGTTCGGGGACGCCAAAGCCCTGATCCAGCTCGACATGAGCGAGTATATGGAGAAATTCACCGTGTCTCGTTTGGTGGGATCTCCTCCCGGATACGTCGGGTATGAGGAAGGCGGGCAGCTTACCGAGCAGGTCAGACGCAAGCCCTATTCCGTCGTGCTGTTCGACGAAATCGAAAAAGCTCATCCCGATGTGATGAACATGCTGCTTCAGATTTTGGAGGAAGGAAAGCTCACCGACAACGTGGGTCGTGTCGTGGATTTTAGGAACACGATCATCTTGTTGACTTCCAACGTGGGTGCCGACGTTATTCGAAAGCAATCCACAATTGGTTTCGGCGCCGCGAACGAAGTTTCTGATTACGAGAAGATGCGCGACAAGATCATGGATGAAGCCAAGAAGGCCTTTCGCCCGGAGTTTCTGAATCGCCTGGATGATGTGATCGTGTTCCGGTCGCTGACGAGGGCGGATCTCACGGCGATTCTAGATTTGGAAGTGGAGAAAGTGGGGAACCGCCTCAAGCTGAAAAACATTCGTCTCGTGTTAGACGAAAAGGCAAAGGATTTGCTTCTGACGAAGGGTTATGACCCTATTTACGGTGCTCGACCTATGCGCCGGGCAGTGGAGCGATTCCTCGAGGATCCGCTGGCGGAGGAGGTTCTGAGGGGGAACCTCCATGAGAACGGGCCTGTGAACGTGACCATCGATGGCGAGAAGCTTTCATTCAGCCAAAAGGCGGCGACAACGGGCGCTTTATCCAGCTAGAGGGCGTTTCTCGCGAGCTCTGCCCGGGCCTTGTGCGCCACGCCAAACCAAACCGTTTTGTGGGGAGTTTTTGAGAAGCGATTATGGCGTCTTCACTTTGGTTGGCGCGCATCTTTTTGTTGGTTCTCTGCACTGCGGCCGGATATGCCGTCAGCCAGGTCCGGCCTGAAATGTTGGATGGCGGTGTTTGGTGGACGGCGATTGGTTTTGGATTTGGAGGGGTTCTCATTGCACTGGATGAGATGTTGAAGGGGATTTCCCTTCGCGCCTTTTCAGCGATGACATTCGGCATGTTGCTGGGCAGCCTCATCGCCTGGATGGTGGATCAATCTCAATTATTTGTGTATGTGGACGAGCGTCCCGCTCGTTGGTTGATCCGCCTCTGCTTGTTCATCGGTTTCAGTTATCTGGGCATGGTCCTCGCTTTGAGGAGCAACAAGGAGGATTTCTCTCTCATCATACCCTACGTGCGATTTGCGTCCCAATCCAAGCCGGACGAATTATTGCTTCTCGACACGAGCGTGATCATCGACGGTCGGATTGCGGATCTCATCGAGACGCGATTTTTGGAAGGCACCATCGTGGTCCCTCGGTTTGTCCTGAGGGAACTGCAGCAGATCGCCGATTCGAACGACGGGATTCGCAGAGCCCGGGGGCGGCGCGGGCTGGAAGTCCTGGGCCGGATCCAACGGAGCCCACGAACAGACGTCAAAATTCATGAAGGAGACATCCCGGACGAGCAGGAAGTGGATGCGAAGCTCGTGAGGTTGGCGAAGGTTCTGGGAGCGAAGCTTTTCACAAACGATTATAATCTTGGAAAGATCGCCGAGCTGCAATCCGTGAGGCTGGTTAACATGAACGAGATCGCGGCCGCGATGAAGAAGGCGGTTCTTCCCGGCGAAACTTATTCGCTGCGGTTGGTGCGTGAGGGCAAGGACAAAGGGCAAGGCATTGGCTATCTGCCCGATGGAACGATGGTGGTCGTTAACCACGCCCACGAGATGGTGGGTCAGCAGGTCGACGTTCAAGTTCTGAGTTTGATCCACACAGGCGCGGGTGTGATGGTGTTTGCGGACCTCAAGTCACCGAAAGTCAAGGAAGTTTTGGCGGAGGCCATTTAGTTTCCCAACGCCGCTTATTATGATGACCGTGTTCTCGTCTTTCAACTCGGCGGAGGCTCAGCTTGTATGGTCGAGGCTCGACGCGGCGGGATTCAAAGCTGAAGTGGCAAATGAGATCGCTTCGTTGTCCATGGAAGGGTACTCCCTCGCCGCAGGGGGGATACTGGTTCAAGTTCCCGAGGAGCAGATGGCGGAGGCGATAGAGTTCTTGAATGCTTCCAAAGCGATCGATCCCGACCCGGAAGAGACCAAGGATGACGAGCCCATCAACCCGTAGTTCAGCCAAGGGAAGACGGGCGAATCTCCCCCCCGGCGTCCTGTCCGCGCTTCGCCGCGCCATTCCCGCGGATGAACTCGCGCTCGATCTGGAGACTCGGCGGTTGCACGCGGGCGACAAATGGCTGGCGTCTGTGGTTCCGGACGGTGTGGTTTTGGCCCGTAGTCAGCAAACGGTATCCAGTTTGATGCGTTGGGCGACGAGGCATGGAGTGGCTGTCACGCCTCGGGGGGCGGGTTATGGTTATGTGGGCGGCTGCGTGCCGGTCGCGGGTGGGATCGTCGTTTCCTTGGCTCGCATGAACCGCATCAAGGAAGTTCACACGAAGGATTTCGTGGCGGTCGTGGAGCCCGGGGTGCTCACGAAAGAACTCCAAGACGCGGTGATCCGGGAGCGGATGTATTATCCCCCCGACCCAGCCAGCCGGGCGGATTGCAGCATTGGAGGCAACATCACGACGAACGCGGGCGGGCCCAGCTGTTTGAAATATGGAGTGACCCGGGAATACGTGCTGGGGTTGGACGTGGTGCTCGCCGACGGGAGTCTTGCGAAAGTGGGGGGAAGACCCCACAAGAACAAGACGGGGTTTGATCTGACCCGGCTTTTCGTGGGCTCGGAGGGGATGCTTGGAATCGTCACGGAGGCCATCCTGAAATTGCTGCCATTACCGCCTTACAAAGCATGTTTGAGCGCGGGGTTTGCTCAACCTGCGCAGGCGTCCCGTGGGATCGAGGCGATTTTGAGGGCGGGCTTTCTTCCTTCGGCGATTGAGGTCGCGGATGGGTTCACGCTGAAAGCGTTGCGCCAGCGAACTGGGAGCCGGTTGTTCGACGGATGCGAGGCGCACTTGCTCGTCGAGTTGGACGGCCAACGGAACTCGGTTCGGCGGGAGATTCGTGATGTGGCTGGCATCGTGGAAACTTTAGGTCCCCTGTTCTTGAAACGAGCCCTGGGCGCCGACTCTTGCGAGGCTTTTTGGAAGCTGCGCCGCGAATTCTCCTACGCGCTTCGTGATACCGGGCTGACCAAGTTGAACGAGGACATCGTCGTGCCCCGGGGGCGATTAGTGGATTTGTTCGCCTACGCCGAAGTGTTGCAGAAGCGGCATGGCTTTCCTGTGGCGTGCTTTGGCCATGCGGGTGATGGCAACATCCATGTGAACGTGATGGTGGACATGACCAAGCCTGGAGCGAGAGGGCGCAGCGAGGCGGTTTTGGACGAGTTGTTCAAGCAGGTGTTGAGTTGGGATGGAGCTATCACGGGGGAACACGGGATAGGCCTCGCGAAGAAGCGATGGTGGCCCCGGGCGGCGAGCTCAGTTGTCCGCCGCATGCATCAATCCGTCAAGAATGCCTTGGATCCAATGGGCCTCTTGAATCCAGGCAAGTTCGTGGATTAGCCTTCGGTGTTCGGAGCATGGAAGATGCATGACGCCACTTCGATGCGGCGCCTCCAAGTCGGATCAGCCTTTCTATGCGTCCATGATCGCTGATTTCAGGGATTCGATGTAATGTTCCAAACTGTAGCGGCTCAGGAAGCGGCGCCTCATGGTTTCCGACAGGTCGCTTTCAATCAATCTAATGAGAGCGGAGGCGATTTGTTCATGGGATTTGATATCCACAAGACCAGGGTAATCTTCTGGAACCATCTCGGGGATGGACCGCCATTTGGTGGCGACGATTGGCAATCCGAACGCCATGGCCTCGATGAGATTCACAGGCTGCCCTTCCATGGGATAGTACGTGGGAAAGCAAAACACGTCTGCCTCCTCAAATAAAACGCGCTTTTGAACGCCTGCAACGAAGCCTTTGTAAGCAATAACGCCCCGAGCTTCTGGCAACGCGAGACGCTTTGATAAGGCGTCCTCGTCCTCGGCTGTGTAGAACTTCCCGGCGATGGCCAGTGTCAAGCGAAAAGGGGAATCTTCGCGGCACAATACTCGATTTGCGGCCAGCACTCCATCCACGGTTTCGAAGAGGCCTTTGTCCTGGTAGCAAAGGGCAACGAACAACACTTGGAACGTCGCGCAAGCCTCTGGCGGTGCGTGAGCGCTTTTCGCGGAGGGATCGTGGCGTTGCTTGAGTCGCGAACGAATCGCGCGGCGGCGCCTCCGTTCGGGCAGCATCTCGGCATCGAAATGAGGGCACGGATCGGGAATTCCGTTGGCGACGATGGCGATCTTTTTTGGGTTGAATTTGGCAGCGTCCGAAGCGTTATAGCGTGAAAGCACGATGCTCAGAGCCACGCCTCCCAAGAGCGCTTTTGAAATCCGGCGACAGTACGCAGGGGCCTGTATTTCGAGCCATTCGCCGAGCCCCACCGAGTGCCAGTGAAAAATGGTCTTTTTGAAAAAAGGACGGCAGAGAAGCATGACGATCCAATCCCTAAACACGGGCATGGGCATGCCGGGCGCCGGCACATAGTAGAAGTGAGTGATCTGGTGTGAGAAACGAAGTCTCAAGGCTTGAAAACAGTACTTGAGGACCAGCAAGGCCTTGTTCAGCCTGAAGCCGCCTATGTCCTCGATTCCGAGGGAATATCGGGCATCCACGTGCCAGCAGGCGACTTCGTTCGAGGCCCCGGGACAGGGGCGAAAACCATCGAGCATCAACTGGATCATATAACTTTGGCCATGATGCGGAGGCGGCACATGACCGAAGATGAGAAGTCTGATAGGGGAGGAGTGGGACATGACGCCGAGTCTTGGATCGCCGCCTAGGGCTGGTCGAGATGGCGCCCGAACCACTCTAGAGTCTTGGCCCACATCACTGGGAGGTATTCATGACCCACTCCAGGATAGACTTCGCTAACGAACCGCGTTTCCGCGTCATAGAGGGTGTATGCGGGTTTGACGATTTCCCCAATCTGACGAATGCCGCTGACGGGTGAACCTTTGTCCTGATCCCCGTTCATGAGGAGAAGAGGGCGCGGAGCGATGAGGGAAATCACCGCCTCGGTGTCGAAGTGGTTCAAGAAGCCGGGCACGAAATAGTAGATGCCGTGGTATCTGAGCCCATCCTCGGCGATGAGGTTTTGATAGCGGGTGAGGCACGCGACCGCGACTCCCGCTTTGATCCGTTCGTCCAGCGCCATCAGCCACCAGGATCTCGTGGCGCCCATGCTCATGCCGGTGACGCCGATTCTTGATCCATCAACCTCGGGGCGCGAGCACAAGAAATCCAGCGCGATCAAATCGTCTCGAAGGATCATCCCCCACAAAGTTCGCCCGTGCCAAAGATTGAATTTGCTGGCGGACATTTCGCCCGCGCTGCCTTTGTCAGAAACCCCGCCGGGACCCGCTCCATTTCTTTGACCAAAGCAGTAAGCGTCTATGGCCATGACGGCGAATCCTCGCTTAGCCAGGGTGGGGCCGGGTTGTTCAGGAGTATGCCTTGATTGGAAGAGTTCGACCTTCCCTTGGTCGTATTCGCCGCCGTGCCAGTGACAATAAAGAATTGCTGGGACGGGCTTTTGCCGGTTCTTTGGAAGGAGAAACCACGCTGGGATTTGGGAGCCGGCGCCGTTGTCTATCCGGAGACTCTGAAAGACATAATCGCCGCGATCCTCGGTCGAAATGAGTTCGACCCTGGGTCGAGAGGGCCGTGGTGGAAGGTTGCCGAGCAATTGATGGAGTTTGGATCGAACCGACAACCGAGCGGGCGCCCATTCGGTCAAGGTGCTGGCCACTTGGAACTGGGGGACGTCGATCGATTCAGAGTTCACGGGATTGGAGGGAGCAGGGGATGTCGCGCTGAGGCAGAGGGCGAGGGCCAGACACTGGGCGAAAAAACAGAGTGAGGAAGCGCGGAGGATTTGAGGTGCGGCAGGAGTGATCATCCGGTTATTGCGCGGCTGCCTTCTGGCACAGCTCCCGGAGTACCCGGTGGAGAATCCCCGCGGTTTCTGGTCCGACCGAGTTGATTTCGCCATAGGGGGCCTTTTTTGCGCCATACAGAAAAGGGGCGCGCCGATCCCATTCGCTCTTCGGAATGATGTAGCCTATTTCATCATTGGCAAGTCCGAGGATGAATTTGAGTTTGCCTGGCATCAGCTCGCGGATGGGGGGGATTTCGAGCGGCGGGATATTGTAATCCCCACCCGGAGCTTGCTCCGCTCCGCCGTTGACAAGTTCCGGATAGATTTCGCCCGGTATGCACGCGAAGCTCACGGGACCCAGAGTGATCAGCGCCGTTTCCGTTCGGAGGTGCTTCCAGCGCTCGTGTCCCCGGTCGAGCAAGCCGAGCACGGGCGCCAGGAGGAATCCCATGTTGTCCAGCGGCAGTTGGACGGTGCGGGCGTAGACGGAGAGGGCTGCCGTGTCGAAAGACGGCGCGTTCGTGACGGTCAAGCGTGTCAGAACGTGCTTTGCCAGGTTGTGCCCAAGAGCTCGGGATTTCTCGTGCGATGGTTTTGTGTACGCCAGCACCTCGAATGGGTCCGGGACAGTGACCGTGGGGTGAGTGGTCATGAGCCCTCCTACGGCGCCGTTCACAAAGACATGGATGCCTCCCAGACCTTCGAGTCGGATTCCGCTGGCGGACTGGATTCCGGATTCCAACGCGGCACGCAAGAAACCAGGGAAATCGGCCGTGATTTCGGTGTTGGCAGACCACACCGTTTCAGGGTGATTCGCCCAGCCAACGAGGCTTCCAAGCGTGGCGCCCGTCGCGGGATTCTTGAAGTGAAGAAAATACAAATTGGGGTCAAACACCTTGGGTTTTCGAGTGTCCGTCAAGAGCCCTTCGGGGTTCAATTCTATTTCGTGGCAGGAAAACGCCGCCGGTTGAAGGTTGGCGGCGGCCTCATCCAAAGCGCGGGCGGCGGTGGCAATGACATGAAGTTTGTAGTCCGGATCAACCCCGGATTTGAGCGGGTGAGGCCCCCACAACCCCATCAAATCTGGCGTTGAATGATTGTGTGTGGAACAGACGACCGCGTAACTCAACTGGCTGGATTGCGAAATACGTTTGCGGACCTCGATGACGTCATCGTTGAAAAAACCGATCGCGTCCAACACCACAATCCCGAGTCTCGACCGGCCATCGTCCATCACCGTCGCAACAGCCCAGAGATCGTCGTGGATTTTTGTGGCGGCGCGGTTCTGGGCGAAACCCGCCAGCCAGACAGGGCGCTGAGGGTTTGAAAGATCCGGATTTATTTTTAGCCGAGCGAATCCTGCGCGGAGGGGTTGGATCTTTCGAGGGTGCGTTCTGCCGTCGATGTCGACGTGGACCACATGGCCTGGCTGACGATCCCGAAAGGCGTAGAAGCCACGAGCCGCGAGCAGGACGGTGATCGTCAACAATGAATAGCCCGCGAAGCGCACAAGACGATTGAGGGTGATTCTCGCCGGTTTGGGCAGGGCAGTCATGAGGTGTGCCGGGGGGTCAGTTCGTCCAAGCGAGAAAGCATCGAGGCAGCCGCCCGGAGTTCCTGGGTCAGAGCCTTCAGAACCGGGTCCAGATCGCCTCGCCACAGAACGCCAATCTGGACGGGGCCAAAGCCAGGAAGAGGAATCGCGCGCACGCCCTTAGGGAGTTTCTTCCCGGGTATGGCCACGGTCAGGCCATAACCAAACCCTTGGCTGACGTAGACTTCGATCAGGTCGAGCGTCGTGACTTCGATAGCCACGCGCCAGGCAATTCCGCGCGCTTGAAGACCTTTGGCGAAAAGCTTGGCGAGAGGCTGCCTCTCGGGCAGTCCGATGAGGGATTCGGTGATGGGATCCATCCGCCAAAGATCGTCGGCGGATTTGATTTTGCTTTTTGCGGGCGCCAGAAGGATGAGAGAGAGGTCTATCAGTTTTTCCGACTGCAAGTCGGGATCCGTAAGTTCGTCCAAAACAGTCACGGCGACATCGATTTCGCGATTTCGGAGGAGTTCATTGATCTCGGGTTGAATCGCTTCGTGGAGAGTGAATCGAAGTTCATGGAACTGTCGCCGCAAACCTATCAGAATCGAGGGCAGATGCGATTTGAGCACTGGAGAGGACGCCGCGATGCGGAGGAGTCTTCCAGAATCGCCGCGCAGGCTGGCTTCAACGCCTTCGAGGTTATCAAAGAACGGCCTGACGAATTGGAACAGATCCTCGCCTGCCTTCGTCAATTGAAAAGGCCGGCGCCGAAACAGCGGTTTGCCGAGGCTTTCCTCCAAAGCGATGATCTGACCACTGACGGCGGGCTGCTGGATTCCATACGGCATATGTCGAACGGCTTCCGTGATGCCGCCGTGGCGGGCGACAAAGTAGAATAATTCGAGATGATGAATGTTCAGCATCGCCGTGGAGAAACTGCAAGCATGGTGTCAAGTTTGCTTGAGCCTGATTGAGGAGGCAAGTATTGCCAGCGAATCGATGCCTCTTTTTGGAGGTGCCCTGATATACTGTTGAGACGCAGGTTGCGGCCTGATCAGGATCGATTTAGTGTGTGGAAAAATGACGGAATGAAATGAGGCGATGCCAGCGGGTGTTCGAGCCGGCGCACGCCAGCCCAATTCAAATGACTGACGAGAACCGATCGTGGAATCCTCAAGCCGAATCTTACCGAACCTATGCCGCGAAGGCGTTTGGTCCGGAAAGCCCAGGAACTCCCGTTTCTGGAAAAGTAAGGATCGAGATGGGGGAGGTGCGGTTGATTGAAAGCAAGATCAACCTGAGCATGCCCTTGGAGGGTTTGAGTTTGGAAATGGGCGGATGGGATCTGAGCCAGGCTGTCGTGACTCATTCCGACCGTCCCGGCTGGTCCGTGCACGTCACGGATTTGGAATTCCTGAAGGATCCGTCCTTGGACGCGTATCCGGCATTGAAGGCGAAGGCTCGAGGGGTCGCGAAAAAACAGGGAGGAGGCAACAAGATCTGGATCGCCGCCGCCGCGGTCTGCTTGCTCTGCGTCATTCCCATCATCCTCCTGATGATGAATCGCGCCCGGCTCGCGCGGGCCGTGGCGGAGAAAGTGCCTGTGGAATGGGAGCGCCAGCTAGGGGAACAGGTCTTTGGGCAGGTGCGCGCCAAGGGAGAGATCGTGAGCGATCCCGAGGCGCTGGCGAAACTCCGTCGAATCACGACTCCACTCTTGAAAGGAATACCTGAGATGCGGTTCTCATTCCAGTTCCACGTGAGCAAAGACACGAACATCAACGCTTTTGCGCTGCCCGGAGGCCATGTGGTGGTCAACTTGGGCCTGTTAAATGCCGCTCGTCGGCCCGAGGAAGTCGCAGGGGTGTTGGCTCACGAAATCGCCCACGTGACGCAACGGCATGGAATCCGGAACTTGATCGAGTCCGCCGGCTTGTCCTTGCTGCTGCAGGCCGTCGTTGGAGATCAGAGCGGATTGCTCGGCGCCGTGCTGTCCGGTTCCGAATTCTTGCTGCAGAAGAAGTATTCCCGGGATTTCGAGCGCGAGGCCGACGATGTGGGTTGGGATTATTTGATCAAGGCCAAGATTGACCCGCGTGGACTGATTGATTTTTTCTCTTTGTTGACGGAGCTGGAGAAAGGGAGTGCCGCCCTGAGCGCGATGAATGGCGCGATGAACTTGGCCAGCACTCATCCGGCATCCCAAGAGCGGATTGACCGGCTCGAGGCGAAATGGAAAGCGATGCCCAAGGGATCAGTATTCCAACCCTTGAGCAGGGATTGAGCGAGGTCATCCCGAGTCCAGAAGGGGATCGGTTCGAGCCATCGATTAACCTTAAAACGGCAGTTGAACCTCGTGGAGATTTGCAGAAGCCTGGATGAGAAAGGCTTGACGAAGAGGGAGGCATATCCCTTTTGGATCTTGTGAGCGATTTGGGAAAACTTTATCGCCAGGATCTTGGGAAGGCCGGACCTCCAAAAAATGGACGTGAATTGGGGCCATGAACCGGGTGCCTCATCTCCCGCCCTTCCGCCGTCGCCACAAGGGCTATGGCGGACAAGTCGGGCAAACTCTCCTCCGCCCCAAAGCGGAGGAGAGGGACGGGGAGAGGAGCGTGCTCCTCCGGTTCATGGGGAGATTGCCCTTGGGCAACTGCCGACTTAAGGATTAACGGGTGGCCGCATTTTTGGCCTTTGACTGCCTGGGAGGTTTGAGCCATTATTCGGGTTATGTTGACCCTCTTAGGACCCAAAGGGCGTTTTTGCGATGGTGTCTCGCGCCGTCAGTTTTTAAAGATCGGAGGCTTGGGGCTGGGCGGATTGAATCTCTCCCAGTTGTTGCGGGCCGAATCCGCGGGCGGACTGGGGCGATCGCACAAGGCCGTGATCATGATATTTTTGCCGGGCGGGCCGTCGCACCAGGACATGTTCGACCTGAAGATGGACGCCCCCCGCGAGGTGCGAGGAGAGTTCACACCGATCAAGACAAACGTGCCGGGGATTGAGATTTGCGAGCACATGCCGCGGCTGGCGAAGCTGGCTGACAAGTACACCATCATTCGTTCGATGGTGGGGGCCTTTGGAGATCACGACGCGTTCCAATGTCTCACGGGAAGGACGAACAAGAATCAGCCTCCGGGAGGATGGCCCTCACTAGGTTCCGTCGTCTCCAAACTTCAAGGTCCTTTAAACAGAATGGTGCCCCCATTCGCGGGGCTTTCGCCAAAGATGGGCGAGATGAGGTGGGCTCGGAACGGGGACCCCGGCTTTCTGGGGCTCAGTCATGCGCCATTCCAGCCGAACCAAGGAGGAGGCAAGGAAGATATGGTCCTCAAAGGGGTCACGCTCGATCGCCTGTCGGACCGCAAACAATTGCTCGCCAGTTTTGACAAGATGCGTCGCGAGGTGGACGCATCGGGGATGATGGAAGGGATCGACGGCTTCAATGAGCAGGCATTCGGGATTCTCACGTCGAGCCGACTTCTGGAGGCTTTGGATATCGAGCGAGAAGATCGACGCGTTCGCGATCTCTATGGCAAGGGAGATCCTAAGAATCGGGATGATGGAGGTCCAAAACTCATGGAGCACATGCTGGTGGCGCGCCGTTTGGTGGAGGCGGGAGCGCGCTGCGTCACACTGGCTTTTAGTCGTTGGGATCACCACGGAGATAATTTCGGAGCGCTTCGGCAGGACCTTCCCTTGTTCGACCAGGGGGTCAGCGCATTGATCCAGGACCTGCACGAGCGGGGCTTGGACAAGGATGTGAGTGTGGTTGTGTGGGGTGAATTTGGGCGCACACCGACAATCAATAAAGATGCCGGGCGTGATCACTGGCCGCGAGTGAGTTGCGCGATGCTGGCGGGAGGCGGGTTGCGGCATGGCCAGGTGATCGGCGCGACGGATCGCCTCGGAGGTGAAGCGGTGGAGAGGCCGGTGTATTTCGGCGAGGTTTTCGCCACGCTTTATCACGCGCTTGGAATCGACGTCAGCAAGACGACCGTTTTGGATTACGCCGGGAGGCCTCAATTCTTGGTCGACAACGGTTTGATGCCGTTGAAGGAATGCGTTTGAGGCGCTCGTCGTGAATCGAGCTTTCCGCTATCTTCTAGCCTCGTTGCTGCTGGCATTGGAGCTAACGACGCCGTTGGAGGCGCAAGAGGACCTTCCCTACACGCATGTCAAAGATCTGATCTACGGCGAAATCCACGGCACCGGGCTCCTGATGGATGTTTTCTCGCCCAAGGAGAAAAAGCGCGGGCTTGGCATCATTGATGTGGTCAGTGGCGCATGGAGCTCGGACCGCGGCAAGATCCGCGATCACACGCTCTCGCAGATGTTCACAATCTATTGTTCGCGGGGCTACACCGTTTTCGCCGTGCGTCCCGGCTCGAAGGGCCGTTACACGGTGTTCGACATGGATCGAAACGTAAAAACCGCCGTGCGATTCATCAAGGAGCATGCGACGGAATACGGGATTGATCCCAACAGACTCGTCATGACCGGAGCTTCGGCGGGGGCGCACTTGGCCACTTTGGCGGCTCTCACAGTGGACTCTGGCAACCCAAACGCGAAAGCCGCCGCGCAAAGGTTCGATACGTCAGTCAAGGCAGTCGGCGTCTTTTTTCCTCCCACAGATTTTTTGGACTGGGATCAGGGCAAGCGCGCCGAAATGAGTTTGTTGGGCCCATTGCTTTTCTTGGGAGGCGCCTCCAACCAATCTGAAGACGAGATACTCGCCAAGGCGCGCGAGGCGTCTCCATTGCATCGAGTCACGAAGACATCCGTTCCATTTCTGCTGATCCACGGAGACGCGGACAGGGTGGTGCCGATTTCGCATTCCCAAAAGTTAGTGGAAGCGATCAAAAAGTCCGGAGGTTCGGCGGATTTGATGGTCAAAGCCGGGGGCGGGCATCCTTGGCTCACGATTCCGGAGGAGGTCCGGAAATTGGCGGATTGGTTCGATAAACAACTTGAACCGTGAAACCCTTGTTGGGTGAGCGGAGGTTGAAAGCAGGCTCATGCATACAAATAAAGTTATTTCAAGACGAGGTTTCGTGAAATCAACCGCCTCCGCCGCAGGCGCCGTTGCCGCGGCCGGATTTGGATTGTCTCGCGTCCTGGGGGCGAATGATCGGATCCGACTCGGGGTCATTGGGTGCGGCGGCATGGGCACAGGTCACTTGGCAGATATGGTGAAGCGGTCCGAGGCCGAAAACACCCAGGTGGTGGCTGTTTCGGACGTGTATCAAAAGCGGTTGTCTCGAGCCCAAGGCCTGTGCAAGGGCGAAGGCTACGCGGACTACAGGAAGCTTCTTGAGCGCCAGGATATCGACGCGGTTCTCATCGCGACTCCAGATCACTGGCACTCCAAAATATCGATCGACGCCATGGAATCAGGGAAGCATGTGTACTGCGAAAAGCCGATGACGCACACGACCGAACAGGCGATCCAGGTGCGGGATGCGGTACGGCGTTTGAAGAAAGTGTTCCAAGTGGGGCCCAACGCGACGGCTGAGGATGGCTACTGGAAAGCTGGGAAAGCGGTTCGCGAGAGGCGCATCGGGAAAGTGACCTGGGCGCACGGCTCCTACAACCGCAACGCCCGGCTGTGTTTGTTCAACGAACATCAAAAAGTGGATTCAACGGCAGGGCCAGGGAAGACGGGTGAGGACAACGTCAACTGGGACATGTGGCTTGGCCACGAGTGGGGGTTGGCGCCGAAGATCCCTTGGAACCCCGAGCATTTTTTTAGATTTCGAAAATATTTTCCCTACAACGGCGGTGTGGCGACGGACTTGCTCTATCACAAGCTCGCCCCCCTCCTGATCGCGATTGCGGGGCCGGATGGAGAGTATCCGTTGAGGGTAAACGCGAGCGGGGGGGTGTATGTGGAGAAAGATGGGCGCGACATTCCCGACACCTTCTTGATGACCGCTGATTATCCCAGCGAATGGTCGCTCTTCCTGGTGAGCACCTTGACCAACGACGCTGGCATTCCGGATCGTCTCTACGGCAAGCACGGCACGATGGATTTGGGCGGCGAGCCGAGGCTGAGATTCAACGGGGATTTTAAGGAAGAGTTCCGCGCTAAGAACGAAGGCAAGGACGAGACCACTCTAGCTGTTGAGAAAGGCCGTGATTTGAAAGGGAATTGGTACGACGCCATTCGTGGGACCGCCACACTCCGCTGCAATGTGGAGCTTGGAACAAGCACCATGATCGCCATCAAAATGGCCGTCGAGTCTTACCGCCAACGCAAAACCATGTTGTGGGATGCCAAAGCGGAGAAAATACGGGCCTCTTAGGCGTGACGATTCGGCTGAACGTAGATGGCACACTGCTGAGGGTCATTTTGCGGGCGCTCGTTCTCCTCAGGATGCAGTGTCGTTGAACCTTAGACCTTAAAATGGCAGTTGCCCTGGCGAATCTTCGCAAGATCCTGGCGATAAAGTTTCTCCGAATCACTCACCGGATCCAAAAAGGACACGCCCCAGCTTCGTCTAGCTTTTCTCATCCAAGATTTTGCAAAACTGCAGTAGGTTCAACTGCCGTTTTAAGGGGTTAAGCTGAATATCTGATTTTTTGCATGGAATGGATCGACCTCACATTCGACGGTCCTGTTGAGAATCTAGCGGCTGATGAAGTGTTGCTGGACGGGATCGAATCGGGCCAAAGAGAGCCCACCATTCGGTTTTGGGAACCCTCGTCGTCATTCGTGGTTTTGGGTCACGGCAAGAAGTGGTTGGAGGAAGTGGATGTGGCCGGTTGCGAGTCGCTTCGGATCCCGATTCTAAGACGCTGCAGCGGTGGTGGGACCGTGCTGCAGGGGCCAGGCTGCTTGAACTACGCCCTGGTGCTGCCATTCGATGAGGCTGGTGAGTTGTCAACGATTCAAAAAACTAACCGTTATGTCATGGAACGTCACCGAGCTCTTTTTGAGACACTATTAAGAGAGCCAGTGCTCGTGGAAGGGCACACCGACTTGACGAGGGGAGGACGCAAGTTCTCGGGAAACGCGCAACGCCGTCGAAGGCGCTCGTTGTTGTTTCATGGCACGTTCCTTTTGCGGCTGGATTTGTTTCTTATGGGACAAGCGCTCCGACATCCGCCGATCGAGCCGGCGTATCGTGGGGGCCGTGCTCACGATCGGTTTCTGGTGAACCTCGAACTCGGCGTTGATGACGTCAAAGCAGCTCTCCGAAAGGCATGGGGCGCTCGGACCGCCTCGACGACTCCGCCTCCTCCCGATTTCTTTGAAGCTGTGAGACAGTTGGCCGCGTCGCGGCACGAGGATCCGAAGTGGACTCGCCAGTGTTGAGTGGAATTGAGCGAAACCGTAACTACTGGAACAAACGAGTGTTCCTTCTTCCTTGGGGGACTGCCGTAGGCCCGCTGGGAGGATCCGAAGACGTCGACACTAATGGTGTCATTGTTGAGCTCAGGCAAAGGCTGCTACCGGGTTGGTTTCACTTATGAGCGTCTTTTGGTGCATCCGCGAGTTGTCGGTGGAGCGCGACTGTGCTGAAAGCCAGTCGCAGCAGCATCTCAGGCTCGCTATCACGCCAAACCTGCTGCGGCTGGTGCTTCGCACACAACCGCGCTCCGGGCTGCCAGCCAAATTCAC
>SXGS01503366.1_pt1 | contig 22612 bp, 22 predicted proteins | sample 3174681 | NCBI WGS metagenome assembly SXGS01 (sample SAMN11356861, study PRJNA531348) | freshwater metagenome | isolation source: freshwater sample F1-80 | place: China: Fuxian Lake, Yuxi | collected 2017-12-25
GACGGCACCGCCTTCAGCGCCTGGGAGGCCGAGCTGGACAGCGACGACTATGTCCGGCGGTGGATCGGCGGCACCATCGTCCATACCGACACCCTCACCTCCGAGCTGCTCTCGGAGTGCTTCGCGGGCATGCGTATCGAGGACGGCGCCTATTACCCCTCCTACCGGATTGTGAACCCCGCGGCCTCGCTGACCACCTTCCGCGAGGCGGATCTGCTGTCGCGGAGCGGGAATTCGGCCGTCAAGCAGTTTGCCGTCCACGACAGCCCCGACGAGATCTACTGCAACGAGGGGGCCGCCACTTACGGCCTCGACCCGACCACCGGCGAATACAACGGCCTGTACACCTATTCAGACAACGCCGCCATCGCCCGGGTGGGCCAACGGGTGCGCCGAAATATGACCTTCAACTGGCTCTACAAGCCAGCCGGGGTCCAGGCGCGGATACAACTGGAAGTTTTTGCCTTCTCATCCAATATCGCCATCGTGGACCTCGGCCTGGACGCCAGCGCCCTCACTCTTGGGCCCGCTTCGCAGCTCCGCTTGGCCTACGATCGGTTCGAGGAGGACGCAGACGGGGACGGGGTCCCGATGGGGGTCCTCAATATCAACACCGACTACATGCGCCGGCAGGTAGCCGCCCTGGTCTGGGATATGACCGCTCTGATGAGCGGCACATGGACCGAAGATGCGTCCGTTACCTGGCTGACCGGCACCACCACCCAGCGCACCACGAAAGGATTTTGGACCGATGACAGCGGTTACGCAGACACCTCCATGTCCCCCGACGCCACATCCCAGCGCTACCGCTATGCAGCCTAAGTTCGACGGCTACGCCTTCGCCGCCCAGCTCCTGCCCACCATCCCCCGGTTCTGGGAGGACGAGCGCGACGGCCAAGGCCGGGCGACTCGCACCGCTCAGCAGCACTTCGAGGAGCAGATGCGGACCATTTCGGCGCGCCGGGAAATCGAGCTGCGCACCCACAACTGCAGGGCCGCCGAGGCCACAAACCGGCAGTTGTGGGGCGAGATCGGCCGCCTGCAGCGCCGGCTGGATGGCGAGGAACTGGACCCCCTCGATCGCCAGGTGATCGAGGGGCAGCGCGACGGGATGCTGGAGGACGTGCGATTCAATGAGGTGCAAACGGCCAGGTGGGTCATCGAGATCCAGATGTTCTGTGCCCTGACGGAGGATATAGGGGGGTAATATGGCCTGGCAGGCAACCTCAGATGTCAACATCGGTGACTACACCAAAGCCTCGGACCACAACAAGGTCCGGGGAAATGTGGAGTGGTTGCAGTCGAAAGCTGACGTGCAGCATAATTTCGACACCTCGACAGGCACCGGCTACCATAAAGCCATTACCCAACTGATCACCGACGCCGCCGGCGCCACGGTCAAGGACCTGCTGACCTCCGAGTGGGACCCAGCCTCGGGGTCGGCCACTATTGGTCAGGCGCTCCGCTGGCTGGCCAAGATGCCGGACAGCGCTGGCAACCAAGACGTGTTTGGGGCGATTCGCCACATCGCCGACGCCGTGACCTCTGGGGCCGAGGAGGGCCGGACGGTGCTGACAGTGATGGCTGCCGGCACCCCAACCGACCAGATTGAGCTATCGAAAAACCTGCTCGGGGTGACGACCGACAGTGTGCTCGATATTGCCAGCCCGAGTAAGCGGATAAAAACGGTGCACACGGATACCCTGGGCGACTCAGGACAAGCGCTGGCGGTGGGCTCCTCTTCTATGCGCGTGGCCCTGCAGCCCTCGTTTCTCGTTACCCACGACACCACAAACACCAACCAGACCGGAGATGGGACAGCCTACACGGTGCCGTGGAACACTGAGATCAAAGACCAGGGGGGCAACTTTGCCAGCAACGCCTTTACGGCGGCAGTGACGGCACCGCATACGTTTTCGGTTCTTTTGTCGTTAGTGGGCATTGGATCGGCGCATACGTTTGGGCAGCTACGGCTGATCACTTCCAACCGCTCATATGTCAAGGAGTTCAACCCTTATGCGCTACTCCCTGGTGCGGGACTGACCGGCGAGGGGGTTGCGCTCACCTTTACCGACGTAGATATGGACGCCGTCGATACGGCCTATATCGCCATCGCGGTGTACAACGGCACCAAGGTGGTTGGGGTGTCGGCATCGTCAGATCAGCGGTTTTTTAGCGGCCACCAACAGATATAGGACGTATCTACTATGCCCCGTACGCTATCCAATTACGAGCGCGCCGTACTGGCCCATGTGGTCCTCGACCCTGACGAGTGGTGGGATTGGGCAAACGACCACCACGAAGACCCGGAAAGTGCTATTGCTGAAAAGGTGACACGCTGGCAGGGCAACTATGATGCGGCAAAAACCGCCAAAGGGGAGGCGTACCAGACCCGCGCCCAGGCTGAGTCCGAGGCGCTGGCTGAAAAGCAGGCCCAGCAGGGCGAGTCCTGATCTCTCCATAGGAATGGGCACCAGCCACCCAAAGAAAAGGGGGAGTGCAGGATTTGCACTCCCCCTTTTCTTTTCTATTCGGCACAGCCGAACGTAAATCTCCAGTCAATTATCGTGAGTCGCCGCCAAAATTATCGCGAGCGGCAATACAGAGCAACCGCTCCAGATTCGGCTTGCGCGCCCACTTGGGCACCATGCCGCGCAACCGGTGGCCCTGTTCCTCGATCAGTCCCCAGCACACCGTCCACTCGCCAAAACTGCACAACACCTCGCCCCGTTCGGCCACCGGCGGGTCCAGCACCAACACCTCGCCGCGGAAGAGCGTCTGCACCTGCGGCCACTCCAGCCTCACCCGCCGCCCCTGCATCCGCTCCCCCCACAGCGCCACCATGCCCTGCGAGAGGTAGTAGTGTTCCTTCTGCCGGCGGGCCAGGTGCAGGCCGGCCCGCACGAAGTAGGGGAAATGCGCCCGCATCCCCGCTGCGGCCCGCGGCTCCGCAGCCAGGTGGCGGCCCTCCAACACCAGGCCTTGGCCCTCGGGCAAGGTCAGTTCAAAACCCCATCGCTCCTCCAAGGCCGCCCGCACTGCCATGGCCTGCGCTTCGTCCCCGGCCTCCTCCCACTCAAGGGCATCCCCCTCCACCACCTCCCACGCCGTGGCTTCGCCCTTGCGCAGTTTGGCCACAAAGGCCCCCTCGGTTCGCTGCAGATGCGGCCAGACCCGACCCATCCGGGCAAACGCCGCCGGGTACCGGGCCGCCAGGTCAGGCGGCAGCGGCGCCGGCACCAACCCCTCTACCGGCAGCACCTCGATATGGGTGCCATGGCGCCGCAAGAGTGCGGAGAGCACCTCCTCGTTCTCAACCAGGCTCAGCGAGCAGGTCGAGTACACCAATACTCCCCCAGGGCGCAGCATGTGAAAGGCCGCCCGCAAGAGCCCCTTCTGCTGCTGGGCCTTGTGCCCTGCCTCCTCGGGGGACCAGTAGTCCAGCATCCGTGTGTCCTTGCACAACACCCCGTCGCCGCTGCAGGGGGCGTCTAACAACACCCGGTCGAAGTAGTTGTGGAAGTAGCGGGCCAGCAACCCGCCGGGCGCCTTGCTCAGCACCGCGTTGCCCACCGCGCAGCGCTCCAGGTTGCCCACCAGCGCGGGCAGACGGCTGCCGGCCGGCTCGTTGGCCACCAAAAGCCCACTGTTGCCCAGCCGGGCGGCGATCTGCGTCGCCTTCCCACCCGGGGCGGCGGCCAGATCCAGCACCCGTTCGCCGGGCTGAGGGTCCAGCACCTCCACTGCCAGCGAGGGGGCCTTGGCCTGCAGGTAGAAAGCCCCCAGGGCGTGTTCGAGGGTGCGGCCCAGGCGCTGTTCCGAGTCGGCCAGCACAAAGGCCTGATTACACCAGGGCACCGCCTCGGCGTGCTGCCGCAGCCACTCACCCAGGGCGCGGGGCTGTTGCCGCAGCGGGTTGAGCCGCAGGGTGGGCGGGGGCGCTTCGAGGGCGGCGCGGCGAAAGGCGGCGCGTTGCCCGACCTCGGGGAGCAACCGCTCCAAATGGGCCAGCAAAGCCTCCAGGCGGGTCTGCTCGGCGTCGCTAAAGGTCTCTTTGCGCATTTTTTCACTTATGGTTTAATTCGTCTGCGATGACTGACCAAAAATTATATCCTAACGCTCTGCCCCAGCCCCGGCAGGAAACCTCGGGGTTTTCGTCGGCGTTCATCGTCAGCGACCTGCACCTGGGCTCTCCCTACTGCCACCACGACCCCTTTCTGGCCTGGCTGGCCTCGCTGCCCGCAGCCGTGCCGCTGATCCTCAATGGGGACATCATCGACGATCCCCGCGATCCCCTCGGCCCCGAGCACCAGGCCGTGCTCCAACGCCTGATCGCCGAGTCCCACCAGCGCCCCCTGATCTGGGTCCGCGGCAACCACGACGAGGACTTGGAGCTGAAAGACACCGGGCAGATCCAGTTTGCCCGCCACTGGGCCATCGGCCGGCGCCTGCTGGTGGTCCACGGCGACGACCTCGACGAGGTCATGCCCCGCCACCAGTTGTTCAAAAAGGTCTTCAAGGCCGTCCATCGACTGCGGGTCAAACTCGGCTTCCCCGACATCCACGTGGCCCAGTACGCCAAGAAATGGGGGCTGCTTTACCGGGTGCTCAACCAACACGTGGCCCACAAGGCCCTGCGGGTGGCCCGCACCCAGGGATACGAAGCTGTGACCTGCGGCCACACCCACGCGGCCATGGACCTACAGGAGGGCGGGGCGCGATACCTCAACACCGGTGCCTGGACCGAAACCCCCCACCACTTCATCGCCGTGACCCCCGACGAAATCCGGCTGTGTGTATACCAGGACGGTCTTACCTGAGCCCCTGGGCCTGGCTGCTGGGCTGGCTGCTGCTGCCCTGCTGGGCCGGCGCCCAGGCCGAGTTTCCCTGGCCCCTGGCGCTGGACCGCGCCCTCTCCTCCACCTTTGGCGAGACCCGCCCCGCTGCCTTCCACGCCGGCATCGACCTAAAAACCCAGGGCAAAACCGGCTTTGAGGTATCTGCCCCGGCCGCCGGCTACATCCTGCGGGTGCGCACCTCGCCCTGGGGCTACGGCCGCTCCCTCTACCAGAAACTCGACGACGGCCGCATCCTGGTTTACGCCCATCTGCAGGGTTTCGCCGCCCCCATCGCCGAGCGCGTCTCCCGCGCCCAGCGGGCCAAGCAGGCCTATACCGTAGACCTCGAATTCCAGCCCGGCGAGTTGCCCGTGGCCCAAGGGCAGGTGATCGCCTGGAGCGGCGACAGCGGCATCGGCCCGCCCCACCTGCACCTGGAGGTGCGCGACGCCGACAACATCCCCCTCAATCCCCTGCTCCAGGGTTTTCGCGTCGAGGACACCCGGCCCCCGGTCTTCGAGCGCCTCGCCCTGGTGCCGATGGGTCCGGAGAGCCAGGTCGATGGCAGCCACCAGCCGGTGGTCATTGCCCTGAAGCACGGGGCAGACGGATACCAGGGCGCCGAAACCCTAATGGTCAGCGGCCGTTTCGGGGTCAGCGCCCAGCTGCACGACCTCGCCAATGGGGCCGCCAACCAGCTTGCCCCCTACCGCCTCCGCCTCGAAGTGGACGGCAGGCCCCACCTCACCTCCACCTATGCGCGGGTCTCCTATACCGACGGCCACCAGGTCTTCCTCGACCGCCTCCGCCTCGAATTCCACGGCGGCAGCGGTGTCTTCTTCAGCCTCTTCCGCCTGCCCGGCAACCGCCTCGAATTCTACGACCTGCCCCCGGGCGCCGACGGTTTGTTGTATTGCGGGCCGGCTGCCGGCCAGTTGGCCCATGGCCCTCACGACCTAGTGCTGCAGGCCGAGGATGCGGCCGGCAATATCGCCCGGGCGAGGCTGCGGGTCGCGGTGGACGAGTTGCCGCACATCCGCAGCTTCCAGCTCCACCCCGAGGGCAGTACCCTGCGCATCCAGGCCCAGGTAGAGGACCCCGACGGCGAAGCGCTGGACCTCGAACTGGCCTGGTCGGCGGATGGCCGGCAATGGCAACCCGAATTGAGCACCCAGATCCGCCCCGGCCCCTGCCAATTGGAGGTGCCTTCCAGGCGGGGAATCTGGCGGCTGCGGGTGCGGGACCAAACCGGCGGCGAGGATTTCAGGACCTGTAGCCTGGGCAACGCCGCAGCCGACGCGGAGTTCTCGCTGGAATACCGGGCTTTCCCCGATTTCGCCGAGGTGCGGGTCTCCGCTGACCACCCCCTGCCCACGGCCCCCTTCCTGAAGATTGCCGATGCCCAGCGCCGCGAAACCCTGGCCCTGCGGCAAACCGGCCTGCAGGAGTACCGCGCCAGCCTGCCCTTCAGCCCCGCGGGTGGGCCCTTGACCGTCCAACTCGCCGACCGCACCGCCCCCGCCCTGACCCTCCTCCAAGAGCAGGTGAACCCCGGCCAGGAGGCCCAGCTCCAATGGGGCGAGGGTGAAGCCCAGCTCCGCCTGGCCGCCGGCAGCACCTACATCCCCTTCTTTCCCCAGGCCCGGCGCTTTGCCCCGCCGCCGGCCGAGGGGTTGCAGAGCGCCGGGGTGGGCTACGACTTTTCCCCCGGCCAGCTCAGCTTCGACCAGCAGGTGGAAATCTTCCTGCGCTACCCCCCCGAAGTGGCGCAGCCGCAGAAGCTGGGCCTGTACCAGGAACGGAGCGAGGGCAAGTGGTCCTTCGCGGGCAACCAGCTCGACCCCACCGGGCGGCTGGTGGGCGCCAAGGTGCGCCGCTTGCTGCGCTTCGCCCTCTTCAGCGACACCCGCCCCCCCAGCATCGCCGGCCTGCAGCCCGCCTCCGGCGCCACCATCAAAGAGCGCCAACCCCTGTTGCGCGCCCAGGTGGACGATATCGGCTCGGGCATCGGGCGCGAGGAAGACCTGACCTTGAGCCTGGACGGCCAGCCCCTCATCGCCGAATACGACCCCGAGGCCGGCACCCTCAGCGCCCGGCCCGAAACCCCGCTCAAACCGGGGCAGCATCGGTGGGAGGTCGGGGTCCGCGACCAGAGCGGCAATCAGGCCACCGCCCAGGCAGTGTTCACGGTCAGGTAGTCTGGCGGGAGAAGAGCGGGGCGAGGCGTCCTTGCAGGAAGGCGAAGGCCTCTTCGGGGGTATCGGCCCAGGACATGAGTCCTAAATCCCCGGGATCGATGGTGCCCCAGCGCTCCAGGGCCCCGAAATCGATCACCTCATCCCAGAAGGCCCGGCCGTAGAGCAGTACGGGCATACCCTTGCTGCGGCCGGTCTGGATGAGAGTGAGCACCTCGGCCAGTTCGTCGAGGGTGCCAAAGCCTCCGGGGAAAACCACCAGGGCGCAGGCCAGCTGCACGAACCAGAGCTTGCGCATGAAGACGTAGTGGAACTCCATGTTGAGGGCTTCGGTTATATAGGGGTTGGGCTGCTGCTCGTGCGGCAGGCTGATGTTGAGTCCAACCGAACGGCCGCCGGCCTCGGCAGCCCCCCGGTTGGCCGCCTCCATGATGCCCGGCCCGCCCCCGGAGCACAACACAAAGGGTTCGCCGCCCAGTTGCAGGGCCCACGCAGTCAACAAGGAGGCCAGCCGCCGGGCGTCTTCGTAGTAGCCCGACAGTTCTATCCGGGTTTCCAGGCGCCGCAGTTCCTCGGCCCCGGCCTGGCTCCGGCGGGCCTGGACCAGGGCGCGTTCGGCCTCGGCGCGCGAGGGGGCGCGGGCCGAACCGAAAAAGACCACTACATTCTCGATGTGCTCCCGCTGGAAACGCTCCTCCGGTTCGAGGTACTCGGCCAGGATGCGCAGGGTGCGGGCTCCGGGGCTGGTGAGAAACTCGGTGTTGCGGTAAGCTTTGGTGAGCATGGATCAGCGCCGCGCCCCGGCCAGGGCTGCGGCCAGCCGGCCGGCCAACTGCACCAGGGCCTGGCTGGCGGGGGCCTCCGGCATCACCTTCACCATGGGGGTGCCGGCGTCAGCGCAGGCCCGCAGGCGCAGATCGAGGGGGATCTGGCCCAACAGCGGCAGCTCGAAGGTGCGGGCCAACTGCTCGCCGCCCTCGCCGAAGAGCGCGCTGGTGTGCTGGCAGCTGGGGCAGGTGAAGGCGCTCATGTTTTCGATGAGACCCAGCACCGGCACCCGGGCCTGGCGGAACATGCCCACCCCGCGGCGCACGTCCTCGATGGCCAGGGCCGAAGGGGTGGTGACGATGGCTGCCGCCGTCAGCGGCGCGCTCTGGGTCAGGGTGATCTGCACGTCGCCGGTGCCAGGGGGCAGATCGAGCAGCAACAGATCCAGGGTGCCCCACTCGACCTGAAAGAGGAATTGGTTGATCATCTTGGCCAGCATGGGCCCCCGCCAGATGACGGGCGCCCCCCGGTCGATGAGCAGCCCCATCGAGATCACCTTGAGGCCGTGGACCTGTCCGGGCGTCAGCATACCAGAGGGGGATATCGTGGGTTTTTCGCTCAAGCCCAGGATCCCCGGGATATTGGGGCCGTAGATGTCGGCGTCCATCAGCCCCACGGCCAAACCCTGGCCGGCCAGGGCCACCGCCAGGTTGGCGCAGAGGGTGGATTTGCCCACCCCGCCCTTGCCGCTGGAGATGGCCAACAACTCGGTGATGCCCGGGATTGGCGCGTGTTCTTGGACCTGGGGGTTGTTCATGCAGACCTCGGGTCAGGGATGTTTTCTCAATATCTACCAAGAAAGATGGATGTGCAAGACTCTCCCTTTGCGAGGACAAAAGCCATGGTGTTGCTCTCCGTGCTGGCCAGCCTGCTGCTGGCCGGTTGCACCAATGTCTCCCAGATGCAGCAGAAATACCTGGCTGGAGACCCTCGCCAGCTTGGCCATCTGATCGAGATCGTCTCGCGACCCGACTATCCGTACGCCACCCGCAAAAACGCCGCCCGCGCCCTGGGCCAGATCGGCAACCGCCAGGCGGTCCCCGCATTGGTCGGGGTCTTGGGCGAATACGATCAGCGCACCACCCTTAAGGAAGAGGCCCTGCGCGCCCTGGGCGCCCTGGGCGATCCGGCGGCAGTGGAACCCATCGGCCGGCTGCTGGACCGCTCCCTCGATCAGGCCGGCGCCGAGCTGCGCCTGGCGGCCTTGCCAGTCCTGGGCCAACTGGGGGGTGCGCCGGCAGCAGCCATCTTGTTGAGAGCCATGCGTTATTACGATCTGCTCCAGCTGCGCGACGAGTACAGCCAACAGCGCGGGGTTTTCTCCGGGGAGGAGCAGCGGCTCATGTTTGCGGCCGACTCCCTGGCGGGCCGGCGGGGCAATCCAGCGATGGGTATGTTCGGCGAGGGCCAGATGCCCGCCACCAGCATGTTCGGCACCGATATGAGTGTGGGCACCCTGGAGATGCCCGACCCCACCCCCGAGGAGCGGGCCCAGGCCAGAGCCGCCCTCCTGCAGGTAGGCCCGGCCGCGGTCCCGGCCATCGTCGAATGTATGGCAACCCAGGAGCTGAGTCCCGGGTTGCGCCAGGACCTCCAGACCCTCATCGCCCAACTGCAGCCGGCCCCCGCCGACTCGGCGCCGGCCGGGGCGGCCACGGCTCCCGAATAGTTGACAAAAACCAGCCCCCCTGCCTATAATAAACCATCTTATTAAGGGGGTGCCTCTGCTTCGCGGTTGGGCCAAATCCACGATGAACAAAGACCTTGGTCCTATACTCCACGGGTGGCCGTACGCCCAGGGCGAATTGCGGGTGCGCAAGATCGACGGCGGGGACGGTCGGCCCAGAATCCAGGTGCGCATGGACATGGGTCTCATGCAGCTGGAATGGTCCGGCCGGCCAGACGGCTCCCGTCCGCGCGACAGCGTCTCGCTGCTAGACCACTTCAAGGCCGAATGCCGGCGCCGCCTGCGCGAAGGCCAGGCCTCCCCCCTCCTGCTCTCGCGCGCCGACTGTTGGGAGCTGGGCCAGGAAGCCATGCAGTACTACTGGCGCCGCCTCAGTTTCTTCGAGCTAAAGGAGTACCTGCTGGCCGAGCAGGATGCCAACCACAACCTCGACATCCTGGACCTGTGCCAGGACTACGCCGAACACCCCGAGGATCGCCAGATCGCCCACCAGTATCGCGCCTTCGTCACTGCCCACCGCATCCAGGCCGGTGTGCTTTCCCTGCTGGAAGGACAAGACCACCAGGGGGCGCTGCAGCATCTGCGAAGGGGCATCGGCCAGCTCGAGGAGATCCTCTCCCGGCAGGGTGATCTCGAACATCCAGATTCCTGCCAGGAGCTGAATTTCCTGCGCCAGTGGGAGCAGGAGTTGGAGCACAGCCGCCCGTTGAGTCCCGAGGAAAAACTCAATGTCGAACTGGCGCAGGCCGTCGAGCAGGAACGCTTCGAACTGGCTGCCTCCCTGCGCGACCGGCTGCGTGTCCTCCAGGCGCAGCGGCGCGGCGACCGGGGCAGTCTCTGAGCCGCTACCCTTCCTCCACCCACAGCGCTTGCGGGCCGAGACGGACCTTGCATTCCGCTCGGTCTTTCTGTTTTCCGGCGCTGGTGCTGTTGGCCCTGCAGCTGGGCCGGCTGTGGGGCTGCAGCCCGGCCATCCAGCAGGTCACCACCCTGCCCGAGGCCGAGCTGGTCCAGCGGGAACTGGCGGTGGTGGGGTCCAACCAGCTCGGCCTGCGGCTGACCAACATATCCCGTCGCCAAACCTCAGTGGTCGCCCGGTTGGAACTGAAAACCCCTGCGGGGCGTCCATTGGCGCACGAACAGAATCTGCGCCTGGCGCCCGGGGCAACCCGCCAGCTGGCCCTGCCTTTCCAGGCAGCCGAAACAGGGCTCTACACCGGATCTTTGAAAGTCTACGAGCAGGGCAGCGGTCGCCCTATCCGCACCTTCGGCGAGCTGGAGATTCCCGTCTGGCCCCGCTGGGAGTTCACCCCGGACCGCTCCTACTACACCAGCGAGGCGCAGCTGCACTTCCGCGGCCGCTTGCGCCGCGGCAAAGGAGAGGGCAAGAAACTGCTGGTGGAGTTGCGCCAAGGGGCGCGGGTACAGGCCAAGCAGCAGCTATCCTTCCGCGGCAACGAGGCCTCCGGATCACTGCCCATCGCCCAGTTGCCGCCGGGTTGTTATACCCTGCTGGCCAGGATCCAGGGGGCGGCCGGGATCGAGGACTCCCTCAGCTCCCAGGTGTGCAAACACCCGCCTGCCCCCCAGGAGGTCAAGATCGACCTCTTCACCCAGGGTCTCCTGGTCGAGGGCAAGCCCTTTTTTCCCATCGGCCTGTACTGGCTACACGCCAAAGACCTGAAAGAACTGGGGCGCCTCCATTTCAACAGCGGGGATTACTTCTACAAGCTGCGCGAGCCCCAGATCGGGGCACTGATGGACGAGGCGGCCCAGAGCGGGATCCGTATCCTGCTGGAGCTGACGCCCTTCATCCGCGGGCGGGCAGAGCCGGATTACCGGGCCATCGCCGAAGCCGTCGAGCGCTACCGCCGCCACCCGGCCCTGCTGGCCTGGTACATCGTCGACGAACCGGCCGACGCCCAGGTGGACCCAAAGCTGCTCGAAGCGGTCTACCAGCAGCTGCACCAGTCAGACCCCTACCATCCGGTGTACCTAGTAAACAACCGGCCCCGCAGCTACCGCACCTATGTGGGGGCCAGCGACATTCTGGCCATCGACGTGTACCCGGTGCCCGACCATCCCCTCACCCGGGTGCGGGATTATATGCAGCAGGCGCACTGGGCCTCACAGGGGCGCAAACCCGTGTGGCTGGTGGCCCAGGCCTTCGGCGGGGTCGAGTATTGGGGGCGCCCCCCGACACCGGCCGAGTTGCGCAACATGGTTTTCCAGGGGTTGGTGCAGGGGGCCAGCGGCCTGCTTTTCTATCGCCACTGCCAGGCGGGGGAAGAGCAGATCCAGCCCCCGGCGCTGTGGCGCGAGATGCGCGCCCTGGCCGCCGAGCTGGCCCCGCTCGGACCAGTGCTGACCGCCCCGGTGCCCCTGGTGCAGGTGGAAAACGCCGACGGGGCGACGGGGGTGGAGACCATGCTCCGGGAATACCGGGGCCAGTATTATCTTTTTGTCGTCAACTGCCGGGCTGCGGCCCAGCGCGCGCGCTTCCGCCTCCGGGGTCTGCCTTCCCTGGCGCGGGTGGAAGCTCTCTATCAATCACAGGCACCTGCTCTGCAAGACGGCCTGCTGGTCATCGACCTAGCGGCTCTGGGAGCGGGAATCTACCGGCTCGAACCGGCTGGCACATGAGGTGAATAATGCCAAAGAAAGCCAAGACTCCTGCCAAGGCCAAGACTGCCAAGGCCACCACCAAAACGACACCCGCCAAAAAAGCCGCAGCGCCCGCCAAGAAGGCCGAGGCCAAAAAGGCTGAACCGCCCAAAGCGGCGGCGAAAACCGAAGCCGCCCCCAAGGCAGCCCCGGCCCTGGGCAAACGCGAATTGGAAAAACTCCGGAAGTGGCTGCTGGAGCGCCGCGCCCAACTGCTCAACGACCTGGACGGCACCGCCGATGCCATCGACAACCTCCAGGACCCCAAGGCCGACGACTTCGACCGGGCGGTGGAAGCCGGCACCATGGAGCTGCTGGTCACCCTGGGGGATACCGAGCGCCGGGAGTTGGAGGAGATCACCCTGGCCATCGAGAAGATCGACAACGGCACCTACGGCCACTGCGAAGCCTGTATGGAGCATCCCCTCAAGCTCTGCCCGACCTGCCCCTTCATCCCCAAACTGCGGCTCGAGGCCCTGCCCACCGCCCGGCTCTGTGTGTCCTGCCAGGTGGCCGAGGAGCAACACCAGATTCCCTCCTACACCCGCCTACGCCCCCGGCGCATGATCTTCGGGGAGGAGATCGAGGAGTTCTCGCACCCGCTGATGGAGACCAACGACGACCACTAGTTATTCGCGTTTTCCACCAGGTCGTTCAGATCGGCCATGGTGGCCTGGCGCAGGTCTTCGATCTGGAGGTAGTAGGCAATGCGGGCACCGAGAGTTTGGCTGCGGGCAGTGGTGAGCTGCTGCTGGGCGGTGAGGATATCCTGACTGCGGGAGAGACCCAGGCCGAAGCGCTGCTGCTCGCGGGCATAGGTCTTTTCGGCCACTGCCAGGGCGGCCTGGCTCAGCTCGATCTGGCGCTCGGCGGCCTTGAGGTTGTTCACCGCCTCGCGGATCTGGAGGACGATGTTCTGGCGCAACACCTCCTGCTCGGTCCGCATCTGCTCCAGGGTCAATTCCTGCTGGCGCACCTGGCTGCGGCGTTCTCCCCCGTCGAAGAGCGGGGCACTCACCTGGATGTTCATGCCCCACTCGTTGCGTTCGAGGCGCTGGTGCACGTCGCTGAGCTGGTCGCCCTGCCCCCTCAACCCCACCGTGGCATTGAGGGTGGCGCTGGGGCCGCTCTGGCTGCGGACGTTGCGCAGGTTCAGCCGCTGGCCCTCTTCGTTGAGTTTGGCGGCCTGAAGGTCCAGACGGCGGCTCAGGCCCACAGAAACGGCCTTGGCCATGGAGATCGGGTACTTCTGGAACTCCTCCCCGACCAGGCCCTCTACCTCAAGGGGTTGATCCCAATCTACCCCGAGCACCTCGCGCAGCTGGTCGCGGGCCCGCTCGATGTCGTTCTGGGTCCTGGTGAAGCTGGCTTCGGCCTGGAGCATGTCCACCTCCAGGCGCAGGGCCTCGGTTTCGTCGAGGAAGCCCACCTCCACCTTGCGCCGGGCCAGATCCAGGGACACCCTGGCTCGTTCCAAGGTTTGCCGGTCGATGTCGAGCTGGCTCTGGGTCCGCACCAAGGCATAGTAGGACTGGGTCACCCGGGCTTCGAGTTCCAGCTGGGCACGGCCGTAGTTGAGTCGGGCGCCGGCCATATCCAGCTCGGCCCCGGCCAGCGCCACTTCCTCGGGGGCCAGGGCAAAGAGGTTCTGGGAATAACCGAGGACCAGGTCGCCGATATAATCCCGGTACGGGGTCTGGCGGTTGGAGCTGAAGTCGGTGAACTGGCTCTGGGAACTGAGGGTGAAGCGGCCCAGGGAGCGCAGCCGCTGGCTCAGTTCGAGGTTGCCCAGGTACTGGAGCGAGGTGTTCTCGTCGCGGACCCGTGTCGACAGGGCTTCGCTGGCCAGCAAGCGGCGGCTGTCCACGTAGCGGGGCAGGGTCATTTTCAACTCGAGGCGAGGGGCAAAGGGCGCCCGGCCCGCCAGCAGCCGGAGTTGGCTGCGCTCCAGGGCCTGGCGGTTGCGCAAGGTCTGGGGACTCTGCTCCATGGCCAGAGCCAAACACTGGGCCAGCGAAAGCGGTTGGACCTGGGCCAGCGCAGGGCCGGCCATCAGCAGCCCGCCGCAACCGCACCATATAAACCATTGCCAAAAACACCGAACAAATGCAGCCTTCATCGCAACCCTCTCTTGGGATTAAACCCATAGCTAGTCTAACCAAATACCTGGACCGGCTCAACCACAATTTGCTGACATGGCCCTATATCTGATCACCGGCGGAGCCGGCTTCATCGGTTCACATCTGGCCGAGGAGTTGCTGCGGCGCGGCGAGCGCGTGCGGGTCCTCGACAACTTCTCCACCGGCAAGCGCGAGAACCTCGATCCCCTGCGCCACCGCCTCGAACTGATCGAGGGCGATATCCGCAGCTACCACACCGTCCGCCAGGCCGTGCAGGGGGTCGACTATGTGCTCCACCAGGGGGCTCTGCCCTCGGTGCCCCGCTCCATCAACGACCCCATCACCACCAACGAGGTCAATGTGGGCGGCACCCTCAACCTGCTCGACGCGGCCCGCGATGCCGGGGTCCGGCGGGTGGTCTACGCCTCCTCCTCCTCGGTGTACGGCGCCAACACCCAGGTGCCCAAACGCGAGGACATGACCCCGCAACCGATCTCCCCCTATGCCGTCTCCAAGCTGACCGGGGAGCACTACTGCCAGGTCTTCTCCCACACCTATGGCCTGGAGACCGTCTGCCTGCGCTACTTCAACGTCTTTGGCCCCCGCCAGGACCCGCAGTCCGCCTATTCCGCCTTTATCCCGCGCTTTGCGGTCGGCATCCTGCGCCACCAGGAGTTGACCATCGACGGGGACGGCACCCAGTCGCGCGATTTCACCTATGTCCGCAACGTAGTGGAGGGCAATCTGCTGGCCGCCACCGCCCCGCAGGTGGGCGGCGAGGTCTTCAACATCGCCTGCGGCGCCAGTCTCAGTGTCAACGAGGTGGCCGCGCACCTGGCCCAGTTGTGCGGCGCCGCAGGGCGCCTGGTGTACGGCCCCTCCCGCACCGGCGACGTGCCCCACTCCCTTGCCGACATCAGCCGGGCGAGGGCTCGCCTGGGCTACGAGCCCCGGGTGGACGCCCGCCAGGGTTTGGCCCAGGTGGTGACCTGGTTCCAGGACCAACTAGCCGTGGAAGGACAACCATCGTGAGCATCCTGGTCGAAAAGATCGAGCGCAAGGACCTGCACCTGGCCATCATCGGCCTGGGCTATGTGGGCCTGCCCCTAGCCGTCGAATTCGCCGAGGCCGGCATCCGCACCACCGGTATCGACCTAGACGCCCAGAAGGTGGCCCAGCTCAACGCCGGCCAGAGTTACGTGCAGGACGTGCCCAGCCCGCGGCTGGCCCAGGCTGTGTCTCAGCACCACCTCAGGGCCACCACCGACTTCGCCGTCCTGCGCCAGGCCGACTGCGCCTGTATCTGTGTGCCCACCCCGCTGAGCAAGACCAAGGACCCGGACATCTCCTACATCGTCGCCGCCTGCGAACAGATTGTCCGCCACTTCCATCCCGGCATGTTAGTGGTGCTGGAGAGCACCACCTATCCGGGCACCACCACCGAGGTGATCCTGCCGCGCCTGGCCGCCGGCGGCGCCCAGGTGGGTGTGGACTTCTTCCTGGCCTTCTCCCCCGAACGGGTAGACCCGGGCAACCACACCTGGCAGACCCGCAACACCCCCAAGGTGATCGGGGGGGTCACCCCCGCCTGCACCCGTGTCGCTACAGCCCTGTACCAGAACGCCGTCGATACCCTGGTGCCGGTTTCCGCGCCGGCAGCGGCGGAGATGGTCAAGCTGCTGGAGAATACCTTCCGCGCCGTCAACATCGGGCTGGTAAATGAGATTGCCCTGATCTGCGACCGCCTCGGCCTCAATGTCTGGGAAATCATCGAGGCGGCCGCCACCAAGCCTTTTGGCTTTATGAAATTTGCCCCCGGCCCGGGCCTGGGCGGCCACTGTATCCCCATCGACCCGCTCTATCTTTCCTGGAAGATGCGCGGCCTGGACTACGAGACCCGCTTCATCGATTTGGCCGACAAGGTCAACTCCTCCATGCCCCATCATGTAGTGCAAAAGGTGATGGAGGCGCTCAACGACGAGGGCAAGGCCCTCAAAGGATCGCGGGTGCTGGTCCTGGGCGTGGCGTACAAGGCCGATATCGGCGACGTGCGCGAGAGCCCGGCCCTCGACATCATCGAGCTGCTGCGCGCCAAGGGCGCCAAGGTGGCGTACAACGATCCGCACGTGCCTCACCTGCCCATGGAGTTGGGCGCGGATATGCAGTCCGTAGAGCTGGACGAGGAACGGCTCACCTGGGCCGACTGCGTGGTGGTGGCCACCAACCACGCCGGCTACGACTGGCAACGCATCGGCCGGCAGGCGCAGCTGGTGGTGGACACCCGCAACGCCTTCAAGGGGCATCAAGGGCCGGCCAGGGTGGTCGGGCTCTAGCTGGTGCTGCAGAATGGGTGTTGACCATTGTTCGAGTATTTGTTACTTTGAGAAACAACTATTTGTTTCTTTTTAAAACATCCCGGCCAAATCCCCGAGGTCCAACTCCTTTATCATGGATCTGCTTCGGCAAACCTCCGAGACCCGCGAAGACTTGGGCATGCTGGCGGTCATGGACGCCCTGGCTGCCAAAGACCAGGTCACCCAGCGCGAGTTGTCCCGGCAGACCGGCCTGAATCTCAAAAAAGTCAATTTCTGCCTGCACAAACTCCTCGAAAGGGGCTACGTCAAATTCCAGCGGGCCCTGCACAACCCAGACAAACGGGTGTACCTGTACATCCTCACCCCTGCCGGCCTCAAAGCCAAATCCGAACTGACCTATCGTTTCCTGAAATTCACCCTCGATTTCTACAACCAGGTTGAGGCCAAGGTCCAGCATACCCTGTACACCATGGAAAAAGCCGGCATCGAGCGGGTGGTCCTCTACGGAGCCAGCGAGGCGGCTCGCATGGTGCAGGAGCAGACCCGCACCAACGGGATCGAGGTGGTGGGCATCCTGGACGAACACTGCCAGGAAAAGGAGTTCGGCGGCTTGCCGCTCCTGAGGGCCGCCGACCTGCCTCATTGCGATTGGGACGGGGTGTTGATCACCGCGCTGGACAACCTTGGCAAGGCAGAGTCCTACCTTGGGGAAGCCGGGGTAGCTGCCACCAGGATCTGGAGGCTTTCCTGAACAGGCCAACCGGTTCTCCATAGGTTGGCAGCATTATCATAAATCGTTTTTATACAACATCTTGCGCAGAAATTATCGCGTAATTGACAGGGGCGAAGCATATCCTGTCCCCACTCCCGACCCTAAGGCCCTGTGACTGAGAAACCTCGTGATTCCTGGGGAAAACGCGCCTGGAAAGCCTGGATGCGCATTGCCACCGTCATCGGCGATTTCCAGGCCCGGGTCATCTTCTCTGTCTTCTATTTCGTCATCGTCCTGCCTTTTGGCCTGCTGGTGCGGCTTTTCATCGATCCCCTGGGTATCAAGGGCCGGCGCTCCACCACCTGGACCAACTTTGCCGACCGCACCCAGACCTTGGACCAGGCAAACCGGCAGGCCTGATGCACATCCTCGGCCTCTCCTGTTTCTATCACGACGCCGCCGCCGCCCTCCTCAGTGAGGGCCGGTTGATCGCCGCGGCTGAGGAAGAACGCTTCTCCCGCAAGAAACACGATTTCGGCTTTCCCGCCGGCGCGGTGGCCTTCTGCCTGCAACAGGGCGGGATCAGTGCCCAAGACCTCGACTACGTGGTCTTCTACGAAAAGCCTTTCGACAAGTTCGAGCGCATCCTGATGACCAGCCTGCAGACCTATCCCCGCTCGTGGAAGGTCTTCCGGGAATCGATGATCACCTGGCTGGTGGACAAACTCTGGGTCCGCCACCATATCGAGCAGGAATTGGGCATCCCCAGGGAAAAGATCCTCTTCACCCAGCACCACCTCTCCCACGCGGCCAGCGCCTTCCTCGCCTCCCCCTACGAAGAGGCGGCTATTCTGACTGTAGACGGAGTGGGTGAATGGGCCACCGCCACCTACGGCGTCGGCAAAGGCACCGAGATCCGCCTCGACAAGGAGATCCGCTTCCCCCACTCCCTGGGCCTGCTCTACAGCGCCTTCACCGCCTTCCTCGGTTTCGAGGTGAACGAAGGCGAGTACAAGGTGATGGGCATGGCCCCCTACGGGCAGCCCCGCTACGTGGACAAGGTGTGGAAGCTGATCCAGCAGTTCGAGGACGGCTCCTTCGCCCTCGACATGGACTACTTCACCTTTCACCACTCCACCACCCGCACCTACAGCTCCAAGTTCGAGGCCCTCTTCGGCGCACCTCGTCCCCCAGAGACCCACTTCTTCACCGAGGGCACCGGTTTCCCCAGTTACTTCGGCGCCAAACCAGGCAACTACGAAGCGCTTTGCCGTGAGAACCAACACTACGCCGACCTGGCCGCCAGCATCCAGAAGGTGACCGAGGAAGTGCTGGTCAAGATGGCCTCCTGCCTGCGCCGCCAGACCGGCATGAAAAACCTCTGCCTCGCCGGCGGCGTGGGCCTCAACAGCGTCGCCAATGGCCGCATCCTCAAAGAATCGGGCTTCGAACGGCTCTGGGTGCAGCCGGCAGCCGGCGACAGCGGCGGGGCCCTGGGCGCCGCCCTGCACGTGTACCACACCGTGCTGGGCCAACCGCGCAAGCTGGTGATGCAGCACGCCTATTGGGGCCAGGAATGCGGAAACCCCGAGATCGAGGCCTTTCTGCAGGCCGAGGGCATCCCCTATGAGAAAGCCACCCAGGAAAGTGCCTTGATCGACCGGACCGTCGATGCCCTGGCCCAGGGCAAGGTGATTGGCTGGTACCAGGGCCGCTTCGAGTGGGGTCCACGCGCCCTGGGCAACCGCAGCATCCTGGCCGATCCCCGGCGCGCCGAGATGAAGGACATCGTCAACACCAAGATCAAATTCCGCGAACCGTACCGGCCCTTTGCCCCCTCGGTGCTGGCCGAGCGGGCTGAAGAGTACTTCGACCTGCCCAACGCCGCGGCGCAGGATCCGGCCCGTTTCATGCTGCTGGTGGCCCCGGTCCGCCCCGAGAAACACGAGGCCATCCCGGCGGTGACCCACGTCGACGGCACCGGCCGGCTGCAGACTGTCTTTGCCCAGACCAATCCTCGGTACCACCGGCTCATCGAGGGTTTCGGCCAGGCCACCGGGGTGCCGGTGCTGATGAACACCTCCTTCAACCTGCGCGGCGAGCCCATCGTCACCACCCCGCAGAACGCCTACAGCACCTTTTCCCGCAGCGAGATGGACCTCCTGGTCATGGGGGACTATCTGATCGACAAACAAGGAGGAGCGTCGTGAGTTACTTCAAGCGGGTGGCCGCCAGGCTGGGAATCCTGGGCGAACTGCTGCAGTTCTTCTGGGAGCGCAAGCTGTGGTGGCTGATGCCGATGATCCTGACCCTGATGCTGCTAGGTCTGCTGATCGTTTTCACCCAAGGTACAGCAGTGGCGCCCTTCATCTACACGCTGTTCTGATTCGGTAGGGGTAGGTTGGCAGCTGCACAGACCTACAGAGCCGGAGTGATCGGCCTTGGAACCATGGGCAATATCGCCGACGCCCTAGGAGGTCGTCACCCGGCCTGGTTCCAGCCCTGTTGCCATGCGGATGCCTATGTCTGTCACCCGCAAACCGAATTGGTGGCCGGCTCGACCCGCGATCCGCAGCGGCAGGCACTCTTCGTGGAGAAACGCGGCCCATTACCCGTGTACGGGGATTTCCGGGAAATGCTATATCGGGAATCCCTGGACTTCGTGAGTATCGCCACACCGGCAACCTGCCATGCGGAGATGGTGATTGCGGCGGCTCAGGCCGGGGTCAAAGCCATCTACTGCGAAAAGGCCATGGCCGTGAGCCTGGCGGAATGCAACGCGATGATTGCCGCCTGTGAAACAACTGGAACCATATGGGCGATCAACCACCTTCGCCGGTGGGACGATCGGTTCAGGTCTCTTAAGAGCATCCTCGAAGGGGGGGCAATCGGCAGGTTGCAGTGTATCCAGATCAGCTTCGGGGGGGGGCGCCTTTGCCGGGGTGGCAGCCATATGTTCGACTTGGCGTTGATGTATTGCGGCGAGGACAAGGTGGCACAGGGTTGTGGTTGGTTGAGCAATCCAGACAGCTTTGATCCGGGCGGGATCGGGCTGTTTGAAACTGAGAAAGGGGTTCGCATCTCAATCGATGGGTCCGCCGGCATGGCGCACGGATTCCAGGCGGATCTCATAGGGGAGAAAGGTGTGGTCCGGATTATAGACGGGGGGTTTGAGTTCGAGTTGTGGACCAAGGACGAGGCCTCGGAATTCGGACATCTGGCCCAGCGCCATCTGCCGATGAACTATCCAGTGGGGAACCCGATGTTGAACGCGATCGACGACCTGATCCGGGGAGTGGAGCAGGGTGTCCCCTCGCGTTCGAGTGGGACTGCCGGACGGCAGGCCTTTGAGTTGATTACGGCCATTCATCTTTCGCACCGGGAAGGCAGAAGATTTTTGGCGTTCCCGCTAGAAGAGAGCGCTTTGAAGATCCCCTCAAACTGATGCCAATGAGACAACAGCCGATGGCGCACTCCCCAACAAATCTATCAATAAGAATCTTCGCCGACGGCGCAGACAAAAAGGGTATCCTCGAGATGTACCAGAATCCGCTGATCTCGGGATTCACCACCAACCCCACCCTGATGCGCAAGGCCGGGATCAGCGACTATCGCGCCTTTGCCCAGGATATTCTCGCTGCGGTTCCCGACCGGCCAATTTCCTTCGAGGTCTTCAGCGACGAATTCGCCGAGATGGAGACCCAGGCCCGCCAAATCGCCTCCTGGGGGAAAAACGTCTACGTCAAGATCCCGGTGACCAATACCCGCGGCGAGCCCAGCTTTGATCTGGTCCACAAGCTGGCACAGGCCGGGGTCAAGGTGAACGTCACGGCGCTCATGTTGCTGGAGCAGGTGCGGGAGGTCGGGGCGGCCATTGCCGATGGCGCTCCCAGCTGTGTCTCGGTTTTCGCCGGGCGCATCGCCGACACTGGCCGCGACCCCGTTCCGCTGATGGCGGCGGCAGTGGAGTTGCTGCGACCCTATCCGAACGCCGAGTTGATCTGGGCCAGCCCCCGCGAGTTGCTCAACATCTTTCAGGCCGACCAGATCGGCTGCCACATCATCACCGTGACCAACGACGTGCTGAAGAAGCTGAGCCTGGTGGGCAAGGACCTCGAACAGTACTCCCTGGAAACCGTGCAGATGTTCTACGACGACGCCCGGGCTGCCGGCTTCAGTTTGTGAGGAATAGGTGATGGGGCACACGGAAACCTATCTCGGCGAAGCCACCCAGATCATCGCCAAGCTGGACCGCCGGGCCATCGAGAAGATGGTCGAATTGCTGGTGCAGACCCGCACCCAGGGCGGGCGGCTCTTCATACTCGGGGTGGGTGGCAGCGCTGGCAACGCCTCCCATGCCGTCAACGACTTCCGCAAGATCGCCGGCATCGAGACCTACGCCCCCACCGACAATGTCTCCGAGCTGACCGCTCGGGCCAACGACGAGGGCTGGGAGACCGTCTTCGCCGCCTGGCTGGCCGGCAGCCGGTTGAACACCCAGGACCTCGTGATGGTGCTGTCCGTCGGCGGCGGCAACCGCGAAATGAACATCAGCACCAACCTGGTGGCCGCCCTCGAATACGCCGTGAAAGTCGGCGCCAGGGTGTGCGGCATCGTGGGACGGGACGGCGGTTTCACCGCCAAGGTCGCCGATGCCTGCGTCATCGTGCCGACCATCTCCCCCCAGTCGATCACCCCCCTGGCCGAATCCTTCCAGGCCGTGATCTGGCACCTGCTGGTCTCCCATCCCGCCGTGCAGGTGCAGGCGACGAAGTGGGAATCCACCGTCGGCGTACAGGTCTGAGGCCGGTGAAACGCCGCTTCGTCTTGCTCGACCGCGACGGCACCCTGATCGTCGATCGCCATTATCTGTCGGACCCGGAGGGCGTCGAGCTGCTGCCCGGCGTGGGTACCGGGTTGCGCCAGATGCGCCAGTTGGGGCTAGGGCTGGCGGTGATCACCAACCAGTCGGGTGTGGGCCGCGGTTACTTCACCTGGGAACAGGCGGAGCAAGTGCATCGGCGCCTGGAACAAGTACTGGCGGCGGAACAGGTAGCGCTTGACGGCATCTATGCCTGTCCGCATACCCTTGAAGACAACTGCCCCTGCCGCAAGCCCGGAACCGGCCTCGTGGAAAAAGCAGCCGGCGAATTGGGTTTCTCACCGCAACAGTGTTTCGTGGTTGGCGACCGTCCCTGCGACGTGGAGTTGGGCCAGCGGATCGGCGCCACCACCTTTCTGGTCCGCAGCGCA
>SXGS01018984.1_pt1 | contig 22604 bp, 14 predicted proteins | sample 3174681 | NCBI WGS metagenome assembly SXGS01 (sample SAMN11356861, study PRJNA531348) | freshwater metagenome | isolation source: freshwater sample F1-80 | place: China: Fuxian Lake, Yuxi | collected 2017-12-25
CACCGAGAAGGACGGCTACTACTACGCGCGCGGGTCGGCGGACGACAAGGCGATGGCCTCCATCTTCGTCGCCAACGCGCTCCGCATGAAAGCCGAGGGCTGGCGACCGGATCGCGACATCATCATTGCCCTCACGTCGGAGGAGGAGAGCGGCCCGTTCAACGGCGTCGGCTGGCTGGTCGACAACCACCGCGACCTGATCGATGCCGGTATCGTGATCAATGAGGGCGGCGGCGGGACGCTGCGCGACGGCAAGCCGCTCTTCAACACGATCCAGGTCGCACAGAAGATCACGACGAACTACACCCTGAACGTCACGAACCGCGGTGGTCACTCGTCAGTCCCGCGCGACGATAACGCCATCACGTCGCTGGCCGACGCCCTGTCCAAAGTCGGCCGCCATCACTTTCCGGTGCAGGTGAGCGACGTCACGCGCGCATTCTTCACCGCGACGTCCGCACTGGAGCCGCCGGCGATGGGCCAAGCGATGCGCGCGCTCGCGGCCAATCCAGCCGATGCTGCTGCCGCAGCTGTCGTTGCCGCTGACGATCGGTACAGCTCCATGCTGCGCACCACCTGCGTGGCGACGATGCTCTCCGGCGGGCACGCGACGAATGCGTTGCCACAGCTCGCCGAGGCCAACGTCAATTGCCGTAGCTATCCTACGGAATCGGCGGAAGAGGTGCGCGCCGCACTCGCAAAAGCCATCGGCGACACGACGGTGAAGGTCTTGATCAAGACGCAGCGGCCACCGTCACCGCCTGCCAAGCTGAGCGCCGAAATTCTCGACCCCGTCGCGACGGTGACGAAGGAACTCTTCGGTGGCATCCCGATCATCCCGACGATGTCCACGGGCGCAAACGACTCGCGCTTTTTCCTTGCGCTCGGCGTCCCGGCGTACGGCGTGTCGGGACTCTTCTCCGATCCCAGCGTGGACGCCCGCGCCCATGGACGCGACGAGCGCATGCGCATCCAGTCGTACTACGAAGGACAGGAGTTTCTCTATCGCCTGATGAAGCTACTGGCCTCAAACCCGGTGACGGTGCCCTAGCGGTCGGCGCACGGCGAAAGACAAAAGGCCCGGCAACGCGTGAGCGTGCCGGGCCTTTGTCTTTCACCAATCGGAACGGCGGGATTTGAACCCGCGACCCCTCCCACCCCAAGGGAGTGCTCTACCGGGCTGAGCCACGTTCCGTCGCTCGCGACGCCAACGATCGGCACCACCAGACGAACACCTCCTAATGTAGTCCGGCGGCCGCGACTGTCCTACCCCCAATGACAGGCGTAGTCACCAATGAGGGGGAGCCGCTACGCCGTAAACGCCTGCAGCTGCTCGGCGGCCGCCTCGCCGTCCCGCTCACCGATTTCGAGCAGCGCGCCAATGTAGTCCGGCTGGAACAGAATCAGACTCAGCAGATCCGGGCTCGCGGTCTGCTTCGTACCAAAACCGCGCGAGAGGTATTTCACGATCCGCGGCAAGCGTGCCTCAAACTCACCGGCCAGGCGGCCCAGGTCGCGCGAAGGACGTATCACCATAATGTCCACGATCTTCATCCCGGCGCGTCGGTCATCAGGTAGCGCCGCCAGTAGGTGGTTCATGCGCTGCAGACGGATGATGTCCTCGTCAATCATGTCGAGGAAAACGGAATTGTAGAGCGCCCCCAGCACCTGCGCTGGCGGCGGATACCCCACCGTCTGCGGCGAGGATGTCTCGGCAACTGACCGGCGGTATCGCGTCGAAATGGTGAGGATCTTCGTTGCGCCAAGGTGAATACTCGGCGAGAGGGGATCGGTGAGTCGCATGCCGCCATCGCCATACCACTCCGCGCCCACTTGCACCGCCGGGAAGAGCATCGGCAACGCGCTCGACGCCATCACCTGCTCAACGCCCAGCGCGGCGAACTCACTGCGGCGCTGTGGCCGCTGCCAGAGCGAGACGCCCCGGCCCTGCACCCAGGTCACTGATTGACCGGTAGTATAGCTCGCCCCTGAGAGTGCCACGGCCTGCAGCAGACCACTGTCGAGATTGCATTGAATGCCGGCGACCGATCCATCAGCGTCCGGCATCAGCTGCCGCGTCAGGAACTCGCGGAGTGGCTGCGTGTCCACCATGCCGCGCATCGGCTTGGCGCCGCCGCCGATGCCGCCCGAGGCAAGCCGCGACGCCCACCGGAATGCATTCCAGAGGAGCGGCGCGGCGCGGATGTCGAACACCTGGTCCGGCGTGAGCCCCGACCAGAGTCGCGCCAGCGATTCCGTGCGCTCCAGCATCGATCCGCTGTGCGCCGCCAGATGGATTGCATTGATCGCTCCGGCCGATATGCCGGTCATGATCGGGAAATGCACTCCGGGGTACCGCCTGGCGATGCCCCGGAGTACGCCCGCCTGATAGGCACCGCGCGCACCGCCTCCGCCAAGCATCAGCGCCAGCGACATCGCGCGCGGGCCCCGTTAGGCCTTCGCCAGCGCGGCGGCGACAGCCATCCTGGCCTCACGCTCGCGCGTGAGGTGCGGCACCACGCCCACGATCCGCTGCGCCACCATCAACTGACCGCGCTGATGCATCTCGTGTTCCTTCGGCGACAACAGCATTTCAAGCCGAGCCCGCGAACCGCTCTTGTCAAAGTTCTCGACACGCTCGGCGAGGAGCGCTGGCTTGGTAGTCAACTTGGCCTCTTCTGCCATGACCCCACGGACTACCGCGACAAAGTTGTAACCCTCGAACCCGGTGATGCGTTTCGTTCGATGGATATCCTCGGCAATCCGCGAGTTATAAGCGCTGTGCGCAAGGATTTGTGCGACGGTCCGCATGCCCGGGGCCGCCGTCAAGCCATAGTGCGCGTCAGAAATGTCTTCAGCCGTCTTGATCGTATTCTTACGAACCGTACGAAACGCATTGGCCAGTTCGTGGCCGCCATACGGAGCCAAACTGCCGTCCTTGTGGTTGGAGAGATTAAGTCTCGAATCTACCATCTGGACAGGCCCGGATTCATCCTAGCGGCTATGCGTGGTGGGCATGGGATCGGAGGCGAGATGACGCGGAGGGGACCGCTCGCTAGGCGATGCGCGCGCGCCGAAGTCGCAGACTGTTGGTCACGACGCTGACTGAACTGAACGCCATCGCCGCGCTGGCAATCATCGGGCTGAGCAGGAGCCCAAAGGCCGGAAAGAGCACACCAGCGGCAATCGGTATGCCGACGATGTTGTACGCAAAGGCCCAGAAGAGATTTTCCTTCATCGTGCGCATCGTGCGCCGCGAGAGCAGAATCGCCTGCACCGCCGTACGCAAATCGCCGCGCATCAGCACGATGTCGGCTGCATCCACGGCGATGTCGGTGCCCGTGCCGATCGCCATCCCGACGTCGGCCTGCGCCAGCGATGGCGCGTCGTTGACGCCGTCACCCACCATCGCCACGACCCGCCCTTCGGCCTGCAATCGCTTGATCTCCGCGACTTTGCCGTCCGGCAGCACGCCGGCCACGACGCGGTCGATCCCGGCCGCCTTCGCGATGGCAGCGGCCGTGCGCTCGTGGTCGCCCGTGAGCATCACTACGGTGAGGCCTAGCTCGTGCATGCGCGCGATCGCGGCGCGCGACGGCGCCTTGATCGGGTCGGCCACGGCGATCAGTCCGGCGAGCACGCCATCGACAGCGAGATAGACCGTCGTCTTGCCGTCGCCGTTCATGGCGGCGGCGCTGGCGGCGCACGGCGCAACGTCAATCGCCCGATCGGCCATGAACTCTGCGTTGCCAACCGCGATGGCGGCACCGTCCACCACGCCGGTCGCGCCGCGCCCAGGGTGCGACGCAAACCGCTCCACGGGGTTCAGCGGCAACCCGCGCGACTTCGCGTGACGCACGATCGCGTCCGCAAGCGGGTGCTCACTCGCCTGCTCGAGCGACGCGGCGAGCGAGACGAGCTCATCGCGACCAGTATCGGACACAAAGCGCGAGCCGGGCGCCGCGTGTAGGTCGGTCACCACGGGCCGGCCCTCCGTGACCGTTCCGGTCTTATCGAGTACCATCGTGTTCACATCACCCGCACGCTGCAGCACATCGCCACCCTTGATGAGCACACCAAGCTCGGCCCCCTTTCCAGTCGCAACCATCACGGCAGTCGGCACGGCGAGCCCCATCGCGCAGGGGCAGGCGATAATCAGGACCGATACCGCAGCGGCAAAGGCGCGCACCGCCGGCGCCGTGTCGGATGCGATGTACCAGACAGCGAAGGTCAGGATCGCAACACCGATCACTGCCGGCACGAACACCGCAGAAATGCGGTCGGCGAGCGCCTGAATCGGCGCGCGCGCACCCTGCGCGTCGCGCATGAGTTTCACAATCTGCGCGAGGACGCTGTCGACGCCGAGTGTCGTCGCACGCAGAGTGAAGGAGCCGGTGCCGTTGATCGTACCGCCGATCACGCGATCGCCGAGGGTCTTCGTGACTGGCAGTGATTCGCCGGTGAGCATGCTCTCGTCCATAGCGCTCGACCCGCTCTCGATGACACCGTCCACGGGGACTCGCTCGCCTGGGCGCACGACGACGAGATCGCCAGCGACGACGGCTTCAACCGGAACGTCGGTGCCCGCGCCACTGCGCACGACACGTGCCGTCCTGGGTTGCAGGTCCACGAGCGCGCGCAGCGCCGTCGCCGTGTTGCGTTTGGCACGAGCTTCGAACGCGTTTCCCGCGAGGATCAGCGCGATGATCACGATCACCGCTTCGTAGTAGACATCTGGCGCGACTCCGGCACCCGTGAACATGGCGGGCCTGACAGTCGCGATCATGGAGTAGATAAACGCCGAGCCCGTTCCTACGGCGATCAGCGTATTCATATCGGTCGAGCCGTGGCGAATGGCCTGCCAGGCGCGCATAAAGAACTGGCCTCCGGGCCAGGCCATGATCACCGCGGTCACCACGAGCATCACCCAGCGCAGTGACGGCGCGTCGCTCATCATGGCCGCGGCCATCGCGATCGCACCGGTGATGCTGCTCACCACCGCCTTGTTGCGGAGGAGCGCAAATTCCTTGCCTGACACCGCATCGCTCCGCGCCTGTTCCTCCAACGCGGTCAGGTCCGGCCGAGCGAGTTCCGCCCCGTAGCCCGTGCCGCGAATGGCGGCGACGAGCTCTTCTGGCGTCACGACCGTGGGATCGTACGCGACCGTCGCGTTGTTCATCATCAGGTTCACGGTCGCATCAGCGACGCCCGGCTGCTGTTGGAGCGTGCGCTGGACGCGCGCCTGGCAGGCCGCACAGGTCATCCCCGTGATGGGAATGCGGATGGTCTTGGCGCCCGCCGGCATAACGGCCGGCGGCTGCGGAAGTTCCGGCGGCGCGGGCGGCGCGATGGGCAGCACTCGGCTCATGCCACCGGATCGTATAGCCCCTACGCCGATCTAGCAACCAGGGTATTCCTGATAACAAACGCCCGGACCCCACACCGGGGCCCGGGTGGCGACGCTTCGACCACTCCGGTACAGCGTCAGCGCGCTGACGTGAGTCCGAAGAGGTTTTGTGTCAGTGACTCGTCCCACTGCTCCATCACGGCCGTCGATGCGCGCACGCGATCCGGATAGCGCGCGGCGAGGTTGTACGCCTCACCAGGGTCACTCGTGAGGTTGAACAGCAATGGCAACGGCCCCGTCGTCTGACGGCTCAGCCAGCCGAGTCGCTGGTTCACTGGCATCGGCCAGACATAGTGATTGGTAGTCCGAATGAACTTCCATTCACCGGACCGCATGCTTTCGAGCGTGCCCTGATGGTAAAAGAAGAGTTCACGCGGCCGTGCGGCGGACCGCGCGGCGGGCAGTGCGAACAGATCCGCCATGGACAGGCCATCGATCAGCCGGTCCGACGGCAGCCCGATTCCGGCGAGCGCGAGGAGCGTCGGGAAGACGTCGATGTTCATCGTGAGGGCGTCGCACAGCTGGCCGCGCGGGATCGTGCCCTCCCAGTGCGCGATCATCGGCACGCGATGCCCGCCCTCGAAGCTCTGACCCTTACGCCCGCGGAAACCAGCGGGACTGCCATCATACCACGGACCGTTGTCACTCGTGAAGATCACCAGTGTGTTCTTGTCCTGGCCCGTGCGCGCGAGGGTATCCATCAGGCGTCCGACGTTCCAGTCAATCTCCTCGATCGTGTCGCCGTACGCTCCAGCAGCGGAGCGATCTTTGAACTGCGACGAGGCAGCGAGCGGTCGGTGCGGGTAGGTGTGCGCAAGGTAGATAAAGAATGGCGTGTTAGCGCTCGCCTCGACGATCTTGATCGCCTCATCGGTATAGAGGCGGGTGAGTTTCGTTCGGTCAACGAGATCGGCTTCCACGACATCGTAGTCCCGGTACAGCGGAAACGGGCTCATATCGTTGCTGTGCGGCACACCGAAGAAACTTGCAAACCCATGACTAAGCGGATGGGACTGCGGAGCCTTTGCGAAATCGCCAAGATGCCACTTACCGACCAGCGCGGTGCGATACCCGCGCTGCTGCAACGCCTCGCCGACGGTGACCTCGAACGCATCGAGACCCGTGGCACCGACTTCCGAATCCATGTCCATCAGCCCGATGGCGCCCGCCGCGAACCCTAGCTGGTTGAGGAGCTTGACCTTCAGCGACGTGGTGGTCGGCATTAGCGGGAAATCGAGCCGCATCCGCTTTGGGTACCGACCGGTGAGGAGCCCCGCCCGCGAGGGGGTGCATACCGAGTCGCAGGCGTGAAAATCAGTGAAGCGCACCCCGCGCGCCGCGAGCGCGTCGATGTGCGGTGTCTTGACCGCGGCGCTTCCATAGCAGCCTAGGTCACCGTATCCCAGGTCGTCGCAGTTGATGAGTACAATGTTCGGCGGCGGACCCGTGAAAGCAGGATCGAGCGCCATGATCTCTCCAATCGCGCGCGGCGCCGGGAAGGGCTGCGGCTTTGCCTTAAGGAAATACCATCCTCCAGCGGCCAATCCAACGCCACCAACGGCGAGTCCACCGATGAATTTTTTTCGCGAAATGTACGGCATTAGTGGTGATCAATGGCGGAAAAGGAGACCAGCATGGCAAAGATTGGGACAACTGAACTCATGCGAACGCAAAGCAACTTCACTGATCAGCAGCAGATGTGATTTACGTCCTACGACAACTCCGAAACGAAGCACCGTACCATAGCGCTAACTTTATAAATCTTACTTGGCGGCGTAGGTGTTGACCGCTTTTACTCTCGGGACAGCAGACGGGAGAAACTAATTACTCTCAATCGGTGCGGCATTTAGGCAGTCGTTGACTCGTTTATGATTCAAAGCCGTGCGGATGAGAACAAAACCGTGCAAAGGCTCAAGAGATGGCGTCGGCTATGCGCCCCTCATAACCCCAAACACCAAGTTGTCTTTTGTCTTCTGGCTAAGTCAGCAAGTTATTTTGCTTGACGGGAAAAAGGCGGTCAGACGGACGTCCAACAAATACTGGCTCCTCCAGTCGAGTATCGATGGCTCGCGGATTAATTCGCCAGCTCTGATTCTGCTGCTAAGGCACTATGCGAGGCCCACCCGCCACATTCGGAATATTCTTGCCGCGCAACATCGCGTTGAATGCGGAGAGGTCAGCGCCGAGGATCGCATCTAGCGCGCTGAGGTGTTCGCGCATTTGCGTGTTTAGGATCACCTGCACCTCCACCTGCTGATCCGTCGGCCTGAAATCATTGGTGGCGAGTCCATTGGCGAGATATGCTAGCTTGGACATCAGGCGCGAGCCGTAGCGCACACCATCCTGACCTTCGCCCGTCATCCGGAGGTCCACCAGGTTCATCTCGACGGCCACGAGTTGCTGCTCAAGTGCCGCCGCCGTCACGCGCACGTCGGCATCCGTGACCGTGCGTCGCAGTGCATCGAGCTGCACCCGCACAGCCTCGATCCGGCCAATGGCTGCCGCACCGGCGTTCAGATCGCTGCGGATGGCCGCAATCATTTGATTCTGTGCCTCAATGTCAGTGGCAGTGCCACCGGTGTTCGGATCTTTCCGGACTTCGACAGTGCGCGTGTGCTCCGTGCCCGCGACACTTAAGCGCACGGTATACATGCCCGGTGCCACGAGTAGCGAAATAGCGCTTGTGCCAGGTGCCGGCCTCCCGCCAATGCCCGCTACGATATGCGGCGCGTACATCGGACTAGTGAGCAGCCGCGTCTCCGCGCTAGGCTCCTCGCGCAAATCCCAGGCAATGCGGTTGATCCCTGGCTGGTTGGTTCCGATCAGCGTACGCACAAGCCTTCCCTGTGCGTCGCTGATCGTCATGCGCGGTGGCTGGGTCGCAGGAGCCTTCAGCCAGTAGTTGAGGCTGGCGCCGTACGCCGGGTCGACGCCGCGCGTCGGGTCGTCATATGAGGTAGATGGCGGAGTGATGAACCGGAACCGGTATGCGGGCCGCGGCACAAAGAAATGAGAACCAGAACTAATCACTGCAGCATTCAACTGCTGCAGCGCTGACAGGTCGTCGAGAATGAAGAACCCGCGACCATATGTGGAAATCACCAGGTCGTTGAAGTGCTCCTGCACTTGGATTCCTGACACGGGTGCTGCCGGCAAATCCATCTGTAGGGGAACCCAGTTGTCGCCGTGATCGTACGTCACGTAGATCGCGTTCTCCGTTCCCAGATACAGCATTCCTCTGCGAACCGGATCTTCGTAGATCACCTTCGCGTAGCTCAACTGGCTTTTGGGAATCCCGTTGGTGATCATCCGCCAGGTGCGGCCGTAGTCGGTCGTGCGATAGACAAATGGGTCACGGTTGTCCATCTGGTGAAAATCCACTGTGAGGTACGCGGTGGCGGCATCATATCGCGATGGCACGATGCTACGCACAGCCCCCCAGGCCGGCAGGTTCGGGATGTTGCGCGTGAGGTTGGTCCAGGTGGCGCCACTGTCGCGTGTGATGTGCACCAATCCGTCGTTCGTCCCCACCCAGATCGTGCCGCGTTGTAGTCGCGACTCCGCAATCGCATACACGACGCCAGCGTATTCCACGCCGATGTTGTCCGGCGTGAGCCCGCCCGAACTTCCCATCTTGGTCCGGTCGTTAAGCGAGAGGTCGGGACTGATCACTTCCCAGCTCTGGCCGCCGTTACGTGTGCGGTGCACATGCTGACTACCGACGTAGACCGTGTTGCGGTCATGGGGCGAGATCGTGAGTGGCGCATCCCAAATAAATCGGTAGCGCACGCCCTCCGCGGGGCCGTTGGACTGCTGTGGCCAGATCTCCACTGCCCGCGCCATGCGGCGGTCTACCTCGAAACGCACTACGATACCCCCCACCATGCCAGACCCCGACGCCGTCGACCACACGATGTTGGGATCCACTGGATCGGGCGTCGCCCAGCCGCTCTCACCGCCGCCGACAGCATGCCACTGGCCGCGGAGAATGCGCCCCTGCGCGAGGCGGCTATTGCTCGGCCCGCGGTACGTGGGCTCATCCTGCTTGTTGCCAAATACATTGTACGGAATCGCGTTATCCACCGTGACGTGATAGATCTGCGCGTTTGTCAGGCGTTGGCGGTACCAGGATTTCATCCGGTTCTGCGTAATCGAGAGTCCCTGGTCGTGCGCCACGATGCTGCGATCGGCGTTTGTTGGGTCGATCCAGATGTCGTGGTGGTCACCACCAGGCGCAGTGCCTTGCGCCATCGGCACGATCGTGCGTCCGCCGTCGATAGACTTCGAGAACGATGCTGTGAGGAAGTAGGTCTCGTCTTCATCATCCGGCGCTACGGCCATCCGCGAGTAATAGTGCGCGCGCCCCATCGCGTTTCTGTCGCGGCTGACCAATGTCCATTGACGGCCGCCATCGGTTGAGCTCCAGAGCTGGCCGCTCTCGGTCTCCTGCCCATTCCACGGCACCCCATCGCCAGTCTCAATGAGGGCATACACGCGTAGCGGATTGGAGTGTGAGACGGCAACCGCAACCTTGCCGACCGGCTTTGCGGGAAGTCCGCTGCCGCGGAGCCGCGTCCACGACGTGCCCCCGTCGCGAGAAACGAAGAGCCCGCTCCCTGGCCCGCCACTCACGCGGCCCCACGTCTTGATTTCGAGTTGCCACATTCCGGCAAAGAGTATGCGCGGGTTGGACGGGTCCATCGCGATGTCGGAGCAACCAGTGTTCTGGTCCACGAACAGCACCTGCGTCCATGACACCCCACCGTCGAGAGTGCGGTAGATACCGCGCTCAGGCTGCGGGCCGTAGGCCGTGCCGAGTGCACATACGAGCGCGATGTTCGGATCAGTGGGGTGCACGACAAGCCGAGGAATCCGCCCAGTCTTCTCCAAGCCCATCAGCTTCCAGCTCTCGCCAGCGTCCACCGACTTGTATACGCCTTGCCCGAGCGAGATATGGCTTCGGATTTTTCCCTCGCCCGTTCCAGCGTAGATGACATTCTTGTCCGATCGCGCGATGGCCAGTGACCCGATGGACTGCACGGGATGGCCATCGAACACGGGGCGCCAGTTCACGCCGCCGTCAGTAGTCTTGTAAATACCGCCTGACGCCGCACCGACGAGATAGGTCATCGGATCGCCGGGCACGCCTACGGCTGCAGAGAACCGATTGCCCTCTGGGCCGATGTGCCGCCAGCGGAGGTTCTCCCAGTGTTCGCTGGTGGGGCCGTTGGCGCCTTGTACGAGTGCAGCTGCCTGTGCGGCCAGTGGTGCAGCGCGTGAAGTCAGCGTGGCGATCAGGGCAACGCAGAACGCCTGAAGTGCGAAGCAGAGGGGACGGGCAAATGAACGCATCAGATCCTCAGGTGAGTAGTGTGCTCCCAATATTCTACTGTATGTCCGCGCTGGCAGGCGGGTTCTCGCTCCTACGGGTTGGGCTTCAGCGCCAGCTTCAGCACTAGCCAGTCGGCGAGCGGACCCATCACGTCCGCGCCGATGCGGCCGTCCTTAAGTTTCGTGTATCCACCTGGGAATCCGCTGGTGTCGGCGAGGAACAGGTGATTGCGGTTGGCGAAAATGCGCACCGTAACGTCCCTGTTGCCCGCATCCATGAGCGTCCGCTCCACGATCGGCGCCTGCTCGGGGGTGACTTGCTGGTCGGTGCCCCCCTGCAGGACGAGCACCGGTGCCTTGACCTTCTTCAGCGTGGGCAGTGGATCGTAATCGAGGAAGAACTTTGTCCACGCCGTCTTACCACGGCCCGAGTCCCATGCGGCAAATTGTGCCTTGACCGCCGAATCCTTCTTGTCGGCAGCGATCGCGGCATCGCTCATCACGAGGTTGCGCAGTTGGAAGTCGATGATCCTGCGGCCGGTGTACGCCGGCCCCGCGAATATCACCAGCGCGGCTAGCTGGGGATCCGTTGCGGCGATCATCGGACCAATGATACCGCCTTCGCTGTGGCCGAACAGCGCAATGCGAGCGGGGTCGATCCCGACGCGGGCGCGAAGGAACGCCACTCCGGCGCGGATGTCGTCGGCGAAGTCGGCGCTCGTTGCACTGGCGATGTCGCCGCCGCTGCCGTTGATACCTCGGTCATCGAGTCGGAGCACCGCGATGCCGCGACGCCCCAGCGTGTCGGCCAACTGGCGAAACGGGCGGTAGTTGGGGACGAGGGAGAGGAACTCGTCGCGATCCGACTGGCCCGAGCCGGTGATTGTCACCACGGCCGGCACGCGGCCCGTCATGCCCTTCGGCGTCGTCAGCGTGCCGCTCAGCATGTGCCCAGCGCGCGTCGGCACGGTGACCTCTTCGGCGGTGTACGAAGCGTCGGCGGGCGCGCCGTAGTCGGGCCGGCCCAGTGAAAGTTTTGTTGCGCCGGCACCCGTGATTCGGGTGATCGTGACGTCCTGTGCGTCGATTCGCCCGCCGCGTATTCGTCCATCGACCTCGACTGCGAACCGATGCACTATGCCCGCGAGCGTCAGGGTCGCGCTGTCGGAGCCGGCGAACTCTATCTTGGCATCTAGGGGAACTCCGGTCCCCGCGAGCAACAAGAACTTCCCTACGTACGACGCGCCGTCGGCTCGGCGCGCGTGCGCGAACATCAGCTCGGTCAGTGCAAAGCTGAGGTTGATCAACGGAAAGGGCCGGCCCTTCATTGCTGTTGTGAGGCGCTGCGGCACTCCGCTCGCACCAGCGACCTCAACTGACACCGAGTCCGCGCCGATTCGCATTTCGCCCGTCTGGAGCGGCAGCGCGTCTGCCGGCGCGCCGGCGCCGTACGCGCGGAACGCCATCTGCGGCGATCTGCTGTCGTCGGCCACCTCGGCAACGAAGCTCCATCGCAGCTGGTTCTGAACGGCCAGATCGCCCTGGATCGACGCACGGCCGCGCGTCACGCGCTCGACCCCAATCGTGTCTTTACCCTTCAGGATCACGAATGCCGATTGAACTGGTGCCTGCGCGCCTGCGGGTCGTGCCCAAAACAAGAGCAGGGTCACCAGCAGAAAGGCTCCCACAGTTGCCGCGATCGCAAGCAGCGCAACCGCGCGCTGCTCTTCTTCGATCGACTCGTTGCTTGCGGTTGTGATTTCAGTTGCGGCGGCGGGTCGTGCATTCGACTTACTCAACTCGGGATCCTCTGGCTTAAACAGCGTAGGCGTGCAATCGCCGGCGCGCGAGCGGAGCCTGGCGAGAACGGCCCGAACCGGTGCCAAGTAGTTATCATAGCGTTACTTAGCGACTAGCTTACGCCGAGGAGGAGCAACGCACGATTATTCAACTTGTTGCATCCAAAAGCTTTACAAAAGAGCAGGCGACCGGACTCAAAGCGGCAACGTCCAGCTTGGGAAGAAGAGTGCTCAGCCATCCCCACAGTTTCGAGGAATTTTTAAAAGCCGGACTACATTTATGGAAGAAAATCTGGCGCTCCGTAGCTGCTCCAATTGAGTTCGTCGGTATAGGGCGCAGCAACAGCGGCGGCGTGCGGCGCCGTCCGCTGCATGCCGTAGTTAAAATGCATGGAAACCACCAGTTGGTCCACCGTGGGCAGGGTGCCGCAAGGCACGTTCCTGCAACGAAAGCTCCGTTTTGCGCGTAGTAATATGAGGCGGTGCAGTGCCTTGGCGCGCCTAGTGTGCAGGTCGGGACGACCACCATCCATCGACACGAGATATCTGTTGAAACTATTAGTACGGTGTTTGATGCCGATCGCACTTGCAATCCTTGGACTGCTGCCGACAGTTGCGCATGGGCAGCTTGGCGCATCGCCGGCCGCAGGCGCTGTGTCGGACAGGCACGCAGCCAGCTCGCTTGTCAAAGCTGAGCGGGTGATCGAATTAATGACGATCGATGGTCGGCTTGACGAGGCTACGTGGGCAAGCGCCACACCGGTGACGCAATTGTTGCAAATCGATCCTACGGAAGGCGCTCCAGTCTCGGAGCGGACTGAGGTCCGGATTCTATTTGATGATCAGGCGGTGTACGTCGGCGCTCGAATGCATGACCGCGGCCCCATCTCGATCCGATTAGGAAGGCGCGATTCGAATCTTCCAGACGCCGACTGGTTTTCGATCGCGTTCGACGGATATCACGACCATCTGACGGCCTCGAGGTTTTCCGTCAACCCAGCCGGCGTCGTGCGAGACGAAATCATGACGGGATCGAACACGTATTATGGTGATGACTCGTGGGACCCCGTGTGGGAGGTGCGTACCAGTATTGACAGCTTGGGATGGACTGCCGAGTTGCGCGTTCCGTTCTCGCAACTTCGGTTCAACCGCAGAAATGTGGATGGATGGGGCCTCCAGATCGAGCGCCGCATTGCCCGGAAGAATGAGTCTGCTGTGCTAGCGTTCACGCCGCGGCGCGAGCGCGGCGGCGTCGCCCGGTACGGTCATCTAGACGGCATCAATGGTGCGACTGTCCGTGCGCAAAAACTTGAAGTTCGACCGTACTCGCTCGGTAAGGGCGATTTCAGGGCGGCGGCGCAGAACAGCACAGTTTCATTTACGAATCCCTATCGAGACGGCTCTGTCTATAAGCACGGTTTTGGCCTAGATGTCAAGTATCGGCCGACGCAGAACATGACAATCGACGGTGCGGTAAATCCTGACTTCGGCCAGGTTGAAGTCGACCCGGCGGTCATCAATCTGACGGCTGTCGAAACACGTTTTCAGGAAAAGCGTCCCTTCTTCGTCGAAGGATCTGATCTGTTCCGATTTGGTGGCGGAGAAATGGGCGGGCCTGGCGGTAGCAGTGGCGGTAGCAGTGGCGGTAGCAGTGGCGGTAGCAGCGGCGGTAGCAGCGGCGGTAGCAGCGGCGGTAGCAGCGGCGGTAGCGATGCGAGCCCACCATCGTTCTTCTATGCGCGGCGCGTCGGCCGCTCTCCGCAGGTCTCCGTTCCGAGCGATGCGGTGTACTCAGATGTGCCTGAGGCCGCGACGATTCTCGGCGCCGCAAAACTCATCACGCGGACAGCTCGCGGGTGGTCGATCGGCATCATGAATGCCGTAACCGAACGTGAGAACGCGCGCTTCATCACCAGTTCACAGGCAAAGCGAACGGCTGAAGTTGAGCCGATGACGAACTATTTTGCCGGTCGCCTGCGCCGCGATTTTCGAACTGGTCAGTCGACACTCGGCATCATCGGCACCGCCGTAGCACGACGATTCGATTCTGATGCGGCAAGCGAAAAACTTCGCTCATCGGCCTACGTTAGTGGAGTAGACTTTCGCCACGAATGGAGCAATCAACAGTGGTCCATGAACGGATATGTTGCCGGGAGCCACATCAGCGGTTTGCCCACCGTGATGATCGCCACACAGCGTGCGTCGTCGCGCTATTTCCAGCGTCCGGACGCCCAGCATATTTCCGTCGACTCACAAGCGACAAACTTCTCGGGACTTGCCAGCCGCTTCGACATTGGAAAACGTACGGGCACCTGGCGCGGAAACGTGGCCGTGGCCACTACGAGTCCTTCATTTGAAATCAATGACCTCGGCTTTCAGACATCTGCAGACCGTACAATCCTCGATGTCAACCTGACCTATGACAAAACCCAGCCCGGACGGTACTTCCGCCGCTGGAACTTGACCGTCGGCCCCGATTTCAGCTGGAACTACGGCGGAGACCGCACCGGGTTCACACTCGGAAGCCGCGGCAGCGGGCAACTCGCGAATTTTTGGAACCTCTCATACGGCTACACCCATACGCTCCGGTCGTTCGATGACCGTCTGACCAGGGGCGGTGTGATGGCGCAGACGCCGGAGGGAGGTTCCGGGTACGTTGTCCTATCGAGTGACAGCCGACGACAATACACCGTGCGACTATCGATGATCGGTGGACGCAACAACGAAGGTGGCGGACGGCAGAATTACAGCCTGTCGTTAGGCCTACGACCCGGAACAAATATTGATATGGAAGTTGGGCCGAGCTTCTTGCAAAGTAGAACACCGGCGCAATATCTGACCTCCTACACCGACGCGTCAGCCACACCGACGTTCGGAAAGCGATATGTGTTCGGCGACCTAGCACAGACGCAACTGAGCATGGAGACGCGGCTCAATGTCACATTCACACCGAACCTGTCGTTTCAGATGTACGCGCAACCGCTGTTGTCCAGCGGCAACTATCGACTCATTCGCGAGTTAAAGGCGCCGGGCACTTATACGTTCAACGATTTTGGGATAAACACGGGAACGGTCACGACGAATGCCAAGGGCGACTATACCGTCGACCCGGATGGGTCAGGGCCAGCATCCGCGTTTGTGATGAGCAATCCAGATTTTGATGTGCGCTCGATTCGCGGCAGCGCGGTATTTCGATGGGAATGGAAAGCCGGTTCGACATTGTTCTTCGTATGGCAGCAGAATCGGTCGGGAACATATTCAAATACCGAAACCACCACAGGAATTGGACAAGTGGATCTGGCAACCGACGGGCGTGAGTTGCTCAATATCAAGCCCGAAAACGTCTTTATCATCAAAGCGACCTTCTGGTTCACCCCATAAGCCCGTGTCTGCGCGGAGCAGCGATCCCTAGGTGTGGGAGCGCATCAGCAAGTCGCGGCGCGGAAGCCGCCGCAAGCGCGGCGATAGCGAACTCGCGTCGGGTCAGTGCACGGGACATTCCAACCTCCAGGGCCATTGAGGCGCAGGTAGCTGCGGGACTGCGGCCAATGAGCGGCCTCCGTCAGCGCTCTACGGCGTCACCTTCCAGATGTCCACTCCACCAGCCTGCGGACCCACCGCCACGCTAGCCACGCGTGTGAGCGCGGTCAGATCGATGATATCCACCGAGCCTGGCTCCGAGCCCACGCCTTCACTGGTCACGAAGGCGTACCGATCATCTGGCGTGACGGCCACGCCATGCACCACCCGCCGCGTCGTCGCGATCCGCGCGAGCTCGGCTCCCGAGTGTGCGTCAAACACCGACACCGACTGATCGCGCTTATTCGTGGCGATGAGCTTTACTCCGTCGCGCGTGACTCCAAGGTTGTACACACCGTCGCGCACCTTGATACGCCGTACGAGCGACCACCGGGCCACGTCAATCTCCACGATTTCGCTCGACTTGTTGCACGCCACCCAGATCCGAGCGCCGTCCGCAGAAGGCTGCGCCCAAGTGGGCGAGCAGCTGACATCCTCACGTGCTGGCGGCTCCATCCCGTGCCCACCGTGCGAGGCTGCAGCCGACCCCGCGACCGCACCGGTCACTCCGCGTCGCGCTGGAACACCCTCCATTCCCATCTCCTTGCCTTCCGTCAGGAAGAAGTGCCGCGCCACGTTCAATCGCTCGGCATCAATCTCCACCAGCGTTTCGTCCATCATGCACGCCGAGTAATGGCGCGTGCCGGTGGCGTTGAGGCGCGACCCGTGCGGCATCGTGCAGGTTGGGATCCGCGCGACCTCGATCATCTCCTTGGTGGCCACCACCGACACCGTCGAAGGCTCCATCTCGCCGTAGAGGTTGAAGTTCACGACAAAGGCATACCAGCCATTCGCGCTGACTTGCACCGTGGCCGGGAAGGCGCCGAGCGTAACGTTTGCCGTAGGCACCTGCTCGCCGACGGGCAGCTTCCAGAGCGTGCCGCCTGGCCGGCCGTGCGCCGTGGTGATGTACACATGCCTCCCGTCGGGAGCCATTGCAACGCCATGCGGACCGTCGGGATCGGTGATCGACATGCCGACGCCGAAGCTGCGGTCCACCACCGCTCCGCCCGGACCGAACGTCACGACGGCGACTTCGTCTACCGCCTCCGAAAGCACGTAGGCCCAGTAGGTGTTCGTCGGCGGCGTTGGCGCGCGAAGCTTAGCGCTCGCCGCCGCAGCGGCGGGCGCCGCCTGAGCAGCGGCACCAAAAGGCGCCGCCAACAGGATGCTCGCAAGCGGCGCGAATCGCAGGAGGCGGAGATTCATCTGCGTGCTACGGTACGATCTTCTGCTTCGGCTCGATCCGCACCACCCAGAGGCCGTTGTTCATGTCGTTCACATACGCGAGTCCGTCGCGGACCACCACGCCCCAGGTCATGGCCGTGTTCTTAGTGCGCCCATCCTGATCGGCCGTGTCGAGCGACGCGATCTCACGCCCCTGTGCGCGCAAGTCGCCGCGCAGCTCACCGGAAATGTCGAAGACGCGGAATCCGGCGTCGTACGCGCCCATATAGAGAGAGTCGCCGGCCACCCACACGTTGTGCACGCCGCCGTGTTCTGGCTCATAGAACGCCACGGAGCGCGGCTTCTCGATATTGGAAATATCCACCACCTGAAGACGACCATAGGCACGCCCAGCGGACGCGTCCTTGGCCCCTTTCACTTTCGACGCCGGAAAGACCTCGTCGGCAATGAAGACGTAGTTCTTGTGTCGCCAAGCCGTGTGCGTCCCGCGAATAAAGCCCGGACCGCCATCGGCTTCGACATTCTTGTAGAGGGCGTTCAAGTCGTATTTGAACTGAGAGACGATCTGCGGCGCGGCAGGGGTTCCGCCCTTTACGCCATTGCCGACGTCAAGAATTACGAGACCGTCGTTCCACCAGCTCCCATAGAGCAGGCCATCCTGCACATCAATGTCGTGCAACGTGCGCCCAGCGTCGGGCCGTGCTTCCGTCTTCCAACGGGCCACTTCGCGCGGTTTGTAGGGGTCGTCGATATTCACCACATGCAGCGCGCCGGTGCCGTCGTTAGTGAGAAAGACGTGTGTGCCATGCTTGGGATCTTGATAGATGAACGACGAGTGCACGCCGGCATCCATCCCGTCCTTAAACTCGGATATCACCTTCGGGTGCTTAGGATCTTCGAGCGAGGCGAAGACAACGCCGTTCTTGCGGTCCGAGGCACCCTCGCGTGTGAACACGAGAAACTTGCCGTCGGGCGTGGTCATCACGTCATTCACCCGCCGCGTGTCGCTGATCAGTGAATCGGTGACCACGGGGCCAGCGGGCTTGGAGATATCGATGGCGTAGAGTACGTCACCGCCGCCGCCGGAGCCAAGGTAGGCATGCTTGCCGTCAGGATGAATCCAAAGTTCCTCGGTCGAGAAGCGCGTGCGTGGCAGTCGTCCCACGACCGTGAGGGCGCGGCGCACATCGCGCGCCAGCACATTCACCGCCGCGCTTGCGCTTCGGCCGCCTACTGAAGCCGTAACCGTGTATTCGCCGGCCTCGTAGGCCACGAAGGCACCGTCCTGCTCAATCATTCCCTGACCGGGATTGAAGCTCCAGTGCGCGTTGAGTCCCGTGAGCTCGGCACCCGTGGCTGTTTTTGCGAACGCTTTGAATCGCAGCACATCGCCAGCGCGCACCTCTGAAACGTTCGGCGTCACGGCCACGGTCGCGACCGAACCGGCCACCACCTCCACTGGCATCGACGCCTCCACTCCCCCCGCCTTCGCGGTGATCCTCGCCTTGCCCGCGCGCAGGGCCGTCAGCAAACCGGCCTCGCTCACACGGACCGCCGCCGTATTCGACGAACTCCAGATCACCCGGTCATCACGCTTGTCATCGAGCTTGGTAAGTACGCGCCCGGAAATTCTGAGCTGCTGCCCTGTGGCTAGGCGCGTGACCTGGGGCACTATCTCGATCAGAGTGGCTGGCCCCGGTACCATCTGCACTATGAACCGTTCGATCACGGGGGCAGTGCCCGGTACGAGCGCCGTGACAGCGCCCGGCAATGTGCCGGTTGAACCGGAGGTCACCAACCCGGTGACGTCGATCGATCCTTCGAAAAATCCCCCCCACGCGGCGAACCGGAACTCGACGCCCGGAACGACATTGCCGGCTGCGTCGCGGGCCTCGGCGCGCAGTCGCAAGGTGTCACCAACGGCTACTTGTAGCTGAGCGGGCGATACGATGATCCGCGCTACCGGCGATGACGGAGGCGCGGCCGGCTGTTGCGCCGCGAGCAGGGCTGGAACAAATAATGGAACGAGCGACGGAACGAAGCGAAGGCTGGTCATCATCGTCTGGAATCCCCAGTTGGTCGGCAGTGGCGCGTCAAACTCCAACCTAATAAATAATAATAACCAATAGGCAATCTGGGGGCGTGAGATCGGCTAGCGGCGGATAAAGAAGTACAGGACCCCATGATAGCTGGCGAGTAGCGCGCGGTTGCCATCATCAGACACCCGTGCAAACCACGCTTCGGCTTTGACAGCTCCGCCGCGCGTGGAGGCGGTGATGTACCGGCCATCCGGTGTGATGTGTACGGTGCGTTGTCCACCATCGGTGCCTGAACGCTCTCAGAGTTGGGTTGCTGTTGTTCCAAGCGCGAAGAGACGTACACCCGTTTCCTGGACACCCACCGCCGCGCGCGTTCCGTCGGCGCTCATGTCCACCCAGTACACTCTACTGCCAATCGACTGGGTGGCGCGTGACCAGTTATTGGTGCCCCATCGCGCGTAAAGTAGTGCAACCGTTCTCCCCAGCCGCCGGCCAGGATCCGGTCGCCGTCGGCGGAGATGGCCAGTGTTCGCAGCTCGCTGTTGGAGCAATTGGGGCACGGAATGAGCTCGCTGAAGATCCGCTGATGTGTTTGCCGGTCAAACACGGCAATGTAGGTGGTGCCGTGATCCGCACTTGACGTAGTCATCCGTCCGCCGTAGGCGACGTATCGGCCGTTGGCTGAGAAGTCAATCGCCCGGAGTTGTTGGGTGCTGCTGTCCACTTACACCGGGGCGACCCGGTTGGGTGCGTTCCAGTCGTGAAGGGTGAAACGACCCCCACCCGACTCGACCCATCGACCATCGTTGGAGATCGCCACCGTTCGGGAGCCATCTGGCGTCATGGCCACCGCCCAACTGGACCCGCCAACGGCGGGGGTACTACTTCTCCATGTGACCGCGCGTCCGGTAAGCGACGCGCCGGCGGCGGCGCGCGCGGTGGCAACGAGCACTTACACACCACCAACCACGAGGGAGGCGGTGGCGGGGTGTTCGTTGGGGCGGCCTCCTCCCGGATTCACAGGTGTTGTCCCGCCCCCGTCGGAGCAGGCCATCATGACCGCCAGCATCACGGTCAGCATTTTCGCACAGCGCGTTGCCCCGTGAAGCTATTCACCGGTACGATCACAAGCCGTTTCCTCATCGCTGTTGGATTACACGCTGTGGTGAATATGAGAAACACTTGACGAGCTAATTACCGGAGGCCGAGTATCCAGCCTTCGGTGTGCGCGACGACGCGTTCGGCAGGCGGCAAGGACAGCTCGAAGTGAGCGCGCAAGTGACTCGAAGCATCGTTTTCCTTCATCCAGCGCGCAACGCTGTAGGCGTCATGCTGATGGTCGTTCCTTTCTTCCTTTGGAAAGCCCCGACTCCACAGAGCAGGATAGACCTCCGCGATGACCGAGCACCCGCGCGGCGCCTGCCAACCATCGAACGGCCAGAAGTGAAGCTTCGAGCCAAGTTGACCGCGAAGGAACCGCAGCCACGGCAGACCGGCGTGAGTGGACTTGGCGACGCTGCCCTGCGCATCGAAATGAAACACCGACTTCGCGCCACACCGTTTCTCCGCGATCCGCCGCCACCGGGCATTACCGCCCCGTGACGTGCCCTTGCCGAATAAGCCATCACGAATGAAATCGACATACATGTGGTCCTCATCTGTCGGCCAATGCTTGTGAAAGTCGTCGAGAAATTTGGGCCAGTCAGGAGGCAGTTGGTGCGTTTCATAGTAGCGCAGAGGAAATGAGAATGCATGGTCGATACCAACGAGCGTGGCCGGCCCCGACTTGAGTTCAGCCGCGAGCCACTCGGCCAAACCGCGGCGCGTCCAATACTTGCGCGGACTCGGCGGCGGATGAATCTCGATGGGAGGCTGCGTTGGCGCGGCTGAGAAAATCCGCAAGCCGGTGAGACTGCTCTCGGGTGTTTTTGCACCCGAGTAGTCGATACCGAAATAGCGCTCAAAAAGTAGCATGGATGAAAATTCTGTCAGCCCGCTCGTGCCTTTACTTTCATCGTCCGGCAGCGGTCGCTGCAAAATTTCACCTCGTCCCACACACGCTCCCATTTTTTCCGCCACGTGAACGGTCGGCCGCAGGCGGCGCAAAGTTTCTCGGGAAGATGCTGTTTCTTCACTCCTTTCATGGCTCTTCCACGGCGGGTGAACTTCAAGGTATTTTAGAACGCCTGTCGGCGGCAATCCTCAACGGCGCGACGAGCATTCCCGAAGAGCTGAACCAGATCGTTCCGTATCTGCCGTCTGTCTCGGTGTGGCCCATCCTGCATGAGAGTCAGCGTGAAAACCCGATGTTTGAGCATTGGGAGCCGAATACGTGGATGCAGCCTGTCCACCACTACATCTCAAGCGTTGCCCTCATCGACGGCATCGAGCGCTGGCTCCTCGAGCCGTTGCGGCGACGGGAAGCGGGGGGCACGAGCCGGCCGCCATGAAGTGCAAGCTCGCCGATGCGGAGCGGGAGAACGCCGCGCTCACCGCAGGCAAACCGACGTCGCAGACTGCCCCGGAGGAACTCCGGTCATCGCTTTCCCGAAAACCTGCGGTACAGAGCCGCATCGAAACGACTGCACTCCGGTGGCGCTGACGTTCAGCTGACGCGGCCGCGCACCCTTCGGTATGCGCTACGTCCTCTTGCTCCCCGACGGTCGCCAGGTGGTGTGCCGTGACGCTTACCAAGCGCCCCGACTAGCGGAGCTGTTTGTGATCCTTACGACGGGGCAACCGCCCTGCCGCCCGCTCGGACCAGCGCTCGTGACCGCGCTATCTCGCAGGATCACGGCGCGCCGGGCTCCTGTCCGACCGCGGGGGAGGGCACGCTGAATGCTGGCAGGCGGTCCTCGCGCGGTCTGGTCTCGCGGGGTAAGTTCGGCTGACTACATACGACTCCCATTGAACTTCCTACCCTAGGTGGCCGCTCTTTTACGGCTTGGCCTGGGGCTGCGAAACGGTCAAAACACCATTCCGTAGTGCAGCGCAATCACTTTCCCCAAGTGCTTCCCGGACGCACAAGGACGTAGTGTGACGAACGTTTTCAGCGACGTACTGAAGTATCTGAAGGGGACAAGGGATGCTGTGCTCCCTACGACGCAATCATTCGCGCCGCTCGACGTAGAAGCACTTGCGCGGCAGCTCCGCGTGGACGAGCGCGCGATGGTTGATGCGACTGCCGGACAACCAGCCGTGGATTCTGTCGAGCCGACGAATGCCGAGAGAGAGATTCGCCTTGAGCTCGCCAAGCGCCTG
>SXGS01046773.1_pt1 | contig 22582 bp, 14 predicted proteins | sample 3174681 | NCBI WGS metagenome assembly SXGS01 (sample SAMN11356861, study PRJNA531348) | freshwater metagenome | isolation source: freshwater sample F1-80 | place: China: Fuxian Lake, Yuxi | collected 2017-12-25
CATCATCACCTATTTTACGGATCGATACGGAGATTGGGTGCGACTTGCGCCTAAAAAAGAGGGCTTTACGCTCTGGGTATGGATATTACCCCCCCTTATGGCCCTCGTGGCATTGGCAATTTTTTGGAGGCGTGTAAAGTGGAGCCCATGAACATCAACCTACCCGATTGGGCCATTGCCCTTATTGTCCTTACCGCCGGCGCATTGATTGCCCTGCTGGTTCTTAAACCCAAAAGCAGTGAGGCCTCGGCCGCGCAAGCGGGCATCAAACGCGCGCAATGGATAGGTGCCGCGTGGGGTGGGGGTGTGGTCGGTATTTTGGCGTTGATCATCTCGGGATTGCCCAGCACAAAGCCAGCACAAGAAATGCCACAAGGTCATCCGCCGACAACACAAGAGCAAGGCGATCCTGAAATTCCTCTATTGCTTGAAACGCTTAAAACCAATCCATCCGATACAAATGCCTTGGCCAAGCTTTCGCACAAATTATTGCGCGCCATGCAAATCCAAGAAGCCAAAGCCATCAACGATAAATTGCTCTCCGTGGATGCAAAACACATTGAAGGGCGTATTCACGCGGCTGTGATCCAAACCGCAAGCGGCGAGCAGGCCCTAGGCATTACAGCACTTGATGGATTGCTCAAAGAAAACCCCACCGCCGCCGAAGGATGGTTTTTTCGAGGGATGCTCGCCATGCAAAATGGGGACAATGCGATCATGCGCACAAGTTTTGAAAACTTTGTGAAATATGCCGAAGAGGGGCCGCTCAAAACACGCATTGCCGGGATGCTCCAAAACATGCCTACGGGCGGTCCTGCGGCGAAATAGCGCCCGCAAAACACCCACATAGACCCACACTCGTTCTGCATAAATTTCAAAAACAACTCCGGAAATAAAAGCATAAGGCAGATACACCTTATGTATGTCAACGACTGAGAGGCTTCGCGACTGTCCTCAAGCGGCATTTGCCTACTGCCTCAGTTTCTTCCGCGCGACACCTCCATCCACATCGGACAAATCAACAAACACAGACACCTACATCAATCCCACTCAAGAACACATAATAACAACACAGCCTATGAATTTGTCCACGTCTCACCATTCGTCGTTCAGCAAACCCACAGATGCAAGCAAGAAAAAGAAGGACCTCGTTGTTCAGGCAAAACCACCCTCGATCCCCGCCCCATTAGAAAGCAACACAGCGACCTTGCGACGCAGGAAACATGCAGCGTCTGCCACTGAACTCCTCGTGCTCGAGAGCAGATTTCAAAAATTAGACATTCCAGCGCAGGCACCTTCAGTTTCATCCTCAGCTGCAACCTCCTCAAGCCATTCGGAGCGATCATCAGAGCGCAGCTCCGCTGAAGACCTATTTTCAAGCCAAGATTCATTAAGCAGCATTTCGCCCAATCCATTGCCCAAGAAACCCAGCAAGAACAGTCTCAGGCATCAAAAAAAAGTAGAAGCACGGCATGAAAGGATAGATCAAGAGCGCATGGCTGCAACCCTACGGCGTGAAGCAGAGGAAACAATGCGCCGCTCGCCTGTGATTCGGATCCCCACACTGGCAGAAGCATGCGAGATAGGAAGCTGCCTCCAAACAGCATTAAAAACACTCTCAACAAATTCTTTTTTGTATATGCGGGTCGTGGAAATACTTGGCGAGAAAGAAAGAAGTGCAACACCCGATGGAAGACGAGAAATAAGGAGAATCAAGAGAGATCTTGCCAATGTGATGCTAGCCGGAGAAACGACCCTCTATGAAAAAACGCTTGGATTTGTAGAAATTGACGGTCGGATTTACGTTTCAATTTCAGGCGATGACTATGGGAATGCACGATTCGCAAAACACGTCATAGCCATCGCAACCATTGCCGCACGAGAATCGGGGATCCTGCCAGACAATGTCGAACTCGCAACCGGCGCTTCAGGGCATGGCTTATGGGAAAGCATGGGCATCAGCGAGAGCGAGGGACTGGATCCAGGCAAAATATCTCCCACCGTATTCAACGCGATACTGAGTAATCTTGGGGGTGCGCAGAAAGAAGTCGTTGCATACTTTCAACAAGAAGCCCAACAATCACGCGCAGAGCCCCATGTACTCGCCGCAATCGAGATATTAAGTGATCCTAAAAATAGCTGGGAAAGTATCAGCTTCGAACAAAAGACAGGCATTGCTAAATATCTTATCAATCAACGTCAATGCGCAGAACGCTCCCTTGTGCAATTGGGTGCGGCAGAAGTCATAACCATATCCAGAGGCAAACATATCAAAACCTGTTTTTGTTGCAAAGCACTCGAGCCCTTGTATGTTTACGTGGCTCGGGAAGCGCAAAGATCCACCATGTGGGAACGCAGTTACCGTATCGACTCCAGTATCCCGATCCCCGCTGACGCACATTTTTCCGCACTCGTTGCGCCGCACACTCCCCCACTGGAGTATCGACGTTCGCCCTTCACCCCGCCTGAATTGCGAAGACAACAGAGTGTAACGGTTGAAGTGACGACTTAGAGCCCTTGTCGTTTGTCACATAAGCATTTTGAAAATTACAGCCCAAAGTATCCCACCCGTGCAGAAATAGATCCCAAAACCCTTTAAGGACGCAGCATGATATACTACTATAGGTCCCCTCACGATCACTGACACCCGGGAAAGCCTGGGTTTCACATGGGAATTGAGCCAAATCATGGACCCACAATTCGCCGCGTTTGACGCAGACAGTCTTGCGCTTGTTGAATATTTTTATGAACAATATCGGCATGATCCAAGCAGCGTAAGCCAGACCTGGCGCGTTTTTTTCGCAGATATGGACCGGGACCATAAACCGAACGGCGATGCCTTTACGCCCACAGCCCCCCAGGGTACCCTCTTTCGCCCTACGACCACCGCGGCCGCGGTCCCTGCGCATTCCAAATTACTTGAAGTATTTAGGCATGCATCACCCGAACGCACTGCGCTTTATCTGCCCTATGTAAAAAAACTTGCACTCTTTAGCGCCCTGCAGGACGCCGATCAGCGATTGGTCGCAGGCATCATTGAAGAAATCCCCCTCTCGGATGGCGAACGCTTATTTGCGGTGGGTGATCCCGGCGATGCGCTTTATTTCATCGCGTCGGGCGGGGTATCCATCAAGCGCGGCTCACAACTCATCGCGCGATTGCACGAAGGCGAAGTGGTCGGCGAAATGGCCATCATCGATCAACGCCCACGCTCTGCCGATGTGTACGCGTACGGCGAAACATTGCTGCTGCGTCTTGATGCAGAGTGCCTTGATGCATTGCTTGATGCCCACGCATCCATCGCACGTACCCTTTTTCATATTTCATCGCAGCGTTTGCGCGAAACCGCCGCACGCCAAGAACGGGTAGATCAACTGATCCGTGCTTACCGGGTACGCGGACATATGGTCGCCGATCTCGATCCTTTAGGACGACGTTCAAGTGCCCATCCCGAACTTGAACTCGCTTACCATGGCTTATCCGAAGCAGATCTTGATCTGCCCTTTGCCGCACGCACATGGCATGGTTCAGGTACATTTACGCTGCGCTCCATCATGCGACGTTTGCAAGCCACATACTGCCGATCCATCGGTGTACAGTTCATGCATATCGACAATTTGGACGTCACACGATGGCTGCAAGAGCGCATGGAGACATGCGAAAATCACCTTGAATTAAGCCGCGATCAACAGCATCATATTTTGCGAAAACTCACCGATGCCGAAGTGTTTGAGCAATTTGTTCACAAAAACTTTCTAGGCGCCAAACGATTTTCTCTTGAGGGTGGTGAAAGTCTTATTCCGCTGTTGCACATGGCTCTTGATACCGCCGCAGAACATGGCATCACCGCCGTGGTCATTGGGATGCCCCACCGAGGACGCTTGAATGTTCTCGCCAATGTCATGGGCAAAGATCCCCGCGAAATATTTAGAGAATTCAAAGATAGTCATAAGCAAGAACGCACAGGTGGCGGCGACGTCAAATACCATTTGGGTTACAGCAACGAGCACACCACGTTAAACGGAAAAAATGTGCATCTCTCGTTATGTTTCAACCCAAGCCATCTCGAATTCGTCAACCCCGTGGTGGCAGGACGTGTGCGTGCAAAACAAGATCGTTTAAAAGATCTTGAACGCAAACATGTGATGCCGCTGCTTATTCACGGCGACGCTGCCTTTGCTGGCCAAGGTGTTGTGCAAGAATTGTTCAACATGAGCCAACTTCCCGGCTATCAGGTGGGTGGCACGGTGCACATCATCGTCAACAATCAAATTGGCTTTACCACACCGCCCGAATCGGCGCGTTCGTGCCAATACGCCACCGATATTGCCAAGATGCTGGATATCCCCATTTTCCACGTCAATGGCGAGGATCCCGAAGGTGTCGCCCAGGCGATCCATCTTGCCCTTGATTTCAGGCAAAAGTTTCAGCGCGATGTGGTCATCGACATGTACTGCTATCGCAAATATGGTCACAACGAAGGTGACGAACCCACGTTTACCCAACCGGTGATGTACGAGCACATTCGATCGCGCCCCACCGTACGACAAAATTACCTCGCAAATCTTGTACGCATGGGCGACCTCAGCGACGAAGAAGGCCTCGAAGTTGTAAAGCGAAGCCAACAACGCCTTGAAGCTGCCTTGGTCGAAGCACAAGACGGCACCGTCGAGCACCAACCGCCCGGCCAAAAACTTTGGCGTGGATACCGCGGTGGTGACGATGACGAAGCGCCGCGTGTCGATACGGGCCTATCCAAAGAGGTCCTGGTGCAACTTGCCGAAACGCAAACGCACATCCCCGACACATTCACCATTCACCCCAAGTTGCAGCGTCTCATGCAAACGCGCCTTGAAATGGTGCGCGGTGAAAAGCCACTCGATTGGGGTGCCGGAGAAAATCTCGCATTCGCGTCACTTGTATCCCAGGGCATACGGGTTCGTATCAGCGGGCAAGATTCTGGACGCGGTACGTTCAGTCATCGTCATGCCGTGCTTCATGATCAACACAACGATGCTGTTCATATTCCTCTTCAACATTTGCACGAAGGACAAGCACCGTTTGATGTGATTGACAGTCCTTTGTCAGAAACAGGTGTCCTCGGATTTGATTGGGGTTACAGTTTAGATACACCCGACGGACTTATTGTTTGGGAAGCACAATTTGGCGACTTCGCCAACGGTGCGCAGGTGATCATCGATCAGTTCATCACGTCCTCCGAAGACAAGTGGCAGCGATTGAGCGGCTTGGTGATGCTTCTTCCCCACGGTTTTGAAGGGCAAGGTCCTGAGCATTCATCGGCACGTCTCGAACGCTTTTTGCAACTTGCCGCCGCCGATAATATTCAAGTGGTCACCCCCACCACGCCCGCACAGATCTTTCATCTTCTGCGTCAACAGATGTTGCGCCTTGCCCGAAAACCCCTGGTGGTGATGAGCCCCAAAGTGTTGTTGCGTTTGCCTGAAGCATCGTCACCCATTGCAGATCTCACCCACGGCACATTTCAACGTATCATCGGAGATGATTCTGTAAAAACAGACAAGCCGCCGTTTATCGTTTTGTGTGCCGGAAAAGTGTATTACGACCTTCTTAAATATCGCAATGAATCCAAGATCGACACGATCCCACTCATTCGTATGGAGCAATTTTATCCGCGTCCCGAAGACGAACTTTTGGAAGTGCTAGAACGCTATCCGGCCGGAACGCCCGTACGCTGGGTTCAAGAAGAACCCATCAATATGGGTGGATGGCCATTTATGACCCGTTATCATATGAACAACCTGTTGGGACGGCATCCGATGTCGGTCATTGCACGTCCCGAGTCTGCAAGCCCTGCTGTCGGATCGGCCAAGGCCCATGCGCAGGAACAAAATATCATCGTTCAATCGACCTTTGCCCTCTAGTTGCAGGAGAATTCCATGACCGCAAAACTCTCTGAAGTTGTTGTTCCTTCCGTCGGTGAATCTATTACCGAGGTGATTGTGTCTGCATGGCTCAAAGCCGAAGGCACATGGGTTGAAAAAGGAGAGCCGATCGTTACCCTCGAAACCGACAAAGTCAACGTGGATGTGCCAGCACCTAATTCAGGCGTACTCACGCAGATCTTGAAAAAAAATGACGACACCGCAACCATCGGCGAAGTACTCGCACGCATCGACAGTGCGGCAACCAAACCAACCCAACCCGTAGCGACGCCGCTTGCTGCGCCATCCACCCCTACGGATGCACCCAAAGTCATGCCCGCCGCCCAACGTGTGATCGCCGAACAGGGGCTCAATGCCAACACCATCACCGCCACAGGGCCCGGTGGACGCATTCTTAAAGAAGACGTTTCTGCCCCAGCAAAAACGGCACCCGCTGCCATGGCCGTCAATGAACCTGCTGCCAAAGTGGTGGCCGTCTCACAACCTGCTGTAAGCGCTGGACCGCGTGCCACTGAAATTGTGCGCATGACCCCTTTGCGCAAGCGCATTGCGGAACGCTTGGTTCAAGCGCAACAAACGGCGGCTTTGCTCACCACATTCAATGAAATCGATATGTCTGCGGTGATGGCCGTGCGCAATCGCTACAAAGACAGTTTTGAGAAACGCTATGGCATCAAACTCGGATTCATGTCGTTTTTTGTAAAAGCCACCATCGATGCCCTTCGCCAGGTGCCCCAGCTCAATGCGCAAATCCAAGAGAACAATATTATTTATCATCACTACTACGATATCGGTGTGGCCGTTGACAGCGGCAAAGGCCTTGTGGTGCCAGTGATGCGCAACGCCGAATTACTTTCCTTCGCTGAAACCGAAAAAGTCGTCGCTGACTTGGGCACGCGTGCACGCGCAGGAAAACTTGAGCTCGACGAATTGCAAGGCGGTACATTCACCATAAGCAACGGCGGTGTGTTTGGATCGCTGATGAGCACACCCATCGTCAATCCGCCCCAAAGCGGCATCCTGGGCATGCATAGCATCCAAGAGCGCCCTATTGGCGTCGACGGACAAATTGTATTACGACCGATGATGTACGTGGCCCTCACGTACGATCATCGCATTGTCGATGGCCGAGGCGCCGTGACATTTTTAAAGCGAATCAAAGATTGCGTCGAAAATCCTGAGCGGATGTTGTTGGAGATTTAAAAAAAAATCCGCTGAACGGCCAACCCCCACCCGTCGCTACGCGACGACCTCCCCCGCCAGCGGGAGAGGTGATAAATGGAGTTCATCATGAACGAACTTTCCTACGATCTCATTGTTATTGGTGCAGGCCCCGGCGGCTACGTGGGCGCTATTCGTGCCGCACAACTTGGACTCAAAGTCGCTGTTATTGAAAAAGAAAAATTGATGGGCGGAACATGCTTGCGCGTAGGGTGTATCCCCAGCAAGGCCTTGCTCGAATCAAGCCACAACTATCACGCGGCAAAACATCAATTTTCCGACCATGGAATCGCCGTGCAAGGTCTCACCATCGACGTCGCGGCCATGCTCAAACGCAAACAAAAAATCGTCACTGTTTTGGGCAAGGGCATCGAAAGCCTGTTCAAAAAGAACGCCATCACCCGCTACACAGGCACAGGACGCTTTGTGGGCGAAACAACAGAGAACGGCCATGTAATTGCCGTCGCCAACAACGAAGGCGAAACACGCCTCACAGGCAAATCAATCATCATCGCCACAGGCAGTGTTTCATCTCCCCTACGTGGCATCACCGTGGATGAAACCCATGTGCTCACAAGCACCGGCGCCCTCGAAATCGATCAGGTCCCTAAAACCATGGCCGTCATCGGCGCTGGCGCCATCGGCCTTGAAATGGCCTCGGTGTGGTCGCGCCTTGGGACCGAAGTCACCGTGCTTGAGTACATGGACAAAGTGTTGCCCACCATGGACCAAGACATCAGCAAAAACATGCAGAAGATATTGAAAGACCAAGGCATCAATTTTCAGCTCGGTGTAAAAGTCACCAAGGCAGAAAAACATCCCGAAGGCGGATGCGTGGTTGAAATAGATGGCAAAGAAGCTTTACGCCCTGAGAAAGTTCTTTTGGCCGTAGGTCGTGCTGCCAACACCGAAGGCTTGCGCTTGGACACACTCGGCATCACATGCGATGCGCGTGGTCGTATTCCTGTTGATACACATTTTTCAACAACAGCGCGCGATGTCTATGCCATTGGCGATGTGATCGAAGGCCCCATGCTCGCCCACAAAGCCGAAGAAGACGGCGTGGCCTGCGCGGAATGGATTGCCACAGGCCATGGCCATGTGGATTACAACATCGTACCGATGGTTGTGTATACCGATCCAGAAGCCGCCGCCGTGGGCAAAACAGAACAACAACTCAAAGACACAAACATCCCCTACAAAGTTGGCATGTTCCCCTTTATGGCCAATGGCCGCGCGCGAACCTACGGTGACACATCCGGTTTTGTGAAAATGCTGGCCCACGCTGATACGGATCGCATCCTCGGTGTTCATATTGTAGGAAAACATGCGGGCGACCTCATCGCCGAAGCCGCTTCCGCCATGGCATTTCACGCATCAAGCGAAGACATCGCACGCGTATGCCACGCCCACCCCACCCTCGCAGAAGCCATCAAAGAAGCAGCGATGGCGGTCGATGGTCGGGCGATTCATGCGTGAGTAACAGAATGTCCCTGCTTTATTTCTGTACCAGAAAATCCATCCATGCGTAACGCTGTATCAGGATGTCTGCGATCTGCCGGAACGGGTATAGGTTGAATATAAACAACAGTGACCTCTCTCCCACGCCCATTGATCTCAGCGTCCATACCTGTATTCTGCTTTACAACCGCAAGCACACGAAACCACGATTGGGGTTGGAACACGACTTCCCCTTCACTTGAGGGGCGATCGGTAGCATCCGCCGCGCTGATATTTCTTGGCAGAAGACTATGGACCGCCAAAACTTCACGTTCGCTTTTAGGCGGACGGACAACAAATAAAACAGGACATGCTCCCTTTTGTTTCGGTGCCAATGCAGAATCTCGTGCATAGGATTCTGAGACAGAAAAAGATGTAAATCCTTGCAATTGAAGCACCTGACCTGCTGTCACCGATCCTACAAATGACTCCGGTTGAACCGATCCACGACAGCATTGCCCCGTCCACACTGGGCATTGATAAAGCGCTTCCTGAAATGCCTCAGTTTGCTTCACCACATCCTCAAGCGTATGCCCATACTCGGAAAAATCAGTCAGAGCCCGTTGAAGCTGCGGATTTTTTTTGGGATCAACAGATCCTCCACGTTCACCCGCATTGATCATCGTATCCCCTACTGGCTTTATTTCAGGATGCCCAATCCCCTCAAGCGTATCGTCTGGCTTCATAACCCAGTAGGCAATGGCAATGCGGAAATCCTCTGGCAGTTTGTCTGCGCTATCAACCCCAAAGTGAGCCAACATTTCGGATCGAGATTGTGCAATCGATGCCTCCCCCGGCTTGCGCTCTTCCCTAGATGAAGTAAGAGAACGCATCGACATTTCCTGGAGTTCTTTGAGTTGTTGTGGGGTCACTGCAGTAAGCACAGCGCTTGAGTGAACGACAAGACTGGGTCCAACCGGTGCTTGTCTTAATTCGGCGAGAAGGGCATCTGGTACCTCGACACCGGTATTCGCTGCAAATTGCAAAATCTTGGAAATATCGCTCTCTGTAATGGCTTTCTGTCTCGTCAATGGACGTAAAATCTGAAGATCTTCACTTCGATTTCCTTCTTTATAAGTTGCATTGGGATTCAATTTCCTTCTCGTACATTCACCAAGAAAAACTCTTAATTCTTCTCCTGTACCGGCACTGAGGTGATACGCCCCTTCGTTTTCGTGCACCTCGCTTTTGCTGCCAGAAGGTACTTGTCTGGGATCTCCGGATGGAAGGTCGTTAATGCTGTAGCTTCTGGCCCCTTTAGCCAGATCCGCTGGCATGAGATGATAGTTATCATCACCCCCTCCTGTGATTTCATGCGCCGCTTGTTGTTTTTTTGAGATGACTTGGTGATCAGCCGGGACAGTTTCATAACCTGGAGCCCCCCCAACAGGTCGCAATGTGTTGCCCATACATGGATCTTAACATTAAGTCATAAGATCAAATGAAGAGTTGCGCATCATCACTGAAAGGGGGACAAAAAACCGACACCTCATGAAAGGGATTATAATAAACTACATGCGCCATGGTAGGAGAAACACAAAGCACGCTGATTACGCACCTCTTCTTCGATTAACCATCGAACCCAATCAAAAAAACAGATTGGCCAAAATGTCACAAATCATGATCAATAGGCACATGGTGCCGGGTATTCACCGTTAAGGCACATGGTGCCGGGTATTCACCGTTAAAATGACAGGGCCCTTCGCAAACCGACCCTACAACCATCGCGCTACAAATTTTGGGGCATACGAAGGTAAATATTAAATAGGTCTAAGCCCACGGCTGCGCTTGTCACTCAATCAAATCAGTTCGCAGAACACGCCTCTATTACCGTGCTTCCTCTAACAAGCACACTGATCAACGCGCCTCGTCCCCGAATAAAAGTTGTGCGCTTACCAGATAAATTAATAAAGTGCGTCACATGTCCTCCAGTCTAAAAACAGGTATGTCATCCGATCACAAAGAAACATCTCCAATATTGAATACCACACCTCTTTCCATCCATGTCTTCGTCGTGATGGTGGCCGCACTTTCTGCTCTCTTTATGGTCAAACGAGGGATCGCACTCAGTGAAGATGGCATGAACTATCTCATAGGCATGCAATGTGCATTTCTTCTCGATCCATGTTTTGGCAACCATTGGCCACCGCTCTATTCCATGTTGCTTCGTGCAGTTCAGGGGATCACCCATTTGTCTCTCTACAACACAGTTGCGTTAACACAATGCGGGCTGTGGTTTGCCTCTATTATTGCATGGTTTCGTTTGCTTGAAAAAAGTTTTCCTTCCCGCCATCTCATGCATGCGTGGCTTGTTCTCGCGTTTGCGACATCTGGCGAAATTTTTGATATGTACGTCAATGTACAATCCGAACCTTTGTTTATGTTCCTTATGATGATGCTCCTGCACTCTATGTACCATGCAAGCACAACCCAAGAGCCGTCATTATGGCCCTGGGCCCGTACTGGATTTCTTGCAGCAGCCTTGATGCTTACACGATGGCTAGGAGGAGCCTTTGTTGTTGGCGGCCTCGTTGCTACGGCATTATTTTCACAGGGAATGAAAACCCAACAACGATTAAAGATTGTTGCAACGTATGCGTTCGCATCAGGAATACCTATTATTCTATGGATGATCCGCAATAAAATAGTGAAAGGTGAACTGCAATATCTCTCCACAACATGGGCCGCTGGTGAACCCGATTTCCCACTCGATGTCATCCTGACGTCCATACTTCGCGCATTTTCACGTATCACATTTGGGTTACCAGCACGTTTTGCGGAACAACCCATTCTAGCCAGCCTATTTCTTCTTTGTATCTTTCTAAGCATCAGCTGGGTTATTGTGCAGTCCAAGCGACAACCCCTTTCCGCCAATGCCACGCTTCTTTATGTTGGTATCGTGATCTATGTTGGAGGATTTGCATGCCTGAACATTTGGTCTAAAGGATTATTTCGAACCAATCTCTATTATAAAATGCTCATCCCGTTCGGCATCTATTTGCTGGCACAAGTTTATATGTATTCATCCCAATTCCATGGGCGATTATTGACGTTATTAAGAACGTTTTCTATCGCGGTACTCCTCATGCTTACCGCACAAGGAGGGGTGGTACTGATTCGTAACACCCAAGAACTCATCGCAAAAGATATGATTGGCCGAGAGGGGGCCTTGCGCGCATGGCATGCCCATCTGTTAACACCCACCAATCGCTTCGACAGCTTTTGGCGAATGGAACAATGGATGAACGATGCCCCCGATAAAACTTATATCCTAAGTGGCGAGCTTGGGCCCTCCATGGCATTTATTACGAACAAAGAGATCAAGCACAAACCACTCACTTTGGATTTCACAAAAAAATTAATATCAGGAGACATTCAAGCAACATCTGGAAATAATGAAATTGGACTTCTTCTTTTGGAGCCAAAACGTTTAGACAGTCCCTCGATGCGACAGTTGTTCGCCTACAGCAAACAACATTTCAAACCTGTTTTAGAAGATATGGATTCAGACCTATTCATTTACGCCTACTAAGGTCAATCGGTCACAACATAGCCATTACGGATTCGAAGATTCAGCAAAGTTGCTCTCGCATTCACCTGACTCTAAAGTGACTTCCATGTCATCTGCCGGACAATGGAACGCAAGTGAACGTCGTGATCGTTTCGAGGAAATGCTTGTTTCCTCCAATGCCGATGCCCTTTTGACACCCAAAAATGCGGGTATGAGCATTCTTATTCCTGCATGGAATGAGGAAAATGCGATCGAAGAAACCATCACGCATATTTTAAATGCGATCCAAACAAGCGGTGCACCGTTTGAAATCATTGTGATTGATGATGGTTCGAAAGATCAAACCGCTTTTCGTGCGGAATCGATGGGTGTCAAAGTCGTTCAACACCGCCATAATCGTGGTTATGGTGCAGCTCTAAAAACGGGGCTCGGCTTTGCAAAATATCCATGGATTGTGATCGCCGATGCCGATGGTACGTACCCCCTCGAAGATATTCCGCGTCTCATGGAAGAATGTGATCATCATGATATGGTCGTGGGAGCCCGAACGGGTGAAGATGTCCACGTTCCAATATTTCGACGTTTCGCAAAATATTTACTTCGTGTTTTAGCCTATATGCTCTTGGGCCATCGCATCCCAGATCTCAACTCCGGCATGAGAATTTTCCGACGATCACTCGCCCATCGTTTTATGCCTCTATTCCCCGATGGATTCAGTTTTACATCGACCATTACCATTGCATCTTTGGCCAATGGCTATCGCGTCAAATACCTTCCGATTAATTACAAACGACGCATTGGGAAATCTTCGATCCGACCTCTTCGTGATTTCTTGGGTTTTTCACTTCTCGTCGTACGACTTACGGCATGTTTTAAACCATTGAACGTTTTCTTACCTCTCACCGGCATTTTGTTTTCAATTGGCATAACAAAAGCAATCATTGATATCACGAGAGAAAACCATATTGGCGTTGGCGCTGCCGTGGTATTGCTCGCCTCCGTACAAATCTTTTGCTTTGCGATCTTGGCAGATCTCATGACAAAACGGACAACACTATAATGTGTGGTATTGCTGGGATTTTTGCAGGGCATATGGGTATCATCAATTCGGATTTGCTCAAATCCATGACACGTTCACTTGCCCATCGCGGTCCTGATGGCGAAGGCCTATGGATCGGACAAGGCGTTGGTTTTGGACATCGTCGTTTGAGCATTATTGACCCAACACCCCGTGGCCACCAACCTATGGTTCTTGACAATGGAAATTGGGTCATTTGTTACAACGGGGAAGTTTATAATTATCGTGAGCTCCGTACCGAACTTGAAAACCAAGGTGTCACTTTTCATTCAGGCACAGACACCGAAGTCATTTTACGGCTCTATGAACGGCATGGCATCGCATGTGTTCGAAAACTTCGCGGCATGTTTGCTTTCGGTATTTGGGATGAACGGGAAAGAACCTTGGTTCTGGCGCGCGATCGTCTTGGAATCAAACCCCTCTTTTTAGCGCGTACCCAAGAAGGGTTGCTATTCGCCTCCGAAATAGGTGCGTTATTGCAAGATAAAACGTTGCCACGTGAAATGAACCATGGATCGCTGGCTTCGTTTTTAGCAACACGTTATGTTCCCACGCCCGAAACACTTCTCTCCTGCGTGACACAACTTCCCGCCAATTGCATTCGCGTCTATCGCGATCCCGATCAATACGAAGACACTTCCTATTGGGAGATCCCTATTGCACAAGGCAACCTATTCACATCAGTTCATGAGGCCGAAGACGCGGTTTATGATGTCCTCGACAACGCGGTAAAGTGCCATCTCATTGCCGATGTACCTGTCGGTGCTTTTTTATCCGGTGGCCTCGATAGCACCACTCTGGTTGCATGCGCTGCCAAGCATCAAACCATCAACACATTTACTGCCGGTTTCTCAGGTACTTTATTTGATGAATCAGAGGCGGCACACAACAATGCGCAAGCGCTTGGCGTATCCAATGCATGTATCCACTGCAATGCCCCTTCACCGGATCTGCTTGAAAAAATATTATCGTTTGCACAAGAACCAACAGCCGATCCCGCCATGATCCCATTTTATGATGTCTGTGGTTTGGCAAATCGTTCGGTCAAAGTCGCCTTAAGCGGTGAGGGAGCCGACGAAGTATTCGCAGGCTACGAAACTTATGTCGCAAGTGGCATGGCACAAAAAATGGGCGCATTGCCACGTGCGATACGGAGTTCACTGTATCATTTGTCACAGCGCTTGCAGCCTTCTGCCGACAAACCCATAGGCACAAAAGAAAAAGCACGTCGTTTCCTCCATGGCATTCAAACCAACGATTTTACCCGTCATCTGCGGTGGCGACAAATCTGTCATGAAGACGTACTTTCCGAAATTTTGTCACGCGATGAAATAGATGCCTTTGCTTGGGCTATTGAGCCCCCCAAAGACATATCCTGGCTGGATGCATGCCAGTGGACCGATTTGACCCAATACATGCCCAACATTTTACTGCCTAAAGTTGATCGAATGAGCATGGCGCAAGGCTTGGAAGTTCGAGTGCCCTATCTTGATCACCACGTCATTGAAACGGCATTTCGTCTTCCACCCTCCATGCGTGTTCGCCATGGAACAAAACGAAAATGGATGCTCCATCGTGTTGCACGCCGCTTGTGGCAATCCAAAGAAAAAAGTAAACGAGGATTTTCAGTGCCGCTAGCACAATGGATACGCGGCCCATGGCATGATTTTGTATTCGATGTTCTTTCAGAAACATCGTTACGAGAACAGAATATGATCAGTCCCGCGTGTGTTCAGCGTATGCTTAAATCCCACATGCAACGAACAAACAATTACGAGCATGAAATATTTGCGTTCCTCGCGCTCACACTATGGCATCGCAATGTCATGGGATCACAAAGCATCAACACAATTCGGTATGCTGGATAGCCTATTGACAACCCAGTATGCTGTGGCAAGACACCCCCTTATATGCGCAGCCTTCGCCCCATTGCTTTCGTTTTGTTTCTGCTTCCTGCTTGCAGCACCCCTCGGTTGAGCGTCCGCGAGCCACAATCAACCGGGATCCCATCGGCCGAGCGCCGTGATACCATGCACGCAGAAGCCAACAAGGCCTGGGAACACCGAATCAATCAGACCTCCCTTGAACGCGCTATCCATCTCTGGGAACAACTGTTGATCGCCGAACCCACCGATTTCGCACTCCTTCTCAATTTATCACGGGCCTATTATTTATTGGGTGATGCATTTATTCGCCAACATCCCTCTGCCGAACGCGATACACTCGTTGCGGCCTTTGAAAAAGGCATTGCTTACGCAGAGCGGGCCATGCTTGAAGCATCCCCTGCATACGCAAAAAAGATACGTGACGGCATAAAAATTGACGATGCCATCCAAAGCATGTCCCCTCAGGGCATTCCTGCCGCTTTTTGGTATGCAACCAACCTTGGTCAATATGCCGTCGCCGATGGATTCACCACCATGCTGTTTCACAAAGATCGCATCTACAATGTGATGCAATGGGTGCTGCACAAAGACGATGATTTTTTGTATGCATCCCCGCACCGCTATTTTGGTGTGTTTTATGCCAAAGCACCTAGTTTTGCCGGTGGAGATATGAAAAAGAGCAAAGAGCATTTCGACAAGGCCATTCAGCTCTCCCCCGATTTTTTGATGACCAAAGTGCTCTACGCTGAATTTTATGCCTTACGCAAAGAAGACCGCACCCTGTTTGAAGCCTTGCTCAATGACGTCATAGCATCACCCGCCAATTCCATCCCAGGATGGGAACCCGAAATGCTGCTTGAACAAGCCAAAGCCAAACGCATGCTCGCACAAATTGATCGATTGTTTTAAAATGAAAATACAGCCCATATTATTTTTTGCTGCCCTGCTCACCTCATCCCTCACGTACGCAAGTGTCGTGATCCGTGTCGGAACCATTGCCCCTGAAGGCACACCCTGGGAAGCACAACTCACGCGCACACGCACACGTGTGGAAAAAGAAAGCGGTGGCGCCATTCAGGTCAAAGCCTATTTTGGTGGCCAAAAAGGTGATGAACCGTCTCTGTTTCGCCAATGCCGCGCAGGACAATTGGAAGTCGTAGGCGGAAGCACCGCGGCACTTGCCACCCTGGTGCCCGAGCTTCAAGTACTCGAGTTGCCGTTTTTATTTGCGTCCATGGAAGAAGCCGACCATGTCTTCGACCATTTTCTGTATGAACCCGTAAGCAAAATCCTCAAAAACTACGGTTTTGTTCTCTACCAATGGGCAGAAAATGGTTGGATGAATTTTGGCATGCGTGGAAAATTTATTCGAACACCCCAAGATCTTGTCGGGTTGCGTGTGAGCTCCCAGGAAGCCGCAGCCCATGTGGCTACCTGGCGAGGCTACGGCGCAGCGCCTATTGAGATGGGAAGCTCCGAAGTGCTCCAATCAGTCAAAACAGGCCTTGTACATGGTTTTGCCCAAACACCTTTATTCACATTTGCTGCTGGATGGCACCAAGGGATTGATCATTACACCGTCTCCAAACATATGTATCAGCCATCGCTTATCGTGTACTCCAAACAGTTTTTCGAGAAACAAAGCGCAGCGCATCAACGGATCATGATGGCCAACGTAGAAGAGGACACGCGCCTTGGACGCGATGGTGTACGACGACTTGCACCAGGTCTTTTAAAAAACTTCAAAGCCTACGGCATCAAGGTTCACGAATTAACCGAACATGAACGCGCGGCCTTTATGCCTATTGCATTAAAAGTACAGCGCGATTTTCTGAAGGTTGCATCACCCGGTGCACGTGCACTTTACGACAAAGTACAACAAGGCAAACGCCAATATCAAAACATCCGTAAATCATCTTGATGATCGTTTTTTTTCGTCACGCAGCATCCCTCTGCTTACTGCTCATGAGCTCCATCGTGAGTATTGCCGTTCTGTCGCGCAGTCTCGGTCTTCACTTTTTTTTCGCGCAACGTTTGGCCCTTGTCCTCATGCCCTGGCTTATGATGTTTGGCATCGTGCTCGCAACGAAAACCTCTGAGCATCTTTGTTTAGGATGGCGTTTTCCCAAAAAACTTCTTGGGTTAAATCGTTTATGGGCAGCCACCGTGTGCGGGATCTTCGCTTGGTATGGCGCGTTGCACACCCGCGACCTTTTTCATCTATGGCATCAAAGTGGCGGCTTCGCAGGCGTTTTCGATAGCATTCCCGTCCCATACTGGTGCGTTGCTTCTGCAGTACCCATCGGTTTCGCATGCAACGCTTGGTTGTTTACACAAAAAGAAAATACGCCCCACGGACTTCCCATATTTGTGTTGCTTGGATCGGCAGCATTTCTTGTTCCATGCACTTTGGGCGATTTTTCAAGTCAGCGCATGATCTTGTTTGCCGATAGGATCTTTGAGTTTAGCGGACAGCATATTTTGCTCGCGATCCCATTTTTTATGTTTTCTGGCGCTATCATGGCTGAAAGCAGCATGGCATCACGTTTGGTACAACTCGCAGATGCGTGTTTGGGCAACATACCAGGCGGTTTGGGCATCGCCTCCGTTGTTGCATGTGTTCTTTTCGCTGCCATCAGTGGGTCATCGCCCGCCACGCTCATGGCCGTAGGAAGCTCTGTCGTGCCCGCATTGATTCACGCAGGCTACCGCGACGACCGCGCAATCGGACTCGTCACCTCTGCCGGTACCTTGGGTGTTGTGATCCCGCCGTCGATCCCCATGTTGGTTTACGCCATGATCGCAGGACAGCATCATCCCATAGATCTCAGTGAGTTGTTTATCGCAGGCATCGGCCCTGGTTTATTGATTGCGGGGTTACTTGCCGTGACCGTGGTAATGACAGCACCTAAAAAACGACAAGGCGCAGCAAGCAGCGCCCCTACCTGCGCCCTTATAAAACAAAAATCGGCGTTCAAACGTGGCGCACCGGCCTTGATGATGCCCATTGCCATTTTGGGTGGTATTTACAGCGGACTATTCAGCCCCACCGAAGCATCGGCTCTTTCTGTGGCCTATGCAGTCTTTCTCGCCATTGTGGTCTATCGCGATTTCCATTGGACCAAACTTTGGGATCTCGCAGCACACACTGCAACCATGCTTGGCGCCCTCGTTGCCATCATGATCATGGCAACCATCATTGCCGATCTCCTGATCGACCAACAACTTCCACAACATGCTGTCACATGGCTCATCGACCGCGCATGGACACCTACGGCTTTTCTGCTCGCAGTCAACGGTTTGTTGCTCGTTGCCGGATGTTTCATGGAATCCCTCGGTGCCATCGTGCTCTTTGCACCCATGATTGCACCCATGGGATTCATGCTAGGCATCGATCCTTTGCATCTCGCCATAATCACCATTGTTAATTTGGAAATCGGATTTATCACGCCACCGTTTGGTATCAATTTATTTGTCGCAAGCAGTCTTTTTAAGAAACCAATCTCACAAATAACACGTGCCACCGTCCCCTATATGCTCGTCATGCTGATTGGATTGCTCATCATTACCTACGTCCCTGCGATCACGCTTTTCCCCATCAAACGAACACTGGACGCAGGGACAACGCCCAAGGTATTCTCAGTGGAAGAGTTGATGCGCCAAACGGATACGCCGTCTGAAAGAAAGTAGCCAAACGATGTCCAGCACACAATCAGCAACAGGCCCTCTCCATGTGACCAAACAAGACAGTCAGGTTTCATCCCGTGATGGCACACTTCTTCATATCACCCGCTGGCAAGCCCCCAACCAACACGCCAACCTTTTGATCGTCCATGGTTACAGTGAATACGGACAGCGCTATCGTGAATTGGCCCACGCCTTGGCCGAATACGGTATTTCATCCACCGCGGTTGATCTTCGCGGGCATGGGAAATCCCAAGGTCAACGCGGCCACGTCATGAATTTTGACGAATATCTCGAAGATATTGATGCCGCCTTTGCCACACTTCCCACCGACCAGCCCATCTTTATCCTGGGGCATAGCAATGGAGGGCTTGCGGTTCTTAGTTACGTAACAAGCCGCAAGCCCAAAATAGCCGGCACCATTGTAACCAATCCGTTTCTGGGATTGGCACTTAAAGCACCTGCAATTAAACTCTGGTTTGGAAAAATGGCGGGTCGTCTCGCGCCCAAACTCTCCATCGCCAACGATCTCACAGGAACCAACCTGACACGCGATCCAGTCAAGCGTGATGAATATCTCACCGATCGGGAAATTTTTCACGTCGTCAATACACGATGGTTTACGGAAGCCACTGCACGACAAGATGAGATGAATGCACTCACTTCATTTCCATCACCTTTGCTTTTTATTTACAGCAATACAGATCCCGTTGCATCGCCTACTGCAAGCCAAGCCCTTGCTGAAAAAATTGGGACGAAGATCATCCGCCGCGAAGGCGAGTTGCATGAAATACTTAATGAGATCAAACGCACCGAGGTGTATCAATCCATCGGAACATGGATCCAACAAGCCATCGCAATTTGACACGATCTCATCGTTCCATGCATCCTCCGATCTATGATAAGAGCATGGTTATTCTTTGCTATTTTTCTCACCACCGCATGTGGCGATTTACTTTCTGATTCCGAAAATGGCGACGACTTCATTGCCGATCTCATCGAAGGTGCAGACAGTGCCGATGGCCATGCTTCTGTGCAAGGTGATCTGGTGGTGGGCGGATCATGCGCCAACATCGGCGAAGAGGATGGTTGCGAATGTTCCGATGGAAGCGATGGCTATAAAACATGCCGTGCGGGTGGTTACGGTCCTTGTGTTTGCAAAGCCGAATTGAGCGCATCCAATCAAGGGCAGGCGTGTTTTGCCTCCCAATGTTTTGACGTTTTTTCTTTGGAGCCCACACCCCCTGCCTATGCCTATCCATCACCCCAAGGGGGCGACAAGCGCTACACGGCACCCCTCGCCTATTTGGATCTCGAACACGAAAATGGCAACGCATCGCTAAGCCCAAATTTTGTGCTCAAAGAAACAGCACAAGCCGCCAAAGGACCCTACGCCGTGGTGCAACCTCGTACCATCGACAAACTGCAAAAGATCCGCAACGACTTGGGCGCTATACGGATCAACTCAGGCTATCGATCGCCTCATTACAACAAGGGTCTCGGTGGTGCCACGTACTCTCGGCATATGTACGGTGATGCCTTTGATTTTACACCGTTAAGCAAAAGCCTCGATGAGGGTGTTGAAGCCTGCCACCGTGCCGGTGCGACATTTATTAAAAAATATGAATTTCATGTGCACTGCGATTGGCGTGATCTCGATCTTGAAGATGCATTTTTTGGTGCATCCATGCCTTGGAGCTAGGGCGTGAAGACGCCCTCATCTCGAGCGCATTAGGGCGTGTTAATACTATTCCTTTCGGTCCATTTTGTGGCTTATTTCCGCGTGACCTTATCGCTCGGCGCTTGACATATGTCACATATCGTCTCGGCCTCGCTTTTCGTCACGCGAAAAAATCCACGAAAATGGTCGCGAAACGCATAGTGTTTACACGCCCTAGTTTTTTTGAATCAACATTTTTTTTCTTCTTTTTCTCACGATAAGCGCAACAAGCAATCCGATCAATTCTGTTGGCGGTGTGCCTTGCCCGCCATAACAATTGCAGCCGTGGCCCGTGCCTCCTTGCGACGAACCATCAGAACTGCGCCCTGGATCAGTAGAAATACTGCCACCTGTAATGTTGATCGTTACTGTTGCAACATTCGATCGTACGTCACCATCATCAGCGACTGTGTACGTGAATGAATCGTTTGTGTCAGTGCTCTCACTATTGGTGCTTGTATAGGTCACCACGCCAGCATCATCTACGGCAACGTCACCTGCGGTTGGCTGCGTTACAATATTCACCGTTCCTAAATTGATCGTGCCATCGCTATCGGTGTCATTGGCGGTCACGTCAATCATTACCGATTTTCCAGACTCCACGGTTGCTGTGTCATTGACCGCAACCGGCGCATCATCAACAGCGATCACAGCGAAGGTTTTTGTCCCCGATGCATCTTCGGAGTTTCCATCAGAGACACTGACCGATAGACTAAAAGTTGCATCGGAATTGTCTGCAGGTTTGAAAACCACATCGGCTAACAACGTATTCACGTCTTGGATATCACCGGACGCGGTCCACACACCTGTATCCGCGTTATATACAGAGGTTACCGCGCCGGATGTTTCAGTGCTTAGAGTTCCCACGCTGGGATCTGAGAGTGTCAATAAAGCCGTAATCTGGGAACTATCAACATCCGATACCACGATATCAACCAAATTCAATAAGGTATCTTCGGTATATGTTTCGGATGCAGATAAATGGGTCGCCCGCGGTGAATCATTCACGGGTATTCCCGTGATGATTTTCGTTCCAGTCACCGCATCAGCGATGCCATCTGAAACACGCGTTGCAATGCTGAAATCATCGTTGAAGTTCTCCGTTGGATAATAAACGACAGCAGCAAGTATTGTGTTAAGATCGCCGATATCTCCCGTAGCCGTCCAAACTCCCGTATCTGCAGCGTAGGTAGAGATAATATTGCCTGATGTTGGTGTATCAAGCGTTCCTACTTCGGGATCTGAAAGTGTGAGCGTTACACTGAGATCGTCGTTGTTAACATCAGAGATGACGATAGCCGCCAGACCAAGCGCAGTGTCTTCTGTGTAGCTTTCAGGAGATGACAAATGGATGGCAGTCGGTGCATAGTTGATGGGAATACCCGTCATGGTTTTTGTTCCGGTAATCGCAGCAGCAACACCGTCGCTGATTCGTGTGTTGATGGAAAAGCTACCCGAAAAATCCGTACTTGGTGTAAACACAACTTCCGCAAGCACAGCATTCACATCAGCAATATCGCCTGTGGCCATCCATATTCCTGAATTGGTATCGTAGGTGGATGTCACCGAGCCCACCGTTGATATGCTCAAAGATCCGGCATGGGTGTTCGAAAGCGTGAGCAAAACGGATACCGTGATGCTGTCAACATCGAACACCACGATATCCACCAAATTTAACGCAGTGTCTTCGGTATACGTTTCAGCCGCAGAAAGATTGGTCGCTGTTGGCGCATCATTGACAGCAATACCTGTCATCGCTTTCGAACCCGTTGCCGCAGCCGCCACGCCATCGCTTACGCTGGTGGCGATGGTAAAGCTGCTGCTAAAGTTGCTTGCCGGCGTGAAAGTAACGCTTGCAAGAAGTGTATTCACGTTCGCGACGGCGCCACCGGCAGTCCAAACCCCTGTGCCAGCATTGTAGGTTGACGTGACAGCGCCTGATGTTGCCGTGCTCAAAGACCCCGCAGCTGGAGTGGAAAGTGTGAGTGTGGCTGTCACCACGCTGTCAACATCGGATACCACGATATCTACCAAATTTAACGCGGTGTCTTCGGTATA
>SXGS01338939.1_pt1 | contig 22581 bp, 17 predicted proteins | sample 3174681 | NCBI WGS metagenome assembly SXGS01 (sample SAMN11356861, study PRJNA531348) | freshwater metagenome | isolation source: freshwater sample F1-80 | place: China: Fuxian Lake, Yuxi | collected 2017-12-25
ACATCGAAGCGCTCCTTTCGTACGACCTTACCGTCTTGGTAGTGGAAGATCACGTTCACCTTGCCGTCGTAGTCGGTATCGGCTTCTGAGCGCGTCAATTGGCCGCCTTCGTAGACGTCGACCCAGTCAACGGTCCCGTCGTAGTCGCCGTCCATGTCCTCGCGGATCAAGGCTCCGGATCCGTCGTAGTACGAGGAAACGTCCGTGCGCCCGTCGCCCGTAAAATCGAGATCTTTTCGGGACAGGGTGGATCCGTCATACCAGTTGACGATCTCGTCCTTGCCGTCGCCATTGAGATCGACCGGTTCCCGCCGCCAACCGAAGTCAGATGGCGCACGCGCCAGCTCGGGGATGACCACGGCGGGTTCAACCTCGACGTTGCTTTTGGGGCATGCGGTGAGAAACAGCAGTGGGAGTAGTTTTCCAGGGCCGGGCATCGTTCGCCTCTGTAGGACGCGGGAGATCATATCGTGGGAGATGTCCCCCATGGTAGCCTGTGTCGGCTGAGGAAGGCCGTGACTCTTGCCGAAATAGCGACCCGCCGTCTGGTCATCGTCGACGATGAGCCTGTAATTCTGGACTTGCTAGCGTCCGTTTTCCTAAACGAGCCGTTGGAGGTGTCTTGTTTTCGGGATGGACATTCCGCGCTGGCGCACATGCGAGCCGCTGGCGTCGATGTGTTGCTGACCGACAAAAACCTCCCCGATATCGGCGGTTTGGAGTTGGTGCGCCACGCCAGGGCGATTACGGCCGATTCGGAAGCGTTGGTGATCACCGGGTATGCGTCGTTGGACACCGCATTGACGGCGATGGAGTTGGGCGTTTTCGACTACATTGTGAAGCCGCCGCGGGACATTTTCGACGTGAAGCGGAAGGTTCTGCAGGCCTTCGAAAAGCAGGGACTCGCCCGCGAAAACCGTCGCCTGTTGGGCGATCTGCGCGCCAAGAATGAGGAATTGGAATCGACCCTCGAAGACCTGCGGGCCATGCAGGCAGAGCTGATCCAGGCGGAGAAGCTGGCCGGTATCGGAACTTTGGCGTCGGGAATCGCGCATGAAATCAGTTCGCCGTTGTTCGGCGTGATGGGCCTGGCGGAGGCGATTCAGGAGGAGGACGACGTCGCTTTGGTGCGAAGTTATGCCGCCGACATCGTGGAATACAGCAGGAACATCAAAGACATTGTGGTGGAGCTGTCCGGCTATTCTCGCGCCGCCGAAAATGAATACCTCACCACCGTCGATCTGGGCCGGGTGGTGGAGGATGCGATCCGGTTGGTGACACGGTCCGCCCCCGTGGACGGAGTGAGCATTGAGACGGATCTTCCCGGAGGACTGTTCGTTCATGCCCGCACCAATGAGGTGCAGCAGGTGTTCGTGAATTTGGTGAAGAACGCGGTGGAAGCTGTGCAAGAGCACCGTACCGATGGGCGCGTGAAGGTGTCGATCGGCCAGACGGACAACCATGTCTGGGCGAGGGTGGAGGACAATGGTCCAGGCATCCCTGCGGAAAAACAGGCGGTGATCTTTGATCCTTTCTATACGACCAAGCCACCCGGGAAGGGCACGGGCCTCGGGCTCAATATCGTCTATCGAATCATTACCAAGTATCGAGGCACGATCGTGGTGGAAGCTGGCGCAAGTGATGGGGCGCGCTTCTTGCTTCGATTTCCTGTAGATTAGCGTTTCATGAAGCTTTCTGCCCGCATTGCCATAGTTGTGACGCTGGCATCGGTGTTGCCGCTCCTTGTGTCGAGCGTGTTTGCGACGCGCATCGCAACGCAAAATGCGGTGAAAAGCAGCGAAGAAATCCTCGTTCGAGACGCTTCGGCGATGGCGACTTTCGTCGAGACCTGGACTTCTGGACAGGTGGACGCCCTGCGCGGGTGGACCGTGCCTTTTCGACTCGGTGAAAATCCAGCGTTGCAAGAGAGTTTACTGCGGGCGATCTTGCTGGCCATGCCGACCGTGGTATCGACCGTGCTGGTCGATTCGGATGGGTTCCCGGTCGGGCCCGCGCAGTTTGTGACGGGAGAAGGCAGGCAAATCGGGGACGTTCGCCCGGTGGTGACGCGGGCGCGGGCTGAGTCGGTGGTGCCTCGTCTGCCACTTTCTGAGGCCTTGGAAGCGCGTCATGCCGCAGACCTGGCTGGGGTGGCCGTGGCCACCGGGGATGCGGTGGGGGAGCCCTATTGGCCGGATGGCTCGAATGTACCTTCCCTACCGATGGCGGTGGCGGGGCCGCACGACACCGAGCTGGTGCTTGGGGCGGAGGTGAGTCTCGCCGACGTCGGCCGTTTGCTTGCCGGGCAGACGACCAAAGATCACGCGGTAGCGCTCTTCTCCAAGAAGGGCACCGCGGTGCTCGGTGGACAACATCGGTTGCTGGATCCGCAACGCCTGATCCCGCTCATGGGAACGGGCGCCGATTCGAGCTTTTCGTACGAACTCGCCGACGGGACGGGGGTTCGGGGTGCGTTAGCGAGGGTTCCCTCGACGGAATGGACGGTGGTGGTGGCGGAGCCGGCGGCGATCGTCGATGCTACCAGTGCTGAAATTCGGCGAAGAACAGTACAAGTTCTTGTTGTGGCGATGCTGCTCGCGTTGGGATTGGGCGCGGTGGTTTCCAGAACGTTGGTCGGGCCGGTGGTCGATTTGCGAGATTCGGCGTTGGCCATGGCGGAAGGTGACATTGGGCGGCAGGTGGCGGTGGAGTCCACCGACGAGTTGGGCCAGCTGGGTCAGGCGTTCAACCACATGTCCCGCCGCATTCAGGCCGATCAGGTAGCGATTCAAGAGAAGAACGCGCGAATCGAAGCATTTAATGAGGAACTTCAGCAGCGCATCGACCAGCGCACCCGCGAACTTTTGGAAGTGCAGGCGCGTTTGGTGCAATCGGGTCAGTTGGCGGCGGTGGCGCAGCTTGGCGCAGGATTGGCGCACGAGCTCAACAATCCGCTTTCGGCGATCCTTGGGCTGTCGCAGGTATTGCGGGCGCGAAATCCTGCCGATCCTTTGCTGCAGCGGGTAGAGGAACAGGCCGCCCGTTGTCGGGAGGTGGTGGCAGCGATGCTGCGATTGTCCGCTGGCGAGGTGGATAGCGGGGATACCCGCGTGTTAGATTATGTTGTTGTCGTTCGCGAGGCGATGGATCTCGCGAGCGCGGCGTTCCGTCAACGGGGAGTGGCGTTGGTCCTGCAGGAAGCGACGGAACCCGCCCAGATTCGTGTGGACCCGGTGACCGGCGGGCGGGTTTTGGCCCAAATTTTGAATGCGCTGCGGGCCGGACTCGTCGAAGGCGCTTCGCTGACGCTGTCGGTGCGGGCGACGGATGCGGATGCGATTTTGGAAATGACCCCGGATCGACCTATCGCTTTGGAGGGAGCAAAGGACGACTGGATGGCCTCGGGAATGAACCTCTGGGTGGCTCGCAATCTGCTTGACCGGATGGGTGCTCGCCTGGAAGAAGATCGCCTGGGTTGGCGGGTGATTTTCCCTAGGTGCGCGCCATGAATCTCAAAAAATGGATGGCGCCGCTGATGGCGATCGTGGTGTTGGTGTCGGGGGCGGTCGCGATCCTCTCGTACCTCTCCGAGGATCCAGTGGCTCAAAGCTTGGTGATCTCTGAGGTGAGTGGAGATGTTTCCGTCGCGGGACGCGAAGGCTCGTCGGCTACGGTGGGCGTTGGTGCGCTGTTGGAGCCGGATCAACGGCTGATCACAGGGCCTGCTTCTCGAGCCGTGTTGTCTTTGGGCGAAGATACTCGAATTCGCCTGGGCTCTGACTCGACAGTTCAGGTTCGCGGGCACGACAGCACGGCGGTGACGTTGGAATTGGAAGATGGAGCGTTGCAAGCGACGGTTCGCCCCGGCTCCAGCGCCTTGCGTGTGGGAAGCCGCGGCCGGCAGATCTTGGCGACGGATGCGACCTTTGACATGGGAGTGGGGCCGGACGGCACCTTGGTGGTCGAGATGTCGGAAGGGAGCGCGGTTACCAGTGGCTTTGAAGGTATGAACGGTCCTTTGGCGCAGGGCAGCCGCACCACCGTGTCTCCCGACGGGCAGGCCTCCGTGACGCCGATCTCAGAAGAGCTGTTGCTCGCTGTACAATGGCCGACCGAGCGGCGCACCAAAGAGAAGGTCACCCAGGTGACGGGTACGACGGTGCCCGGGGCACAAGTCAATATCTACGCCGGAGAGCGCCTGATTCAGGTGATCGCCGACCATCATGGGATTTTTCAGGCGTCGCTTCCGTTGGAGGAAGGAGAAAACCCGCTTCGGGTGGAGGCGACCGATCCACTGGGGAGGGAAGCGACCGTTTCCGGGTGGACGGTGGAATTGGACCATCAAGGCCCCACATTTAGGGGTGGGGTGGACTACGAAAAAGGCGCGGCGCCCCTTTGATCCTATGGTGGGCCGCTGCCGCTTGGGCCGGGACCTTGTGGGTTGTACCCGAGCAAGGCGAGATCCACCCCTTGACTCCGACGATGCTGGAGGTCGCGGCGGTGGACAACTTGGGCGAGCCGATCGCACCGGAAGTCGCGGTATCTGCGGGAAAGCTTCGGATACACGATCGTGCGGAGACCCCAGGAGTGGTGGAAATGGAGTTTACTCCGCCCGCCCAACCCGGGGAGGTGCGGTTTTCGATGGTGGGGGTTGGCGACGCGACGGTGATGGTCACGCCGAATGAACCTTCTCGGCTGGTGGTACCGGGTCGAGTGGAGGCGGTATCCGGCGAGCGGGAGGTGGTCGTCCACGTGGACGGCGACCTGCCGATGAGCGCACTTCAATGGTCGCTTTCCGAAGGTGCCGTGATCTCGGTTGCCGAGGCCAGGGGAGGGTTGGACGTTCGGATCGCCTTGTCCGATGCGGTGAACCCGCGGTTGGTACCCGTGGCCTTCTGGGACGGACGACGGGACGAGCTTCCCGCATGGACGGTCATCCGCGTTCGAGGGCGTACTTCGGTCGACATTGAGACCGAGCCCGGGGCAAAGGTGTCCTTGGCGATAGGCAAGCGGGTTTACGGTCCCTTTGTCGCGGATTCCAAAGGCATGGTTCGCCCAGTATTGGAGCAGTATCCTGGGGAATCCAGTGCGCAAGTGACGTTGGTCGACGACCTTGGCAACGAAACCCGGACGACGCTCTCGTTGCCGCCGACGGGCCGCGGTGTATTGTTTGCATTTGCGGCCGGCAGTCTGCAGCCTTGGGCGTCGCCGCCGCCGGTGTACGCGCTGGTTCTGGGCCCCGATGGCGCGGCATGGGCTCAAGCGCCGCTGGAGTGCCAGACGGCGGCGGCCTCGGAGGTGCTCTTACTGCCGGTGTCGTCGGGGTTTTGGCAGGTGACGGCGGTGACGGCGCGAAGCGACCAGGACCTGCGCATTCGGTGTGGGGCAGGAGATCTTTCTTCAAACCTGCGTTTATCCGTGGATGCTCGTGTGCCAACGGCGATCGACGTGCGCGTTTGGCCGGCGGAGCTCTCCTCTGAATTTCCGATCGCTGAATTTCAAGCGACGCTTCAGAACTCCGTCGGAGATCGCCTTCCCCCCAAGGGCCTGAGCGTCCGGGCCACCCACGGCCAGCTCGTGTTTGATGATCTGGAAGGAGTGGTGGTTCGGGGTGAGTTTAACGCAAGCAAGGCCGTGGCCAGTGGCGAGGACCAGCTGTCCGCTCGGTATGACGCGCCACCTTCGGAGCTTGGAGTTCCGCACCAAGTGCAAGCTTTAGGCTGGCTGGATCGCGAAGGGGATGCAAGGCTGTCGGCAAGGGTTGTCGACGAGGTATCGCACCCGATCGTGGGAATGAACGTACATTTCTCCGTCGGAGAACGGCGGGTGGAGGCCGCCACCGGGGTCGATGGTTGGGCGGTTGCGCAGGTCGATGTCGAACCTGGGTTTACGCCGATGGTGTTGGTGGTGGGGGCCGATCAGCGTGTTGCCCGTGCACTCCTGATCCGGGATCAACGGCCGAAGTTGGGCCCGGGGACCGCAGATTTGGAGGTCATTCGCACGGTGCCGATTCGCACTGGTCGGGTGCAGCGCGTTGACCTGTTGGTCGAACCTGCGATTTTGTATACGGGCCCCCAGGCGATCGCGCGTGTGCGCGCCTATGTTCGCGACAGCAGCGGTGCGTTGATCGCGGATCCTCCGGAGTCGGCAGAGGTCAGTAAAGGAACGCTTGGACCCTGGGTTCCGGCGGAGGACGGTGGTTGGGTGGCTGAATATCAACCGCCGAATGGGGACACGGCCCACATGGTGGTCGTGAATGTTCGAGCTGAGTCCGCGTCTTCCAGCGCCACATTGCAATTGGAGCCCCGTCCCATTGATCGCAGCGCCATGTTTTCCGTCGGGGTGATGAGCAATTTTGGCGCGATCCTGTCGCCGTATGTCGCCGCGGATCTGGATTGGCGATCTCCGCTGCTTAAGCGGAAAATTCTGATTCGGTTTGGGCTTGCCTACTTTGGCGACCAGACCGAGATCGCGACGGGACTCGAGAGCGGCGCGCGCTTGCGAACGACGTTGTTCCCCATGAATCTTACGGCGATGGCGCGGACGGATCTCCGCGGAAATGGCCTCTGGGGCGGAATCGGCGTGGTGGTGGCGCCCTACATCAGCGAGGGGCGCTTTGGTTCCGATACCTATACGCAACTGCGGATTTATCCTCCTGGATTGCAGGTACTGGGGGGCGTTGGGCGCCGGTTGGGCGTAGGGGAGTTGGTGTTTGAGCTGCGGGGTGTTGCTTTGACCAGCACCGGCGGGGAATTTGGGTTCAGCGGCCCCGTGGGCGGGCTTGGCGCTGTGCTCGGCTACCGTGTGGTGTACTAATGGCGAATTTCCCGCGAGGCTCCTGGCTGAACGTGCGCTCGCCAAGGCCCGCGTCACGCGGCCCGGACTCTTTCATAGCCACTTGCGCCGGGCGGCGGCTATGATGCCGAAGAGGGGGCTTGATCCCGTGATCGTGTTCGGATGGCTTGCATTTGCGGCCTGCCGGTCGCCGATTCCGGATCCCGATCCGCGATCGGTCGAGCCGTCTTTCGGTTATAATGGTGACGATACGCTGATCACCGTGAGCGGACGGTATTTCTACCCGCAGATCGAGGTGGATGCCGCCAACAGCGGAGAAGCCCAGATCGACGATGGTTTTCGGGTTCAGCTTGCGGGCCCGTTGGCGACCTATGAGCTGTCAGGCGTGACCCTTCGCGACTATAGCCGGTTGGAAGCCGTGGTTCCGGAGGGATTCCAGCCGGGGCGTTACGATGTGATCGTGGAGACGCCCGCGGGACGAGAAGGGGCGTTAGCGGACGCGTTTACGGTGACCGATACGCGAGCGGACCACGTCGACGTCGAGGTGTCGGGGGGGATCACCTATTCGGTGACGGAGTCGGCGCAGCTGCACATACAGCTCCAAGATCGAGATGGTGAACCTGTTTTCGATGACCTGGAAATTGTGCTTACCGCTGAGGCGGATGACGGGTCCTTGGAGGTGGTCTTTTCGGAGGGGCTTGAGGATCAACAGGCGCTTTCCGGTGTTGTTGGTGTCCGCGGTAGGCTCGGGATCGATGGGTCTGCGTCCATTGAAATCGCCGCGCAAACCACCGATTTGGTGACGTTGGTGGTCGCTCCTGCCGAGGAGGAATCGACCATTGTGGAGGACTCCACCCGGATCGAATGGGTGTCTGGGGCGGCGAGTGCGACCCGGATCACGTTGCCTGAAAGCCCTTTTTTGGCGGTCGCCGGCGAGACCTTTCCGGTGCAGGTGGAGGTGGTGGACGACCTGGGAAATCCCGTGGATGCGACGGAAACCCTCCTACTTCGTGACGCCTGCCTCGGATGGCTGTCCACGCCCATGGAGGTCACCGGCGCGGCGATTGTGGAAGTGACACTGGAGGAGGCTTCCAGCCCGGCATGCCCAGAAAACGCTTTGGAGGTTGTGATCGGGCCGCCAGGAGAGTCCGACCCCTTTATGGTGGCGGCGGCGCCGGTGGACCACTTTGAAGTGGTAGCCTCTCCCCCGGTGGTGGTTGCCGGGGACTTGGTCAGCGCGTTTGTTACCCCTCTGGACGCTTTTGGAAATCCGGCGGCGTGGCTGGGCACCAACCTTTCGGTTTCGGATAGCGTCGGTGGCGTTGGGCCGGGTCAATTTCAATGTGTTGGCGTTACACCAATATTTTGCCAGGCGGTTGCGGTGGTGGCGGCGGACCAGGTGGCGCTGCATGTTGCAGGGGACGATGGTACTTTTGGGGACTCGGCCTTTTATGAGGTGATCCCGGGGGACCCCGTGTCCCTGGAAGTGGAGGTTCCGGACGACGTTCGCGCGGGCGAGCCGGTGACCGTTTCCTTTCTCCTGTTCGACGCGTGGGGAAATGAGGTCGATGTCGGCGAAATCCAATCCGCGCTGTGGGTGTTTGAAGATCAGAATGGGCCGGTGGAGTGTACCGATCCAGGTGAATCGAGCTTTGAGTGCGTGTTTACGTTTGCGGACGAGGGCAGCGTGCTGTCTGTGGATGCGGTTGGACTTGGGTTGAGCGCGGAATCGAGCGAGTTCGCGGTGGTGAACGGTCCGCTTTCCGCGGTTTCCGTGATCCCTGACCGAACGGATGTGCTGGCCGGGGAGGTCGTAGAGTTCACGCTTTTCGGAATCGATGAATGGGGAAACCCTTATCGAACTCACGATGATCCAACGGTTCAACTCAGCGACACAAGCGAGAGCCTGTCGGTGCCGGACCTGACCTTTGGGACCAACGGCCTAGCGACGGGTGAGGGAACATTTACGCGAGTTGGCGAAACTGTGGTTTCAGTTAGCCAAAATGGCGATGTGCTTGGCACCTCGGTCCCGATCCAGGTAGCCGCCGGCCCGGCTGACGAGTTGCGGTTGACCTTGGGCGAACCCTGGGTATGGGTGAACGTTCCAGTCGAAATTCACATACGCGCCGTCGACGAGTTTGGGAACGCAACGGATTTGGACGGGACGGGCGGGCTTTCCTCGGAAACCGGTGCCACCGTTGGCGCGAGCGTCACGCTGGTCAACGGCGAGGGAGTCGCTTCGGTGAGCTGGTCGGCTCCCGAGATCGACGAATATCTCGACGCCACGGTGAATGGAATTGGCGGTAGAACGGGGAGAATCGTAGTTGTCGATGACTGTCTCGACGGACCTGTCGTGGAGGTGGCGCCGGATCCAGTGGCCTGCCTGGACGAAACCGAAGGACCGGGCCCCGTTTCTCTAGACGTCACCGCAGCATCCGGGAGCTTGGTTTGGATCGCCGGCGCTGTGGGCGACACCCTCCACGCGGTTTCTGGGAGTTCACCGGTGGTTGTGTTTCCGACAGCGGTCGGACAAACTCATGTTTCCGTCCTTGGGGTGGACGCTGACGGTTGTGGGGCGGTGGCCAGCACGACCGCCTGGGTGGCGCCCAACGACGGCCGGCCGGCGGGACGGTTGGAGCTGGAGCTCTCGGCAGATACCATCGAAGCCGGTGTTGGAAGTACCTCGGTGGAAGTGCACGATCTCCGCGATTGCACGGGGGTGCTCGCCGTAGGCGCTGAGGTCGCGTTTCGGGCCGATCGTGGCGAACTCGTGGGTCTTGCACCGGGCGCTTTCGGGTTGGTGACGGAAGTTGAGGGCAACGGAGATGTTGCGATCGACTGGGGAAATGCGCAGGGGGGACCGGGCGCGCTTTGGGCGTGGTCTGAGGACGGAGCGGCGGGAGGCCGGGCCGAGGTGACGGTGACCGGAGATCTGTTGCGGCCGCACGTGTTGGCGCAGGATCCGGTCGGAACGGTGAGCGGAATGATCGATTCGGTGCTGTTGACCTTTGACGAACCCTTGCAGTTTTCGAGCGTTACCGCGGGGAACTTCTCAGTGACGGGACCCGTCCCGATCACGGTTGTGTCGGCCGATTTGGACGTTACCGGAACCGAAGTGCTGCTTACCCTTGGCGCTCCCGTGGACGCCGATGCCGGGGTGTACTCCGTAACGGCGTGGTCCAACCCCAGCTTGGCCGTTCGCGATGAGGCGGGAAACCGAATGGACGGTGCTTGGTTGGGTGCAGCTTCCTCCTATGTCGGCGCGTTTGGAGCCCTGCCGGACACGCGCGTGGCCGTATCCACATGCGCGGTTTCTCCGGTGTTGTTCCGCCCGGATGGAGCCGATGGGCCGGACCAGGAAGCGGACACAGTGGAATTTACGTTTGAAGCATCGGAAACGCCGGAGCGTTGGGTTCTGTCCGTGTGGGATACAGAACTTTCGCCCGTACGTGAGGCGGTGGTTCAGGGTGTCGGGATATCGGAGTCGTGGATTTGGGACGGGCGAGACCGCACCGGACGGGTGGTACCGGGCGGAAATTACATGTTGGAGGTGTCCGCGGAGGACGCCTCTGGAAACTTGGGTTTGCCGTGCACAGTACCGGTGACCGTAGAACACCGGTACGAGGAGTGACCATGGCGGAGCGTTCCACCTCCCTGCTTCCAAAACTTGAGGACCCCGCTTGGAACCACGCGGCGAGCTTGGCGGAGTTGGGGGTGTTGACGGCATCGCTGCTGCACGAGCTGCGGCAGCCATTGTTTGCGATCAAAGCGCATGCGCAACTGGGGCAGGTCGACAAAGGAACGGATCGATTTACCGCGATTTTGGAGCAGGTACAGCATGTCGAAGCGCTGATTCAGCACTATGGGTCCTTCGGTCGGAACGACGAACCTGAAACGGTGTTGAACCTCAACGATCCCATTGCCGGGGCGCTCCGAATGATGGAGTCGCGCCAACGCCGATCGCGGGTCGTATTGAATGCCGCACTGCTGCCGGACGTCCTGTTGATTCGCGGTCGCGACCTCGCGATACGGCAGATCGCCGTCAACCTGCTCCAGAACGCCTTTGACGCGCTGGAGGATGTGGGGGGTGGCGAAATTTGGGTGGCTACTGACCAAATTGGTGATGTGGTGCGGTTGGTGGTGGCCGACAATGGGCCCGGCGTTCCGGAGGACCTTCGCGACCGGCTGTTCGAGCCGTTTGTGACCACGAAACCGCACGATCGTGGGACGGGCCTGGGGTTGTTTATTGCGCGGAAGCTGGTGCACGAACTGCTGGGCACGCTGCGTTTGGTGTCGCCCGAGGTGGGCGGAGCGCGGTTTGAAATGACGTTTCCGCGGGTGGTAACGGCGATCTCTCCTTCTGACGTCGGGGACCTCGGCTTTAGGTAGGGGCTGCCGGACTAGTTTTCCGGCTCGTGAAACACGGGATCATCGTCTTTCAAGCCGTCGTCGAACTCGACCTTGCCGCCGTGGCCGGAAGCCCCCAGAAAGAACGCATGGTAGCTCGCGTATTCGTCCGACGGATCGAATTCGGCGGCCTTTTCGAAGTGTTGCTTGGATTCCGCGATCAGAGCGTGAAATTCTGCGGCATCGCCGAAGATCACATCATCCTCTTCCGCCTTTCGACGCAGGATTTCGGCGAGCGTCGCGTGCGCCAACCCGCGGATGATGTTCGCCGGGATCGCTTCGATCCAAGTACCGCTTCTTTCAAACTGTTCGATGGCTTCGCGAGCGTGATCCTCCGCTTCCGCAAGGCGCTCCGTGTCCAGGAGCAGGCGTGCCAATTCGAGATGAGGTTCCCCAAGGCGAGGCTCTTCTGAGATGAGGGTACGAAGCTCATCCTCGGCCACGTCGATTTTTCCGTCGTCTTTGGCCTGGAGCGCGGCGGTGAACCGCACCCCCAGTTGATCGAGCGCGCCGGCTTCGGGATCGACAAAATCGTCATCGTCAAAAGGACCGGACATACTACCTCACCGGATGATCGAAGGGGGTGTGTTGCTCGCGATGGGGGGCCGGATCGACCCGATTGCCCACTTCAAAGCGATCGAACTTGAACTTGCTGGCCAGATATGCCAGAACACGGGGTGCGAGAAAACGACGTGTCGGGGGAAATACCAGTAGGATCCCGGTGAGGTCGGTGAGCACGCCGGGGCAGATCAACAGGACGGCGCCCACCAGCACCAAAGCGCCTTCGGCCAACCGTTCTGCGGGAGGAAGCCCCTTTTGGAGGTCGGCGATCAAATCGCGCATGACTTGGGTGCCCTCCCGTTTGGCCATCCAACCGCCGAAAACGCCGGTGAGCAGAATCATGCCGACGGTGGCGAGCGGTCCAAAATAAGACCCAACCTCGATCAACAGGTAGGACTCGATCAACGGGATGATGGTAAACGCCAGTACCAATTTCCACATGGTGCGCGCCGCTCCGGGCACAAAGTAGACACATTGTGCGCCACGGACGAGGGGTTGTGGGTATTATTGTCGAGGGCGCGAATGGAGGTCGATGTGGGGTGGTGGATTGTGTTGCTCGCATGTGGAGATCCGGCAGATACGGGTGCGGACACGGACGACTCGGCGGCGGAAGTCTGCGTTGACGCGGCCGGAGTGTCCCATCCGATCGGTGACAGTTGGCCGGATACCGACGGTTGCAACACCTGTAGCTGCGACAGCGGGGACATCTCCTGCACCGATCTGGGCTGTATCGACACGGACACCTAGAGCGCCGCGGGCGGCCCGATTGCGCCGTCGCGAGGGCTTACTCCGCCGCTTTTACCGCCTGCCAACGGGCTTCCAACGTGGTTGGATCGCACGAGTGCACGTCCAGCCCATCGGCCTGCAGCGATGCTTCTACCGCGCGAAACCGACGTTCAAACTTGCCGGTGGCCTTGCGCAGGGCATCCTCAGCCGCCACGGGAAGAAAACGGCCGAGGTTGACGAGGCTGAACAGCAGATCACCGAACTCTTCGCCGATTTCTTCGGACCCCCCGCCCTGCAGAGCCCCCTCCAGTTCGGCCAGCTCCTCGTGGACTTTGGCGAGGACCGAAGTGCGATCCGGCCAATCGAATCCCACGGCCGAGGCTTTTTCAGAGATCCGGTGGGCTCGGAGCAGCGCCGGGAGTCCGCGGGGCACGCCGTCGAGCGCCGAGTCTTTGTTCGCACGTTCCTTGGCTTTTCGCGACTCCCATGCGGGAATATTCCCGTCCCCTGAGGTGTTGCCGTGGTCCGGATCGAAGACGTGCGGATGGCGCCGGATCATCTTTTCGGCGACCCCGTCCACCACTTCATCGATGGAAAAAGCCCCCCGCTCCTTCGCCATCTGCGAGAGCATCGTGGCGAGAAATACGAGATCACCGAACTCCTGCTGTTGCGCCGCGTCGTCGGCGCGATCGATCGCGTCCAACGCCTCGAAGGCCTCTTCCAGCAAGTAGGGGCGCAGGGTTTCGGGGGTTTGAGCCCGGTCCCAATTGCAGCCGCCTTCGCCGCGAAGTCGCGCCACAATGGACACCAGGTCATCAAATCGGCGCATCGGGTTCTCCTGCGGGCGCGGTTGGGATAGAATTGGTTCTGGAGTGCGTCCCTCGAATGTCAAACAAGGGCGCTGAACAGCAGTTCGGCGAGTACCACCTCCTCGAAAAAATAGCCACCGGCGGCATGGCCGAGGTGTGGCGCGCCCGTGCGTATGGCATGGCCGGCTTCGAGAAGATCCTCGTCATCAAGAAGGTTCTCGATACCCTTTCGAAGGACGACGAATTCATCAAGCTGTTCATTGATGAAGCGCGGATTTCGGTCCAGCTGCTCCATGTGAACATCGTGCAGGTGTTCGACCTCGGCGAGGTGGACGGCACCTACTACATGGCGATGGAGTACGTGCACGGCCTCGATTTAGCGAGGGTGATCGCACGCTCCAAACCGCTCGGTGCGGTTCCGATTGCTCTTGCGCTGTTTGTGGTGGCGGAGGTCTGTAAGGCCCTCCAATTTGCACATGAACGCGCGGATGAGGAGGGGAAACCCTTACACATCGTTCATTGCGACATCAGCCCGCAGAACATCCTGCTGTCGTACGCGGGAGAGGTGAAGATCACCGACTTTGGGATCAGCCGCGCGGCATTCCAGGCGTCGGGACTCCACGATGTGATTCGCGGCAAATATGCGTACATGAGCCCCGAACAGGTCGATGGTAAACTGCTTGACGGTCGCAGCGACATCTTTTCGCTCGGGATCATCCTGTTTGAACTGTTGACCGGACGTCGGCTGTTCAAAGCGAAAACCCGCGATGAAACTCTGGCCCGCGTGCGCCGCGCGGAAGTTCCGTCGTTGCGGGCGTACCGCCCGGAGATCTCCGACGACCTGGAAGCGGTGGTTCTGAAGGCGCTCGCGTTGCGCAAGGAGGATCGCCATCCTTCGGCCGGTGCGCTGCTCGATGAACTCGGCGTGCTCATGGTTCGGGAGGGCCATCGCGCGACGAACAACGATCTTGCTGCATTTTTAAAGAATGTGCTTGAGGCCGGGCGAGCGCGGGCTGAAGTTCGAAGCGATAAACCAGGACAACCCACTTCGGTGGTGGTCCTGGCCGCGGAAGCTTCGCCTCCACCACGTTCTTTGGCGAGCCCCAAGACCACTCTGTCCAGCCTGACCCAAGAGTGGTCGGGCATGGTCAGCGAGGCGGAAGGCGAGATTTGGGAGCGCGAAGAGGGCGGCATGCTGGTGGTCTGGCCGTGCGGCAAGGAGCCGGGTCAGGTGCCGATGAAGGAAGCGCTGGAACGCGCGATCCACGTGTCGGCCGCTATGCGAAAGACGGCTCAGCAGACCGGCTATCGGGTTTCGGCAGGGGTGGCCCCCGGCGTTGCGCGGATCCACTCGGAGACCCGGCGCCCAGGCGAGGGATGGGAGCTTGCGGGCCCTTTTTACTTGGCGCGGTGGATGATGAACCTGTCGGCGCACCGGGGCCGAGTGTTGCTCACTGAAGTTGGCGCAAAACAGGCGAACGACGCCCGCACCACGCTTCTTGGACGGATCTGCATTCAGGGCAGCCGGTACATCAATCTGTACGAAATCGGATGATGTGGGGATGGACCCTCACGTTTTCGCTGGCTTTCGCTTGGCCGGAGAAGGGTCCCGAGGGCGTTGAAACCGGGCGAACGGTGGATTCGGCCCAGCTTTTTTCGGAAGGGGCTTTTCCCGCGGATCGGGTGATCACCGAACCCGCTGAGATCGGCGCGATGTGCCGTTCGATGTTGGAGTATCTGAGGAATCAACCCGATCCTTGGGCGACGCCCGGGATGCTCGCGGAACAGGGCGTGACCGCCGAACAGATCCGGGCCACCCTCGAGAAAGTCGCCGTTACCGCGGAAACCTCGCCGGAAAAGCTCTCCGATCCGACATTTCTCGCTGAGAATTTCCGGTATTTGCGTTGGAGCCCCGATCAAACCACCGCTGGAAAAAGAGGAATAACGTTGGCTCCCGGTGAAGCACGGCTTACGAAGTACGTGATTTACCGACAGAGCGGCAGTTCGGTGCGGACGGCGACGCACACCCATGCTTTGTACGCGGTTCCGGCCGACGAAGCGGGGATGACCGAGGCGGAAGCGACTGAAAAGCGTGGCGAACTGACTCGGTTTCGGTACACTCGGCCGGAGATTTTTGCGGGGGCTTTGGAGGGATCCGCGCAGCCGTTGGTGTGGTTGTCCCAGGAAGGGGTGATTCAAGCGATGCTTCAGGGCACGGTCGAGGTGACCCTGGCCGATGGCAGCCCGCATTGGTTCAATGTCCACCGGCATAACGGTATCCCCTACGATCGCGCCGAGAAAGACGGGACAAAACAGGCGCGGTATTGGTATTTTCGCGAGGTGCCGGGGCCGTTGGGTTGGGGAAGCGATCCGGATCACAAGGTGCAGGTTCACCCCGGGGTAGTTGTCGCCGGGGATGTGTACAATTTTGGCTTAGGAATACTCTTCTTGCTGGAGACGGCTCCGGGGGAAGCGCGGTTGGCGATCCTGGCGGACACCGGCGGGGCGTTTCAGCCGAATCTGTACCAGCTCGATTATCTCGCCGGTACCTTTGATTCCGAAGCGGAGATGTACCGACAAACCAAGGATGTGCCCGATCGCGTGAGGGGTGGCGTGCTTATTGTGCGGTGACATGCGAGGGGAAGTTCGCGTATCTTGCGTTCAGAGGTGGGCATGTGGTGGATCGGTCTATGGATGGGATGTGTAGGCTCGGGCCCAGTGGACTCCGATGCAGTCGACTCCGATACTGGGGATACGGCCGATTCTGAGGACACCGCCGACACCGTGGAAACGGCGGACACCGACGTGAACCTTGGGCCGGTGATCTACGTGACCGTGGTTTCGCACAATGAACAACCGAATACCGGCGTTCCCGAGTCCGATCCCGCGTGGCATCCGAACTATGTCACCGACCCGGCATTTTATGAGGACAACCGCGCAGCAGTTCTGGAGCTGGCGGAGGAACTGTACAACCGCGGGGTGACGTGGAACCTTCAGTCGGACGGCAATTGGTTGGATGCGGTCGCCGACAACGACGAGCTGAACGACAATGTGGCGTTGGAACTGCAGGATTCCTGGGACGTGCAGATTGACGTGCACCACCACCCGTCGTTTTACAATGACGCGGATGTGGCGTTTGCCATGGAAGAATTGGGCGTGAACCCCAGCGATGTGGTGGGCGGGTTTGTGTATTCACCGGTGGAGGAGGCGAATTGGGAGGACTTTGAAGTACCGATCGACGGGCAGGTTTCGGAGCATACCTGGACGGGCCGGTGGCTGTGGGGGGCGGCGACCCCGAGCCACGCCGGTGAAGACGATCACAGCTCTGGGATCTGGAGACCGCAGGATGCAGCGAACTTCTACACGCACGATCCGGATCAGGTATTGGCGGTGATCGGCAACTGCTCGATCACGGCGGACGGAGTGTTGGCGTTGTCGGCGGATTTGGACGACGGCGGTGCGCCATCAGACGGCTTCTACACGGCAGCGGTGATGTTCGATCAGCAAGATCTCGATGACGCGAAGATCGCCGACATTCTGGCGGCCGTGGACAGCCTGGAAGGCCTGGTGGACGCGGGCAGGGTGCGTTGGGCGCACCTCACCGAGATCAGCGATCACTGGACAACGGACTACGAAGGTGAGCCTTCGCGGTTTGATTGTTCGCCCTATGTGGATGAATAGTAAACCGGGTTGACTATTGGCCTCGACACCTGTTGCAGTGTGTTGAAGGTGGGCGTGGAATCTCGCGGGTCCGGTTATGCGGACGCTGTGGGAGGACAGATGCGTTTTGCGGCATGGGTACTGTTGGTGGGTTGTGTCAAAGCGCCGCCACAACCCTTTCAATTTGCGGTTCTCGGAGACCGGACCGACGAACCTACGCAGGCCGCCTGGGAAGACGTGGTCAAGGATGTTCGCGGGTTGCGGCCCGATCTGGTGCTCACCGTGGGCGACTTGGTCGATGACTGGCGGGATCCGGTCGATTGGGAGCTCGCTTTGCTGGCACGAGAGTGGTTGGCGCCGGTGCCGTTGTACCTGACGCCCGGGAATCACGACATCGAGGATGTGGAGTCGGCGCGCCTGTTTACGGAACGCACGGGATTTGAACCGTACTATTCCTTCGATCGCGAGGGCGTGCATTTTGTGATCGTGGACAACTCGGTGGCCGAATCCTACGAACAGCTCCCCCAGGCGCAGCGCGATTGGCTGACCGCGGACCTGCAAAAAAATGCGTCTAAGCTGACCTTAGTACTGATGCACAAGCCCTTTTGGGGCAGTTTTCGGGCGCGAGGTAAACCCGATCCGCTGCATGAGCTGTTCGTCGCCAACGGGGTGGATGCGGTGTTCACAGGCCACTGGCATCGATACGCGCACGAGAAAATCGACGGGATCGAGTACTATATCGCTGGAACCTCCGGTGGGGCGGTGTGGCCTAACATCCAAGACTACCGGATCGGCACCGCCTACCAATTCCTGTGGGGAGTGGTGGAAGACGGGAAATTGAGTGTTCGAACGGTGGAATCATCGGGTGTGCACGAACAAGATGGGTTGGAAGCCAACGATGCGAGTGCGCTGTTTGCAGAGCGCGGTGCTTTGCGCGCGATCGCAGACGTGGAGCGGGGAAACGTTAGGGTGGAAGCGGATAATCGCCGCGACGTGCCGATGGATCTCCACGGCACTGTGTCTACGTTGGGCGGGTGGAAGTCGGACGTGCCTCGGGTGGATCTGATGGTTCCACCGAAGGAAACCGCGGTTGTCGACCTGCCGCTGCAGCGGACCGGAGAGTGGTTCCCCCTGCCGGTGCTGTCGGTGGAATATCCGCTTCCGAGCGGCCGAACGGCGCCGATGCATCAGCCGGTGGATGTGCTGCGCCCGGTGAAAGTGCCGGCCGCCGCAGCGCCGGTGATCGACGGCGATCTGACCGATCCCACCTGGACAACGGCGGTTCGCCTGACCGAATTTGGGGACGCACAGGGGCAACGCGCGAGCGGCGATCCGACCGAGGTGTGGATGGTCGCCGACGAGACCACGATGTACGTCGCCGCGATCTGCCAAGAAAGCCACATGGAAACGTTAAAACACCAATATACCGAGCGGGATGGACATTCGGTGTACGACGATCGGATCGGGATGCTGCTGTCGCCGGATTCAAACCATACGTACTGGTTTTACGTGAATCCGAATGGGGCGATCTGGGATCTGTCGGTGCAGCTCGACCCGAGGGTGAGTGATCTGGCCTGGAACGGCAATTTTCGGGTGGCGACGAAGATCGGCACCGATCGGTGGGTGGTGGAATTGGCGGTCCCGTTGTCGGAACTCGCCAAGACTGAGGCCCCGGAGTGGCGGTTCAACGTTCGCCGCATGCAGCCGCGCCGCACCAAGGAAGCGCTGTGGGCGCCGGCTTGGGATGCCGCTCGTCCGCAGCGGATGGCGCCGTTGATGTTTGTACGTTGATGCACAGTTAGTCAACCAATTTGACTAACTACAGGCAGTCGTTCTCGAGAGAAACGCTGGTGCTGCCAGTGCGATCGTTGCCGACCACCACCATCACCATTTGAGTGCCCTCAGCGTCGCACACCTCTTCGCAGTCGCCGCTGGTGTCGGTAACGTACATTTCGAGGTGGATCCCCGTGTCTGCGATGTTCTCGACGTTGTACCCATCGAGGTGCAGCTCGCAGGTGCTGGAGACATAGTGGGAAGCGACGAGCACTTGGGTGGTTTCGAAGTCGATTTCGACGTCGATGATGCCGCCGGAAGGGATGGCCTCGGCGAGGTAGGCGTTGTACTCCTCCACCGAATGCAGGATCTCGGAACCTGGGCCTGCACCGCCCTCATTGGACGAAAAAGGGCCGGCGAAGAGGAGGGTGTAGTCCGCCATATCGGTGTCGTCGCCCGTATCATACGTATCTTCGCCGGTTTCTGCTGTGTCGGAAGTTTCAAAATCGGTGTCGGGAACATTCTCAACCGCGGTCGCGTTGCATTCGTTGAGCCAGCCGCACCCCCCGAAATTGCACCCCGACCAGAACGGGAGAGCTACGAGACCCATCGCTACCAGACGTTGCATGACGACCCCCTTGGGCCGGACGGATTGCAGGAAGCGTGCCAGGAACTGCACATAGGATAGCCGGCTTTCATCCAACTGTGACCGGAGGATCCGGATCCCGTTGTCGCGGAAACGTGACATTTCGATCATGCCCCAAGATCGGAGGTGCGCACCAACAGCCCGTGCTCCAAACCCCGGCACAAGATCGGCCGCCAAACCGCGGGAGCCGCCGCATAGTGGGCGCGCGCATCCTCCGGGAGGATCGCGAAACCGTCGAGGGGATCGACGCCGGTCCAGTCATCCTCCGGAGAAAGCCCGAGCAATGCTGGAATGGGAGTCGTCGGGATCGGGCAGGGCTCGGCCAACTCGTCAGGAAATTCGGGTCCAAGCCCAATCAGCGCGGGAAGAGCGACGTACAGGGCCGCATCCTCGGGGGTGGTATCTGGCAAAGCGCCACCGCGGGCGTACATTTTGAGGCGGGAGCCGTCCCTTTTTGCCGGTTCGAGCTCATAGCGCACCTGGGCGGCCAACCATGTGAAGCCGCGAAAGTCGGCTTTGTCTTTGATTTGTGCGCCGATCGATACCAGGCCTTCCCAGGTGTCGGCCAGGGTAACCGCGGCGTGCGCTAAGCTTTGTTCGTCTTTGAACGCCTTTTTGTGTTCCTGAATGAATTCGTCTACCTCGTCCGGATCCAGGGCTGCCAACGCGTCCGAGGCGGCGCGGTACAGCTTCCAAAGCAGGGTAACATCGCCGCGGGCGGCGGATTCGATCGCCTGACGGGCGTCGATCAGGCGGTGAACGGGATAGGGTCGAACGAGCAGCACCGGCACCTTCCAGCGGGGGTAGGATAGCCGTCGCGCGGGAGGTTCGCATGTCGCTGCGCGATGCGCTTCTGGCGAAGGGCTTAGTCAAAAAGCAGGACGTCCAGCGGGTGGAGCGCGAGCTCAAGCAGGAGCGGGGCAAAGCCCAGGCCCATCGCCGGCCGCAAGCGGAAATCGAAGCCGAGGAGCGCGCCAAACGCAAGGCGGAGGAGCAGGCGGAGCTGCAGCGCAAGGCGGAGGAACGAAGGCAGCGCGAAGCCGCGAAAGAAGCTGTGGAATTGGCGCTTCGGGTTCGCCAGATCATACGCACCAACCGGCTAAGGTCGCGGGGGCCGTTTCGGTATTTTCACCGGACGCTGGATCCCAAGGTGTTGGGACGGTTGGAGATCAGCGAGCGGATCGCTTGGAAGCTCCGTTGCGGGGAGTGTGCGGTGGCCGCGGACATCGATCCGCTGAACGAAAAGGTCGAATATGTGGTGATCTCCGCGGACGCGGCGACGCGGTTGAGCGAATTGCGTCCCGCGATCGTGGTGCATTGGGTGCGGGATGTGCGAGGGATCGAAGATCCGTCCGAGCGGTTATGGAAGCCGGAATGGGAGATTTCGTTGGTTCCGCATCGGGTGCGCACGGAGTCGTAAAGGAGTTTACTATTTCGCGGCGGGTTGGACTTCCCATGCGGCTTTCACGAGCGGGAAGTTTCGAACCCTACCGGAATCATCGTCGTAGATGTGTCCATAATCATGGTTTGAACTGGCCATTGTGTAGGTGTCGGAGGCGGGCACGTGGAATTCGCGCGCGTTGGGATGCCCGTGATCTTGTGGCGGTGGGCATGGCGGAAGTGTGGCAGGAGCGGCCTAAAAACGAAGAGGCCGACGGTCACGGGAGGGGGGACCGTCGGCCTGAGCGTTTTTTGATGGGGCGTACGCCACCTAAGGGCACTGTGCCCGGCGCCGGAGGGTTTGGGTGTCCCGGCTTGTCCCAACGTCGGGCTGCAGAGTTCGCAGTTGTAAACGGGGGATGACGGTACCCTTTCTCGTGGGGTGCCTATGCACGGATTTTGGTTCTTAGGACTCGGGTGCGGTGTGTTTTCACCCCCGGCCGCGGACATCGAAGCGGGCGTGCCGGAAATGGGGCCAGCGTTTGCCGCGGCCAGCATGGTTGCCTCGCCTGAATCCAATACAACTGCGGTCGAGAGCTTTGATCTCTGGGTTTCGAATTCGCTTTCCCGGGAGCGCCAGCAGGAACCCACCCGCGGCGGGATCGCGCTGCCGAAAGGGAGCGTGTTTCGGACGGAGGAGCTGAGGCTGCTTTCTCCGGAGGGAGTGCCGGTTCCGGTGCAGATCCATCCGTTGGGATTGAGCTGGCCGGACGGTTCGCTCAAACACGTGTTAGTGCAGTTCAAAGCGGATGTTCCGGGTTCGGCGGGGGAGGCTCCAGGGCGCGCGGTGTATCGGCTGGAGGTCGCGTCCGGTTCGACGCCCCCGATAGAAGAAATCGCGATTTCCGACGGTGAAACCTTGGTGGTGGATACGGGTCCGATGTCGTTTGCGATCGATCGCGGCGATGTGCGGCTGCCGAACCGGGTGGCCGTGGATGGCATGCCCGTGGTCGAGGGTGGGATCGATCTGCGGTTGTGGGCGTACCGTGAGGCTTTGGACACGGTGATTCACCCGGTGAACGGCCATTGGAACGACGGTAGGCCGCGAGATGACCGCTCGTTGCTCTGGTTTGGACAGGGGGATTCGGAGTGGCAATCGGTGTGGGGGCCGACCCTCGCCGATCAGAGCGGGGTATTTCAAGGCGGCTTGGACGTGGAAGTGGAGGAATTGGGCCCACTTCGCGCGGTGGTGAAGATCTCGACCCCGCCCAGCGATGAACCGGACGGATTGGCGTTTGTGGCGCGCCTGTACGCCTATGCTGGGGAAACCTCGATCCGAACGGAGTTGACGCTGATCAGCCGGGAACGCTTGGACAATCGGGGTGGGTTCGCGGATGGTGCGCCTTTGCCCGGAGTGGTCGCCAACGGTTGGCTCGTCCGGGAATTGTCGGTGGAAGTAACGCCTGAATGGTCGGGCGAGGTCGGTGTGACCATGGGGCGCGCCGACGGCGTGGACGGAAGCGAAAGCGTCCAGGTGTTCGACGCGGTAACGGCAGAGCCGGGCTGGGTTTCGGGGAGTTGGGCCGACGGCGAGATCACCCTCGCGGCACAGGCGTTTTGGGAACGGTACCCCAAAGCGATTGGGCTCGAGGAAAATACGTTGTACCTCGATCTCTGGCCGCGGCAGGGTTCGGATGAAGCTCCGGTCGTCACCTCGATCCCCGGTGGCCGCGCCCGAACTTGGGAGTATGTGGTCGATTTTGGCGGTCGGGCGTCCGAAGAAGTGAGCGGAATGGCCCGCGCTGAGCTGCACGCCCTGTTGGC
>SXGS01374920.1_pt1 | contig 22577 bp, 10 predicted proteins | sample 3174681 | NCBI WGS metagenome assembly SXGS01 (sample SAMN11356861, study PRJNA531348) | freshwater metagenome | isolation source: freshwater sample F1-80 | place: China: Fuxian Lake, Yuxi | collected 2017-12-25
AAGCTACGGAATCAATGAAGCGGTTAGCCCACCCAGCGTTTCTGCGGCCGGGGACGGCCGCACTCCGCTTCCGAGATCGCCCACTTGCGACAACCACGATGACAAGGTGCGACTAGGATGGGGACGCTCCCTCTGGCGGGCTTGCGACCGTGGGAAACACGACTACTGTCCGCTGAGAATGAACGCAAACTTGCCGCCTCCGACGCCGTCGCCCGAAGGAAATCCTGCCGGAACACCTGCCCCGAAACGCCGCTCATGGTGGCTCTACGTCTTCGCCACCATGCTTGGGCTGTTCCTGCTGTTGTGCGCGACAGTCGCCTTTACCGTCTGGTACATCCAGCGCCCGATTAGGCCGGTGGAATTGTCTGTGGCGGAAAAAGCCGTCGTGGAGACGAAGCTGAATCGACTCGGAGCAACCCCTGGCCAGACCACGCTCGCGCCTGCCCCTGAAAGTTCGAAGACCACTTTCGAGCCCGAGCGGCACTACGAGCCGGGCTCAAAAGCCCTGCGTCTGACCGAGCGCGAATTGAACGGGCTGTTGAACTTGAATACGGAGTTGGGAAAGACCGTGCGCCTCGAACTGGGGACGGACGCCATCAACGCCTACGTGACCGCACCCATCCCGGAAGATGTTCCGCTCGTGGGCGGGAAGATGTTTCGGGCGCGCGGTCGATTCCGCGTCTCGCTTGGCACCAACGGCGCCGCGCCCTTTGCGATTCTGGAAGACGTGACCGTCTTCGGCCTGAGCCTCCCGAAGGAATGGCTCGGCGGAATCAAAGGCGAGAATCTCCTCGGCGAAGCCGTCGGTGAGCGCAAAGGCGCGCCGATTTTGAAAGGGATCAAGAATCTCCGAATCGAACCCGGCGTGATCGTGCTTGAAGTGAACGACTGACTTACCCCATCGCCGCGCGCGTGCGTTTCACCAGTTCGTTGTCCGAATCCCCCGAGCCGCGCAGATTGAACACGCTCGCCGCCAGGAACCGTTCCCGCCACGGCGACGACAGGTGCGCCACATCCTCCAGCACCGCCGAGCTGAACTTGTAATCGTGCGAATCGCGGCCCGTGAGGAAGATTAGCCGTCGCGCGCCATCCGCCAGCGCCTTCGCATCCCCGCCCGCGTTGAGATACGCCAGAACTTTCCGCGCAGCCTTCAGGCGATTGCCGCTGATGTCTGCGAAGATTTCCTCCAACGCCTCTCCGCCGGACGCCTTGAGCGACGCCGGTTCCAGTTCGTCGATGCGAATGCCCTTGTCCTCCGCGTTCCTGCGAAACAGGGGCATGAAGGCCGCGTTCTGCACGATGAGCAAACGGCGTGTCTCATCATCCGTCGCGTGACGAAAGGAATAATGTGTCGCGTTCGTAAAGGTCGAGGCGTGCAGAGAAAGAATCCCCGGCGACTGCATCAACAGCTCTCCTGCGCCGACGAGCAACGCATCGAAGATCGAACTCGGTGCCACGCCACGATTCAGCAGCTTCACTGTCAACTCGCTGGTATCAATGGACGACCCGGACCGGATCGCGCGGAGCAGCTCTTTCGTCCCGTCTGCGTCCGGCTTGCCGTCCAGCCAGCCGGCGCGAATCTGTTTCACGTTCTCGACATTGCGACGGAACGGCCGGTCTGCCGGCAGGTTCTGCTTCGCCGGATTCCCCTTGTCGCCGAAACGATCCAGCAAGGCATACGCGAGCGAGCGCAACACCGGCTCCGCGTGATGCCAGCCAATTACCTCCAGCGTGCGAAAACTGTTCGCCACATAAATCTCCTTGTGCCCGATCTCGCGAAAATCTCGCACGCCATAGCGGCACAGGATTTCGTAGATTTCATGCGCGCCCGCTGTGCGTGCGAGCCCCACGATGGCCGCGTCCGCCGCCGCCTCGTCCCAGTTGTCCATCGCGTCGATGAACGCCTGCCGCGCCTTTTCACTCTTCGGCACCGCTGCTTCATCCACCGGCGGCAACGCCCAGTCGCCCTCCTGCACATCGCGCGCCTGCGAACTCTTGAACTGATCAATCGCCCAGAAGATCGGCAGCCAACGCTCGCTGTCCGGCGAGGACAAGCTCGCCAGATGCGCCGAATTCACCACCAGCACCGCGTGAAACTTGAACCCGATGGGCCGGGGTTGGATGTTCCGCACGCCCGCCAGTTGCAATGCCGCCAGCACCTCGCGATATGTCGTGCCGCGTTTGATGCGCGACGCCACCTCCTCCAGCACTCGCTCGCGCGACGTGTTCTCCAACAACCGCACCAGCGGCTCAATCTCCGGGTGCAGCCGCACCATCTTGGGCTCCAGCTTTGCCTCCGCAGCGGACACGCTGGGCAGCCGCGACAGGAAACCCAGATCGCCCAAACCCGCCAGCGCGCCAGCGCCCAACGTCGTCCTGAGAAAATTGCGGCGTTTCATGGTGTGTCGTGTTTGAAAGCGTTTGGGCCTATATGCAAGACGAATTCGGGCCCGTTCAATGCAGGCGGGATTCTTCGATTGCCCCAACGGGGCAAAGGCAATCAGCCCAAGGCTGGCGAGTCGGAGAGCCTGTCAAGGCTGGCGCACTCGATAATACTTCTGTGGCTTGTTGGTAAGTTTCACATCGAAATCCACGAAGTCGAACGGCATGGTAGCGACGTTGGTGGTGATGAGCGGTTGCCAAGAGTTCGGGTCGGAAAGGTTGGTAGCAGTTTCGATGGTGAATGGGAGGTTGAGCGTGGCGTCGATACGGATGGTTTGTTGAACGTTGGGAAGAGATGGAAGGACATGTAACCCGTGAGTTCCATCTGCCAAGTAAATCCTGTCATCGTTAACTGCTACACCACTTGCAGTGCCAGGAGTGTCAAATCTACCGACAAGTTTACAGCTAGCTGGATTAGTTACATCGATGACCAGTAATCCTTGGGAACGATCCAAGAGGAAGGCATAGTTCCTAGAAAGCACAACAGCATAAGCCTGCGCAGGGTAATAGTAGTAAGCTCCCACTCGCAAACAGTTCGCGGGATTACGTATGTCCACTATTACCAAACCGTCACTTCCGTTTGCTAAGTAAGCATAATTCCCGTACACCGCGACGTCGTTGACATCGGACCCTCTGTCATAACCTCCGACTCGGACACAATTTGTGGGGTTGCGAATGTCGACGATATGCAGTCCTCCATGAAGAGCTGCTACATACGCATAATTGACCGATGCCGTGACCTTGATAGCGGATCCAGACAGGCCGACAATGCTGGCTCGTACGCAGTTTGACGGGTTTCGGATGTCGATCGTTTCAAGACAGCACTCGGTCGCTACATGGGCATAATTACCAACGAGAGCCACGTCCCAAGCTCTGACGGTTGCATTTATGTTGTAGCTTCCAATCCGGATCAAATTGATTGGGTCTTGAATATCAAAGATCTGCAACCCTTTTGCACCATCAGCCACATATGCAAGCCCCCGTGATAAAGCAATTCCGAAGGAAGTGCCGTCAGTATCATAGGTTCCAACACTCTGACACTTTTCAGGAGTGCTTACGTCAATCGCTTGCAAGCCAGCCATGCCATCCGCAACGAAGGCATAGTTGTCCGAAACTCGTACATCCCATGCGAATCCGGTGGTAAAGCGTTTTCCAATAGTCACCGGATTGGTAGCGCTATGCACGTCAATCAATTGGAGACCTACATTCTCGACGGCCAAGTATGCATAACCGCCCGAAACCACTACCTGATTGACATTATTGCTGACGCTTAAATTTTTCAGGGGGACGCAGTTCGTCTTTTGAAATAGCTCGAAAATCTGCAAGCCACCTTGTTTGTCAGCCACATAGACGTGATCCGAAGTTAAGCTCAACTCTACCGCTTCTCCACTGGTGTCAAATCCACCGGCTATAAAACAATTAGTCGAATTGTGGATGTCAATTACCTGTAATCCGGCATGGGCATTCGCTAAATAAGCATAGGTTCCAGACACTTTCAGGCTTGTCGTGGTGCCTGCCACATCGATACCTCCTACTTGAAAGCAATTTGCTGGATCACTTATGTCAACGATCCCTAATCCAAAAGAACCATCAGCTACGTACGCAAGGTTTTCGGATACTACAACATCGTAGGTCCATTGTCGGGTGCGGAATCCACCTACGCGGACGCAATTTGTGGGAGTGCTGATGTCGATTATTCCGAACCCTCCAGGGCCGAGTGCTACGAAGGCAAATCCCCCTAAGATCGTCACCTTTGAGATCGAGTATGTCTCGTCATAGCCACCCACGCGGATGCAATTCGTTGGATTTGTCACGTTAATCACTTGAAGCCCAGAAGTGTGATCCGCCACGTAGGCAAAGTTTCCGGATACCTCTACACCCAAAGCGATGCCACTAGTGTCGTACCCACCTACTTGAACGCAATTGGTCGGATTGCTGACGTCAATGATTGCCAACCCCGCTTCGCCGAGGGCCGCATAGACGTAGTTACCTTTGATCTTGAGGTCGTAGATGGAGCCCCTTTGCCACGTTGGCCATTTCCCCTGTAAGAGCAGTTGCGCACTTGATGCCTTACCAAGGGACTGCGTTAGGCTCCCTAGCCAACATAAGGAAAGAAGGATAATGATTCCAATGATAGTGGAGAAACGCTTCATGGTTAATAACAGGGACTCTATACCAATTCTGCTCTTATCGGCCAGCCGATTCTCTCTCTGATTCTTGTGTGGATTTGACTGAGAGGTTCCCGGTTGTCTTCGGGAATGGTTTGAGGGTGGTCCGGTGGGGGCGGGGGCGTTTTGCAGTGAAAAGGGCGTCGCCCGACGGACGAAAAGCGTTTCGGTGAGAGCGCGGCTGTTTCCCGAGCAACGGGATCAGGCCACAGCAATAGTTATGGTCTGGAGTCTGAAACTGGTTTTTGTAGGGTGCCCTTCTGAGGGGCACGTCACCTCCTCTCCCCGCTCGTGCCTCGCAGTGGGAGGGAGAAAAACGGCGTCCAAAATCTTTGTCGGAACTACGCGAACCTTCGCGATTGCATTACGGATTGCGAAAGCAAACCCGCGCATCGGAAACGGTGCGCGGGTGTTTTTTTTGTGCTGGCACAGCCGCGATCCTAGGGCGGGAGTTACTCGCCGTTGGGGTAGGAGCCGAGGACTTTGACGAAGGTGCAGTGTTCGTGAAGCTGCTCGATGGCTTTCGCGACTTTGCGATCTTCGGCGTGGCCGTCGCAATCGACGAAGAAGAAGTATTCCCAGACTTTGCGTTTGCTGGGGCGGCTCTCGATCTTCGTCATGTTGAGCTTGTAGCGGCGGAAGGGCGCGAGGGCGTTGTGCAGCGCGCCGACTTTGTCCGCGATGCTGAACATGAGGCTGGTGCGGTCGCGGCCGGTGGGAGGCGGACACTTCCGGCCGAGGACGAGGAAGCGCGTGGCGTTGGCGGCGCTGTCCTGGATGTCGGATTCGAGGAGCGGAAGGTTGTAGCGTTCGGCGGCCAGGGTGCCAGCGAGGGCGGCGGCGTGTTTCTCCTGGGCGGCGAGTTCAGCGGAGCGTGCGTTGGAGGATGTCTCGACGACTTCGGCGTGCGGAAAATTCCTGTGCAGCCAGACGCGGCATTGGGCGTGGGTCTGCGGGTGGACGTAGATCTTCTTGATCTGGTCGCGCCGGGATTTGCTGAGGAGGCAGTGTTGGATGGGGAGGACGATCTGCGCGACGATCTTTAGGTCGCTGTCCACGAACATGTCGAGCGTGTGCGTGACGACGCCTTCGGTGGAGTTCTCGATCGGGACGACGCCGTAGTCGGCGCGGTTCTTGGACACTTCGGTGAAGACGTCGGCGATGGTCTTTTGCGAGGCGTAACTCAGGCTGGAGCCGAAGCGGCGGATGGCGGCCTGATGGGTGAAGGTGGCTTCCGGCCCGAGGTAGGCGATGATCATGGTTTTCTCGAGCGCAAGGGCGCTGGACATGACTTCGCGGTAGATGGCGCGCAGGGAGTCGTCTGGAATCGGGCCGGCGTTGTGTTTGCAGACGCGCTGGAGGACGGCGAGTTCGCGGTGGGGCGCGTAGATTTCTTCGCCGGCCTTGAGCTTGATGTCGCCGATTTCGAGGACGTGCTTGGTGCGTTCGTTGAGCAGTCGAACGATCTGTTCGTCGAGCTGATCGATGGCTTTGCGGTGTTCAGCGAGGCTCATGCGGCGAGGGAAATGTTTAACCACGGATGAACACTGATGGACGCGGATGAAGAAACAGCATGGAGCGCCGAGCATCGCTCGGCTCGAAGTGAGTGCAGCTCTGCCCCAGCCGAGCGATGCTCGGCGCTCCGTTTCACGGACGACCGTAAAGCGGGGATAACTCCGATTCTCAATCCGTGTGTATCGATGTTCATCCGTGGTTCTTCTTTCACCGTGGAGACTGCAATCAGGAATTCTCCGGGGTCGGTTCCGGTGCGGTGGGCTGGGCTTCAGCAGGAGTCTCGGAAGCTTCTTCGCTCTTGCGGCGCTTGAGGCGGTTGCGAGTTTTCGGCTCCGTCTCGGCTTCAGCTTCGGGCGCTGGAGTTTCGGCGGTGGGCTCGACGGACTCGGTTTCGGTGATGGAACCTTCCGGGGGCGCGTCGGCCATTGCGAGTTGTTCGGGCGGCGCGGTGGCGAGACCGGGATCAACGGTGAGGAGCGCCTCGGGCTTTTGCACGACGATACGGCGGAGTTCGTCGGCAGCCGGGAGATCGTCGAGGCTCTTGATGCCGAAGTATTCGAGGAAGCCGCGCGTGGTGCCGTAGGTGACGGGGCGTCCGATGACTTCCGCGCGGCCGACGGCTTCAACGAGGTTGCGTTCGAGGAGCGTCTGCATCACGCCATCCACAGCGACGCCGCGGACTTGCTCGACTTCGGAGCGGGTGCAGGGCTGGCGGTAGGCGATGACGGAGAGGGTTTCGAGCGCCGGCTGCGAGAGGCGCGGCGGACGGCTGCGGTGGCCGACGAGGGCTTTAATCCAGGGAGCAAATTCGGGCTGGGAGGCGAATTGCCAGGACCCGGCGACGCAGACGAGACGGTAGGTGCGGGCGGCCTGCTCGTGTTCGCGCGCGAGCTCTTCGAGCGCGGCGGTGATGGCTTCGAAGGTGGTTTTCTTGAGGCCCTTGATGGTGGTGTCTTCCGAATACTCGGCAGCGCCGGCAAGGACGTCGCGCAGTTCTTTCGGACTGAGCGGATTCTGCGCGGAGAAGAGAATCGATTCGAGGATGTGCTTGAGTTCCATGGTCAGTGGGCGGGCGCGGATTCAGGGGAAGGTGTGGCGACGGCTTCTTCGTTCGCAAGTGAAGGCGCGGGGGCGATGGCGTCCTGGGTGACGGCTTCGGCGTAGGCGGCTGCGGGATTCTCGGCGGCATCGGCCAACGGTTCGGCGGCAGGCGGCGCAGGGCAAAGGTCGATCTCGCCGAAGGGCGATTCCTGCACGGCGACGATCTGCTTGAGGCGGATGAGTTCGAGTATCGCAAGGAACGTGACGACGACTTCCGTGCGGCTGGTGGCGCTGGCGAAGAGCGCGGAGAATTTCAACGCTCGAGTGACGGTGATCTCCTTGAGGATGGATTCGATCTTTTCGCTGACGGTCCATTTGTCCTCGAAGATGTCGCGGAGATCTTCGCGCGTGTTGATGCGCTTGAGGACGGCGTTGACGGCGTTGATGAGGTCGAAGAGCGAAGCCTGGCCGCGCGTGGGGGCTTCATCGGTGTCGAACTCGGGGCGGACGGGGAGGCGCGGGAAGACTTCCTCCTGACGAATCTCCATCTGCTGCAACTGAGAGGCGGCGTCCTTGAATTTCTTGTACTCGACGAGCTGGCGGATGAGCTCCCAGCGCGGGTCTTCGCCGTCTTCCTCGCCTTCGGGCGTAACCTGCTGATCGACGGGCAGGAGTTCGCGGCTCTTGATGTACATCAGAGTCGAAGCCATGACGAGGAACTCGCCCGCGATGTCGAGGTCGAGCATGCGCATGACATCGATGTATTCGATGAACTGCGTGGCGAGCTGGGTGAGGTTCACCTCGTAGATGTCCACCTCCTCTTTCTTGATGAGATAGAGCAGCAGGTCGAGCGGTCCCTCGAACACCTCGAATTTGACTTTGTATTCGGTCATGAGCCTCCGAAAGCCGCAGCGTTCGGAGCGGGGAATCCTAGATGGCGCAGGAGACGTTTGGCAACGGTTTACTCGGCGAAGACGGGTTGCCGCGCGTGTATTAGTGAGCGCACCTGGCGGGGCCTTGTCGTCGCGGCGGCTTACGGAAACAAGCCGCGGAGATTGTCCTTCGCACCGGCGAACGCGCCGCGATCGAGGATCGACTGAAAGTTCCCTGCCTGCCATCGACGCAATCGGTAGAGGGTGGCGAACAGAAAGTCCGGAGCCGCACCGCCTTGTCCACCCACCAACTCGCCGCCGCGCCGGACATTGTCCATGAGCCAGCCGGGAAGGCGGACGTGATACGGGTTTCGCTGCACCTCGCCGACGTGGAAGGTCAGCGCCGTGATGAGGTCCACCACGTCCTGTTCGCTGGATTCAACCATCAGGTTCGGTGTGTCCATCGCGCCCCAAAACTCGGTCTCGACCGTGATGCAGGAGAAGTCGCCGCCCAAAGTCTTCAGAGCGTCCACCACCAGATGATGGGTGCCGATGTGCGTCACATTCCAGTCATCATCGTGCGGAAAGAAGATCGCCGTCGGCCGATGCTCGCTGAGAATGCCCGCGATGCACGCCACAGAGCGCGACCACTCCTGTGCATTCGTTGCGCGCGTCTTCGGATTGATCCCTTCGAGCCCGCCATCACGCGTGGCCACGAGTCCGAAGCCGATATGCGCGCAGCATGCCGCCAGTTCCTTCCAGCGTTCCGCCTGCCGGGCTTTGTTACTGCCCTGAGTCACCGCGACGTTGATCACCTGCCAGCCAAGCTCGCGCTGCAACCGGAGCGGAAGACCCCCAATGATCACTTCATCATCCGGGTGCGGCGAAAAGATCAGCGCGACGGGTGCATCAGGAGCCGAAGCTTTCGCGGGTGACGCGGCGAATCCGCCGAGCGGAAGCTGGCGGGCGTCGCGGAACACTCGGGAGATGTCCTGTATGAATGTCTGGTAGGGATTCACGACGTTGTCGGTCTCGGAGATGTTTACGCGAGCTTCGGGAGGCTGGCCGCCGCCATCGCTTGGCCGTGGCGCTTTTCCTTCTCGTCCGGCATGTGGAGCGCGATGGAACCGGCCAGTTCAGGAAACTCGCGCGCCAACACGTCTCGCGCTCCGGCGAGAATGACTTCGCCGCCCTTGCCGGTGGTGACGCGCCCGAGGATCAGCAGGTGCTGGATGTCGTAGAACTCCGCGTAGTGGGCGATGGCGTAGCCGAGGTAGGTCCCGATGGTCTGATAAATCTTCAGCGCGCGTCCGTCGCCGGCGGCCATGAGCTTCTGCACTTCGACGAGCTTCTCGGGCAACGGGAGCCTGGCGTCGAGCTCGATGCCCGCCTTTGGAATCAGCCGCCCGACGGCTTGTTGCGAGAAATACTGCACGCCACAACCCGCGTCGCCCGACCACTCGTCCACCGGCGCGGTTGGAGAGTAATCCACCGGGGCGAAGGCCAATTCATTGACCCACGAGGTGATGTTGCCCTCCGGCGTGACGTAGCCGACGGCCTGACTGGAGCCCAGCGCGATGCCGAGCACGGCGTTCGCGTTGAGCGACATTGAGCCAGCAAGAGCGGTAACTTCGCCATCGTTCACCACATCGAACGGGATGCCGTTCCACGCGCGCCGCAGTTCAGCGAAGATCGGTTTCACGCGCTCGCTGAACAGCGCCTCGGGGACGCCGCGAAAGAGCGAGGCGACCTGCACGCGGTTGCTCACATACACGCCGGCCGAACTGCCGCCGATCGCGTCCACGCGAGGCAGGTGCGCTGCGGCGCGCTTCAAGGAGTCCATGATCTCATCGAAGTGCCACTGCGGGTCGTTCTTTGTCCGCGGATCCCAGACGGTCTCGTCGCTGAAAACAGTTTTGCCGTCGAGCACGGCGGCGACCTTGCGATCGCTGGCACCGAGGTCGAACCCGATACGACATCCGTCCAGATGCCGCCCAAGGGGAGCCGTCGCCTCGCGCGCCAGCGGCACGGCATCGGCGCCGGCATGGACGATCTCGAACGGCTTCTCGTAAATCTTTCCGCCCATCAACTCCGCGTCGAACCGGCCAGTGGGCGTCGTGCGGTAGTGAGCCTGAAGCTTCTGGCAGAGCGCCGCTGGTCCGCTGAAATGAACCTTCCAACCGCCGCGCGACCACAGGAGGAACTTCAGCAGCCGTTCGATGTAGAAGAAATTTCCAGCAGCCTCGGCAAGGGATTCGTCGGCAATGTGCGTGTCGAAGCGGGAGACGCCACCGTCGGCGCGTTCCAGCGCGATGCGGACGGGCAGGGGACGCTGTCCGGCGGCAGTGCGGTAGGCGCGATTGGCCAGCACAGCCGGGCGGAATGCGGTGTCCAGCGCCGGCCCAGTCGTTGGGGCCACCAGTCTTAGTCCATTGTTCAACAGTGCGTCGTTCTTCATCGAAATTGGGAGGCGATTGTTATGCGTCGTGCGCGTGTGGAGCAACGATTTTGACGGAACGCGTGGAAGATTGATTCCAGCCGGAGGCAAATTGGACGAAGTCTGGTGCACCCAAGAGGAGTTGAACCTCTAACCTGCGGTTCCGTCGTCTGCCGCTCTATCCAATTGAGCTATGGGGGCCCAAGGGACGGCGAATCTACAAATCGTCCCCCGGTGCTGCAAGAGTATTTTCCCCGGCATTGATTGTTCGCTCGAGAACGAACGGCGAATAGCCGCTATCAGAGTGACTGTGTGAACTGCTTATGGCCGACCGGGAAGTGGAGGAAATGCGGGAGCTGTCCCGAGGCGAACGTTTCGCCGGGGCACCGATTCCTCCGCCCCGCCGCCGAGAACGACTCCACGCGATGCCGGGAAGCCGGCGGCCGGCGGTTGGACCCCTGAATCGGCCCGGCTGCCGAGTGTTTTTTCGACTCGTTCCGCCGGCGTGCCGCTCGCTTGCGGAGTCGGACCGGCCTTCGCGACCTTCAATGTGAGGTTGGTGGTGATGGTTCCGTTGCGGATGGTTACTTCGCCACGGGCAAGATCGATGGAAACGAGTTCGACGGTGTCCACGCGTTCGCCGGCGGCAAGAATGGGACGCAGCATGGGTTTGCCGGGACCGGAAACAATTTCAAGCAACGCCCGCTGGCTGCTGAGGATGCTGGTGATGCCGGTGAGTTCCACCGTCGCCAGTGGCGCGGCGGGGGCAGAGGGTGGCGGCGGTTCGGCTGCGGGCGGCCCGGCGGAGCGCAGGCTGAAGGGATTGCGTTCCAGGATGAACGTGAACGGGTTGGCCTCGACGGCGCGCGCGTCCGAAGCAGTTGCACAGACGATGGTGATGGCAAGTGCGGTGGCGAGCAGCGTTGTGAGTTTCATGGTTTCTTCTGGCAACGGGCGGCTCCGATCGGTCCGGCTGTTCCGAATGGGCTAACACCACTCGTCGGCGAAGGTTTCTCTGGGCTGGTGCCCGGTTGCACCCGGAATTCAACCGATAATTGAAGAAAGTTTGCCACACGGCGATTGGTTCGCCGAAGAACTCAGTGGCGGCGAATTGTTTTGGCCGGGCGGGAGTGCCTTGGCGGGAACGGGTGCGGTTCTCGCGAGTCGGTTGGGCCTAGCAAGAGATTGGATTCAGGCAATTAGTCGGTAATAGTCCGAGCCGATAATCTTATCTGGTTCCCGAATGGGTTTCCTGATCTGTGGGGCATGGAGGTCCGGTCACTTACCGATCGCTGTGGATATTTTGAAGTCTTGAACAAAGAACCTTACATGAAGGCAATTGACCTATTGATCGGGCGAATGGTCCTGATGCTGGCGTTGGTGCTCGCGGCTTGGGGAGCCCGGGCGCAAACGGTCGTCCTGACCGAAAATTTCAGCAACACACTGACGCCGGCGTGGACGGTCGGGGACAGCAACGCGACGGCACCGGCGTTGTGGTGGGGATCGGTTTCTGATCTCTACGGGACAGGATTCGCCCACAGCCGCGGTGGGAAGGGATATTGCGCCGCGCTCGGGCTCGCAGGGTATGTGAACCCGAATGCGCGTTACAGCAACAACCTTGCTTCGACCATGAGCCGGACGGTGAATCTTGCACCCTACTCGCGGGCGAACCTGCGCTTCTGGAGCTACGTGCCGAGCATCGGTGCAGGGGATACCTGGCAGACGTTTCTTGGCGCGACCGCGCTGGTGAACTCGGCGACCACGAATGCGACTTGGGTGGAGCGGCGTTTCAGCCTGAACAATTTCGTCGGTGCCAGTCATCTGCTGCGGTTTGTCTTCACGAGCGGCGCATCAGGCAACGCGGAGGGGCTGTACCTCGATGACATTGAACTGACCGGGGCGAACACACCGTTGACGGAGCGTATCAGCAGCCTTTCGTTGCCCGGGTTCTCCGGCTACGTGATCAGTTCCGACGCGGCGAACACCAACGCGAGTTTCAACCGCGAGACGATCAACGCGACGACGACGCTGGCCTTGGAGAATTTCACGAGCGGATTCACCAGCCTAAGTTACGTGGTGACCTATCGCCTGCGCGAGACCAACGGCACGCTGTTCCCGATCTTCAACACGGGCGGGGTGACGACGAACATCGGCTACACTCATGTCACTACGAACCTCGCGTCCATCGGTCTCGCGCAGGAAACCAATTTTCCCGTGATCGGCGCGCTCAAGCCGGCGGCTCGGCTGGATCATTTGAAACGCTATCGTGTGGAAGTGGAAGTGGCGCGGCCGGGCGGCCCGGTGCTCTTCAGTGCTACGAACGGTCCGTTACAGATATATCACTTCACGAACCTGGTCAGCGGTGATGTTGCGTTGAATGCGATCGTCGAGAACGGGGATCTCGGCTGGCAACGGACTTGGCTGCTCAATCCCGCGCCGGGCACGAACGCTTTCCTGCTCACCAACGAGGTCGTGGTGCGTCGTTACGACACCTTCCTTTCGGGTGTGCCGTCGCTGGACGCGCTGCCGTTGCGGTTTGAAGTCGAGTTGCGCGATGCCGTCACAGACGCCCTGATCCCTCTGGTGGCTGGCACGACGAACCTTTCGGTCTTCTCCTCCTCGTATGAGCCTGGCACGACGGCTCCAGTTGAGCCGCGCGTCTCCACAAACTCGGTGACGATCGCTGTTCGTCCGGCGGCCCAGATTGATTCAGTAAACGCGACCTACCGGGCCATCGTGCGCGTGAGCTACACGAATCAGCTCGGCCAGCCCGCGATTGCAGCCGGAAGCGTGACGAATGCGCCGCAGCGGCTGCTCGCGTTCAACGGGCGGCTGATCTGCGGCGACATCAACACGACGATGCACGCCTTCAGCGCCGTGCCGGTGCCCGGCGCGGTGGTGCCGGGATCGAACGTCGCGGTAAATGTTTCGATCGCGCTCAACGCGGGGACGGTGGACGGAGTGGATGGTCCGACCTTCGGCAACGGATCTGCGATCGGCACGAAGCTGCTGGCCAATGGCGATGCCCTGTTCAACAGCGGCACGCTGTTCGTCAACAACGCCGCCGAGGGATCGGCTGGGAACATTTCGTTTAGTCGCGGCGCGCTCGTGGTCTCGGCTGCGGGCGCGTTGACCGCCTCCATCGATTTCCACATGCCGGCGGGATTCGGGTATCACACGAACACTTCCCAGGCGCGCGGGCTTCGACGACTGTTGTCGGACCTGAGCTTCCCGCTGGTCGGTCTGAACCAGGCCCTTGCTCCGAAGACGAACCTCACGTTCTATCCGGCGGGCGGCCTGATTCACGCGGTCGAGGAGACGAAATCCATTTTCATCCTCGCCACGCAGATGGTTTGGAACGCGACGTCGTCGCGGTTCGAGCTGCTCTTCACGCCGACGTATGCGGAGAGTTTCCATGTGCGCCTGCTCGATTACACCCTGCTCCAGATTGTCTCCTCGAATCTCTACCAGACGAACATGGCAGTGAAGCGGGCGAATGACCGTTACATGAACCACACCCTGAGTTTCACCGGGCCGGCGTTGATCAGCGCGGATGCGAGCGGGACGGCGTTGCTGAACGGCACGCTGGCGTTCACGGCCAGCGGTGGTTTCAGGACTCATTTCCCGTATGACTCGGCCGTCCAATGGAATGCTGGCGGCGGCTTCATGGTGATCAGCAACGACGCAGTGGTTCAGGGCTCGGGCAGCTACCTCACGGGTGTCGAGCCTGTGTCGGTGCCGTATGTGGGCGATTGCGAAGGGTGTTCCTCGACGCCGACAACGAATCGCGTAGGCATCACGCCGGCGAATGGCCGGCTGTCGTTCACGCGCGACGGCGGCCTGGTCGGCGGCAATCAGGGGCCGCTGATCTACAACGGACTGTCCGGCAAGGTAGCCTGGGGTTACGTGCCGGGGGAGAACGATTACGCCCAGGCGGTGAACGGCCCGACGAACGCGGTGTTCGCGATGTCGGGTGGTTTTCTGCGCGGCGCGGACAACACATCGGACACGGAAGACGGCCCGGCGGTGATTCTGTTCACTGGCGCGCACACCGGGAACGTGAATCTCATCGAACGTCCTGGCGGGCAGCGTTACGGAGTTGGGATCGGCGACTACGCCGGGCTGAACGTTCGCGGGATCGCGGACGGAGAGTTCAGTGCCCGGAGTCTGATCGCGGGGCGGGCGGTCAATTATCAGTGGCGCGGGAACTCCAAACTTTATCTGCGCCTCGGTGGCGTCAGCGGGATTCACAGCGCGGTGGCAGGAACGTTCCCCGCGAATCTCACCCTGTGGGGTTACAACTTCGGTTTCTCGAACTACAGCCTGGCGTTCCTCGACAATGACAACGTGAAGTCGCGGACGGACGGTTACATCCGGCTGCCCGAGCCGTCGGACATCAACGTCGAGTTCCAAGAGTTGAAGTTCACCTGCGCGGGTAAACCGAACGAGGCCAAGATTTCGCCGAACACCCAGGAGAAACGATTGCTTTACTGGAACGCCGACATCACAGCGCATTCGCTGAACTTCGTGTCGAACGTCGGCGCGGAATGCGATGTGGACGACGGGTTCCTCACGCTGGGCGTGACCGGCCACGCCGAGCCGGTGAGCAGCCCGCTCTATGGCACGCTCGGGTTCTTCCCGAACGGCAAGTTGATCTCGAAGTCAGACGGAATCGCGGAACTCGACTCGCGATTGAAGATGCCCACGACGTTTGAGCTAAAGGGCGCGTCGAACACGACCTATCGCGTTACCTCGGTCGGCGACGCCTATTACAACCGGCACAATCCTGCGCCGGCTCCCGATGGCTTCATCAACTTCGTCGGGCAGATGGATGTGCCGTTCTTCGAGGACATCCGAATGCAGGTCCACACCAGCGCACGCAAGCCTTCCAATGATGATCCGCCGGTGAACCTGATGGGCGGCTGGGCCTCTGATGACACGGCCACCGAGAGCAAGGGGTGGCTGAAGAACGGCGAGAGCTATTTCACGGCGGCGTACTTCGACGACAAGAACGACGCCTGGCCGCTGGCGGTGTCGCTGGACACCTACAGGGACAATCCGGACAGCGACAAGTATCACCCGCGCGCCCGGAAGATCTGGCTCGATATCGTCGAGCTGAACTATCCGTTGCGCTGGAAGTTTTCCTCGCGGAACTTCGAGTCCTTCGAGCCTGTGAAGGAGCCGCTGATCGTCTTCACGCTCGAACACAAGGTTCGGAAGATGGACGCGAAGGCAGCGTCGCTCGACTTCGGGGCGACGTTCGGAAAGATCAACACGTCGGACTTCTTTCTCGACAACCTGGAGGACGCGGGGCTGTTCGACATGATCTCGGACGTGATCGGCGAGAGCGAGTTCGCGACGATGCTCGATGGCATGTTGAGCTTCGGCGACCTCGTGGATGCGGTCGGTGGCGACCTGCTCGAACAGGCTGTGGCTCCGGCCATCAACCCCGACATCGACGCCACTTATCTCGGGTTGAAGAACCTCTACAACAGCCTTCCGGCGAACAATAAGACGGCCTTCCCGGCACTGGCTGATACGTATCTCACCACGAACTTCATGGGCACGATCTCGAACAAGCTGTACCGCTTCATCGAGGGAAACAACGAGGCGATCAGCGTCCTCAAGACGGTCAATGAGATCAGCGTGAAGGCCTACGATGGCTCCCGTTCCGCCACCAACGTTTTCGGCAAGCTGTCCAACCACGTCGTCACGGCCGAGAAGGAGATCAAGAAGGTCATGCCTGGCGTGGCGGAGGACGTCGGGCCGTGGCTCAAGGAAGTGGCTGCGGATGTCCAGCCCACGCTCAATGACATCACGCGCGTCCTTCACGAAGTGAACATCGTGCTGACGAACGTGGGCAAGATCACCAAGACCGGCGGCGAATGGGCGAACGAGGTCAAGCAGATCGCCGAATCCAGCAAGGTTGTCTTCGGTGAAACCACTCTTGCGGCCAAGAAGGACATCAAGGCGTTCATCCAAAGCTTCAACTACTCGGTGGACAATCCGTTCACCCAGTTGTCTCCGACGCAGTTCAAGGACCGGATGCGCCGCGAGGTGCGCGAGGCTTTCCTGGAGTCGTCCATCTGGAACAAGGTGCTCAAGGGTGTGAAGTTCCGGCTGTTCGACATCAACGCCATCTTCCGCTCGGGCGTGGACGGCTATTTCGACGGGATCAACGGACTTGTTCGCGCGGGGCTCGCCGTGGCGTTTAACGCGGCGGACGAGGAGATCAACAAGGCGCTCGGCGATGTGGGCGACTACATCGGCGCGGCCAAGATCACCGGCAACGCGGAGATCAACGACGACAGCCTCCGCCGCCTGCACATCGACGCGCAGTTCGAGTTCAAGATGCCCGACAAGATGGTCTTCAAGGGCTTCCTCGACATTCTTGAAATCGATTCCGAGAACCGGGTGGAGACGTGCATTCCGGCCGGCGGCAGCGGCACTGAGATCACGATTGGCGCGCTCGAAGTTCCCCTGAGCTGGTCCGCCGAGGCTCCGAAGACGGGCAAGAAGAAAGGGAAAGAGGAACCCAAGGACGGCTTGAAGGTCGATGTCATTGGCAAGTTCGTGCTTGATGCGGACGGCGATCTTTCCGGGATGGGCGGCTCGATTCTGGCGAAGGGCAAGATCACTCTTGGCAGCGTGGAGATTAAGCAGTTCGGGCTGAACCTGATGTTCGGCGAGACGGAGAACTACGGCGCGGCGTTATGCCGGGTGCGCGTGAACAATTCCATCGAGGTGGGCGGCGGCCTGTTCGCAGGCGTGGCCTGCACCTACGATCCCATTACCTGGACCCTCGCCGCAGTGAGTCATGAACTCGTCGGGTTGGTGGATCCCAAGCAGAATTTCGGCCCGCTGCCGGTCGCGGGTGCGCTCTTCTTCGCGGACGGCGAGTTCCCGATCTGGAGCTACGGCTGTCTGTTGGAGATTCGGGTAATCGCCGGTGCCGGTGCCTGGTACTTCAACGGCGGCGACAACTACGGGATGATTATGCGTCTTGGCGTTTCGGGAACGGTCGTCTGCGTCCTCAGCGCAAAGGGTGTCGCGACGCTCATTGGTTCACCGACGGACGAAGGATTCACTCTCTTTGGCACCATCGGCGGCGAGGGCTGTCTCGGCCCGTGTCCGTTCTGCATTTGCGGCGACTTCGAGGAAGCCGTGAAATACATCGAGGGCAAAGGCTGGCAGGACGTGCCTGATGAAGATGACTGAGCTTCGCGCGCACGCCCACTATCACCAGCAACAATTTCCACTCATGAACATGCGATTCCATTTGATTCGAATGATGCGGCTGACGGCCGCTGCCGGTGTGGCCCTGCTTCTTTCCGGCACCGCTCGCGCTGCCGCACCCCAGGGCGACATCGGGCCGTCCCTGATTAGTGCCGGCACCACCTGGCACGATGCACCGTCCAATCAGGACTGGGCCTATCTCACCTGGTTCAGCACCGGGCCGATGGCGCTCGGTGGCAAGACCTACGCGCTCTACGCGAAACCCGGCGCGATGGATGTGCCGGGAACTTTCCGCCGCGTGGCAATCACCAGTCTGCAAACTGATCCGCGCGTCATCGAGCCGCTGCTCCAGCGCAGCGTCAACGTCGGGCAGAGCCTCGTGGATCTGGAATCCGACATGAGCGCGCTCTTCGGCAAGTTCATTCCCGCCGGACTCACTCGCGCGCAGCAGGTGGCCGCCGTCATCACGGGCACGCTCACGGACGAGAAACGCTTCGGGAACCTGCTGCTGCTTGGCCGGAATCATCCCGGCATGGCGACGTGCCTGGGCATCGGGCATGTCGAACCCATCGGCCCCGGCCAGACGACGTTCGAGATCCGCCAGTTCGATCCGATCACCGAGAGGGACATCGCCGTCGTCGGCCGACTCTCGGTTGCGGCCGGAGCGCCGACGGTTCTTCCGTCTCCCGGTGCTCCGGTCCAAATGCCCGGGCCCGGCGCGCGCGGCAACATGAACGCCATCCTCCGCTGGGCCACACCCGATCCGCTGCGCCGGCTCATGATTTTGCAAAACGGCTTCAACGTGTATCGCGTCCGCAAGGACTACGCCGTGGCACCCGGCCGCAACTGGCACGTCACGCCGCCGCCCGCGCTCACGCTGCTGTCGGCGTTGAACTCGACTCAGGCGGTGCAGCGCATCAACCCGCGGCCCATCCTCACTTCCACCCTCTTCACGCCCGGCAACGTTGGGAACTTTGATCCCACGAACGGCGACGCGACCACGATGTATCTGATCGACGACAACCGCATCGGGCATCCGACGCTCCCGCCGTTGACCGAGGATTACACCAACGGCGCGCGCTTCCTGTATTTCGTGGCTGCAAGGGATTTGCTGGGGCGGGACGGATTCCTCTCGGCGGGCACCGAGGTGTTGATCTGCGACAAGCTCATGCCGAATCCGATGGGGAAGATTCGTGTGGTGAACGACTATCTCCACGACGGAATTGTGAACCAGCACGCGCTGCGCGTCCTCTGGCCGCAGGCGTCGAACGCGCCGACCAGCGACGAGACCATCAAGCGCTATTGGGTCTATCGTTGGAGAAATACCACTCAGATCAATTCGAACCTCGCCTATCCGTCGAATAACCTCATCGCCATCGTCAATCACCTCCCCGGCGTGCGGGACAATACCTATCTCGACAACGGCCCCGGATCGCCGACGGCCCCGGCGGATTACGCGCGCACCTTCTGGTATACCGTCCGTGCCGAGGACATCGGTGCCTGCGGCGGAAATCTCTCGCCCCACAGCGCGGCCGTCTCCGGAACCCTGCGCGAATACGAAGGGCCGGCGGCCCCGAACGGCACCGTGCGCGGGCGTTGCCTCTCGCCATTCACGCAGGTCAACGTGGTCAGTAACACTCCCGGTGCCGGCACCCCCGCCGTGCTGGACTTTGCGGTCGAGTTCCTTCGCGACTCGGACCGCATCGCGTGGATGGAAGGCACAGTGGAGATCCGGAACGGAACGAACATCCTCACCAGCACCTCGACCGGCCCGCTTTACTTCATGCCGGGTTCGCGCTCGAACTTGTGGAGGTTCAAGCTCCCGGGGCAGTTTCAAGTCAACCAGGCTTTTTTCCGCGCGCGCGCCGGCATGAACGACGGGCAGATCTCCGGCTTCCCGCTGGCGGTTGGAACCGTCGACAAATTGCAGGAAGACACCGAGCTTCGTTTCCGGGCCCGCTCGTATCTCGACACACGCCGCGAAGGCGACTGTGACATCCATGTGCCCATCGCCCCCGGCGGATCGAACAACATCGTACCGATCGAGATCGAAGTCGGCACCACGCCCGGCACGCGCGAATACCGGCTCTACCGCCGCGTGGACGAAGGCCCGCTCCAGTTGATCTGCCAGCGGACGAACCCGCCTCCGATCGTCATCTGCTTTGATTTCTCGTTCTCCTCGGGCGGTTCGCGCATCTGCTACTACGCGCAGTTCCTCGATGAGCACGGCAACGGCAGCCCCCTCAAGCGTCTGGGCTGCAAACTCGTCGCGCCGCTCTCGATTCCCAAGCCGATGCTCACGGAGATTGATCCGACCGGCTCGGAGGCGGTGCCGGAGATGCGGCTGCGCTGGTTCTGTCCGCCGTATGGCGTCGAGCGTTTCCAGATCGGCATCAGCAAAGTCACCGGCAGCGGAACGAACGACGGGACGAGTTCGCCGATCCTGAATCTGGCTTCGATTGAGAAACACATCCTGCCAGCGAATGTGAATTTCCTGACTGATCTCGTGATCAACCAGCAGACCAACAACTCGCCGCCGCCCGCTGGGGACTTCGGCGTGTTCATCACTCCTGTCATCGGCAACGGCGCGGCGTACGGTTCCGGCCCGGAGTTCATCCTGCCAGTCAAGATCGCCAAGGGCATCAAGTACGCCGTCTGGGTCCGCGCCGTCAGCGCGACCGGTGAGCATGGGGAGAAAAGCAACATCGAGACGTTCTATTGGGAGCCGCCCGAGACGAACACGCTCCCGACTGTCGCGTGGCCGAAACGCCCGTTGCCGCCGGTGGGTAGCGGCGTGGGCGCGGGCTTCGTGGCGTCGTGGTATCAGGGTGCGTTGAACAACTTCACCGGCGCGGTTGTGCGCATCGGACAGATCATCTCGACCAACTCGCTGGGCGTTGGCACGAGCATTCCAGCGGCGGCATCGGATTTCAGTGCTCGCCCGCAGGCGTTGCTTGGCACCAGCGAGCCGATGGTGTTCCTGCAAAAGACCCCAAAGAACCAGTCGCCGTTCCCGTGCGTGCTCTACCGACATCAGGTTCCCAACGCGAAATTTCCGAACGTCTCAGGCGATATCATTCAATGCTCGCCCCTGATGGAGAGCATCGCGTTCGAGAAATCCGGAACGACGGCGATCGTCTGGGATCCGTTCGTGATGTTCGAGGGCTATCGGTTCAACTTTGGTTCGGGAACCATCGACTCGATTACCACGCTGCTCCGCGACTCACAGCCGGTCGTCGCCGGGGCGAGTTACAAGTACATCCTCGTCCGCTTCGGAAAGGACGGCGAAATTGCCGAGGTTCTCGCCACCAACGAAATGGAGGTTCCGTGAAAACAGCCGCCGCGAAGTTCAACGTCATGAAACCGCTCGTCATCGCCATCACCGCCGCGCTCGGCTGCGCCAGGTTGCTTCAAGCCGCCACATTGGAGACGCCGTTCGAGTTCCAGCTCGACGCCGACCTGGATGGCGACGGCCGCATCGATGCCGTCATTGTGGACAAAGCCTCCGGCGCCTTCCGCGCCGGCTATCAGACCGCCCCAGGGCTGCCCACGTGGTCCGAAGCCCGGCCCACAGGCGCGCAGGACATCACCGGCGTGAACGCCGGCCGATTGCTTTCGCTAAACCGCGACGCTCTCGCCGTTGCCTCGCCGGCGGCGAACCGCATCAGCCTCGTCGAGGCTACCAATACGACCGACGCCACGCTGCCTCTGGCCATCTTCCCGCCGTCCATCGGCCCGAACGCCGTCGGAGTGATCGACATCGGCGGAGCAGGGAACACGGCTCACGCCGACTTGTACGTGATCACGCGTGAGAATCCCGGCCCGCGCGAATCGTTGTTCCGCAACAACGCCGTGCTTCAAACGCTTCTGGGGGACAACTCGCTCGGGGCCTACCGTTCCAGCCCCGGCCGGCTCGAACTCAAGTCCGGCCAGCCGCAGCGCCTTGGGCTGTTCCATCGCGCACCCGCAGGCGGAACAGACGCGTTTGTCGTGATCGATCTGCAAGCAGGCGTTGCCACGGCGCTGTTCACGAATGCCGTTCCGCTTCCGAACACGCCGCGCGTTCCTGAATTCGTTAGCGCGCGGTTCAATGCGCAGCCACTCGCGCAGGTGCTTTTCTACCAGCCCGGGACAAATGTGCTGCGCCGTCTCCATGTGTCCGAACCGGTGCCCGGCACTTTCGGGTTGGTTACGCCGTTGACCTACGCTTTCACCTCGCCCGTCCAGTCCGTCGCTGCGGTGCCTGGTCCTGCCGACACACGGCTTCTCGTACTCTTCGGAGACTCCGCGACGAACGCGACTATCGCTACAGTCTTCAGCTACGACGGGACGAACACGCCCGTGCCCGTGCAGAGCTACACGAACCTCGCCGGGTTCAGCGGCGCGTCGGCGCTGGGGACGGGGAATTTCGCCCTGCTCGGCGGCGATGGCTCGGGGCGCTCGGCGGACTTCGCGGTGAAGCTGCGCTCGGGCAATGGCTACGTGGATGGCGCGAGCGGCGCCTTGCCTGCCGTGACGCCGTATTCCGGCAACGCCAACGTTTTGCTGATGAGTGCCGAACCCTTCGTCAGCCCGGCCGCCCGGCCCGTGCGGCAACTCCGCGCAGGCGAGTGGAGCAGCTCCATCGCCTTCACTGGAGCCCCAACGGCAAAGGTGTTGGTGCGCGCCGAACGCTACGGCGGAGTGAGCAATGGACTCGTGAATCCCGTGCCGACTGTGCTCGGCAACGTGCCAGCAGGTGTCGCGCACGCGCTCGTGAATCAATACACCAATCCGATCTCCATCTTCAGCCTCAGCGCGGCCAACGGAGATCAGCCCGGCCGTGTGTCGGTGTCGCCGCCCTCGGGTGAATATCAGTCAGCGATT
>SXGS01598529.1_pt1 | contig 22573 bp, 18 predicted proteins | sample 3174681 | NCBI WGS metagenome assembly SXGS01 (sample SAMN11356861, study PRJNA531348) | freshwater metagenome | isolation source: freshwater sample F1-80 | place: China: Fuxian Lake, Yuxi | collected 2017-12-25
GCTCATGCAGTTCTGGAGCCAACAACTTATACTTGCGACGAATTCCTGCGATAACTTTTGCATCCATGATGCTTTCGTTATCACATATCCGACTGAATTCGACCAATAGCAACTTGTAAAAGTTATTTTTACACAGGCCCTTACCTGGTTTATCGACCCGAGGAACGTACCGGTACGCGTAAGGTCGTTGACTACGCTGCTGAAAAACGTACTCGAACCAGAAAAGTGGTAAAGTATGTTGATGAGTCAAGAACTCGCGTTCGACGAGAACTGAGCTACAAACAACAGACACGGACAGAAACGATTCCCGTAGTCAGTTACAAGACGGAGAAGCGGACCAAAGAAGTTAGCTTTACGGTCAATGTTCCCGAAGTCCAAATCGAGCCCATCACAACGACCACTTACCAGAACATTCAGGAAGAAGTTAGCGAACCCTATACGGTTCGAATTCCCGTAGCGACGACTAAGGAAGTTCAAGTTCAAGTTTGCCGCATGGTACCAAAACTGGTCCCCTATACGTTTTCACCGTGCAGCATTGAAGCAACTGCAACTCTTGGTTGCGCAGGGTGTGGCGACAATGGCTGTTCCGGTTGCGGCTTGAACATTCAACCCGGATGCGGCGCATGTGGAAATGTTGGTGGCTGCGCTGGATGTGGGGCCGTTCCACAGTAAATCTGGCCTAATTTTCTCACAAACGAACGACGTTGCAGATTCACAAGGTAATGCAACATTCTCTCGCGGCGGGTGATTACGACTTGGTAATCACTCGCTTTTTTTATAGCATCCGGAATATCGCCTGACCAATCAACGACCGCCATTATGCGACGCTCTTCGAGAGACTCCAGAAGCAATCAACAATCGTCCGTAACAGGTCAAACCATTAGCGAATTGGAGTTTTCTCGGATGCTGTCTCTCTGCAAGTAACATCTCCTCCGTGGCCAGAGCGTAATACCGATCACCGCGCTCCGTCTATCTCACCAACTATTGCAGCAGCTAATAAATAGCACTAATAACAGCCCGGCTCTGAAGACCAGGTTCAGCGAATGGCCGCGTGGAGGTAGGCTAAATCTGCAACATGGGATGTGCCTTGATGATATTTCACCGACTGATTGCAATCTGCTTCTAGCTTGAAGGGGCGCCCTCGAACCAACTGTCCCAGGTTTTGTCGAGGTGACTGGTGGCTTGGGCCAATGGTAGGGCGGTCCAGCCGGACGCGCACTCGTGTAGCAGTCCTAACTGGGCAAGGTCATGCACGGCATCTTCGATATCAAAATCGACATGGATACCGGTAGCTTCGTGAATGATCTCTTCACAAGCTCGGTCGAGCTCAGCGAGGGATAGTGGAAGATGATCGAACCGCAGAACTGCAGCGACAAAGTAAGCCAGAATTGCTTCGCAGGCTTCTTGTTGTTCTCCTTCTTCCAAAATTCTTTGGAGCACGCCGGCGTTATTGTCGAGATTCTGGTAGTACAGGTTCTGGGCCATACTCAGCATATATCGCCTGCGCGTATTGACCGTGTAAGTGAACATCGATTTCAGGCCATACAGAATTGCGAACATTACTAACACGCAAATTGCTACGGTCTTGAACAGTCCCACCAGTGTTAACAGAAAAACGTTCCTCAAGACTCGCCAGGCGGTCATGCCAGCCGCGTAGAGCGATGGCAAAACAATTTGGGAATGGTCCCACCACGACATGCGAATTCCTGTCGAAGGCAACATCATATCGACGTCTTGTTGCGGAATATTCTTGAACATGCGCAGATAAACTCGATGGCAATCAAACCGGTTATCAAAGTCGCTGTCTGGACTGGTACGAAAGATTACGACCAATCGCTGATAGATGGGAACACGCAGCGTTTCATAGCGAAAAAGACGTCGCCAGTTGCGCTGTCGGCGCTGGCCGATGACGTCGCCGCGGACGTACACGGCCAGTCGCGTGAATAGCCCGAAATTGACACGCATGCGCACGCCCCATTGGCTGGCAGCCTTAAGCGCCCGTTCGATGTCCTGGGGAGCCAGACGATGGTAGTTGGCTCGCATCAGCATGTCGTCAAACTGTTGGAACAACTCCTCGCACAATTGGTCGCGGTGGACCGCGACCGGTACACTCATCAGCAATGTATCGCGATCAGGATCCAAGGGAGCATAGGTATAGGTTAGTCGATCGTGCTTTTGGCGATACAGATGATGGAGCATCGACAACAGCAATGCGGCGACTCGCCGAAACGCTTCTTGCTGGGGTTGTTTCAGGGCGGGATGTTGAGCTAGAAAATGTACCAAGTCGGTCGTGTGCAGCGGCACGAAGGTCTCGCGCCGAGAGGCTTCACGATCGACGATGGATTCTTCATGAAAGTGACCCATTGTGTCGTTGATTCCAGAAAATGAGAACTACCAAGCGCAATCGTTCGCGGCTCAAGCGCTCCTGGAGTGGCGAACTCCCATCGCTGCGGTTGCGTTTGACATGGATGGCTTGATGTTAAACACAGAACAAATCTACTTCGACGTGGGACAAGCGATCTTGCAGCGACGTGGACGATCTTTCACCGACGCGCTGCAACGTGGGATGATGGGTTTGCCGGGTACCAAGGCATTCGAATTCCTGATCGCGGCTGAAAACTTGGATGCTACACCCGAAGAACTGACGCGCGAATCGGACGAGATTTTTTCCGCTTTGCTCCCGGATCGACTGCAAGCGATGCCTGGCCTGCACAGCTTGCTCGAATTTCTTGACCGGCTCAGTCTACCGCGGTGCGTGGCCACTAGTAGTCGGCGCGTATTCGCAGAATCATCGTTGGCGATGGTCGGCGTCTTAAGTCAAGTCGATTTCATTGTCACGGCGGAAGATGTCCAACACGGCAAACCCGCACCCGACATCTATTTACTAGCGGCGCAAAAAATGGGGATTTCACCAGAGGAAATGTTGGTTCTGGAGGACAGCCAACACGGCAGTCGCGCGGGTGTGGCATCGGGCGCTTGCACCGTTGCAGTGCCCGGCGATCACAGCCGCAATCATGACTTCAGCGGCACATTCTTCATTGCATCATCGCTGGCTGATCCCAGAATCCTCACGCTGCTAGGTTCCTAAGGCGAGCTGCAGATGGGAATTTACCAATACAAGCCCGAAGCGCAAGCGAGTGCCGAAACCACGCACGAGTCAATCCAGGCTCTCACTCGCTTGCGCTTCGGGCTTGTATTGGTAAATTCCCATCTGCCGCTCGCCTAATTGGATTGCAGTCTGAATTAGCTCGCTTCAGGGCGAAGTCAATCGATGAGTTGCTTCCATGAATCTTTAGAGTTTGGTCTAATCACACTAAAAAGAGGTTGAAATGACTTAACTGCACGAAGATAGGAGGACAACTGTCATCCGTGCTCGCGAAAATTGCACAACTTTGAACCGTCGCGCGTTCCCACAACTTTGTGAACAGCGTGTGCCAAGTAGGCATCAAACTCTAGCCCCATAAGAGAACCGGAAGCGGCTGATAGTCCGCCGCCCACCAGCGGCGTTATCCCAAAACCCGTGTCAATTTCGATGCCGATTTGCTTTATAAAAAGGGCGGTAGGAGTTGGAACAATCTTAAGTGAGGGTGATGGCATCTATGGGTGCCCATTGTGGATGAGGAAACTGTTAGTTCGTATAACGCAATACCGTTCAACGAGCGTGGGATAAGCTTCCAGCTTGTCAACCTGTAGCGGAGTTTCGCCATTGTTTGCACAAGAAATTGACAAGCTGGAAGCTTATCCCACGTTCGTTGAACGGTATTGTCGTATAACGATAGTCTAGCCGTTCCTAGTGTGCCAGTAACTGCGTGGAAACTTAGCTGTTTGCAAAGCGGCGGGTCGACAAACAGAATCATGTCATAAGCAAGAAACGTATTACCCAGTCCCGCGAGAGCGATCGCTCAGTAACACGCGTTTCGATCCAGCGTTCGAAATCTCGCGGCATTCGTTCAGGTCGTGAAACTCAATAACATAGAGTGGTTTTACTATGCCAGCTTCGCTGAAGCACATTGATTTCCACACGCCTTTGGGTGCGAATTTGGTCGGTGACGGCGCTACGTTTCGAGTTTGGGCTCCGCGAGCTCACAAAGTTCATGTCATCGGTGAATTCAACCATCGGCAAAGAAACAACGCCAGCCTGCTGACGCGTGATGAGCAAGGCATCTGGTCTGGTTTTATTCCAGGAGTGCGGGATCGCCATCGTTATATGTTCTACATCGTCGGCGAAGGCAGCGAAGGCCCCAAGCGCGATCCCTATGCGCGTGAGTTGGAGTCGCCGTTCCCCAGCGAGTGCGTGATACGCAGGACCGACTTTCCATGGCATGAGACTGGCTTCGTGACACCGATGTTTCACAACTTGGTGATATACCAGTTGCACGTGGGGACTTTCTATACGCCGCATTTACCAACCAAAGGTGGCACGTTTCTCGATGTAGCTCGCAAAATTCCTTATCTAGCCGAGCTCGGTGTGACAGCGATCCAATTGCTGCCGATCCAAGAATTTCAAACAGAGTTCAGCTTGGGCTACAACGGTACGGATTACTTTTCACCCGAGATGGACTTCGCAGTTGCGGATAACGAGCTTGCTCGCTACGTCGTTTCCCTCAATTCGATGCTGCAATCGAAAGGGCTGGCACTCTACGGCGAAGCGGATTTGCGTGGTGAAATGAATCAGTTAAAAGCGCTGATCGATTTATGCCACATTCACGGTTTGGCTGTAATCCTGGATGTCGTGTACAACCATGCCGGTGGCGAGTTTGGGGATCAGAGTTTGTACTACTTCGATCGTCAGCGCCAAGGTGGACGCGAGAATTCGCTGTACTTCAAGAATGCTGAGCATGCGGGCGGGTTAGTCTTCGACTATGGTAAGTCCGAGGTGCGAGATTTTCTCATTCGTAACGCCAAGTTCTTTTTGGACGAATATCGTGTTGATGGTTTTCGGTATGACCAAGTCAGCGTGATCGACAACGATGGCGCGCCAGACGGCTGGAGGTTTTGCCAAGATCTAACCTCGACCTTGCGATTCCATCGTCCCACCGCAGTGCAGAAAGCCGAGTACTGGAATGTCAACCCGTATGTCGTGCGACGTCCTCCCGACGGAGCTGGCTTTGATACTTCGCTGACCGACAGTTTGCGGATCGCGCTGCGCGATGTGCTCTCCCACGCAAGTCATCCCGACGAACGTCCGCTGAACATGGCTCGCCTGGCGCACAGCCTCTGGCCGGAGGGCTTCTCCGAACAATGGCAGTTCGTTCAAGGACCCGAGAATCACGATATTGTCTATCGGGGGCGCGAGCCGCGAATCGCTCGACTGTGCGATCCGTCGAACCCTCGATCCTGGTATGGGCGAAGTCGCGCGCGAGTCGCCACTGGATTGACTCTCACCGCGCCCGGCATACCGATGTTGTTCATGGGGCAAGAGTTTCTCGAAGACAAACAATGGGCGGACGATACGAAGCATCATCCTGGGCTGTTGCTCCACTGGGATGGCCTCGAGCGCAACGACAAACCGATGCTCGATCACGTGCGATTCGTCCGCGAACTGCTACAGTTGCGATGGCGATTTCCGGCGCTGCGCGGCGAGGGCTTCTGCGTCATTCACTCACACGACCAAAATCGTGTTCTGGCGTTTCAACGCTGGGAGGAAGGAATCGGGCAAGACGTTATCGTCGTGGCTCACTTGTCAGTGCGGCACCGTTTCGACTACCGAGTCGGATTTCCCGGGCCCGGACGTTGGCGTGAAATATTCAACAGCGACGTGTATGAGAACTGGGTCAATCCAAATGTCGCTGGCAATCGAGGCTCAGTTTACGCGGACGAAAGGCCAATGCACGGCCTGGCGTACTCGGCCAGTCTCGTATTGCCGGCCAATAGCTTGTTGGTCTTTGCCAGGTAATGGCTCAAATATGCGCGCGATATTCTAGCTCGCAATATCATCGAGAGTTCGGTCGAACAAGCGATATGTCTTGGAGCGCGTCACACCGCTTCGTTCGAGACTGGCACGCGAGAGATGATTGGATTCGAGCACCCATGAAAACTCTCCGTGAGTTACTCCATACTCGATGGCACTTGGCAACATGCGCTCCAACGCCAGCAAACCGAAACCCCAGCGTTGATATTCTGGAATCACGTTGGTGCTCAGCAGCCGGACTCGCTTGAGTTTGCGTTTACCAAGGAGCAATTTCAAGAATCCAAATGGAAACAACCGCCCATTCATTGACTTGATAATCGGATTGAAATCCAACAGTCCCAGCCCCGACCCCACAGGCTTGCCATCGACTTCGATCACGGTGGTCAGTTCGGGGACCAGCAAATGGCGCAGTCCCTTTGCCTGCTGCTGAACTTCTCCTTCACTCATCGGCACGAACCCCCAGGTACCGATCAGCGAGCGATTATAGATGTCGAGAAACAATCGCACTTCACTCAGGAAATTCTTGATGTTGAATCGACGGGTGGTTACGTTGAACCGCCGCCTCAATTCGTCGACGACGAACTTCAATTTGGGATCAGCACCTGCGATCATCGAAGTGTCCCCCTCATACGCATACAGATCTTGGGACTTGGCAAAACCAAAACTCGTGATCAATCGTTCGTAGAATGGAGGATTGTAAGTCATCATAAACGTCGGTGACGTATCAAATCCCTCTACCAACAAAGCGACTTCGTAGTTCAACGAAGGATTCACTGGTCCGCGCACGTCGGTCATACCGTGACGTTTCAATTCCTGACACGCCGACGAGAACAGCAGGTTGGCTGCGTGCTGGTCATCGACGCATTCGAAGAATCCGAAAAAACCTCGCTTATCGTTGAACCTCGCGTTATGACCGTGGTTGACGATGGACGTAATTCGTCCGATGACTTGTTCGTCGCGACTGACCAAGAAATTGGCGACGTCTGCATTGTCATGAAATGCGTGTTTGCGAAATCCGACCAGCTCCTGCTGCGTTCGAATAATCGGCGGAACCCAATTAGGATCGCCTTGGTACAAACGCCAAAGCAGTTGAATGAACTCCTTCTGATCCCGTGAGGATGCTACCTTCCATACTCGGTAGTTTGCTTGCATGCTGATGGATACCCTCCGTCCTTTGGTCGCTCTGAATTGGCCGATTGTCACTGCGTAGTTAGTCCATCGGTTACACGCAAATTCGTGTTGTGCGCATGTACAAACCTACTTTTTCTTCAGCGACAACATATACGCTACGACATCGACCAGCTCTTGAGCAGACATGGTCTCCTGTAACTTTTCGGGCATCAGCGATTTGGCTTGCTTCTTCAATTCCTCGACGCCCTTCATTCCCAAGGTTCGATCGATCCCTTGCGCCTCGCGAATAACGACTTGTTGATCGGTTCGGCTAACAAGCAAACCTGTGACCACTTGTCCGGATTCCAACAGTGCCGCATAGGCTTCGAAATTGAAACTGATTCCGGCGGACGGGTCAAGAATGGAAACGTACATAGCTTCTGGCGAGAGCTTGCTGCCGATCTCCGACAGGTCTGGCCCAACCGACTTGCCAAATCCGCTGACGATATGGCAATTCGCGCAAGTGCCTTTGCCGCGAAAAATTTCTTGTCCGCGCGCGACGTCGCCACTCATCGCGATCAACTGCGACAATGGTGGCAACGGATTCTGGCTGGCCGCCTTGGGCGCCGGAAAAAACTGCTCAGCCTCAGATCGTACTGCCGGAGCACTATTGGCTCGCAATCCGGCGCCTGCTACCAATCGAACATCGATCGGCAAAGTGTTATTTCGCACTTTCGCAAGCAACCATTTGGCGCCTGAGGGTATGCGCGCCAATCCCTTAGCGGCTTCAGATCGAACTTGAGGAGCGTAGCCTTCCTTGTCCAAGCACGAGATCAACATTTCAAGTGCTGCTGGTTCGTTACACAAGCCAACCACGGTCGTCATGCGCGTAGCGGCGTCAATTTGTTGGCTGTTGGCGATCTGGGTGGAAATCTCTTGAGCAATCCCCCGGCCCAGCAACATTTCTGTGGCTGCAACGGAACTGGAGTCTACGTCGCCGTGCAGTGCCAACCGCAGTAATCGATCCTTGAAATCAGGCAACTGAATATGGCGCAACACGCGAATATGTTCAGCGCGACTGGGTGATCGGTCGAGATGACGAGCCACCGCGGCTTGCAGGGCTGAGTTGTCTTTGACGACATCTGCGGGCGAACGCAATAGTGCTTCGACGGCCAGCCAATCCATCCGAACTATTTGGTCAGGTGATCTCTGTTCATGATTATCGGCATATTTCAGCAGTACGCGCAATGCTTCATTGCGGGCTTCTTCGCTGTGAAAGTCCAAAGCGCGAAATAGTCGGGCCACTTCAGTCTGTGGCAAGTTCGCATTGGCCAGCATCATCGCCAGATACTGTGTCGCCTTGGAAGATCGGCTGCGCCAAAGGATGTCTCGATATTTTTCAGAAGCCCAGTTCTGGCCTACCCTGGCCAAGAAAGCGTCCAAGCATTCCGTGGCGCGCAAATCGGATGCAAGGCCTAGCGCTTCGAGGTACCAACGATCTTGACCGTCATACTGCATCGCCAAATCCGACCAGATTTTCGGCATTGCGTTTGACTTGTCGTGACGCAAGGCGATCGCCAATTCGCGTCGAACTTCTGCTGCATCACGAGAAATTCGCTGAGCATTCTTTTCGGGAGCGATTTTCAACTGCCTCGCCAACCGCACTGCCACGGTGCGGATATCTGGATCCGCGTCTCGCAGCGCCAGTTGAATTGTCTCTTCGCCGCGATTCGGCAATTTACCCAGAGCCCAGAGTGCACGTGCTCGGTAACGCGAATTTTGACGCGTCGCCATCATCTTCAGTGCAGGCACTGCAGCATCACCGAACTTGCTTATCTTCTCAAGCGCCATATATCGAACAGCCAAATTCGGATTGGTCAAAGCCGAAACCGCACCCTCGGGTGTGCTGAAATTGAATTTGGGCACGTTGTACTTCATACCCGGCGGTGCGATGCGAAATAGTCGCCCGCGCTCCATGTCCTGCATGTTGTGTCCGCCAACTCCAGGGTCGTACCAATCGGTCACGAACAGCGAACCGTCCGGTGCCACACACACATCAGCGGGGCGAAACCAAATATCCTTGTCGCCAACAATCAGGTTCACGGTATCAGCCGTGTAACCGGCCCCAGATTTTTTTACAGGATAGGCGCGCACCACATTCGGCCCAGCATCGCAGTGAATGACTTGGTTATGAAAAACCCTGGGCAGCAGGTCTCCTTCGTAAACGCAGATTCCCGTTGGCGAACCAGCACCGGTGAGCAGCAACGTGGGGACTACTCCCGGATCGTTCAAATGCCAGTGGCGCTGTGGTATTTCCGCTTCCAGATTGGTGCGGTCGGTGCGCCAACCAGCACCGGTCATTTCGTTCACATAGCCATAGTTGCCAAACTCCATGACATAGTTGATGCGCACCGCCCGGTTGCCATCGTCATCGTTATCGGATTGCCACAGCGTGCCGAATGAATCGACCGTCACCTCGTAGTTGTTGCGGAAATTGTGCCCTAGAACTTCAAATTCTGAGCCGTCGAGATTGCAGCGAAACGGCATGCCATTGCGGTAAGGCTTACCTGTGTCACGGACTTCGTTACCTGCCATATCGACCACGATATTTCCTTTGGAATCGTGAACGGTATGGCCGGTATTTCCGAAATTCCAGTAGAGTTTTCCATCGGGACCACAGATAAACGAATGAGCCGAATGGTCATGCTGCGCATCGCCAGTCTTAGTGAACATCAATTCCTTGCGATCAGGTACATCGTCTCCGTTCTCGTCGGTAAAGATCCACACATTCGGAGACGACGAAACAATTACTTTGTTTCCGAGTACGCAAATGCCCATGGCCGAATCAATATCGCGACCTTGATAGTAGACTTTCGTTGTGTCGGCTTTGCCATCTTGATCGGTGTCTTCCAGGATGAGAATTCGATCACCTTCGGGACGCTCACCATTATGGCGACGGTAGTTGACCACTTCGCATACCCAAATTCTGCCGCGGTGATCGATATCGAGATTGGTAAGGCTCTTCAATTGTGGTTCGGCGGCGACCAGCGTGACCTCCAGTTCGGGATGAACCGTTAGGCCGGCCACTGCGGTCTCCGGTGTACGCACTTGATTGTCTAAGGCCACCAAAGATGCCTTCGATTTGCGCCGATTAACGCGCTCGGCCTTGAGCCCTCTTTTCGTCGAGTCAGCTTGCCCAGCACCTGCCTGTACTGCGGCGACACCTGTCAATGTGCTGGGTTGGTTACTCGGCGAATTGGCTTGCGAAAGTTTGAATTCGCTCTTAATCTTCTGACTATCGTGATTGGCGGGAATCTTTTCGTCCTGTCCCTGTTCGAGCGATTCGAGGGTCGGCGATTTAACCGGCAAACCATCTGCCGGGATGTCCACGTGCGCGGTCCAGGCAATTGCGTTGGAAACTAGTTTGAGGATCTCTGGCCTGCCCCAGTTCCAATGATAGTGACCGCCAGTGAATCCGAATGATCGCCCACCGTTGGCTCGGTCGTAAACCCAAGCCATGTGCTGCGGTAACTTGCGAGCCACGGCGGCCCGCACCGCTGGGTTGCCGCTGTGCGGTCCATCTTTGCGTGCCATCGTGGATTCGGGCGCAACGGCGGACAAGATCGGCGTGACGCCTTTCATTTCCGGTTGGAAGCGCATGTGGAAGTACCATTCGTCGTTGGCGCTAAACGGTTGGACACCGTGCGTTACTGCATGCGTGGGCAACTGTTTGTAATCGGCAGTCCAATGTGGATTGACCGACCAATTCATTTCGAAATAACCGCCGAGCCACTGAAGAAACTCGCGACCACCGTTTTCTGCTGGAACTTCAACACCGTAATGAAGGCAAACAAACCCAACTCCACGGTCCATGTGTTTGGTCAGGGCTGGGAGATGCAGCAATGCCGGGTGTCTGGCTCCACCGTCACAGTACATTACGATCGAGGACGCTCCTTCCAAGACGGATTCATCATCGGGCCAACCGCCGGGATATACGTCACACTGAATCGATCGGCCTGCCGCCGAAATCGCAGATGCCAAGATGCGACAACCGGCCAGATGTTCATGCGAGCCATAACCATGACTTGGCTTGCCAGCCAAAAAGACAATTCGTTTGGCAGCCCGACGATCTCCCTGCGCGTGCACCGCGGAACTCGCAAACAAGCCCAGCAGGATTAGCACGGCGACTGGTACAACGATTTTTTGTGACATTGGAATCCCTCAACAGATTCGTAAAAACTGGGATGTGTTTTGATCCAATTTTAATTTGTTGCTATGAAAACTGGAGATCTCGCGCGCGGGCAGCGGTTCGCAATGGTAACCAACGTACGCACGATCGCCTCCACTGATGGAACTCTGAACAACGCTCCCGGAAGATGGTTCGCCAGTATAACACGGCGCACGCGTGGAGTAACATTAGGGGCTGCGCGAATGCGAACTAGATAGTAACTAGCGCGGCGGACTTTACTGGTTGCCCGCTCGAATGTTCATCCAAGCAACGTACATCAGCCAGCCAAGCCAAACAGCATAGATCACAGCGATCAGTGGTACCCAAGTGTAAGGTGATCGAGCCCTTTTCTGGCGATCATGGGATTGGTCAGGCATCCTCTTTATTGCTCAGTTCAAAGACCGGATCGAATGCGTGTTCAAACTCGTAGACGTTGTCGAAGTCTTCGCGTCGATCGGCCTCCGATTTTTTCATTTGCTTGATGCGAATGAGATTATAAACGATTTCGCCGAAATCGCCGGTACAAGTGATTCCCCAACTGGCCAGCACCAGATTCGCCATGAAACCATACTGTTCAACTGCACAACGACGAATCGCTTCGCATCGCTGTTGACCAGTGATGTGATGCTCGGCCCCACCTTCCTCCGCAGTTTTTTGTGCGGGCATTTTCAGCGTTTCTTGCGCATATGCCAAAGCCTCGCGTACGAACTGATAGGCTTCGATATGATAACGCTGATCTTGTTCCAGCAATTCGATGATCGGATGTACGTTCTCAGACATTAGTTTCCTCAGTCTTGATCTTCTTCGTCGGCAGCGATCGACTCGTTGGTCGGAGCGCGTCCCGAACGACGAATAACAGAGAGCACTTGATCAGAGCGGACGAGAATGCGTCGATTGTCCTCCATCTGTACCAGCAGTTGTCGCGCCAAGATCTCTTGATTGAGCACTTTGCCTCGGCCATCTGCGGTAACGATTTCCGCTCCGATTGGCGGCAATGCCTTGCGATACTCTTCGTAGGTATCAAATTCATAACGCAAACAGCATTTCAGCCGACCGCAGCGTCCGGAAATTTTGCCAGGATCGAGGGTCGCTTTCTGCATTTTCGCCATCTTCATCGATACGGGCGGCATTTGTACCAAATAGGTATTGCAACATACCGGCTTGCCACAATCTCCGTAATCGGCCAGCAGCTTAGCTTCGTCGCGTACGCCGATCTGACGCATTTCGATTCGGGTATCCAGCTCTTGAGTTAGCCGCTTTACCAGCTCGCGAAAATCCACTCGACTCTCTGACAGATAGTATACGACGATTCGCTCGCCGCCTAACATCCGTTCCACGTCCACCAGATCCATGGGCAGTTGCAAATCTGCCATCACTCGCTGACAAATCTCGGCGTCCCGGTCGCCCATGTCCCGGAGCTGATTCAAATCGCTGTGATCTTGTTCAGTCGCAGTTCGCAAAATGGTCCCAGACGGCGGATCAACCAGTTCGCTCACTGCCGAACCCTCAGCAGCGCAAAGCACTTCTCCTGCTTCAACGCCACGTTGAGTTCGCGCAATCACGCACGTACCGCGCGTACACGTCTGACGAGACTGCATGACGTGTAAGATACGCATGATACCACAACGCACAACGTAGGCTGGCATCCCGATACTTTGTAAACCGAATGGTAGAGGTGATTAGCAACGACGCGAAGCTTGGTATTTTAACGAACCCAAGCGAACATTCTCGGGCCGCAGTATAACCGCCCTCGGGCGCAGAAGGAAGCCTTAGAAAGCGGGTTACTCTTCGATAGGCGCAACGACAATTACACCGCTGCTCAGTTTGATCGACAATCGTGCGGCGGTGCCAACTTGCGCGAGCAATTCTTCCAAGCGAATATCCTTCATATCTAAACTAATGAGCTGCTGCTTAACCGATTCGGCAATTCGTTCATCCCAACTGACCTGCAAGTCGAGATTGTTGGCGATATGTTCAACCACTTCGGCCACAGGCTTGTCTCGTGCTACGAAACTGGACAATTTGCGTTCCAGCAGCTTGCCCCCACGGTCGCGAGTCGGTCCAGTGCTTGGGCGGGCCAACAACTTGCGATGAAAACTGCTCGGACCATCAACCGGCAACGACCGCTGCTTGGTCTTCAGGCCATTACGAGTCTTCTGCTTGGCAATCAAACTGATCGCGTCCGGCCGAAGTTCATCCGCTGCGTAAACCGCTTGCCAATCGGATGCCGCATTCAGCGTTTGAAAAGCGAATTTGTGATCCGCAAACACAACTTGCTTGTCGAACCCTCCCAGCAGTAGCGTCAATTGTGTTGCCAGTGTGCAAGCCGGCAATTTGCCTTTTGCCATCAAGTCGTGAGGTAGTGAATTCTGCAATTCAACATCCCATAATCTTGAGATTTGAGCTAGCAACTCAGTAGGTGTTACCAGCATTGGCCACTGAAGCCCTTGCTGCCGAACTGAGGAACTGTCGCCGGAAGCTCGGCTAAGTTGGTCGTGCAGCAAGACGGCCGCCCTTTCCATCGATGCCAATTGTTCAGCCGGAGCAAAAACGACGACGTTTTCGACCAGTCCAACCTGGGCTCCCACCGTCGCTGCGATTTTTTGTAAACATTGCTCCAAAGTCGTCGCGGGGAACTCAACGGATACCAGTTGATTTGCGTCGACGCGCCGATCGATCCAACACGTCAATCCAAAACTCGCCAATTGCCCTTCGATGCAAGTTCTTAACGGGACGTTTTCCCAAGCGTTCATGCGCACTGTACGCTGCAATTGATCGTTCGCTTGACGACTGTTGGACAATAACAGCAAGTTGTATCGGATCGTTTCATTCGCTGAGATATCCACTGTCGCAAAACAGATCGCAGCGAATACCAACAAGCGAATTAGCTTTCCAATATTCGGTGATGGCGAATTTATCGGAAAATAAATCGGACTGTTTGTGCGTTGGCAAATCGATTCGCGATGATTCACTGCCATAACCCTTCAATCCAGGAATCTCATCGTCTGTGGAGTTCACTTTGGGCAGTCTGTGTAGACTTTGCGATTTCCCACATCTGCTTGGATAGCAATCAATCTTAACTCGTTCCTTATCGATCGCGCACAAATAGATTGCCCGATAGATGCTGCTGATTATACTGAACTTGGCCGAGCATGAGATCGCCGATCCTAATTCAAATTCGACTGGTGCAGTGATCGCGACGTCGATGAATCTAATTGACAGAGGCCCGTAGCGTGGAAGACAAAGCAACGCGCATCGCCGTTTTGGTGCGATACTACCAACGATACCTTCATGACTCCGATACAGCTCGCTTCATCGCATCGGTTGCTTCGAAGTATTCGATTTCAGCCTTGCATCGAGTTTTGCAAGAGGGCGATGTCTACCGTCGGCGGGCCGCTGCGCTAGCGCTGGGACTGATCGGTGACATTCGCAGTAACGAAGTATTGGGTCCGTTGCTGAAGGATCAGGATCGCAAATTGCGCCTGGTGGTCGACGATGCATTGCGCTCGATTTGGTCTCGCGAGGGTTCAACTGAGCAACGCCATCAGCTTGAAAAAGTTGTTCGCTTGAACGAATGTGGCGAACATGAACTGGCCGCTCAATTGGCAACGCTTCTTATCGAAGCCGCGAATACGTTTGCCGAAGCCTACCATCAACGCTCGCTGGCTCTATTCAATATTGGCGAAATCGATCAAGCGATCGAAGACTGCTGCAGGGTCTTGCAGTTGAACCAGTATCATTACGCGGCCATGATCGGCCTCGGACATTGCTATTTGGATCACAACGATTTGATGGAATCGCTGTTCTGGTTCAAACTGGCGCTGGAAACTTACCCAGATCTCGAACCAGTACGCATCCAAGTTCGCCGACTGGAAAAAGCCATCCAAGAACTGTAGGGCGAGTACAAGCCCGAAGCGCTAGTGGTTCGACGAGTTGCCGATAAGACCAATGTTCGCCATGCGCGCTCCGTAACTGGCAAGCCCACAGCGCCAGCATCAGCCATCCCAACCCACGAATACCGTTCACGTGCGCAACTCCTAACAAACCCTGCGACAACATCAACGACAGTCATTGTATACACCGAAACCAAACTGCGAATCGCGCCGCGAATTCGGAATAAGCGCGCTCTCGTCTTTTTGTCTTTCCTCTTTTTGTCTCGCCTATAGTAGAATAATCGTTTCAGTTACAACTGCGGCCCCGACGTTTGCCTGCCTTTGGGTGCGGCGAAGGTTCCTGTACATAGAAAACTTCGTACATCCCGTGGAGCAACAAAGTAATGTCTACGACTCTCCAAAACCACCTGTGGTCCGAAAACTGGTCGCTGGCAGACCTGCACCGACACCTCGGCGGCATTCCTTTGAATCGCATTCGCGGTAACCCCGCGCCGGGTGGCGCTAGCGTCCAGGATGTCGCGGCTATTCAGCGTAACTCAGGGCGGCTGTACGAGTTGATCGACTGTATTCTCGTCGAGAAAACAACGGGTTACTACGAATCGCGGCTCGCCATTGTGATCGCATTTTTTTTCTTGAACAGTATCTCGGCCAGCACGACCTTGGGATCGTACTGGGCGCCGATGGCACACTGCAGATTCTACCGCATCAAGTCCGCATTCCCGACGTTTCCTTCATTGCATGGCAGCGCTTTCCGAACCGCGAACTGCCCGCGGAGCCTATCCCGCACTTGGCGCCCGATCTTGCCGTCGAGATTTTGTCCGAAAGTAATACGACGTCAGAAATCGCACGCAAACTGCGAGACTACTTTGCGTCCGGAACTGCTCTAGTGTGGATCATCGACCCTGCCGCACGAACAGCGCAGGTTTACTCTTCGCCTATTCAGTTCACGACAGTCGCTGAAGACGGACAACTGACCGGTGGCGAGCTACTTCCCGGTTTCACATTGACGCTCAGCTCTCTATTCACGCGCGCCGGAAAACGAAGCTCTTGAGTGTTTGAACGCGCTGCCGCACTCGATTCGAAATGCGCTATCGCTTGACAGTCCACGCCCGTATGCATAAACTCTGCAATGCAAAGCAAAAGGAGCACGAGCGATGAAATTATGGTCACCGAGAGAAATGCGCGTGGCGCCGGTGTTGGATAGCGAACGAAACGCACTGCCGGTGCAGGCTCGCACGGCGCTGTTGATCAATCCTTTTTATCCTAAAGATCCGCATGCAAGTTTCGGCAAGCATGTGCTGACACCGACGTTGGCTTTGACCAGTATTGCGGCAGCCACACCCGCGGACTGGCAAGTGCGATATTGGGACGAAAATTTGTTGCAAGGTTCGCCGGAATTGGAACCGCTTCCAAGCGTAGTGGGCATTACCGTGCATCTCACGTTCGCGCAGCGCGCATACGAGTTGGCTCGCTGGTTCCGCGACCGAGGAGCGATGGTGGTGTTGGGCGGATTGCACGTAACGTCGTGTCCCGACGAAGCGGCGGCACACGCGGACGTATTGGTAATCGGCGAAGGAGTTCAGCTCTGGGGCCGACTGCTAAAGGACTTTGAAGCTGGACAGTTATTGCCGGTCTATCATGGCGATTACCGCCAGCCCTATCGCGATCTACCCAGCCCGCGACGCGATCTGTTGCCGCGAAATAGTTTCTTAACCACGACCAGCGTCATTGCAACTCGCGGGTGCCACAACCGTTGCGACTTTTGTTACCTTTCGACGCGCGGCTTGCATAAGCCGTATCAACTGCGCGATGTAGACCAGGTCGTTCGCGAAATCCAAAAGGACAACCAACCCTATGCCGTGTTCATCGATAACAACCTCGGATCGCGCAAAGACTATCTTCGCTTGCTCTGCCAAGGCCTGCGACCGCTGGAAAAGATCTGGAGCGCGGCGGTTACCATCGATGTTACCGACGATCCCACGCTAGTACGTGAAATGGCACTCGCGGGATGTACCGGTGTCTTTGTTGGTTTGGAGTCGCTCCAGAATGCGAACATTACTTCTGCGAACAAGAAGAGCCCAAACACTGAGGATTACGCACGTCGCGTGGCTATCTTGCACGACAATGGTATTCAAGTGAACGGCAGCTTCGTGCTGGGTTTTGACCACGATGATCCTGACGTGTTCGCTCGCACCGTGTCGTGGATCGAAGCGAATCGGCTTGAGTGCGCAACCTTTCACATCTTGACGCCGTATCCGGGTACTCCGTTGTTCGCACAAATGGAGGCCGAAGGAAGACTGCTGCACAAGGACTGGTCTCGATACGACACGGCGCACGTCGTCTTCCAACCCAAGCAGATGACGCCCGATCAACTGCTCGCGGGTTACGCCTGGTGCTATCAAACGCTGTTCTCGCATCGCAGCATTTGGAAGCGCCGACCGGTAGAGATCCGCGCCGTGCCCATGTATCTGGCGATGTCCTATTTGTACAAACGTTCGAATTCCCTGTGGCACATGTTGATCAAGTACCGCTGGACTGCCCGCGTGTGGAGTCCGCTAGTGGAGTTGAGCAGGCGCCGGCACGTCGCATTTCGTAAGCGACTCGCACGCCACCCAATGGTTGGCCAATCCACCGGCAACATCGTCTCGGCAGGTGTTTGAAAAATTGAAAAAATCTCGCTTTCAGATTTACTAACTCAGGAGTAATTTGGTTCAACGAACCGAAAGGCTAAGCTAAGGCGGCTTAGGCTATTTCCTCCTAAGGGTTCAATTGTATCGAGAGGCGAGACTTTGCCTTCTATGCTGCCGAGCTTTCTACTACTGGCTACGTGGCTCGCGGGATAGCTTCCGATGATTTTGCGCGGCGGGATAAGTGTCGTCAGTTGATTGACCCGCTTGTTATTGAAGCGCAAGCGGGCCGTCAGCACCTTAACGTTCCGGTTCAGTGCTTGCACCTGTCCTAGTAGATTGCTGTTAATACATTTCTAAGCCACAGCGCAATAACCAGGTAATCGTAAAAGACGATTTGCAACCTTTTCGTAGGTCGATTGCAATTGGAGCTTCTCGACCACACAGACTGACAATAGTGGTCTGCCAATCCACTAGGAGTCTGTCCGGGAAAGGTGGTTTCGCCAGTTTACCGAGTTTGAAGGTTCTATTGTGTTTGGTGAGTATAGGCGATTGCTTGCATTTGCGAATCAGCTTGAAACTCACTTTAGCTTGCACTGATGGCAATGTGTTGAGGATGTGGCTGCCGAAGTATGGATGAGTGCGGCAGGTTGTCAGAGTGTCAATGGCTGGGTTGGGAGGCTTGACGAGAATGGAATCTCGAAAATCGTTTCGTGAGTGGGAGCCAGGGCAGTATGTTCAAGAAGCGCTGCCACAACGAATGACATTGCCACAACGAATGACATTGCCACAACGAATGACGCTGCCACTTCCGCAACGCCAGCCACTGCAGCTGCTGCGAGTCAGCCGATCCAGCTGAGCGCCGACGCGGGATACTTCAGCGAAGCCAACGTCGAAGGACTCGATAAACTGAATTTCGATCCACACATCGCCACCGGTCGCGACAAGCACAACACTCCACAGCCTCCAGCCCCCGAGACCACAGCTCCGGCAGAAGCCACAGTGAAGCAACGCATGGCGCACAAGTTGCGAACTACCAATGGCCGCGTTTGCTATGCCAAGCGCAAGCACATAGTCGAACCGGTGTTCGGCCAAATGAAACACGTTCGAGGCTTCCGGCAATTCCTGCTGCGCGGCATAAACAAAGTCGGTTCAGAGTGGAAGTTTCTCTGCCTAACTCACAATTTGCTCAAAATCTGGCGCTACCGGTACGCGCCCAACTAAAACAAAAAACAACCAAAAAACACTAAGCAAAGCCCGTCTCACCAATTCTCGGACAGACTCCTAGCGTCGCAGATGATTTCTAATTTCAGGAGCCGCCTTTTGTTTCACCAGGCGAACGAAGTGGTGCGACTACGAACGGTTGGCTGACAACAGCACTGTGAATTCGCGTTACAGCTTTTGCAAACGAAGACGGAAACCTTCCCATTGTGTGTATTTCACTTGCTTCTTGTCGAGCGTTTTCATTTGCTCGCATAGATTCCTGGCCGTTAGAGTGAGATTGTTCGTGCTGAATTGCAGTCATTGGAAATTCCATTTTTGTCGTCAAGGGCTAATTTACATCGTACCGATTGTATTCTGCTGAGTAAATTATGGACAGAACATGTCCCATCAAATCACAAAAAGCTTTTGCGGGCAGCCAGTTTGCTCGTCTTATTCTACCCTCCCTGGTTGTGAGGTGAAGAATGCCGAGCATGTCGCAACTGTTGCTATACCAGCCGTTGATTGGCACAGTCAAGACTACCTTTACATCGTCAAGCGTATCATTGGCAGTTAAACGCCAGATGTCATTTCGGGCGGCTTCCATTCTATCTGTGATCAGATATGCCCCCTGGGCATGATGCTCAAGTAATCTCTTGGCTATGCCGGTATTATGAGATTCCGCTACGCTTCTTAACTGCCTCTCATCGGCCAACCCATTCGACCTCGCAACAGTTCTGTACACGGTTTCACCATTGTCCTCAGATGCAACTCGAAGAACGCAATTGAAAGTCGCGTTTCCAGTGCGCTCGCGGAAGTAAGACGCAATGTTCTGGGCGATTTCTTTGTAGAATTGCTCAAGCCTGACCTTTCTAATCGCATCATCGGGAGACGAGTTGATTTCATATACGCGATCGCGCAAGTCGTGAGTTAATCGGTGGATCGCTTCATCTGAGTTGATTCTACGAATCCTGCTCAGTCGCAGCCAAACAAGCCCCACCGCAATTCCGAATGCGATCACCAGGATTAGGGATGTGGCTAGGTGTGGCCAACCTTGTACAAAACTGTACGCTGCGAGCAATACCTGCAAAGCGCTAGCGCTGACAATCGATCGAAGCCGCAATACTTGCCAAGGAAAGTCCGCGTACCATTCCGTAGAAGGATCAATGTTGTTGATATAATCAAATGGCCGTTTAAAAGTCATGGTGGACTCCTTTGGTGTAGGAGTTTAGTCCGTCTCAAAGTTGTATTCAATAAGGCGAGGGAGAGATAAGAGATCTAGAAATCTGCAAGGAATTCACACCGTATCGATTGGCCGATGGCTCATGTGCGCTATGGACGGTCTTTGGACGAACGCTCTACTTTAGCAACCATGCCCGAGCTTGGCTTGCATCGAGCATCGGACAGGTATTCGTATCAAGCATTCGATTGAGCGAAACTTCGTCCTTAAATCCTGAGCCGGTTACGATGCAGACGATCGTGCTGTGCGGAGTGATTTCGCGATCTTGTACTGCTTGCAAGGCGGCCACGGCAGCAACCGCGCCGGCGGGCTCGCAAAAGATGCCTTCTTCGCGCGTTAGACGCCGCTGCATCTCCCAAACTGCGGTATCGTCGACTAAGTGTCCATTACCTCCCGACCCGCGACATTCAACGATGACTTCATTGCCGTCAATCACGGTTGGTACTTGCAGACCGCTGACTTGCGTTTGACACTGCACAACTCGGCCGGCATTTTGACCGGTCCGCAGCGGTCCCGCGATGGTGTCGTTGCCGCTGGGTTGTACGCAATGTACCGCAGGGCCGATGGTTGCACGCGAGATTTGCTGCAGCTTGCGAAATCCGCGTGCGATGGCCAGCGTCAAACCGCCTCCACCGGCTGGCACAAAAACGTGATCGATCCGCGATGATTGCTCGGCCAGTTCATAGGCGATCGTTTGCACTCCCGACATGCCCACCGAGCTAAAGGCATACCCGCTGATCTGCAACATACATTCTGCGGACTTACCAGCGGCATTGAGCAACTCAAAAACTTCACTTGTCACGCGCGGATCGGGACCAAATCCGCGAACGCGAAATATATTTGCCCCGTAGGCCATCATCTGTTTCAGTTTCCCGTCCGGTGCAGTCTCGACAATAGCGATGTCACATCGCAATGCTGCAGCCGCGCAGTAAGCGGCCAGCGCCGATCCTGTGTTGCCGCTGCTGGTCGCCAAACAACGTGTCTTGCCGCGCGCCAGCATGTCGGAAATCGCCGCTGCAGCGAAGCGGTCCTTGTACGATCCGCTGGGATTTACTGATTCGAGTTTGAACCACAGATTCTCAATCCCCGCGCGCGGGCCCACGGACCGCGATCGTACCAGCGGCGTATTTCCTTCGCCCAGTGTGATGCGATAGTCAACCGCTGACGCGTCGAACCAATCGGCAAATCGCCAAATACTCATAATCTGTGACTCTAATGAATGCTCGACTATCGTCGATCGGTTTCTACAATTACCGCTAGCGCTTCGTCTTGGTCCACGCGAGGAAACGTGCGCAGGACCAGCACCAAACCCCTCGTAGCCGAACGCACTTCGACAATCTGATCGCCCAGCGGGTCAGAGATCGTGCCGATTAACTGGCCTTGGTCCACGACTTGGCCAAGCTCCACGGTCGCTTCGAAGTAGCCGGCGCAAGGCGCTGGGTTCTGGATTTGCATATGACCGGAACTTGGGCGGTCGTCTTCGATTAAGTACTCGACCAGAGAACTTGGGGCTGGCCGATCAATCATCGCCAATTCAGCCATGACATTGAGGCAGCCCTCGACGTACGCTTGAACCCCAGGCGACGAACAAGTCGCTGCACCGAGGTACTCCACATAAATCGCTGGTACATTCGCATCGCGAGCGACCGACAATGAACGGCCTTGCAGCGATGGATCGGTTCCCCAAATCACCGGCAAGTTGAAAGCTCTGGCCATGCGTCGTTGCATATCCAAAACTCGCGGTTCCTGATGCAGGCAGTAACCCGCCAGCGGCCAGACGGACATCGTGGTTCCGCCAGTGTGCAGATCGATGTAATAATCGGCGCCGGAAATCAATCGCGCTGCTGCGTACGCAATTCGCTGAGTAATCGTGCCAGTAGATGTGCCAGGAAAAGTGCGAGCCAAATCGAGGCCATCTTCGGCGCATCGGTGCTTGCGCTCGAACGCTGGTTCATTAACGACGGGTACCAATAAGACTCGACCACACAAATTGGCTGAGCTCAACAACCGCCGCAAGCGCCTGATCGCAACCATTGACTCAAACTCGTCACCATGCACGCCTCCGGTAATCAGCAAACATGGACCGTGCGTATCTCCTTGAATATCGCAAACAGCAAGCTGTACATCGCTCATGGACTATCTTCTCTCGTTGAGGGCCGTTCTCGCGGTTAGGCGAACGGCAGATTGTTTCTTACCAATACAAGCCCGACGCGCAAGCGAGTGTGTGCCAGGATTGACGCACTCGCTTGCACTTCGGGCTTGTATTCGCTTATGTCTTGGTAAATTCCCATCTGCCGCTCGCCTTACAGGCTGGACTGATAAAAGTGAGCCGTTTGCGCAAGCAGGCAAGCGCCAACGGCTCAC
>SXGS01148063.1_pt1 | contig 22571 bp, 24 predicted proteins | sample 3174681 | NCBI WGS metagenome assembly SXGS01 (sample SAMN11356861, study PRJNA531348) | freshwater metagenome | isolation source: freshwater sample F1-80 | place: China: Fuxian Lake, Yuxi | collected 2017-12-25
GTAGTCGAATTCGCAGGCTTGTCCGATCACGATCGGGCCGGAGCCGACGATCATGATCTTCTTCAGGTCGGTTCGTTTCGGCATCCGGGTGTCAGTTGCTCTTGTGCTGGCTCATCAATTGGGCGAAGTCGTCGAACAGGTAGCGCGAGTCGTGCGGACCGGGCGCGGCCTCGGGATGGTATTGAACGCAGAACATCGGATGGTTCTTGTGACGGAAGCCCTCGAGGGTCTGGTCGTTGAGGTTGATATGGGTGAGTTCGGTTTCGCTCGACGGGAGCGAATCCGGGTCGACCGCGAAGCCGTGATTCTGGGAGGTGATTTCGACGCGGTTGGTGCGGTAGTTCAACACCGGGTGATTGGCGCCGCGGTGGCCGAACTTGAGCTTGTAGGTCTTGCCGCCGCAGGCGAGTCCGAGCACCTGATGTCCGAGGCAGATGCCGAACACGGGCACGCGGCCGAGGATCTTGCGGATCTGCGCGGCCTGAAATTCGAGCGGCTCGGGATCGCCCGGGCCGTTGGAGAGGAAGACGCCGTCGGGCGAGAGCGCGAGCACGTCCTCGGCCGTCGTGCCGGCTGGGACCACGGTAACGCGCGCGCCGATCTGCACCAGCCGCCGGAGAATGTTGTGTTTGATGCCGAAGTCGTAGGCGGCGACGTGAAAGCGGGTTGGGAGCGCGTCGTCCTCGAGCTCGGACGGCGAGCACTTGGTGACGCCCTCGGTCCATTCGTAGCGGGCGGCGGTGGTGACGCGAGTGGCGAGATCGAGACCGGCCATCGACGGCGCGTTGCGTGCCATCGCGATCAGTTCGGCGGGATCGCCGCCATCGCTCGACAGGACGCCGCGCATGACGCCGCGGTCGCGCAGACGGCGGACAAGCTGGCGGGTGTCCATTCCGGATCCGATGGGCACGCCGGACCGGCCGAGGAAGTCGCCGGCCTCCTCGTTGGAGCGCCAATTGCTGGCGATGGGCGAGAAGTCGCGGACGATCAGCCCCTCGATGAAGGGCTGGCGCGATTCGTTGTCCTCTCCGCTGGCTCCGTAGTTGCCGATCTGCGGACTGGTGAGGACCACGATCTGCCCGGCGTAGGAGGGATCGGTGAAGATTTCCTGGTAGCCGGTCATGGAGGTATTGAAGACGACCTCCCCTGCCCGCGTGGCGGGCGCACCAAAACCGCAGCCCTCGAAGACGGTCCCGTCCTCCAGGGCGAGGATGGCTTTTCGCAAATTGGATGCTCCTATTATGAGGGGAAGTGTATTCTCCATTGGACCACGGCCCGGATGCCGGCTTCAACGTGGCGCTCCGCGGAGGTATACTGTCAGGAACCCGCGCGGAGCGGTGAGTGAGATGGGTAAGCTATTCAATCGTCCAGCGGACTCACAGGTCGACACGGCGCTGCGGGAGTATGCCGCGGCCCACTCCGGCAATCTGGCCTCTGTCGCAGTGGTGCACAACTTTCGCTGCGATCACCGGGTCTCGGAGGACCGCATGGGGGCCTGGCTCGGTAAGCATCCGATCCGGCAGGCGCGTGACTTTCCACCTGCGGTTCAGGAATATTGGGACGACGCGGTGAAAGCGGCCGGCAGGGACACATTTCTCCACGGCTGTAATGGTGACAATGCCGTGTATGGGGGCGGCCAGGGCCACCGGATTCAGCGTCACGTGCCTGGACCTGCGCAAGCTCGACCGCGCCTTCCGAGAGCATGACACGAGCGGGGAGGGAGGGCTCGAAATCTCGTAGGAGCGAACCCAGCCACACACTTGGCTCACCGCGCCCAGCCTGAGCCCGCACTCGCAGCGGAGACGTTGGCCCGCGCTGATCCGGTGTCGAGTAGGGGATACAGGTACGCTCGTGCGACCGACCTACCTCGACGCCGGATGGGACCCGTATCATTTCCCCACTCCGCCGTCGTCCGACGTTCCAGAGGCGGGCACTCCATGAACCTGGGACCGGGGCGGGCCACGCTCCTGCCGGAGTTCATCCACGAACACGACGCGAAACTTCTGACTGGACGCGCCGCACAGCCGTTGCCGCCTCTCAAAGGCCGCTTATTGCAGGCGGGGAGGATGAGTTTTGCACAGGGGGAGGATGAGTTTTGCACAGAATGCTGCCGATATGTCACAGGTGGCTGTCGAATTGGCTCAAGTGTCGCCTCGATGGTGTTACAGTATGAGTAGCCGATCAAAAGGCATCTCCAATGCAATTGGACATTCGCACCCGAACGGCTAAAAAGGAACACCCATGTTTATCCCCAACGAAGTCCTGCTGGCGGGTGGCCTAGCCATCGTGGCCGCCGTTGCTGTCGATCGACTAAACTGGTGGCGCAGACCGCCTACCGGAAACTCTCCTTCCGACCGAAAAGGCGGATTTACCCTCACCGTCGACATCGAAAAGGGATAGACGGAACAATAAACAAGCCTAAATATTTCAAAATATTTCAGGGCCTTACAGCCGCACAGATTTGATCTCCAACGACAATTGAGGATCTCACCTGCAGGGGCTGGAAGGCCCTTCTGTTTGGCCCCTCGAAATCGGAAATTTGACTGGTTGGGCGAGACTAGGGCGCGGCTTGGAGTCGAACCTCGATTGCTTAACACGTCGCCGTAGGTTACCCCATTGCGTTGGGGCTTGGCTCGACAGCGCTGTGGATGAGAAGATCAGACATGAGTGAGAGACGCCGCGAATTCTGGCCCGCCGATCCCGATGCGTGGACGGAAGCGTACCTGGGATGGCTGTCGCAAGATCCGGAGGGCGATTCCGGGCAATTTGCGAGTTGGATGGCGGGACACGACTTGCCCGCCGGAGACCCGGAGGCCGACCAATATTTGGCGCTGCTGGAGCCACTCCCGCTCGGAGCCGATCGCATCAAGGCCACTCGAACGCTAGCCACTCTCGCGAAGGGAGCCTTGGAGAACGCAATGGGGCGCGAATCCGATCGATTCTTTTTCAACCTCCTTCACCTCTGCTCCTCCCTGGGACGGCCGAGTATCCTCGCCGATCCCTTGGACCGCTTCCTGGACCGTGTCACCCTGAAGGGGAGAACGTACGGCGGCTATCGAATCGACGTCTCGTCGGCGCTCCGTTTCGCGTTGATGTGGAACCAGGCCGACTTACGTTGGGCGAAGAAAGTGTGGCTAGAAATGGTTCGCGGGAGGTGCGATCGCGTGGCCGGGATGTGGAAGGACGGAGTCGACGGAATCCTCGCCATGCCCGTGGGGCTCACCGCGCAATTGGAGGTCCTCGAGTCTCCGCGCGACGCGACCGGGGCGATTCCAGCCGGCTATGAGACGAGGCTCTACGAAGCGCTGGAGTACGCGGGTAGGGCGCTCAGATCGGCGGGCGACGACCCGCGAACGGGTGTGGCGGGCATGGGACTCCCTCCCGATTCTATCGCTAATCCCGAACCAGAATCCGCTTCGCCACGCTCGAGCCCTCGACCTCCACGTACGCCACCGTCACCCGAGCCTGGTCGCGCAGCTTCCCTTCCACCTTCGTCTCCGCGTTGATCAGGAACTTCTTGTCCTCGCCGTTGTTGCTCGACCGCCGCACCGTCACCGACCCATCCGCCGTCTCGATGACCGTACCCGACCAGAACTGGTACTCGGAAACCTCTTGCTGGCCTTGCGATTGCGGCCGCGCCGGACTCACCCCCAGCAAGCCCGCCGCTACGAACACACGAATCACGTAGCTGGCCAACACCATAACCTCCAGTCTATCTCCGGGAACGTGAAGATTCGCTGAAGCCGGGATTAAAACACGTTCATCAAAGCACCATCATCGGATGGTACACGTTCGGCAACGTCAACTCGCCGATCGCCACCAGCGTCCCGTCATCGGTCACCGCCTTCACGAACGGAGCCCCCTTCTCCACCCGGAACGGCGATACGCGGAAGTCGCGCCCATGGCGGACCTGCGCCGCCGTCACCTGATCGATCACCTCCACCGGGAACTTCGGCAGCATCTGCGCGGCGGGGATCATCGCTTCTTCCAGCCGGTCCTGCTCCGCCAGCGCCGCCAACTCCTCGAGCGTACGGGCCTGCTCGAGCGTGAACTCGCCGGATTCCAGCCGGACCAGCTTCGACAGGAACGCCCCGCACCCGGCGGCCTTTCCCAATTCGTGGGCGATACTCCGCAAATAGGTGCCCGCCGAGCAGTGGACCTTCATCCGCGCCGAGTTGCCGCCGCACTCGAGGATCTCGGCGGAGTAGATGTGGACCTCCACAGCCTTCAACTCCACCTCGATGTTCTTTCGCGCCAGTTCGTAGGCGGGACGGCCGCCGACCTTCTTCGCCGACACGGGCGGCGGCGTCTGGAGGATGGGACCGCGAAACGGGACCAGCATCCGGTCGAGCGTATCGCGATCCACTGAATAGGGCTGGTCCTCCGCCGCCGGCTTGCCTTCGGCGTCGTAGGTGTCGGTGGCGTGGCCGAAGCGGATCGTCGCGTCGTAGACCTTGTCGCTTTTGGCGTAGAACTGGGAAAGGCGGGTGGCGCGTTCCACCACCAGGGGAAGGACGCCGGTCGCCATCGGGTCCAAGGTTCCCAGATGCCCGACGCGGCGCGTGCCCGCGATGCGCCGGAGTTTGTTCACCACGTCGTGGCTGGTCCAGCCCGAAGGCTTGTCGACCACGAACGCTCCGTCATTGAGATTCAAAATACCAATGTAGCATCGCGGCGCTGCAGGTTCCGGCGTAAGAAGGACGCCATCGTGAGCCCGTCCCACCAATTGAAGGGGAATTTGCCGGTCGTGTAGTGGCCGCAGGGCAGCCGGACCGCGCGGTGATCGATGCCGAGTTCGCGAAACGCATCCAGCGCGAGCCGGGAGTATTCCGGCCGGAAGGTGGTATCGTGACCGCCCCAGATCAACAGATTCCGCGATCCGCCGCGGCGAAGCCGCTCCAGGTAGGATGCCGGGCTGATCGGCGACCAGTAGCGGCGCAGATCGTCCTGTGTCACCCGGCCTTCCAGGGTCTGCCGCACATGGGTGCAGGAAACGCCCGTCATCACGACATCGGCCACGTGCATCGAAACGTGGTTGAACACGGCCGCCTTCACGCGGCTGTCATGGGCGGCGGTAAGCAACGCCACGCACGATCCGAGGCTGGTGCCGAGCACCCCCAACTCGCGGTAGCCCCGAGAGCCGAGCCAATCCAGGCAAGCCCGCGCGTCGAGCACCGACTGGCGGAACGCGTGGATCGTGCGGCCGAGGTTGGCGGAAACGTGGAAGTCGGCGCGTTCGAGGTGTGGCGGCTTGCGGCGATGGTGGTACGCCTTGCTCAGGCGAAGCGCCGTTAGCCCCATGCGGTTGAGCAGGCGGCAAAGGCCGATGTGGCTCTCGTCGTCCGAGTTCCATTGCGGGATCACCAGCACCGCGCGGGCGCCCGAACGGGGGCTGGGGAAAAACTCCGCCCACACGGTGTTGTTCTCCGGATACGGGGTTTCGATATCGCTCGGAAAGCGGAGGGTGGCGCCTTCCAACTGGAATTCCCGCTCGGGGCGATGCCGGTAGAACGACTCCGAATCGGCGGACGCCTGCGCGGCGAAGCGCGCCAGCGCCACTTCCGGCGAACCGCCTGCATCAAGCCCCAGCCAATCGAGCCCCCATTCGAACGGGTGCGGGACTCTGCGGCGGTCGGCGGCGGCGAGGCGGCTTTCCCACCGGCTCATCCAGCGCGAGTAAAGGGCTGCCATCGGGCGACTTCCCAGTGTAGCGGGCCATGCGCCCGATTGGGCGCCGCGGCGTAGCGCTGAAAAATCGCCCCGGCGGGACCCATCCACGCCGGGGCGGTAATAAGCAATCGCCGGAAGTGTCTCGGAGGCAACACCCACCGCGCGAGAGAACCTCAATGACTCTGCCTCCTTCTTTGCATTTGGACCGCCATCGTCAACTCGTTGAAACAAAATACCATGTAACGAGTGTGACTTCCGATCGCCGTAGAATACGCGTCCCGGAATCCGGAAGCTGGTAGAATCCGGGGGTGCTCGGCGAACTCGTGCTGCTGGCGCAACTGACGCAGAATCCTTCCCCGATGGTGGAGCACACTCGTGAGCACCCTCGCCTGACGCAGCGCGAGCCGAAGGGACGGCGCACGACGATGCCACTCGGCGTGTTGTTCCTGCCCGAACGCTGGAAGCCGGGGACCCGCCGCGAACTGCTCATCCACTTCCATGGCGCGCCGTGGATCGCCGAGATCGCGGCGGAAAAGCGCCGGGTAGCGGCGATCGCCATCCAGACCGGGGCCGGATCCAGCCGGTACGCCACCCCGTTCCGCGACGATCCGGGGCTCTTCGAACGGATCTTGGCGGAAGCGGAGCGGGCGTCCGGCGCGCGCTTCACCACCGTCACGCTGTCGAGTTGGAGCGCGGGCTACGGCGCGATTCGCGAGATTCTTCGCCTGCCTGCCGGATTCGCGCGCGTGGACCGCGTCCTGGCGATCGATTCGATCCACGCCGGATACGTGAAGGGATCGCCCGGACCGGCCGAGTCCGAACTGACCGCGCCCGATCTCGCCGAGTTCGAACGATTCGCGCGCGAGGCTGCGGCCCGCCGCAAATCGATGCTGTGGGTCCACGGCGAGATCTTCCCGGGGACCTTTGCCAGCACCACGGAAACCGCGGACCACGTTCTGGGACGTATGGCACTGAAGCGCAAAGCGGTGCTCCGCTGGGGCCCGATGAAGACGCAGCAGTTGAGCGACACGCGGAAGGGGCGGTTCCGCGTCCTGGGGTTCGCGGGAAATTCGGCGCCGGACCACGTGGATCTGCTGCACGGGCTGGGAGACTTCCTGAAGGCGCTTCGCTAGCGGGGGCTATAATTCTTGTTTGGCAAGTGGAAGCACAGCTTCGACATACGCATCCGCGCCCGGCGCCGGTAAAGCGGCTCTGACGGTCTTTTTTCTCACTGGACTGCTGATGGCGTTTCCCGGCGCAATCCTGCCGGCGTGGGGGTACCACCTCAACTACAACTTCGCCGAAGTGGGCCGTTTCTTCCTGTTCGTTGCCGCTGGCGTGATCGCGGCGGCGCCGGCCGGGGAGAGAGTCGCGCGGAAAAACGGGATTGCCACGGCCTTGGCGCTCGGCTGCGGCGTGGCGGCGGTCTCTCTGGCGGGGTTGTCGCAGACGGGCCCGCACGCACCGTGGTGGTGGCGGGCCGCCGGGTTGGCGGGTGTCGGCATGGGAGCGGGCATCTTGCACAGCGCCGCTTTCCGGTCGCTCTCGTCCCTCTACGATCGCGAGCCCGCGGCGACGGTCAACATGGCGGGGACGCTGTTCGGGCTGGGGAGCTTCGCCATGGCGATGATCGCGTCCGGCGCGCTCTTCGTGTACACACCGGCTTCGACGTTGCTGCTGCTGGCCGCGATTCCGGCGCTAGGCGCTGGGCTCTATTGGCGGTCGGCCTCCGCGGCGCCGGTTCCGCACCTGGAACGCGGAGTAGCCGAAGTGCTGAACGACGTGAGGAGCCCCGGCGCGGTGCTGTTCAGTCTGCTGTTGTTCCTGCAGTTCGGCAACGAATGGTCGGTGGCGGCCTGGGTCGCTGTGTTCCTGGTGCACCGGGTGGGCGTCAGTCCGGAAACCGCGCTGCATATGCTGGCCCTCTACTGGCTGGCGCTGACGCTCGGCCGGATCGCGGCTCAAGCGCTGTTGGCGCGGATTGGGCATGGAGCGTTGCTGTTCTCGAGCGCCTTCGCGGCGATGATCGGGAGCCTGGTGGTGGCGTTCACCAACAACGTGTTCGGCGCGTGGTCCGGCCTGTTGCTCATGGGGCTCGGCTTCGCGGCCATCTATCCTCTCGTCACTGAAAAGATCGGCCACCGCTTCCCCGACTACCATCCGGGCTTCTTCAACGGACTGCTCTCGTTCGGTATCATGGGCGGCCTGGTGACGCCGTGGATTCTCGGGTATCTGGCCGGCCAGTGGGGCATCCAGACGGTCATGCTCGCGCCGTTCATCGGATCGTTCCTGGTCCTGGTGTTGATCTTGCTGCTGTGGCTGGAAACGAAACTGACGGGTTCCAAGAGGTGACACGATGAAGAAACTACTCTTGATCGGCGGTGTGCTGGTGATCGGGTGGTTGGTGATGCGGTCGATGCAAGCGCCAGAGCCGGCGCCCGCTCCCACGGCGTCGAAGCCGACGCCGACGCCGGCCGAACCCGCTTCCGTGGCGCAGAAAGACGCCACCACCGGATCGTCCCTGAACTCCGCGTTCCCCACCGCGAGCGGCGGCTACAAGGTCGTCTTCACGCAGGAAAAGGACGGCTTCGACCAAGCCGACCTCACCAAGGATGGCGCCCGCCTGGCGGCTCTGACCGTGTCCGACACCGCGGCCAACGCCGCCGCGCGCGACAAGTTCAAAACCTCCGCCAAACAGATCGGCGGGTATCCGGCCGCCGCCGTGGGCTCGCAAGGAACGGCAGTGCTGGTGGGAAATCGATATCAGGTGCAGGCTCGCTCGCTGAGCCCGTCGTTCGGCGCCGCCGAGCGCGAACAATGGCTGAGCCGGTTCCACTTCGACCGTCTGGACAAGCTGGCCCGCCGATAGGAGACCCGATGAGCATCGACAAATTGGTGGACGAACTCCCCACGTCCGGCATGACCGTCAGGGCGCTCTCCGCGCTCGACTTCATCGCTCCCGGACAGTGGCAAAACGTCACCGGCTTCGACAATATGATCCGCCACGTCACCGGCGAGCAAGACGCGGAGATGGTGGCCGCGATTCGCGCACGCGCGCTGCACCTGTGGAACGATTCGTCGCAAAGCTACCAGCGCGCCGTCTCGCTCTATCGCTTGGTGGATAGCGCGGACTCGAAAATCGGGTGGGCGGCCTTGGCCCACAAGCTAGGCGAAAGGGTGGGGCTCCTCTCATTCCTCAGCCGGCTGACGCCGCAAGAGGACAAGGCGCAGACGGTGGATCTGGCGTTGAAGCTCGCCTTGGAATCGGCCGCGTTCTGCTACACCAACGGCCTGCCCGGCGACAGCGTGGCCGATTTCGCCGCCGCGCTGCGCTCGTACGAAAAGGAGAACCTGATCCGCGTGGCCGGCCTCGTCGTGTTCGAAGGACTGGTGCCGCTGGGTCCGGACTACGCGGCGCGAATGGCGGAAGGCGTCCGGAACTTCGATGTGGCCGACATCGAGAACAACGCGATCTTCCAGCGGGTGAAGGGCCTGATTCCCGGTGGCGGCGCGGCCGCGGGCGCGTTGTCGTTCGTCGGCGATAGCGTCTCCGCCGTGAGCGGCTACGTGGGCGAGTTCGCGGGCAAGCATGGCGTGACTCTCGACGGCGTGCTTGGCCGGTTGAACGGTTTCATCGACTTCTCGGAGAGCCGGCTGGACTACCTGGCCGCCTTCCTCGATGTGAGCACCAACTACATGGAGCACACCGGAATCCAGTCGGTGTCGCGCAGCCTGATCGAGCGGGCGGTGGGGGAAATCTGACCCGGCGCGGCTTCCTGGCGGCGCCGCCTCTGCTGGCGGCCGCGACGCCGGCGCGTCACGGCATCGCGCTCAACGAGGACAACAGCCACTTCTTTTTCACGCGCGCCGGACAGGCGCTGACGGAGAAACTCGTCGACGAATGGGTGGATCAGTACGCCGGAACACAGGTTCGCGAACTCCTGCTCTCGGCGAATTCGATGCGTACATCGTTCGCGAGCGAGGTCTGGGACCCGGTATGGCGCGGATACGACGCATCCGCCCCTGACGATCAGCCGCTGTTCGCCAGCCTTACGCCGGAGGCGCGCGTCTCCGCTCGCAAGTGGGTGCACACGGCGTGGGAGCTGCACCGCAAGGGCATCGATCCCTATGCGCGCTGGATCGCGCGGGCGCGCCGGCACGGGATCTCGCCCTGGGTGTCGATGCGCATGAACGATATCCACGACGTGAACGACGAGCGCTCCTACATGCACTCCGAGTTCTGGCGCCGCAATCCCCAATTCCGGCGCTCGCCCTACCGCGACGGATTCCGCGAGCGCGCGTTCGACTACGGCCACGCGGAAGTGCGCGCGCACCACATGGCGCTGGTCCGCGAGTTGTTGGAACGCTACGACATCGACGGCCTCGAACTCGACTGGATGCGGTTCGGATTCCACTTCCGCCCAGGCCAGGAAGGGCCGGGAGCGGAACTGCTGACCGGCTTCATGCGCGAAGTCCGCAAGCTCGCCGATGCGCGAGGGCGGCGGCGCGGACGCAAGATCCTCTTGGGGGCGCGCGTTCCTTCTCGTCCGCACACCGCGAAGGGGCTCGGGATGGACGCGGTGCGCTGGGCTCGGGAAGGGCTTGTCGACATGCTGGTGACGACGCCGTTCTGGGCGTCGATCGAGCCGGACATGCCCATCGAGCTGTGGCGCGAACTGCTGCGCGGGACTGGCGTGACGTTCGCCGCCGGGCTCGAGGTGTTGATACGGCCGTATCACGACTATCCGAAGCCTCCGTTGAACTCGCTCGAAACGGCGCGCGGCGCGGCGTCCAGCCTGCTGGATCGCGGCGCGGACCGCGTCTACCTGTTCAACTACATGGATTCGCAAACGGCGATGGCAGACCTCGAGAACTACCCGCGCCTGCTGCGCGAAGTGGGCGAAATCGAGACCATGGCGGGCAAGCGCCGGCGCCACGTGCTCACTTATTCGGACACGTGGGCTCCGGGTGAACCGGCCGCGCCGCCGATGCTGCCGGTGCAGGGAGCGGAGGGCCGGTGGTCGAGTTTCCGCATCCCCACGGGTCCCAAGCCCGCGCAGGCGTTCGTGCTGCTGGGATTCGCGGGCGCGGCGTCGTGCGCGGTCCGGCTGAACGGCGAGCCCTGCGCGGCGGTGGGCGAGCGGACCATGCCGGTCCCCGCGCCGGCGGCTCCGATGCAGGCGTTCCGGATTCCCGCGGCGGCGATGAACCGGGGTTACAACCTGATCGAAGTGGAATGGACGTCGGCGGGCCGGCTCGACTGGGTGGAGATCGTGGCCGGCTAATCTAGGCCGGGTTCTTCCTGCCCCTTACGATCGCCGAGTCGTACAGCTTCTCCAGTTCGCGCCGCGCGACATCGGCCCACGAGCTGGTGGGATCGAGTTTCAGATAGGTCCGCCAGTGCCGCATCGCCTTCATCGCCTGCCCGGTGTTCTGATAGAGCAGCGCAATGTTGTAATGCGCGTCGCCATACGAAGGATCCAGCTTGAGCGCCTGTAGGTAATGCGCCAGAGCCATCTCCCGGCGGCCGCGTTCGTCGTGGAGATTGCCCATGTTGAAGTGGGCGAGCGGATACTTGGGATTGGCGTCGAGCGCCCGCTGATAGTATTTCTCGGCGCGCGTCCAATCCTGCGCCGTGAAGTAAATCGTGCCGAGGTTCACCAGCGCCGCCGCCAGATTGGAATCGAGCGAGATCGCCACCGTGTAGGCGTCGATCGCCTCGTTCACGGGCGCTCCGGTCTGTTCGAGCTCCACGCCGCGGAGGAACCATTGCTCGGCGTCCTGCGCCTTGCGGACCTTGGTGGCCGCGTCCTCTTGAATGCGGGGCGGGAGCGCCACCGTGGAGGGAGTGGCCGTGCCGTCGAGATCCAGTAGAAGCTGGCCGCTTTCCGGATCCATGCTCTGGCGGCCCACCTGAACGCGTATCCGCTTGCCGTCCAGATATACCCGGAGCTCGGTCAGCGGATCGTCGACATCGCGCAGCTTGCGGCGGATCGCCTGCAGCGTCTGGCGGATCTTGGCGGACGAGACTCGCGCGGCCTTCAGGTTCGCCAGCGTGCGCAAAGCGGTGAGTTGGGGGAACGAGTAGGACTCGGCCACCTGCATCAGCCCGGCCTTTTCCCAGCCCTTCAACTGCCGTTCGGAAATTCCGATCCGGCGGATCGCATCGGCCCGGGTGAATCCTGGACTCGGGGCGGCGCTCTGCACGCTGCAATTTTATCATGCACTTGCCGGTCCTCTGCATGGAAATCGCTGCCGTGCCGCTTGACTTAACCATAGCTAATATGAAAAACTCAATGTCAATTGTGATCAGAGCAGTAGTCCTGTTTTCCATCCTCCTGGGCAATCTCGCGGCGCAGACCACCGCGACGATCGAAGGCACAGTCACCGATCCGGGCGGAGCGCCCGTTCCCGGCGTTCGGGTCCGCGCCGCGCGAGCCATGGCCGGCTTTGCGGCGGAGGCGGTCACCGATGACCGGGGCGCGTACCGCCTGGCGAATCTGCCCTTCCAGGATTACGAACTGACGGCCACCGCTCCCGGTTTCGCGCCGTTCCGGCGCATCGTGTCCGCGCCGTCGCTGGTGCCCGTGCACGCCGGCATTCGCCTGGAGGTGGCTTCGGAGCGCCAAGCCGTGACGGTCGCCGAGGCAGAGTATCCGCTCGCCGAGCCCGAACGAACCGGGAGCTACGCGCAGATGAACCGCGCCGAAATCGACCGGCTTTCGCTCGGCGGCAATCGCGGATTGGAAGCGGCGCTGGTCTCGTTCCCCGGGTTCGCGCAGAACGCCAACGGCGCGATTCACCCGCGCGGGGCGCACAACCAGATGTCGTTCGTGGTGGACGGCATGCCCGTCTCGGATCAGCTCGGCGGCGCGTTCGCCAACGCCATCGACCCGAACGCGGTCCAAACGGTGGAACTGTACACGGGCAACATCCCGGCCGAGTTCGGGAGCAAGGTGTCGGCGGTGGCGAACGTCACCACGCGGTCGGGGTTGGGATCGGGCAGGCCGCTCGCCGGCGCGGTGGCGTTGAGCGGCGGCGGCTTCGATACGCTGTCGCAGGTGACGCACGTGTCGGGCGAACGCGGCAAGACCGGATTCTCCGGCATGTTCCATTCGCTGAAGACGCACCGCTACCTCGACTCGGTGTCGCTCGAAAATTCGCACAACGGCGGACATTCGCACCGCGGGTTCGGGCGGCTGGACTGGCTGGCGTCGCCGCGCGACACGATCCGGCTGAGCATCATGGCCGGGAACGCGGACTTCCAACTGGCGAACCTGCGATCGCAGCAAGCGGTGGGGATGCGGCAGCGGCAGACGCTGGGAGATGGCGCGATCTCGTTCGGGTGGGTGCGCTCGATCTCGGCGGCGGCGGCTTACGACACCAACACGTCGATCCGCACCTCTTCGGCGCGGCTGCTACCTAGCCCGGCGGACATTCCGGTGACCGCGTCGCAGGAGCGGCGGCAATCGGCCTTCATCACATCGCACCGCGTCAGCGTGGTGCGCGGCGCGCACCAGATCCGCGCGGGCGGCGATTTCCAGCGCTTCCCGGTGCGCGAGCGGTTCGACTTTCGAGTCACCGATTGGCCGGACGCTCCCGCGCACCTGCTGCCTTTCCGGGATGCCACGTTCCGGTTCGACGAGCGGGCCGCCGGATCGATGTATTCGGGCTGGATGCAGGATCAGACGCGCTGGGGCCGTTTCCGCTTCACCCTCGGAGCCCGCTGGGACGCCTATCGATTCCTGGTGCGCGGCAACCAGTTCCAGCCGCGCGTGGGAGCCAGCTATACGATGCCCGGCACGGGCACGGTGCTGCGCGCGTCCTATAACCGCACCTATCAGACTCCGCCCACCGAGAACCTGCTTCTATCGAACTCGCGCCAGGCGGCTCCGCTCGTCGATCCGTTCGTGCGCGCGGCGCTAGGCGGCGTCTACGCCCCCATCCGGCCCGAGCGCCAGGACTTTTACGAGGCCGGCTTCCAACAACCCCTCTTCGGCCGTGTGAGCGTGCAGGGCGCTTACTATCACAAGGAAGGGCGCGATCAGCAGGATATCAACAACTTCCTGAACACGCCCATCGTGTTTCCCACGTCGCTGGCGCGGATCCGCGTGAACGGCGCCGAAGGACGCATCGTCGTCCCGCGATACCGGGGCTTCTCCGGGACGTTGAGCATGACGCACGCCCGGGCGATCACCACGCCTCCGTTCACCGGCGGGCTGTTCATCGGAAACGACGCGGTGGCGCTGCTCGGCGCCGGACCGTTCGTCATCGACCACGACCAGAAGCTTTCCGCTCACGGCGTACTGCACTGGGACCATCGCGCCGGGTGGTTCGCCACCTTCACGACTCGCTACGATTCCGGCCTGGTCATCAATCCCTCCGACCCGGCCGAGGTCGCCGCCGACCCCGACTATAGCGACCTGCTCCCCTACATCGATCTGGGCGCGGACCCCGCACGGACGAGACCTCGCACGGTGGTGGACACCGCGCTCGGCTACCGGCGCACCGGCGACGGCGATCGCACGCGGTGGGAAGTGACCGCGCAAGCCGCCAACCTGACCGATCGCACGGCCGTCTACACCTTCCAGTCGCTGTTCACCGGGACTCGCGTGGTTCAACCCCGCACCCTTACTCTTCGGATGAAGTGGTACTTTTGAGCTCCGCCGGATCGCCTCGCTTGCGCGCCGTGTAGGCAGCCACTTTTACGCGGTTGCCGCATAGGCTCATGCTGCACCACCGGCGCGTTCCCTTGCGGCTGGTGTCGAGAAAGTGGAGTATGCAAGCGTCGCAGCGGCGCATCCGCGTGGAGCCAGCCTGGGTAATCAGTTCGGCGGCCAGCCTCGCGAGCAAACCGAGCGCGTCGGCCGGATCCCGGGGCTCGAACTTGCGGCGCAGCACCAACCCGGAGGCCTGCGTCGCCACCTCGTTCACCAGCGGTCTCTCCGCCAGGTGGCGGTTCAGCTCCTTGACGAACCCCGACGGAACGGGCCGGCCGTTCTCGATTTCGACCACGGCCTCGCGCAGCCACTCGCGAAACACGATCAACTGCCGCATCTGCGGCGAGTCGCGCCAAAGCGGCTCCACCGAACGGCGCCGCCGCTCCGGGATCAGTCCGGCCACGGCCAGCCATCGCGCCAGGGCAGCGCCGTCCGGCAGCAGTTCGACCGGCGAGCCGGCAATGACGGGCCGTGTGTTCACAAAGTCGAGCGCGACATGGTTGCCGATCCAAAGGAAGCCCGAGCGCCAGTCGTTGGTCAATGGATGTCTCCCGCTTCAGCCTAGCACACCATTTCGGAATCTTTTTACCGGTTAGGTTCATCAGAACCGGCATGATCCAGGACGGCATGTTCGTACAGGAGCTCTGGCGCTATCCAGTGAAGTCGATGGCGGGCGAACGAATCGACCGGACGCACGCCGGCGAATTCGGGCTGGATGGCGACCGCCGGATCGTGGTGGTGGACTCGCGGGGACGCGCCATCACGGCGCGCACCCATCCGAAGCTGCTAGGACTGAAGGGGGCCACCGGCGCCGATGGCGCGGCGCTGGTGTCCGGTTATCGCTGGGACTCACCGGAAGCGCTGGAGCTGGTCCGCGCCGCGGTGGGCTCCGGCGCGCGGCTGATCGAAGTGGAGGAAGGCGGATTCGACGTGCTGCCCCTGTTGGTGGCCACCAGCGGCGCGATCGCGCACATGGCGATCGACGGACGCCGCCTGCGCCCGAACATCGTGGTGGGCGCCGTGGAAGGGCTCGCCGAGCGAAGCTGGCCGGGCAAGAGGCTCCGCATGGGCGCGGCGCCGATCGAGACGGTCCAGCTTCGTGGACGTTGCGTGATGACCACCTACGATCCCGATACACTCCGCCAAGACGTGGGCGTGCTGCGCCGGATCGCGAAGGAGCTCGACGGCACGATGGCGCTCGACTCGCGCGTGATCGAGGCGGGAAAGATTCGTGTGGGCGATCCCGTGCGATTCAGCGCTTCTTGACCGGATCTTCCTTCAACCGGTAGGAGCCGTCTCGAGCGGTGTCGAGGAACACGAAGATGACTCGGGTCGCGGCGCCTTCGATTCGGTAATAGAGCCACTGCTCGGACGGCGGTCCGCCGTTTCGCCCGGACGGGTGCTTTTCGATCTCGTCCGGCGGACCGCGGACGATCCAGACCCGGCCGCGGTCGGTGCGCCAGCCGGCCTGAATTCCGGGCCGGCCGAATCGTTCGTTCGCGGAGACGTGGCGGCGGTAGTGTTCTTCCCTGACCTCGTTGACCGGAGTCCCTGGGGTGGCGCGGCGCTGCCAGAATTGCTCGATGAAGTGCTTTCGCTCTTCGTCGCTCTTCAGCCGGAGGAACGCTTCCCGCTCTCGATCCTCGATGATGTAGGCAACGTCTTCGGTGAGCCAACGCGTGTAAGGATCGGCCTTGGGCGCGGGAGCCGGTTGCTGCGCTCCGGCGCCTTGCCATCCGGCGAGCACCGCCACGATCGCGATCAGCAGCGGCGCGGCCGCCCAGGCGGATCGAACGGAAAGCGGACGCGAAGGGAACAGGAGCCGCCGCACGCGATCCACCGCGCGGCCTCCCGCCGCGAGCACGAGCGCTTCGCGCTTCTCCGCGCCCCATCGCGTCCGTTCGAGCGCGGCCAACGCGGAGGCGTACGCCAGCGCTCCGCCGGCGGCGGCCGCCGCCAGATCGTCGCAACAGTGTTCCCGCTCACGGCGAATCACCGACGAGATCCACCAAACCGCCGGGTGATGGAACAGGAATCCCTCGGCCGCGGTTTGCAACAAGCTGGCGAGATAGTCGCGGCGCAGGACATGCGCCAACTCATGGAGCAGAATCGCCTCCACTTGCTCGGGCGGCATCGCGGCGAGGAATCCCGCCGGAACCAGGATCGCCGGACGCAGCCAACCGGTCACGGCGGGAATCTCCGCGGCGCCGCTCTCGAGCAATTCCGGCGCGCGTGCGACGCGCATCCGGGCGGACAGCGCGTCCAGCCGGCGCCGCCACGCATCGGGCGCGGCGCACACCGCGCGCGTCCGCAGCCGTCGCGCGGCGATCCATTGGCGAACTCCTCGCGCCTGGAAGAGAACGAATCCGGCCAGCCACAACGCCACGAACCATGGCAACGCATCCGCGGCGCCGGCAGCGCCTCCAGCGGCCGCAACGCCGTCCAGACCCGGGAACGAGACCGCCGCCGGCGGGCTCAACGCCGTCCCGCCCGCGCCCCCGGCCGGTAGGAACCACGCGAACGTGAGCGCGAACGCCCCGAGCGCCGCCGTCAGCGCGGCGCAAGCGGCCGCGTAGCGGACCCGCGCCGATCGCGTCAACGCCAGCACGGCGACCAACGACAACGCGGCCGCCGCGCCCTGCCACAGCGAATGGAACAACGCCCATCCCAGCGCTTCGCCCACGGGCGTGTGAACCAAGAATTCCAACGGATTCGTCATCGCATCCCCTTTTCGTATTCGTCGATCATGCGCCGCATTTCCGCTAAGTCGCGCTTGGACGCTTTCTTCGCCGACAGCGCTCCGAGCACCATCCCGCCGGGCGAGCCGTCGAAGGCGCGTTGAAGCAGGTCGCCGGCCAGTTGCTTCCGCGTCCACTCTTTCGGTTTGGCCGGAGCGTAGACGTGCGAACGCTGCGTCTCGTCCCGGCGGACGATTCCCTTCTCCGCCATCACCTGCAACTGCTTCAGCACGGTGGTGTACTGCGCGGCCTTCCGTTCGCTCACCACTTCATGCACATCGCGGACGGTGGAAGGACCGCGGCTCCAAAGAACGGTGAGGATCTCGAGTTCGGCGCCGGTCGGTCTGGGTGGATCGGAGGGCATCTACGAAGATCGTACTACGACGAGTCTCGTATTGCAAGCGAAATCCGCTATGATGGCGCCATGAGAGTGACGCCCGGTCCCGAGTGTCCGCATCTGGACCCGATCGAACAGGCGATGCTCGCGGCCGGCATCGACATGCCCCGCCGCCGGAGCGCCAAATGCCGGATCGACAAGGCCGGGCTGAGCGCGCGGTTCGCCCTGGGGCCGTCGCTGTTCTATCGCGAAGGATACATGCCGGAGCGCCATCCCCTCGACAATCCCCACGCGGGCGTCATTTGCTGGGAGTGTTGCCAGGCGGGCCTGGCCGCTTACGATCTGGAAACGCTCCACCCCGATTTCTGGACCGAAGAGACGCCGTGGTTTCCCGGTCCGCCGGATCAACGAAGTCCGGGAAAGTAGGCGGCGACGGAGGCGCGGTACGCCGGGAACTCGCGCGGAAACGCCGCCGCGAGCACCGCGTCCTCGGCGCGCACGCGGATTTCCGTACCCACCGCGAACACCAGCACGGCCGCGGCGGAGGCAAGGAGACCGGTCTTCGCCATCGCCCATCCGAGCATCGCCGCGAAGAACGCGACGTAGAGGGGATGTCGCACGTACGCATAGGGACCGGTGCGGATCAGTTCATGGTCGTCGGTCGCCACCGCTTGCAGCCGCCACTGGCGGCCCAGATGATGGATCGACCACCAGAGCAGCGCAACTCCGGCTCCCATCACCGCGATCGCCCACGGTAGCAACGGTTCCCGCAGTGGCACGAAGAAATAGAACACGCCGAAGAGCGCCGCGAATTGGAGCGCCAGTCCGGCGTCCGACGAACGGTCGCGATGCACGCGTTGCTCGGCCGCCGCCGAGCGTCCCCGGTGGGATCGCGTGCGTAGATGCCCCCAGACGAATGCCGCCAGAAAAAGCCCCCATTCGAGCAGCAGCCAGCCGGTCTTCATCGACGCCAGTGTAGCGTGAGCGGTTCCGGCGCCGAATGACGCATACTCGAATGACATGGGACTCAACGAACGTCGCAAGATCAAGGAACTGCAAGAAACCACCTTCCCCGAGCGGGTGAAAGAGATCGAGGAAATCTGCGGGAAGCCGATCCCCTACGAAGTCGACTGGGACAGCCTGGCGGATGACCCCGAAGGTCTCCGCTTCATCGACAACATCTCTTGCCACCGCCTCAACATGGCGCTGCGGGTGATCTGCGGCGACGACATGGGCAAAGCCGCCGTTCGTGACGGAATCAAGCTGATCAAGTTGAAGAACGTCGCGCCCGAGGCGATGAAGATGGAGTTTTCCGCCGGCGTGCTCGAAATGCACTGCGCCTACGCCAAGGGAACCGAGGGCATGTTCCGCGACGACGATATCCGCAAGCTGCTCGAGCAGAAACTGTAGAAGGCTACGGAACCAGCGCCGCCCCGACTCCATAGCAGGCGGCGGCGCCGGTCATGGCGCTATTGGCGTTCGCGCCGCTCTCCGCGGAAACCGCCGGCGCCGCCTTTGCCGCCCGGGCCGCCGGGACCGAACTCGGGGCGAACTTCGCTTTCCTCGATCTTGCCGTCGCCGTTGGAGTCGAGCTTGGCGAGCGAAGCCGGGGCGGCCTTCATCTCATCCGCCGACACGACGCCGTCCCGATCCTTGTCGAGAGCGGCGAAGATGCGATCCATGCGCATGCCGCCCTTGCCCGGACCCTTCCGCTCGCCGCGGCCTTCGCGCCCGCCACCGGCGCCCTGTTGCGAAGCCGGCATCTTGCGGATCTCGTCCGCCGACAGCGAACCGTCTCCGTTGGCATCGCCGCGGGCGAGGATGCCCTGCATCCGCTCGGGCAACTCGTCCTTGGAGAGCGAGCCGTTGCCGTCCTTGTCGAATTCCATCAGCCGCTTCACCATGTCGTCGGGGGTGGCGCCGCCCGGGCCTCCTGGGCCGCGTCCGCCGGGACCGTAGCTCGGGCGCATTTCCTCCGGCGTCAGTTTGCCGTCGCCATCCTTGTCGAGTTGGCCGAGCGCGGAGCCGGCCTTGGCGAGTTCGGCCGGCTAAATCGAGCCATCGCGATCGGTATCGATCGCGGCGAGCGCCGGGTGCATCCGCATGAATCCGCGGCCTCGATCGCGGTCTTGCGCGGACGCCAGCGAGGCGCACGCGGCCAGGGTAAGCAGGACCAATGGGGTTCTCATGATAATGGGGACGGTTCCCCTCCTGTCCACGGTTACACAACGCGCCGTGCGCGGCAGCCATCCGGGTGTAAAGAATAGTTAAATGGCAGCGGACGAGCGGATAGCGGCAAGGCGGCCCGTGTGGATCGCGCTGGCCGATTTGTACCTGGACACCGACGTTCGCCTGTCGTACGCCTACATCCTGCGCGCGTTGTTCGACTCGCCCTATTCGATCGAGGAGTTGCGCGCGATCCTGGACAACGAGGTCGCGCCGGTGGTGGAGGGCAACCTGCTCAGCGTCGCCGGAGAGTGGGGGGCGTTCGACGAGGAATGGCTGGTGAGCAAGGCAGCGGCGCGGCTGGGAAAGAAACGCTGGACGCCGAGTCTGGTGGACATCGGCGAGGATTGGGACGTGCTGTCCGGCCTGCTGCGACGGCTCCGCGTTTTGCCGCCGGAGGAGGCGCGGCGGAGGCTGGCCGCCTGGACAACGCTCCTGCCGCTGATCCTGAACCGGACCGCCGCGATCCAGGAGCCCGCGCCCGGCGAGCCTCCGGCGGAGGAGTTGGAACGCATCTTCCGCGAGGAGTTGCTGCCGGTGCTATTGCCGCAAGCCGTGGAGTTCGCGCGGAAATCGCCGGAGGTGTACCCTTCCCGCGCGGGCATCGAGGAGAACTGGACGCGTTTCGCGGCGTCGCGAAAGGCGTGGACCGGCTGGCAGTAGACAGTCTACCTGCATGCATGTAGACTTTCTACATGGCTGAAACCGGTGATCGCAAAGACCACGTCGAACTCCTGCGGGGAACGCTCGACATGCTGATCCTCCAATCGCTCCGCCTGGGACCCCGCCACGGCTACGGGATCGCGCAGGCATTGCGCGCGGGCTCCGCCGATGTCCTGCGGGTCGAGACCGGATCGCTCTACCCCGCCCTGCACCGGCTCGAGAAACAGCGCTGGATCAAAGCCGAGTGGAAAAGCTCGGAGCACAACCAGCGCGCCAAATACTACCGCCTCACCGCCGCTGGCGCGAAGCACCTCGCCGGCGAGTACAGCCGCTGGAGCCGGTTGAGCGCCGCCATCGCCGGCCTGATGAACCCGCGGGAAAGCGAGGGATGGTCGTGAGCCTGTGGAGCCGGTTCGAGCGGTGGCGCGCCGGCCGCGACCTGGATGAGGAGATTCAGTCCCACCTCGCGATGGCGATCCGGGATCGCGTCGAGCGCGGTGAAGACCCACGAGCCGCCGAGGCAGCGGCCCGGCGCGAATTCGGCAATCGGACGCTGGTCCGCGAGTCCATGCGCGACATATGGGAATGGCCGTTCCTCGAGGAGATCGCGCGCGACGGCCGCTATGCCGTCCGCGGCATTCTGAGCAATCCCGGAGTGGCGGCGGTGATCGTCGCTTCCCTGGCGCTCGGCATTGGCGCCAACACGGCGATCTTCAGCCTGGTGTACTCGGTCATGCTCAAGCCCCTGCCGGTGGAGCATCCGGAACAGCTCGTGGAGCTGCTCCAGAAATACCCTGGCGAACCGAGGGGCAACGGCTACTGGTCACCGCGAAGCTACGACCACTACCGCGACAACAACCGCGTCTTCTCCGCCCTGGCCGGCTCCGCAATCGACAACATCGCGCGCGTGCGAGTCGACGGTTCCGAGAGCCAGGTCGTGGCCGAGTATGTGACGGGCAACTACTTTTCGGCGCTCGGCGTGCAACCCGTTCTCGGCCGGGCGATCGGCGCGGAAGACGGCGCCGCCAGGCCCGAGGCCGCCGCCGTGTTGAGCTGGGAACTTTGGAATGGCCGGTACCGGCTGGATCCGGGCGTACTCGGCAAGCGAATCCTGGTCGACGACGCCTCGGCGATCATCGCCGGTGTGGCGCCCCGCGAGTTCACCGGGCTGCGCATGAATGCCCAGACCAGCCTCTGGCTTCCCGCGAAGCCGGGAGCGGGGTTGAATCTATTCGGGCGGCTGCGCCCCGGCGTGACTCTCGACCAAGCTCGCGCCGAGATGACGCGGCTGTTCCGCTTCACCATCGAGGAACGATCGGCCAAGAGCTCCGATCCGCAGACCCGCAATCTGCGTGTCGAACTCGAGTCCGCGCGCGCGGGACTGACCGGCGTTCGCGACCGCGTTGGCAAACCGCTGTCGGTGCTGATGGCGCTTGTCGCCGTGCTGCTTTTGCTGGCGTGCGTCAACGTCGCGGGCATCCTGTTGGCGCGCGGCGCCGGACGAGCCCGCGAGATGGCTCTTCGGCTGGGGCTCGGCGCGAGCCGGGGGCGGCTGATTCGGCAGGTTTTGACCGAGTCCCTGCTTCTCTCGGCGCTGGGCGCGGCCGCCGGCGCCTTTGCCGCTTACTTCGGCACGGCCGTCCTGCTGAGGATCCTGGATAGTGGGCGCGCCCACGAGCGCGTCCATCTCCAGGTCCATCCCGATCCCGCCCTCGTTCTTTTCGCCGCCGGCATCGCGGTCCTCGCCGGACTTGTCTTCGGACTCGCGCCCGCGTTGAGCGTTCCGCGGCACGCCCCCGCGGATGTTCTACGGCAGTCTGGAAGGGCGCCGGAAACTCGAACTCATCGCCTCTTCGGAAAATCGCTCGTCTCGCTGCAAATCGCCTTGTCGGTGGTCCTGCTGAGCGTGGGTGGGCTTTTCGCCGCCCACCTCGCCGAGCTCCGCGGCGCCGATCTCGGATTCCGGCGCGATCGCGTCTTGCTCGTGACGCTCGACTCGTCCCGCGGCGGATACCGCGGCGAGAAGCTGTATAATGCCTACCTCGAGCCTGTCCCAAGATCCGCAAAATCGGACCAACCTCGGGGCCCGGCCCGGGCGGCCGCCCCGAAAATGTGGAGGGCGACGATTTCCGTGCCTCGATCGGCGGCATCCAAGGCCGCTCCAAGGCCGCCTAGGGCCTCTCCAGACGTCATCCGGCACAACGCTCGATTTCGGGA
>SXGS01157388.1_pt1 | contig 22563 bp, 21 predicted proteins | sample 3174681 | NCBI WGS metagenome assembly SXGS01 (sample SAMN11356861, study PRJNA531348) | freshwater metagenome | isolation source: freshwater sample F1-80 | place: China: Fuxian Lake, Yuxi | collected 2017-12-25
ACCCGGACATCGCTGAATTGACTCGAGGAAAGAGCGGTCGCGTGATTGGGAACCTTGTATCACTTCTTACTTTGTTGAAGGGGTTACCCATGACCTATAATCGCGATCTGCAAGAGGATAAAGAGCGGTTGTTCGACACGGCGGACACGGTTCGTGCCTGTGTGCGCCTGATGGGTGCGATGTTGCAACACACGCATCCGGTGGAAGAAAACTGTAGAAAAGCTTCGAGCGACCCTGCCTTATTAGCGACCGACTTAGCCGATTATCTCGTGCGTCGCGGGCTCCCATTTCGCAAAGCCCATCATGCAGTCGGAGCGATTGTTGCTCTCGCTGAAAAACAGAACAAAACGCTGAAACAACTCACGATCGACGAATACCAATCCGTCGAAAAACTTTTTAGCGACGATGTGATGGATTGCCTAGAACTTAAAAAGGCGATGGCACAACGCAATTTCACCGGGGCACCTGGACCCCGAGAGGTCAAAAAACAACTAGCCCGGTGGTCGAAGCAACTTAAAGAGTAGGGAACACCTGCGCCTGATCGAGGAGAAGGACCAGAAACCGTGCGTCATCAATTATTGACCAGTCTGTTGCGAGATGTTTCCCGTTCCTTTTATCTAACTCTCCGAGTTCTTCCCGCACCCATCCGCCATCAGATCGGTTTGGCCTACTTGCTCGCACGAGCGACTGATACGATCGCCGACTCTGAGATTGTCCCCGTTGATAATCGTCTCGCCGTTCTATCGTGCTTGCGAGCGCGCATTTTAGGTCAATCAGACCAGCCATTGAGATTTGCTGAGTTTGTTTCACCGAAAGGCGGGTCAGCGGAACTCATACTGCTCGAGAGAATCGAGGAAGTTATCGAGTTTCTAAACCAACAAACTCCCGCAGACATCCGATTGATTCGAGGACTCCTCAAGACGATTACCGGTGGGCAAGAGCTGGATTTACAGAGGTTCGGAACAGCCTCCAAGTCCTGCATTATCGGACTCTCCTCTTGGAGTGAGCTCGATGATTATACCTATCGGGTGGCGGGGTGTGTCGGAGAATTTTGGACCGAATGCTGCCTCAATCACCTCCCCAACGCACCTATCGAAAGAAGAGTGGAGCTCCTCGAAAACGGTGTGCGTTTTGGAAAGGGTTTGCAGCTAACCAATATCCTTCGAGATTTGCCTAAGGATTTACGTATGGGACGGTGCTATTTGCCATCCGAGGAATTATCTCACCACGGCCTCTCGCCGGAAGACCTTCTGGAGCCGGCGAATTTCGGCCGGTTCGCCGATTATTTCGGCACGATGCTTGACCGAGCCGAAGCAGAGCTTCTCGCAGGTTGGGAATATACGGATTCCTTACCACGGAGTTGGGTGCGAGTGCGTTTGGCCTGTGCTTGGCCTGTTTTGATTGGGCTTTCCACTCTTGAAAAACTCCGCCGATCCAATGTGCTCGAAATCGACAAAAGAGTTAAGGTCAGTCGGAACGAGGTGAGGACCATCCTCCTCAAAACTATTTGTCTCTACCCCTTTCCAAGGGCATGGAGTGGATTAGGTGGAACAATGAAATCTCGTTGACGCTCCCTCGAGAGGCTCGGATTGTATCCATGATGACTACGAATCGGATCGGTATTATTGGAGGAAGTGGCCTTTACCATATCGAAGGATTCACCGACCAAAAATGGATCAAGGTCAAAACTCCGTTTGGTTCGCCTTCTGACGAATTTTTGACGGGAAAACTAGCTAACCGAGAAGTGGTCTTCCTCCCACGCCACGCCCGTGGACATCGCATCCTACCCGCTGAACTGAACCATCGAGCGAATATCTATGGAATGAAGAAACTCGGCGTGGAGTGGATCATTAGTGTGAGTGCGGTAGGCTCTCTGCAGACGAAACTCAAGCCCTGCGATCTGGTGTTGCCTGATCAATTCGTGGATCGAACCAAAAAATCATTGGAGCACACATTCTTCGGTCGTGGAATCGTCGCACATGTCGCCTTCGCGGATCCGATCTGTGAGAACTTGCGCCAAATCCTTCTGCGTTCAGCCAAGAATTGTAAAGCACGCGTTCACAACGGGGGCACCTACGTTAATATGGAAGGCCCAGCGTTTAGCACCCGCGCCGAATCCATCACTCATCATCAAGCGGGTTATTCAGTAGTCGGCATGACAAATCTAGGCGAAGCAAAATGTGCTCGCGAAGCTGAAATCTCCTACGCAACTCTGGCGATGGTGACCGATTACGACTGTTGGAAGGCAAATGAGGCCCACGTCACCGTCGAAATGATCATCGCAAACCTGACAAAAAATGCAGCCCTCGCTCAGCGGATCATCATCGATGCGATTCCAAGCATCGCCACAGAGCCCAATTGGCCAGCCCATTCAGCGCTCAAGAACGCGATCATGACCGATAGAAAACATTGGCCACGGAGCACGATCCGAGAACTTGGACTGATCTTGAAAAAATACGGTTAATCGACGCCTATGGATTTGGAAAAACTCACCCTCAGACGGGCGACTCTGGATGATTTGGATTCCTTACGAGGAATCTGGGCTCTAGCCAAACTCAACGTAGAAGACCTAGAGAAACGATTCACCGAATTCCAGATCGCCATCGATGAAAACGATTCGATCGTCGCAACCATAGGGCTTTACCATACCAATCACCAAGGTTTGATCCATTCCGAGGTTTATGTGGATCTAGATTGGGAGCCTGCGCTGCGGGCCAAGCTATCCCAAAGGATTATGGTGCTCGCTAAAAATTATGGAGTGCTCCGACTCTGGACCCAGAGTTCGGTTTCGTTCTGGCGTGACCAAGGATGGAAAGATCCCGACTTCAAATCCCTGCTATCGTTGCCCCCAATATTCGGTCATCCACACGCCGGTTGGCTGACCATTCCCTTAATTAACGACTCCCTAGCGGCCGTAGAAAAACAATTCGAAATCCTTGCCCAAGCTCAGCGAGAGAATTCGGAAAAATCAAAAGAACAAGCTCGCAGGCTCAAGATGTTTGCCGCCGGATTAGTGATCGCCCTCACCTTGGGGATGCTCGCCCTTGCAGGCTACGCCTACTTAATGTTTACGCGGAAATCAGGGCGTAAATCAAACTCGTCCGCATGGTAGGAACTCCGCACCATCGGCCCGCTTGCCACGTGCACAAAACCCATTAGTTCCGCAGTCTTTCCATACTCATCGAATCGTGCCGGAGAGACGAACTCCACGACGGGTAGGTGATTGCGTGTCGGCTGTAAATATTGGCCTAACGTGAGGATGTCACATCCAACTCCCCGAAGATCCTTCATCGCGGTGAATAGCTCTTCCTCCGTTTCCCCCAACCCGAGCATGATCCCAGATTTAGTGTAAATCGAGTCGCCACGTAGTTCTTTCACCTTACGGAGCACACTCAATGAGCGGTCATAAGTTGCGCGGTGTCGCACGGATGGAGTCAAACGTCTCACTGTTTCTAGATTGTGATTATAAATCTCAGGTCTAGCTGCAAGAACACAGTCGATGCTGTCGGTTCTGTCCAAAAAGTCGGGAACCAAAACCTCGATCACAATACCGGGATTAGCCTCGCGGACTGCTTCAATGGTTTGCCGAAAGTGTTCTGCCCCTCCATCGGGCAGATCGTCCCGAGCCACCGCAGTGATGACCACATGCTTGAGTTTCATTCGGCGCGTGGCCTCCGCGACACGCGAGGGTTCGTCCACCTCCAACGCCAGCGGTTTTGCCGTGCTCACTGCACAAAACCTACAAGCCCTCGTACAGTGATCCCCCGCGATCATGAACGTCGCTGTACCTTTGCTCCAGCACTCAAATTGATTCGGGCACTTCGCACTTTCACACACCGTGTGCAACCTCAGGCCGTCCAGCAATGTCCGGGTCGCTAGGTAGCCATTCGTGGTCGGGAGCTTCGTACGCAGCCACTCCGGCAAGCGAGGGCGAGGTTGGACACTAATATCGTTCACTGGCAACTAGGGTAACGTTTATTCGTCGTTTTTTTCCAGATCATTCCAAAACTCCTCGAGTTGGTCCGTATCGAAATCAGCAAGGAATTCCCCATCAACCTCAATCACGGGAGCGAAAGATTGCCCAGATAACTTGACCATCTCTGCAAATCCGGCCGCGCTTTGGTTCACATCGATCTCCTCGTATTCGATCTCTCGATCCTCGAGCCAATCCTTGGCTTCGTGGCACCAACCACAAAAAGTTTTCACGAATAATCGCACCCGTCTTGTTTTCATAAAATAAACCCCGATCAAAATAATCTCACACCCAACTGCCTCAGATTAGGTTCGCGAACTCCTTCTGCAAGATTGTAAACGTTCCTTCAGGCTGCTAGGTTATTGCCAATGCAACCCATTGATTTGCAAACCATCGGCGATGAATTGGCGATCAAATGGTCCGACGCAACCGAGTCTTACGTAAAACTCGCTACCCTTCGTCGTCGATGTCCCTGTGCCGGGTGTGCTGGTGAGATGGACGTCATGGGAAATGTTTATAAATCACCCGCCCAAGAACTCGGCCCCAGCGCGTTCCAACTGCGTCGACTGCCCTTGGTTGGGGGCTACGCCGTTCAACCCGTTTGGGGCGACGGCCACTCTACAGGCATTTATTCGTGGGAATACCTCAAGCGAATCGCGGAGGCGCCACTGCAGGCTAACCTCCGATTTCCTCCAACCTACGGCTTTCCGCCGTAGCTCACATAGTCATCGATATCGAGAAGGTCAAACCAAGAACCCACATCCTCGCGTTTCGGAGCATATTTCGCGTGGTAATCGTTGAAATACTGACGAGAATCCAAATCGTTCGGAGGCCGATTATCTTGGTAAACAGACCAAGCCAAAATCTGGACCAACGAAGGTTTAGTCGTCGAAGTGGCCGTAATCCATTCAAGGATCTCCGAGTCACTTTTACCTGCAGCTAATTGCGTTGAGAGTTCCGCTGCGTCGATTCCCGCAAACTGAGTGAAATGCTGGTCCAGTGGACAGTTATAATGGAACTCGCCATTCTTCCCGTCGATCGTCGCACGCCCTTTGTCTAGCATCCGGGGCAGGATCACATAACCACCCAACCGCACCCTTGCAGATCGCGGAGGACGCTGTGTCAAATCCATCGAGTAGTGGTTCATACTTCCGCTTTGGGTTCGGTTGGTGTTTCCACGGATGGTTCAGCAGCAGCCTCAGAGACGGGATCCACTACGACGCTTTCAACTTCGGCCACTTCGGTCGAAGCAACTGCGACTGCGGCAACCGCAGGCTTGGAGGGTGACTTAACGGGTTTCACGATCGGCCGTTTCGCGGTTTCAATCAATCCGCTTGCGAACTCGATGACATGGCCTTGATGCACCAGCCAATGGAGATTACTCACCAATGCCGCCATCTCCGGAGATGGCGGCGTCGTATCGGGAGCAGCGGTTTCGGTCGCACCTTCGGCAGGCACAGCTGCCGTAGCACTGGTAGGTTGCGGTCCAAACGCCTCGATCAGTTTACGACGCGTGCATTTCGGAGTGGCATTGATCAAGTCCACAATCTTACGCATGTTCTCCGAGACAGGAGTCGCTTCCATGTCGAGGAAATCTGGCCGAGCAACTGCGACGTGGGTCACCGTCTTGTTCACTTTAAAGAACTGCAGGCCTTGGCGGGCGAACTGCTGACTCAAGTGATTCACCACTTTGATCGGAAACTTCGTCTGCTCATCCAACGCACGTCGGATCATGGATTGAAGCGGGCGGCACGGTTGCGTGGCAATCCCCGTTCCGAGGATCGTGTGTTTATCCGATACTTTAATCACGTTAGGGGCGTGCGTGGTCCGAAAATGATTCTGAACCTCTGCCATGCTTCCCAACTTTACTTCTTCGGGGATATTCAAGGCGGTGTATTCCGTGCGGAAACTCTGTTCCTCAATCCACTTCTTAACGACCTCCTCGTCCTTCACGATTTTGATGCGCGATTTAAACGCATCAAATCCCATCCGTGAGAAACGTTCGGTGTGCAACTTTCTCAGCTTGTTTTGGTAATCGTGATAATTCGGTGGGCCTAGGATAACCCCGCTGACACTGCACTGCGCCACAAAGGTATAAACTCCCTTAGGCGGATTTGTGGGCAGTTTTTCCTCAGAATAAAAAGTCGCAAAGTGGGTTTTCAACGCATGATCCACCGCCTCCTGTTCAGTGAGCCATAGAGTGTCATCCAAACCACAAACGAACAGCTTAGGTGCCGATCCCTGTGTGGATTCGGGAGCGGGTTTGCCCTCCTCGGTGGTTTTAGGCTTCTCAACATTCCGTTGCAAAGCGTTAATCTGGATACGGTATCGATCCGCTTTCTTGAGCACCAAATGAGCGATGTCGAAAAGCGGATAAGCTCGACCCGTTAAGCGAATTTGACGAGCCAATGACTCCACACCCTTATCCTCTGGAACAAACGAAACATCGAAAGGTAGTGGTGGTGGCAAAGGTTCAAAACGCTCTGGGGGCCCATCACGTCGTGGCCCGCGATCATTACGAAATCCACCCTCCCGTCTGCGCCCGCGATCACCTCCAAAGCCGGCATCCCTACGAGGTGGACGATCTCCAGAAGGCGGTCCATCACGTCGGGGTCCTGCCCCGCGATCCGTGCGAAATCCGCCTTCAGGGCGTGGCCCGCGATCTCCGCGTGGTCCTCGGCTGCTCTCCTCGTTCCCCGTGTATTTCGAGTATTTGTTTTTATCGACAGGCTGTTGCGCCCAGGCCGGTAAAAATGTCAGGTCCAGATCAAGTTCGAAATCCGGTTTATTCGTGTCCGGTGATGTACTCATTCTCTATAAGTCAGGCAGGGAAACATTTCCCTATTCTGATGTTTTTATTTCGCGTCAACCTTGCGGTGGTGGAATCCAGAAAGCAAGCGAAGGATTTGCCAGAAACCATCCTGAACTGAAGCAGAAACGTCGTATCCGTGATCAGGACGGAACCATCAAGCGTCAAAGTCCGACAACTTTTGCTCGCGATTCCTCCGCCATCTTGGTTTTCCACTCCACCATTTTATCAAGCAGTCGCGAATCCGACGTGGCTAGTATCTGTATCGCGAGCAGCCCCGCATTCTTGCTATTGCCGATCGCCACAGTGGCGACGGGCACCCCGCTCGGCATCTGCACAATAGAGAGGAGGGAATCCCAACCGCGTAACGTTTTGCTCTCAACCGGAACTCCGATGACCGGTAAGGGACTCATGCTCGCCAGCATGCCCGGCAAATGCGCGGCCCCTCCGGCACCCGCAATGATTATTTTGAGCCCGCGACCGTGTGCATTTCTCCCGTAGTCCAGCATCTCCACAGGGGTGCGGTGAGCTGAGAGCACCAGCGTTTCGTAGGCAACTCCAAACTCGACACAAACCTCGGCAGCCGCCTTCATCGTCGGCCAGTCCGAATCGCTACCCATCACAATTCCGATCACTGGCTTTGAAGCGGGGTTACTCATAAATTCAATTTGTTGCGACCGCCAAAACGAATTAAGGCTGCTGCGCCTTCTGCTTTTCGGAGCGCGTCTGCCGCACTCTCACCCAAGGCGGTGACATGCCCCATTTTCCGAGAGGGCATACTGGATGACTTACCGTAACTGTGAACATGCGCACCGTCAATCTGGAGAGCCTGATCGATCCCTTGGGGGTAGCCAGAACCCCGTTCCATGCCCAGTAAATTGATCATCACAGCAGCAGGTGATCTCATGGCAGGCGAACCCAGTGGCCAACCGAGCACCGCACGAACATGATTTTCAAACTGCGAACAAACGCACGCCTCAATCGTGTAATGGCCCGAATTATGGACCCTCGGAGCAAGTTCATTAATGAGGACGTTTCCTGTTGCCGAACAAAAGAATTCAACCCCAAAACTTCCCAAACCCTGCATCGTCTCAACGGCTCTCTGACCAAGATTCCGCACCTGAGCCGACAAACCTTCCGGGATTTCAGCAGGAGCCTTCACCACATGGCAGATATGGTTTCGTTGAATCGTTTCAACCACAGGATAGGTCACAGAACTTCCATCCGTCCCCCGCGTGATCATCACCGCCAGCTCTGAATTAAATTCAACATACCCCTCTGCGAACAAAGAGTTCACCTCGCCGTTTAGCAAATCCCACGCTTCTTGGGCTCCTTCCGCAGTGCGTAATGTAGTGTTCCCTTTGCCATCGTAACCATTCCGACGTTTTTTTAGAACAAGGGGCAATCCCAACTCCACAACGGCTCGATCGAGTGCAGCTCGCGAAGGAACATCGACAAACTTCGGAACAGGTAAACCCGCTGAAAGAAGCGCGTTTTTTTGAATCAATTTATCCTGCACCAGTTCCATCGAACGTGCCGTAGGTCTTACCAACGCACCTTCAGACTCAATCTGATGCAACAGCCCCGCATCAACAAATTCATTCTCAAGAGTAACTACATCAACCTGCCTTGCCAGCTCTCTCAGACTTGTTAAATCGTCGCTTGAGCCAATCAACACTCGGTGGCACGTTGCCGCCGCAGGACAATCAGCCGACTCAGAAAGCACAACAGTCTGCACCCCGAGAGTAGAAGCAGCTTGGCCCAACATTTTCGCCAACTGACCACCGCCGATGATCCCTAACACGGGCCCTTGCGAACTACGCGGTATATTGCTTGGCATCTTACTCTCGAACATGAGCCCTTGATATAGCCGCAGAGAAAAAAACGAGCGAGCGCAAATTCTGGTTTGTAGTGCACCCGTTTCCGCACCGATAGAAATGTTTAGGCTTTCTCTCAACAAAAACCCGAGGCATCGTGCGGGCATCGTGAGCTTTCACATCAAGAGTCTGATCATCACTGCGGCACTCGTTCTCACCCTAGGGCCGGGCTGCAAGAGTGCCCATCAAACGAGCGAGACAAAAACTGAGGGAGGTTCTCCGCCATCGTTCCAGACTCGTACGCGCATCTATATCGCAACCCCTCCGGATGCCATTTTTAAAGACCAAACTGTGGCCCGTTCTAGCAAACACACGAAGGAAGCTTTGGGAGATGCATTCCGACTTTTTACCAAACTCACTTTCACAGGAAAAACCCAAGAAACTTTGAATGAAGCCCTCGAACACGCTCAAAAGTCACGTGCGGAGTTCCTCATTTTCCCCGTAATCCTTACGTGGGAAGATCACCTCACGGAATGGACAACCGTGCGAGATCGTTTGGACATACGCCTTGAAATCTACGACGTGAAAACTGGCAACCGAATTTACTCATCCGAAATCAAAGCTCGAGGAGGTTGGATGTCCGACGGGGATGATACCCCTGAAATGTTACTCCAAAAACCCTGTGAACAATTCGTGCGCTCCATTTATCACGAAGTCGTTCAACCATCCGCCTTTCCGTAACCACGAGCTACGCCACAAGCCAATAAATCCCGAAAACCACCGCAAAACCAGAACTGCCATTCATGAGTCCACGATAAGCTCGTGGACCTGCCCAAGGCATGCGCCAAGCAAGATAACTCAGGACCGACGTAAACCCCGCCATCCCGGCAACCGTCCCGAATCCAAAACTGGCAAGATAAGTTAAGGCGTCCCAACCCGAAGCAAACGCGAGCGAAGGCAACACCCCAATAAAATGCGAACTCCCGGCGAGGCCATGCATGGTACCAACGGCGAACGCGGCGTGAGTGTGTAGGTGCTTCGATTTCGCATCCGAGTGTCCCGAAGAATCTTTGCCGTGAACATGGAAATGGACGTGGGTTGAACCGTCATGAGTGTGAGCGTGGGAATGCACATGCTGTTGCGCAGCCCGTCGAAGGCCCCAAATCCCAACCCCAATCAACGTTACCCCCACCAAGCGCTCAGCCCACGACGAAATCTTTTCCAACGGCAACACCTCCCGCAAAACCAACGAGAGCAAGCCCACAACCAGCACACCCCCCGCGTGTCCTAACCCCCAACGTAAACCCGTCCTCCAGTCGTGCCGCCCTCGCGCAAGAGACAGTGGGGCAACTGCAGCCAAATGGTCGGGCCCAGAAATAACATGAACTAACCCCGCGACACATCCGGCCAAAGCAATCAGCACGTCGCCCCCATCTCAAGGCAAGCGCATGAGCTCTTCAGCACGTTTTTATCCAACCACATCCCCGCGACCATACGAACCCAGAAAGCCCAAGTAAAGAGTGCCGAGAAATGGGGTCAATGACACCCCAGCAAATCTTGCACTTAAAGGCGGCTCCGGTTAATCTAACGGTTCATAGATTATGACGCTGACAGAAAAAATCCTCGCCCGCGCTTCCGGTAAAGCCCGCGTGCAAGCTGGTGATAACGTGTGGGTACAGGCAGACGTGCTCATGACCCATGATGTCTGTGGGCCAGGGACAATCGGGGTTTTTAAACGTGAGTTTGGTCAAAATGCCAAGGTCTGGGATCGCCGAAAAGTGGTTATTATTCCTGATCACTATATTTTCACCGCCGATTCTCGCTCCAACCGGAACGTCGATATTCTCCGCGAATTCGTCCGCGAACAGGATATTCCCTACTTTTACGACGTGATCGATGATCCCAAAGGGAATTGGGTCTATGACGCCGCCCAAGGTCCGTTGAAGCGCCAGTATGGCTCAAATTTTGCCGGAGTTTGTCACACCGCCCTCCCTCAAAAGGGACATACACGGCCAGGTGAAATCCTATTCGGCACCGATTCCCACACGTGCATGGCCGGTGCTTTCAACCAATTTGCAACCGGCATCGGCAACACCGACGCGGGTTTCGTCCTCGGCACAGGCAAATTGTTGCTTAAAGTCCCGGAAACCATGCACTTCCGTCTCGAAGGTGCGTTGCAACCCGGAGTGATGGCAAAGGATGTAATCCTGCATTGTATCGGCCAAATTGGTTTTGATGGAGCTACCTACCGAGCCCTTCAGTTCGATGGCCCCGGCGTTGCAAGCCTGAGCATGGATGACCGAATGACCATCGCCAACATGGCCATCGAAGCGGGTGGAAAGAATGCGATTTTCGAATTTGATGCCCAAACAAAAGCATTTGTGGATCATCGGACGCGGTTGAATGGAACGAAATCGACGTATGAACCTGTCGAACGCGACAGCGACGAAACCTTCGTCTTTGAACACACCGTGGATCTCTCCCAACTCGAGCCGACAGTGGCGTGTCACCCTGACCCCGGTCAGCGAAAGCTTGCCCGGGAGTTGACGGGCATCAAACTCGACCGTGCCTATATTGGTTCCTGCACAGGTGGCAAAACAAGCGATTTCCTAGAATTCGCGAGAGTCCTCCAGGGGAAAAGAGTCGTCATCGACACTTTCGGGGTTCCTGCCACGCCCGAAATTGTTCGAGATTTACAAAATTCCCGCTGGGGTTCGAAAACTGTTTGGCAACTTTTGGTTGATGCCGGGGTCCAGATGACCGAAAACGCGGGTTGTGCGGCTTGCCTAGGAGGTCCTGTGGATACGTTTGGGCGGATGAATGCTCCTCTGAAGTGCATTAGTGCCACCAACCGTAATTTCCCAGGCCGAATGGGGCACAAAGAATCTCAAGTTTTCCTTGCCTCACCGGCAACTGTCGCCGCGAGTGCGTTGACCGGCCATATCACCGATCCGCGCGACTACATGAGTTAACCTTTAACCCACGGATTCCTACCGTCGAACCATCACATGCGCGAGCGGATTGATTCTTGGTGTGAACGGGGCATTTTTGGGCTGACACTAGCAATTCTGGTGTTCGGCCCCTTGGCTTTCGGTGGGGTTCGAATCTCGGAAACCATCTGGATCTATGGTGCATTAGCCACAATTCTTGTCCTGTGGGCAGTAAGATCCTGCGTCCGTGACAACTACCGCCTCCTCATCCCTCCGGTGGCTTGGTCGTTATTGGTTCTGATAGGCTACATCGGCTGGCGCACCTACAACTCCACGGTTCAATACACCGCTCAGGTTGAGTTTTTTCAAATCGCGGCCATCGGGATTTTTTTCTTCGCAATCCTCGATAATCTGAACCGTTCGGAATCGACCAACAGGATCGTTCTGACGTTGATTTTTACCGCGATGACGTTGGCGGGTTACGCCATTTACCAATACCTAACGGATTCCCAAAAAATCCTTTGGGTCGATAAACCGTTGACCTACAGAGGTCGAGGCTCTGGAACTTACATCTGCCCGAGTCATCTGGGAGGGTTTCTAGCGATGGTTCTTCCCTTGAGTCTCACCTACACCTTTATCGGACGATTAAGCAATCTGCTTCGAATCGCGGTGGGTTACGCGTCACTGATGATTCTGGCGGGTATTGCCGTGACCGTCTCTCGCGGAGCATGGCTCGCGGCGGCTTTAAGCGTCGTTTGCCTTCTGATAGTGATCGCCCGGCGTCGGGAGTTTTGGATTCCCGTCGGGATATGCCTTGCCCTCATGGTTTTTGGAGGTGCTTTTTTTGGGGTGAAAGCCTTGCAGAAACGAGCACGAACCGAGGCACCTACCAGCAATTCATCGCAGCTGACAGATCGATCCGCTTATTGGAACCCCGGCTTAGAAATCTGGAGGGAAAATTTTTGGATCGGTGGAGGCACAGCCCATTACGATCTCCTCTACCATCGCCACCGGCCCAGATCCATGCAAAACCGGGCTGCCCACGCACATAACGACTACATCGAGGCCTTGGCGGATTACGGGCTGGTCGGTGGGCTTCTGATTGCGACGTTTCTAGCAGTTCTAGGATGCTCTGTGGTACGCATTTGGAGGTTTGTCAAACGCGGAGGTGACCTCGCCTCAAAACCTAGCAACCGCTCGGCACTGGTGCTCGGGGCCGCATTTGGCTTACTGGCACTGGCCATTCATTCCGTGTTCGATTTCAACTTGCACATCCCAGCGAATGCGTTCCTTGCCACCATGTTGGCGGCGTTAGTTGCGAGCCATCACCGCTACGCGACCGAATCGTTTTGGTTCAAGACCTACTGGTGGAGTAGGTTAGTGCACCTCATCAGCTCAGTCGTTTTGGCATGGTGGTTGATAGGGTTCGCCCTCAAACTCCACCAAGAATCCAAGCTTATCGCGTTCGCTGACCAATTCGATCCAACTTCCGAAGATAGAAAAAACATCCTACTGACAGCTGCACAGATATTTCCGAAAAACTTTGATACACTGTTTGCCCTTGCCGAACTGGACCGCAAACGCGCTTGGGAAGGTAAGGAGGACTATCAGAATGATGCAGCGAAGGCTCTGAAGACCTATTGGAAAGTCCAAGCCTTAAGCCCTTACGTGCCATACGCCTACCTTGGCGAAGGGTTAACTTTGGGTCTCCTCAAAAGACATGGTGCCTCGATCGCCGCTTTCCATCAAGCCTTCAACCTAGATCCCGAGAGTTACTATGTCTCGGCGCACATGGCTTGGGGTTATTTTCAGGCCGGACAGTTCCAAAAATCCTACAACTGGAGTCTGCGATCGGTTTCGCGCCTAAACGAAGCCAATAATTTGGGATGGACCTATGTTAAAGCATCGGAAAGACGCCTCCGTGCCCAAGGAGTCGATGCAGCGAGCAAATCACAGGTCATCAAATAAAAAGGCAAAAAAAACCGGAAAAAATGGGTCAAAAAACGTCAAAATGTTTGCAAAAACCCGGTTGACATTTTACCGCAAAACGCTAAGGTAGGGGCACATTCAATAGTTCAGAGGGGTAATCAGGAGCAAAAAACGTATGAAATCTTTCGGAAAAGCTTCAAAAATAGCTGCGGTGCTGGTCGCGCTCGCTTGCTTGTCAATGTCGTCCGCTCAGGCGGTTGTCAGCAAAGCTACCGTTAAGAGCATCACCGGCTCCGCCACTGTCAGCACAGACAAAGGGGCAACGTGGAAACCCTTGCGTGTAGGCAACTCCCTCACACCTAATTCGATTATCAAAACCGCTGCCGATTCGAAGGTAGAGCTCGTGCTCAACCAGAACGGCCCAGTCGTGCGTGTCGCATCCGACACAACAGTCGGCGTCGACAAGCTCGAACCAAAAGCGACAGCCCAAGCTTCCGACAGCTCAGAAGAAGCCACCGAAATCAAAGTCATCGAGATCACCGGCCCAGTAATCCGCCCCGAGACTGCAAACACAACGACGCCTTTTGCCGCTCCTTCACTCGCAGCCGCACTCGATACTGCTGGCGGAATTTCCGCAATCAATGTTGTTAAACCCGGTAATAAACTTTTCACGATTGATGGGGCTGGAAATCGCTACGATGCTGATGTTGAAGTGCAACTCACAGGCGGAGGTGGGGCTGGAGCGCGCGCCCTAGCCAAGGTCGTAAATGGTGAAGTTGTAAGCTTAATCGTTGTTGATCCTGGGACGGGCTACACAACGGCTCCGACAGTGAGCCTCAAAGCATTAGCACCGTTACCTGCGACAATTCCTTCGTCTATCAAGCCAGGCTACACCCCTCCGCAGCAAGCAGTGCTTAAACCTGTTGTAGTCAATGGAAGAATCACTGGAGTTACCGTTGAAAACGGTGGCAAGAATTATGTGGTGTTCAATAATGTAGGTGGGGTGATTACCTCGTCTGAAGCAAGTCTTGACGTCAAGTTCGAGGGGGGCACAAGAGATGCCCTTGTATTTGTTGAGACGAAGGACGGGGTTGTTACCAGCGTGAGGGTTGTTGATGGGGGTGCTGGTTACACTGATGCAACCACCGCAAAACTTGTCGACTCAGAAGGTAAAGACTTTGTCCCATTTAATCCGAATTTAGCGAAGTTGGAATTGCTTAAACCGGCACCAGTGGTCGTGATTCCGGGTGATCCAGAACCCCCGGTGGCTGAAGCTGTAGTCCAATACGTCCCACCTCCCAAGGCGGTTGCTGCAATTGATGTTGAGTCGGTGCAACCTGCACAACTTACTGTCAAGGAAGTGCAATTGGACGGAACTGTAATCGAGGTTGTCAAGACCGTTGAGATTTTCAGCCTTAGCACAACGACTGAAATTGCTTTCGACACCAAGAGCGAAGCTCAGTATATCTCAGTGTCCAAAGCGACCGAGGCGACCGACACAGCTCCTGCAAAAGAAGCCGTTGTATTCGTTGAACCCCCTAAAGTGATTGTTAGCGAGCCCGACGTTAAATACGCTTACAATGATCCTCGCACTGATCTCGTGCCTAGGGGCGGGGGAGAGGACACGGATCAACACGGGAGACCAATTATCCGTGCTGCTAAAGTTGAGGCAGTGCTCGATAGTAATGGGAAGATCATTGCACTGGTCGTTGTAGATCCTGGGTTTGGATACACCAAGGCCCCCAAAATCACTATCGAACCTCCTCCGGTTCTCACTGAAGAAGTGAAGCGAATCATCGAGGTTGCCATAGAGAAGAAAAAGGTCGTTGAGGTTCCAAAAGTGGAATCCACAGTGAACGAGCAACTTGGTGGTATTGTTCAGTCGATCACCTTGCCTAAGTCCAAAGAAAACTTCACTTACGAAGCCAATAAAGTCTATGATTTAGTGGTTGAGAAGCCAAAAGATAAGGAAGGAACCGTTGCAAAAGCCACTGTCCGAACAGATGCCAACGGAAAGCTGATTCTCAATGCCAACGGTCAGGTCGAGGTCACGATTACAGATCCTGGACTTGGATATGATGAATCTCCCAAAGCATTCTTTACGGTAGATCCAATTGTCGAACGCAAGACTGAAGCTCCAAAAGAAGTGAAAGTTGTCGAGGTCAAGCAGGACGAAGTCATCGAGGTCTCTACGCTGATCAAACCGTAGTCTTCGTTTTTTAAGTTTCAACCCCAGAGTGGCTTCGGCTACTCTGGGGTTTCTTTTTATTCGGTTTTAAGGTTGGGTGGGTTTGTTTAAATCCTCCCATTTGGAGAGGCCGATTATTGGGAGGGCGAAACGGAAGTTTTCTTCTTGAGCGGGGGTGTCTGCGGTGCGGAAAACGTCATAGATTTTGCGGCGACGGCCGGGTGTAGCGATGCTGTCGGATTTCCGCTCCCATAAACCTAAATTCAATCCTCCTTCTTGAGAATGATCTACGTGGCGGTGGAGGATGAATGCATCGATGCCGGGGAGTGTTTCGGTTTGTTTGTAGGCGTAGGCGTAGGCGGCGGCTTGGATGAGTTCTCCTTCGGCGGTGGGTTTGGCATGGAAGCCTTGTTCGCTGAGGATTACCCGACGCGTTTTGCCACCGTGCTGGAATTCGGGTTTCTCTAGGAAGCGGATTAAGAGCGGTAAGTTTCGAAAGGTGATTCTTGGGGTGTTTTCGTCGAAGGTGGCGGATTTATCAAGCCAAGTTCTCGCTTCGAAGAGGTCTTCTGGATAGGGATGAAACGCTATGTGCCACGGGAAATCCCCGCCCTTTTGCGCTTGTTTTGCAAAATACTCTAGAAAAGGTCGCCCTGCAAAGGTCTGGGTTTTGTCCCCACCCGGATAATTGATATTCCAATGGTGCTCGAGGGAAACGAAAACGCGCGCAGTGGAATCGTGGGCTTTGATCGCCTCGTGTGCTAAGCGAACGCTAGTCAGATAATCATCGGCGAATTGCTCCATGGAAACTCGTCCCATATTGCTCCAAAACCAATGAGAGTTCACTTCGTTGCCGATGATATAGTTGACTACCCGTCCATGGGGGGATTTGGAGGAACCATAGCGGGCGGCGAGAAAACTTAGGCACGCTTGAAAAGCGGAGCGACCGTCGATTGTCACGGTATTGAACGCGCCGAGGTGGTTTGGGGCAGATCGGTCGTATCTGGGGTGAATCAAAAGTTTGTTCAGTTCAGGTTGTGGGCTCTCGTAGACGAGGATGATGAGCGAAACCAAGACGCCGGCACTCGCTAGGGGTTTGACTTGGTTATCGAGGTGAGTGATTGCCGAACGGTGAAAGCTATAATCACGGCCTTCCCACTGGTGAGGAATTGAATTGGTTGCCTTCGTCAGATCAAGCAGATCAGCGAGATTACAGTTTAGAGCGGCGTGTTTCACTCCAAGAGCAAGGGCGTCATCAACCATTTGGACTTGGAGGCCCTTTTTGCTGGATGCTTCAGGATAAGGCTCACCGGCTGATTCAAACGGGACCCAAAGCGCAAGGATAATCCAAAACACACCACTGAAGGCGTTGAATCCATTACGAAGATGTAATCTTGGGGAAATGTCGTTGTTAGAGTCTGAGTGCAAAGTGTTCACGTGAGTTGGATGTAGAGGAGTTAAAGAATAGTCACGTTATTTTGCTTATGAAGAAAAGAATACACAGAATTGCAAGCCGGGTTCGTTGGGCCATCGTCATCATTGCCCTCATAACAGGCGGGCTTAAACTTAGTTGGGGAAATGGACAGGCGAAGGAAAACGCCAAGGTGCCACCCGTGAGATTCCAATTAAATGTTAGCCCGATGGATCGAGAATTACCGCTAAAGGAACATGCTGCCATTGCACCTCGCGAGCAACACGATCTTCGTTAGGTTGATTGTTGGCTGAGTAATCTGGATGGGTTCAATTACAAATAAGAGGATTTCATGCACACATTGATGGCGGACGGATATGTCTCTCTGAAACCAACATTGGACAGGATCCGAACTTCGGGAATGATAGGAGGTATGCGAGTTCTGGTGGTGGAGGACGATAAGAAAATCGCCTCATTCATCGTAAACGGGTTGAGGCAGCAGGGGTATGCCGTGGATCACGCGACGGATGGGGAGCAAGGGTTGCTCATGGTTCGGGTCGCACCCTATGACGTCGCCGTATTTGATGTGATGTTGCCGAAGCTAGATGGCCTTCGATTGCTCAAAACGATTCGTGCAGAAAAACAGACTCTGCCCGTTATCATTCTGAGCGCGAAAGCCACGGTCGAGGATCGAGTGCGTGGGTTGCAGGCAGGAGGCGACGATTACCTGACGAAACCATTCGCGTTCGCGGAGCTGCAGGCGCGTATTCATGCGCTATTGCGCAGAACCAGCCATAGTGCTGAACCGACGCGCCTCGTGGTGGGGGAGCTCAAACTTGACCTTTTGACGCGTGAGGTATCGCGTGGGGGGCGCAAGATCGATCTCAAGGTGCGGGAGTTTTCGCTCATGGAGTATCTGATGCGGAACGCGGGTCGAGTGGTAACAAAAACGATGGTGCTCGAACATATCTGGGACTACAGCTTCGATCCCCAAACGAATATCGTGGATGTGTTGGTGCATCGGTTGCGAGTCAAAGTGGATAAAGGTTTTGGAACAAAAATGATCCAGACTCACCGGGGTGTTGGATATTCTTTGAGAGCTGAAGGTTAAGCAGAATTGTGAAGAAACCCCAGATACAGGCGGGTTGGCGGCGCAGAATAAGAACTATCGGTTTTCGACTCAATCTTTGGTATGCGAGCGTCTTCGTCCTGAGTGCGCTAGCATTGTTTTTGGTGCTGTATTTAGGGCTCCAGATTGCAATGGCCCGTAAAGATCAGGAGGTGGTCACGGCTCGTTCCAAAGAGTTGTCCACAGTCTATGTCGGTGGCGGTGGTGCGAGAGGGTTGCGCAACTACCTTGATCGGGAGGGGAATCAGGCGAAGTATTATGTGCGCTTGGCCGATCCTTTGCAGAACAACATTTTGGTGGTGGCTCCGGATGAGTGGTTGACGTTTAACGTCCGTCAAGCAGGCCTCAACATCGAGGCGGAGGCGACCCTTCGCATTCCCAAAGATGAAGAGAAAGATTTTCTATTAACCACGCTGCGTTTGCCAGATGGCAATTGGTTGCAGGTGGGAAGGAGCGCGAATAATCGAGAGATCCTTCTGCGACCCTTCCGAAACCTGTTTTTGAGTGTCATGGTTCCGATAGTCCTCTTGGGAATACTTGGAGGAGTGCTCCTTTCAAACCGGGCGATGATGCCCGTGCGTCAGATCATCGCGACGGCCAAGTCGATCATCGATACGGGCAACTTGGGTGAACGCGTCCCTGTGCGACGGGTAAGGGACGAAATGGATGAACTTGCAGAGGTGATCAATCGAGTTCTGGAACGGAATGAGTGTCTGATCCGCAGCATGCGTGAATCGTTGGATAATGTGGCCCATGATTTGAGGACCCCGTTGGCGCGTCTGCGAGGAATCGCTGAGGTTGGATTGACACCGACCGCAACACCAAGCAAGGCACAAGAGGCACTTTCGGATTGTCTCGAAGAGACGGATAAAGTCCTGACGATGCTCACCACTCTTTTAGATGTGGCTGAGGCGGAGGCGGGAGTCATGCATCTGAACATTGAGATGACGGATATTCGTCGGTTGATCCTCGAGGTTGTGGAGCTTTACGAGTGTGTGGCGGAGGATAAAGAAATCAGCGTGACGACGTTACTCGCGGAGAATAGTAACGCGAGGGTTGATCGTGTCAGGATGCGTCAGGTTTTTGCAAACCTGCTGGATAACGCTCTGAAATACACGCCTAGCCGAGGGAACGTTTCTATCCGCTCACGTCAGGAGAACCAGCAGATCGTGGTGGAGATTCAGGATAACGGCCTTGGCATCGCGAAGAACGAACAGTCCCGGATTTGGGAGAGGTTGTTTCGTGGAGACAAAAGCCGGTCACAAAGAGGACTCGGATTGGGGCTGAGTGTGGTGCGAGCGGTGGTGCTGGCTCATGGGGGAGAGGTTACCGTTGAGAGTGAGGAAGGTCAGGGATCCATTTTCAGAATTCACCTTTCACGATCGGCCAGTTGATTTCCTACAAGGATGCAGGGAAGCCGTGGTCTTTGGATTCTACCTGAACTGGATGTAGAATAGGATGAGAGTCATACTGAGGCCGATCAGAATGATCAGTTGTCGTATGATTTTTTGCGGAAGTCGCTGGGAATAGTGAGATCCGAGGAAATAACCCCCGATCGCTCCCAAGAAAAGGATTCCTGCCTTGGTCCAGTCCACGAGGCCCGCGTGCACAAAGTAAGTTGCAGCCACGAGGTTGATGAGGGATCCGAGGAAGGTTTTCAGTGCGTTCATCTGGTGGATGTCAGTGAGACCCAACATCCCCATAGTCGCGAGCATCAGAATGCCGATTCCTGCTCCGAAGTAACCACCGTAGATTGAGATGACGAACTGAAAAAGCAGGGCCCAAGAATCGGGTTTGATCGAGTCTTGAGGCGATGGAGTTGGTGAGAACCGTTTTCGAAGCAAACCTTGCGTCAAGAAAAGTAACGTTGCGAAGAGCATTAAAAATGGAACCAATCGTCTGAAGGATGACTCTGGATAATAAAGGAGGAGGACACTCCCCAACAGCCCTCCGATCAAGCTAACGGGTAAAAAACGAATCAATAACCCTCGCACTGCGGGGAGTTGGGCACGGTAACCATACACGCTGCCGGAAGTGCCCAAAACCAACGCGAGAGTGCTGGTTGCATTGGCGATGATGGGCGGCGTTCCGCAAACCATCAGAACCGGGAACGTGAGTAATGTCCCACCTCCGGCGATCGCGTTGATCAACCCTGCCGCGATTCCCGATGCCGCAATTGCAATGATTTCAGTGGCCGTCATTCAACGGGGAAGTCGACAGTGCTAGGCCCGAGGCCCTGGCTGTTGTTGGACGCGGAGGAGGATGGAAGCCTCCTGTCGCCCGTCCAACGCGAGATCGATGGCATATTGTCCCGGAGCATCGAATTTCAATTGCTGAATGTTAAAAATGAAGTTTCGTACGAGATCACTGGCATCGGTGGGGAAGACGACATCGACCGGAAGATCAATGCTAGGCATCACGAATCGCCCATCGGCATCGACAAAATTCATTCGCAGTTTGTGGGAACCTTCCTCGATCCGTTGAAAGACCAAGCGCAGGGCGATAGCGCATTGAGGATGGGTTGCTGGAAAGGAGTTGGCAAAAATTGTATCAAATGCCCCTAGTATGTTTAATTTGCCGCCGTAATCAGCAGCGGCATCACAGATGACAGCAACCTGAATATTCATTCCCTAAGAATCTACTGTCACGGGCTCCATGGTGGAAAGAGATTTGCTGAGAAACAGGATTTGCGAGTTGCCGATTCAGTCTCGGGTGGGTTTATAATTAAAATATGACGCAACCGCACATGCCCGCGTTAAGACGCGGCAAGGCTTATGATAGCCTCGATAAAAGCCAACTGGTGGATTACCGGACTGGCGAAGTTTTAGTCTCAATCAGTCAGGTCAATGCGGGGATCATCAGAAAGGATTTGGCTAGGATCGGCGAGGCGAAAGCAGCATTGAAGCGTTTTTCGGTTGAGCAATTAATCGAGATCTCCATCAAAGCTGGAGAGCTTTTTTTGAATGGCGTCCTCCCGTTGGGCGACAAAGGTCATACCCAATCTCCACAGGAATACACCGAAGCCCTGTCCAAAACGAGCGGTCTGCCACATGTGATGGTTCGACGCAATATGGTGAAGATTCACCAAGCTTTGACCTGTATGCGGACAGTGCTGAATGGTTTGACCCGTGGTTTGGATCTTTCCGTGATTGATCGTGGGTTTGGGGAACAATCTGGGTCGCCGGTGAGTTATTATCCCACGACGCAGGCATTGGGCTTAGTGATGCCGAGTAATTCACCCGCCGTCAACTCGCTGTGGCTTCCGGCAATCCCACTGAAAACTCCTGTCATCATCAAGCCCGGCCGTGAGGAACCTTGGACTCCGTTTCGATTGATCCAAGCGTTCATCGCGGCAGGGTGCCCAGCCGCAGCATTTGGTTTCTACCCAACGGATCACGAAGGTTCCGGAGAAATCCTGAAATCATGCGGACGGGCTTTGATTTTCGGGGATCGAAATACTACAGCACAATATGCAACGAATCCGGCTGTTCAAGTCCATGGGCCCGGCTTTAGTAAGATTTTGATTGGTGACGACGAAATTGAACGTTGGCCTGAATTCATCGATTTGATCGCCGGTTCCATTGCGGATAATGGGGGACGTAGTTGCATCAATGCCTCGGCTGTCGTGGTTCCGAAGTATGGGCGTGAAATCGCCGAAGCACTCGGTCGAAAGCTGGGACCAATCAGACCGTTGGCAGCGACGGATGAGAACGCAAAACTCTCCGGGTTCGCTAACGTCAAAATGGCGGATTTCATTGATGGAGCAATCGACGAAGGCCTCAAGCAACCGGGAGCAGAAGAAGCGACCGCCCCCTTCAGGAAAGGCCCGCGTCGCGTTGAGTTTGAAGGGGGAGTTTACCTGTGCCCTACAATTGTGCGGTGCGATTCATTTCAACATACGCTTTCGAATCGGGAATATTTGTGTCCCTACGCGAGCGTGGTGGAAGTCCCACAGGCGGAGATGCTTCGACAGATCGGGCCGTCCCTCGTGGTTACAGCAATCACAAAAGATCCGAAGTTTATTGATGAGTTGCTTGATTCTTCCTTGATCGAGCGGTTGAACCTTGGACCGATTAGCACCATGAAAATTTCTTGGGATCAACCTCATGAAGGAAACATGTTTGAGTTCCTTTATAAACGTCGATCCATCGAGCGGATTCAGGCAAGTTGATGGTCTGCGCGATCCTCAGAAAAACTCAATTCCTTGGCGGTGAATCAACCATGCGCCCCGGCTCTTCATCATGATTCTAGACAACTCAGAATCCAAGCTCGTATCGTCTGAGGAGGGATTTCCATTCGACCAAGTTGATGGAATCCGGATGATTTTTGGGGTAGGGGTGGTTGACCGCGTCGGCATGCTCGCGACTGAATTGGAGG
>SXGS01488839.1_pt1 | contig 22562 bp, 24 predicted proteins | sample 3174681 | NCBI WGS metagenome assembly SXGS01 (sample SAMN11356861, study PRJNA531348) | freshwater metagenome | isolation source: freshwater sample F1-80 | place: China: Fuxian Lake, Yuxi | collected 2017-12-25
GTCGTTGACGCCGTCGCCGACCATCGCGGTCGACCGGCGGCCTTTCAGGTCGCCGATGATGCGTGCTTTGTCCTCCGGTCGCAGATCTGCGTGGACCTCCTCGATACCGACGTCGGCGGCCAGCGCGCGGGCGGTGCGTTCGTTGTCCCCGGTGAGCATCGCGACGTGGTAGCCGTCGCGGCGGAGACCGGCGACGACTTCTGCGGCTTCGGGTCGCAGTTCGTCGCGGACCGCGATCGCGCCGAGGGGGCGGCCGTCCTGTTCGATGAGCACGGCGGTGGCTCCGGCGTGCTGCATCCGTTCCACGTCCGCGGCCAGCGGGCCGGGGTCGATCCACCCGGGCCGCCCGAGTCGGATGTCGGTACCGCGGAGGCGCCCGGTGAGTCCGGCGCCGGTGACGGCGACGACGTCCTCGGCGGGAGTGTGGTTGTCGACGGCGGCGAGGATCGCCGCGGCCAGGGGGTGCTCGCTGCGCACTTCCAGCGCTGCGGCCACGGCGAGGACCTGCTCGCGGGTCGCACCGTTGGCGGTGGCGACGTCGATGACGACCGGCTTGTTGCGGGTCAGGGTGCCGGTCTTGTCGAGCGCGATCGCGCGGATGCGGCCCAGCGCTTCGAGGGCTGCGCCTCCCTTGACCAGGACGCCGAGTTTGCTGGCGGCGCCGATCGCCGCGACGACGGTGACCGGGACGGCGATGGCCAGTGCGCACGGTGAGGCGGCGACGAGGACGACCAGTGCGCGTTCGATCCAGACCCGTGGTTCGCCGAGCAGGCTGCCCACGGCGGCGATGAGGGCGGCGGCGACCATGATCGCCGGTACCAGGGGCTTGGCGATCGTGTCGGCCAGCCGCTGAGCCTCACCCTTGCGGGACTGCTCGGCCTCGACGATCCGGACGATCTTGGCCAGCGAGTTGTCCTCGGCGCGTGCGGAGACCTCCACCTCGAGGACGCCGGTCCCGTTGATGGCCCCGGCGTACACGTCGTCGCCGGGCCCGGCCTCGACGGGCACCGATTCGCCGGTGATCGCCGAGGTGTCGAGTGCGGTGGTGCCGCGGCGGATGGTGCCGTCGGTGGCGATGCGTTCACCGGGCTTGACGATCATCATCTCCCCGAGCATCAACTCGGTCGGCGACACCGACTGCTCGCGGCCGTGCCGGCGGACCGTGGCGGTGTCGGGAACGAGGGACAGCAGTGCCCGTAGACCGCGCCGGGTGCGGGCGACCGCGTACTCCTCGAGGCCTTCGCTGATGGCGAAGAGGAACGCGAGCATCGCGGCCTCGCCGACCTCACCGAGGATCACGGCGCCGACCGCCGCGATGGTCATCAGGGTGCCGACGCCGATCTTGCCGCGGGCCAGGCGCCGGAGTGTCGACGGGACGAAGGTGTAGCCGGCGACGATCAGCGCGAGCGATTCGAGCACCAGGGTGACGCGATCGGGTCCGCCGGTCCACCCGACGATCAATCCTGCCGCCAGGAGAACACCGGCCAGTGCGGCGGCGCGGATCTCGGTGATCTGCCACAGCTTGTCGGGTTCGTGCTCCTCGTCGCCGTCCGGGCGGGGTTCGTCGTGGCCGCAGCCGCACGCGTCGCTCATGCGATCACCGCCGGCCCGGCGGACTCGGTGCCGTAGTTCGGGCACAGTGCCACCGCGTTCCCGGTGGCGGCGAGGAGGTTCTCGGCCGAGGCGAGCAGGTCCAGCAGTTCCGGCCGGTCGAGGGAGTAGAACACCTGTCGGCCCTGGGGGCGACCGGTGACCAGGCCGCAGTCCCGCAGGCACGCCATGTGCGCCGACACCGTCGATTGGGCGAGCCCCAATTCGCTGACCAGGTCCGCCACGCGTACCTCGCCATCGGCGAGTCGACGCACGATGGCCAGACGGGTGGCATCGGAGAGACTGTGGAACAGCGACACCGCGGCATCGAGTGCCGACGCGGTGCCGCCGGACAGACACGCACCAGAATTGATCGTCATCCGACGATGATAGCAGTCTGATCCGGTGTGATCGGTGTGGAACGATCCGATGGCCGAGGGGCCCGTCGCCGCCCGCCGAATCACGTCAATTACTATGCCACGTAGTATTTGAATGAGCGGCCGGTAGCCGGCGCGTCGTCAGTGCAAAGGAGTGGAGCGTGACTCGGTCCGTCAAGGTCTCGATCGTCCTGATCGCGGTGTTCGCTGTCGCGCTCGCGTCGTTCGTGTTCTGGAGCTCGAACAACTCCGATGCTGCGGCGGCGGCCGAGGACGCCGCCGGTGACCCGGCGGCGGTGGCGGTGCGGGAGAACAGTCACCGCCTCAGCGACCCACCGGAGAGCAGGGCGACGTTCGTGGAGTTCCTGGACTTCGAGTGCGAGGCGTGCCGGGCGGCGTACCCGGCGGTGGAGCAGCTGCGCGAGACCTACGGCGACACGGTCACCTTCGTCGTCCGATACTTCCCGATCCCGTCGCACGCCAACGCCGAGCGCGCCGCACGTGCCGTGGAGGCCGCCGCTCAGCAGGGCCGGTTCGAAGCGATGTATCAGCGGATGTACGAGACGCAGGCGCAGTGGGGTGAGCAGCAGGCACCCATGGACAACCTGTTCCGCGAGTTCGCCGCCGGACTGGGCCTGGACATGACCGCATTCGACGCTGCCTACGACGACCCGGCGACGCTCGAGCGGATCCGCGCGGACGTGGCCGACGGGCAAGCGCTCGGAGTGCAGGGAACCCCGACCTTCTTCGTCGACGGCGTCCGCGTCGAGGCGACCGACATCAGTGATCTCACCGATGCCCTCGACGCCGCTCTGCGCTGACCGCGCCGCCGCGCCCGCGCCGCCACCGACGCGGCCGTTCGCGCGGCTGTTGCCGTGGCTGCTCCTGGCCGCGGGAGCGCTCGGGTTCGCCTCCGCCTTCGCGCTGACGGTCGAGAAGTTCACCCTCGCGTCGAACCCGTCCTACGTCCCGACGTGCAGCATCAACCCGGTCCTGAACTGCGGGTCCGTGATGAGCACCGAGCAGGCGTCGGTGTTCGGATTTCCCAACTCCCTGATCGGCGTCGGGGGATTCGCCGCACTGGGCGCCGTCGGCGTCGCGCTGCTCGCCGGAGCAGTGTTGTCCTGGTGGTTCTGGGCAGTGGTGCAGGTGGCGATGACCGCGGCCGTGGTGTTCGTGCACTGGCTGATCGGTCAGAGCCTGTACGAGATCGGCGCACTGTGCCCGTACTGCATGGTGGTGTGGGCGGTGACGGTGCCGGCGTTCTGGTACGTCACCCTGACCAACCTCGACCGCCTCACCACCGCCCGCGGCGGACCCGGGTGGGCGAGAGCGCTCGTGCGCACGCATTCGGTTCCGCTGACCCTGTGGTTCCTCACGCTCGCCGGGCTGATCGCAGTGCGGTTCTGGTCGTACTGGAGCACGCTCGCATGAACGCCCGCCGTTCGGCTACAGGACGCCGGGTGCCCCGGCGGATCGTCGGCGCCGCGGCGGCGGCGATGACGGTGGTGCTGGCGCTCTCGGGCTGCGCCGGCGGCTCGGACGCGGTCGCCTCCGGAGGCACGTTCGATTTCGTCGCCCCCGGCGGACAGACCGACATCTTCTACGACCCACCCGACTCCCGCGGCGCGATCGGACCCATGAGCGGACCGGACCTGATGGACCCCGCCGCCGTCACCTCGGTGTCGGACTTCGCCGGCAACGTCGTGGTGATCAACCTGTGGGGCCAGTGGTGCGGACCCTGTCGCGGTGAAGCCGACGACCTCGAACAGGTCTACGAGCGCACCCGCGACCTGGGTGTGAACTTTCTCGGTATCAACGTCCGCGACCTGCAGCAGGACAAGGCGCAGGACTTCGTGGTCGACAACAACGTCTCGTACCCCTCGATCTACGACCCCGCGATGCGCACGCTGACCGCCCTGGGCGGCAGTTACCCCGCCAGCGTGATCCCCTCGACGCTGGTGCTCGACCGCGAGCACCGCGTGGCCGCGGTGTTCATGCGGGCGCTGCTGGCCGAGGACCTGCTGCCCGTCGTCCAACGGGTGGCGGCCGAGTGAACGAGCTCCTGGCGCAGGACATCGGAACACGATTCCAGGACCTCGCCGCGACAGGGCCGCTTCTGTTGGCTGTAGCGGCGTGCGTGCTCGCCGGCCTCGTCTCCTTCGCCTCCCCGTGCGTGGTCCCGCTCGTTCCCGGATACGTGTCCTACCTGGCCAGCATCTCCGGCGCAGACCAGCCGACCGCGAACAGCGCGGCCGGCGGGAACGCCGCCGGCGGCGCGGCGCCCACCCTGGCGTCCCGGTGGCGGGTGGTGGGGGCGGCGGCACTGTTCGTGGCCGGATTCACCGTGGTGTTCGTGCTGGCGACGGTGTCGGTGTTCGGTGTCATCGGCACCCTGCGGCTCAATCAGGAGCTGCTGCAACGGATCGGGGGTGTGGTCACCATCGTCATGGGGATGACCTTCCTGGGATTCGTTCCGGCGCTCCAACGCGACACCCGATTCGCGCCGCGGCAGATCTCGTCGCTGGCCGGCGCCCCGCTGCTCGGCGGAGTGTTCGCGCTGGGATGGACGCCGTGTCTGGGCCCCACCCTCGCCGGTGTGCTCTCCGTCGCCGCCGGCACCGAGGGCGCCACGGCGGCGCGGGGGGTGCTGCTGATCACCGCCTACTGCCTCGGCCTCGGATTCCCGGTCCTCGCGTTGGCGTTCGGGTCGAGTTCGGCGGTCCGCAGCATCGGGTGGCTGCGCCGCAACACCCGGACCATCAAGACCGTCGGCGGGCTGATCATGATCGCGGTCGGGGTCGCACTCGTCACCGGAGTGTGGAGTGTGTTCATCAGCTGGATCCGGGACGAGTTCGTCACCTCGGTGATCCTGCCCATCTGACCTGCACCCCGCCGCCCGGACCGCGCACCGTCGCCGTTCGACGACTGTGTCGATGGTGTGACTCCCGGGATCGTTCACCACGGTCGGCCCTCGGTACCGGCGCGGGCGGGGGGCAGTTCGAGCCGGTCACCGGACGCGGCGTTCCCCGGTGGCGAGGGAGTGCAGATACGCGTTGTACGCCAGGTGTGCGGAATCGTCGTCCGAGTGCGTCGACGACGGCGCCGATCTCGACGTCTCGTGCTTGTGCCACGCGATGCAGAAGATCACCACAACCAGCAGTGCGACGGGTTCACCGTACGACCACGCCAACGCTCCGGCGAGTTTCTGATCGGCCACCGGATCCAGGTCCCAGTCCTCCGGCGGGGAAGCGAACGTGGCGAGCATCGGGGTCGTCGACATCATCAGGATGACTCCGAAGAACACGTGCAGCGGCATCTCGACGAACAGATCGAACAGCCGACCCAGGTAGCTCTGCCGGATCGGCAGCGGCCCGACCGCCAGCACCGGGACGATGAACACCAGCCCGCTGAGCAGGAAGAAGACCTCGATGGAGGTGTGCCCGAGCACGGTCGAGGCGAGCGCGTCGAACAACGACGACAGATACAGCCCGTAGTAGCTGAACAGGAACAGCGGAATCGTCACTCCGGGATGTAGCGCGAGACGTCCCGCTCGGCTGCGCAGTCCCCACAGCGCCGCGACCAGCACGGCCCGACCCGCTCCGTGATGCGCGGCGCTGCGCAGCAGCAACCTGCCGGGCGAGCCGACCACCAGCAACGGGGGGACCGCCATCGACAGCGTCAGGTGCTGGAACATGAAGATGCTGAACACTTCGTAGCCGTAGCGTTCGATCTGCAGACCCGTCACCGCCGCCAACGCCGCACACCCGGCGAGGAAGCTCGCCGTACGCCACCGCGGCCACGCCCGCCCGGTCCGCCGCACCCGGTACACACCCCAGCAGTACAGGCCCGCCATGACGGCGGCGGCCAGAGGGAGGATCGGTAGCGGCGGCACGTCCCACGACAGCAGCGCGCCGAGGTCCGGGGGAGCCTGTGGGAGGTCGACGATCGACGACGTCATCTGCGCGGCGTCACGGCTTGTTCTTCTTGCGGATCACCAACGTGACGGCGATCGCTCCCAACCCGAGGACGGCGATACCCAGCGTGGTCAACAGCACCGCGGTGTCCTGCTTGGGTTCGCGTTCGCCTTCGCTGGCCGCGGGATCTCGCGGGTCGTAGGCCGGCGCGGCGGTGGTCGTCGGTGTCGCGGCGGCGCCCGCGGCAGCAGGGGCGTCGGTGGGGGAGGGCGACGAGGGGGCGTCGACCGGGTCGAGGGAGGTCACCGTGAAGTCGTACGAGCCGGTGATGGGGTGACCGTCGGCTGAGGTGACGCGGTAACCGACGGTGTAGCGGCCGACGGGGGCGCCCTCGCGTACCGACACCGTCACGGTGGGGCCGTCGACATCGGTGTCGCCCTGCGCCCACTGCTCGTTGCCCGGTCCCACGACGCTGACCGTGGCAAAGGATTCGTTGATGTCCTGGTTGAAGACCAGTTCGACCCCGATGGGGGCGTAGTCCAGTGCCTGACCGGCTTCGGGGTTGGAGCTGATCAGTTCACTGTGCGCCGCGGCGGGCGCTGCTCCGAGCAGCGCGAGACCGACCGCCAACATCAGGGCCATGACACTGCGTTTCACCGGTACGTCCTTCATCTGTCGCGGCGACCGACGCGCACCCCACACGGTGGGCGTCGCGGGTCTCGGGGTCGGGAAGGGGGGGCGTCCCTCTTACCGGGCGGCGGCGCCGCGGACCCAGCGTATCGGAAATACTATGCGGCGTAGTTTTCGGGTCAGGACTGCAGGACCAGGCAGAGCAGCGCCGAGAAGGTGCTCAATGTCAGGGCCGCGGCGACGACGACGAGCACCGGCAGGACGGCGACGGCAGCATGGGCGGTCGAGGTGGTGTGCGTGATCGACCCGTCGAGTCGTCGAATCCGGTCGCGCGTGGTCTCGTTCATCAGCCCCAACGCCCAGGACGGGCGGATCGACTCCGCGCCGGAGACGGTGGCCAGGGCTGAGCTCACCGCGGCGGCGCTGGTCGCGCCGGCCGCGCTCCGGTCGGCGGCATGCTCGACCAGGACCCGGATCGCGCCCGGCGCCGCGCCGAACAGGGGAATGCGGGGAAAGGCGGCGGCGAGGGTTTCGGCGGCGGCGACGAGGGCGTGGTGCCGCCCGTGCAGATGCGCACGCTCGTGCGCCAGCACGGCGTCCTGCTGGTCGTGGTCGAGGTGCTCGCGCAGACCCTCGGTGGCGACGATGAACCCCGGGCGCCCGCTCACGCTGTACGCCAGGGGTAGCGGGTGGTCCAACCACAGCACACGCTCGGGGCCGCTCCCGGCACGCGCGACGATCGAGAGCAGGTCGCGGTGCCGCTCGCGGACGAGGCTGCGGGCTCGCCGCTGCGAGCGCGCCGAGCGTGCCAGTCGCACCGCCGCCCCGGCAGCCAGGGCGGCCGAGGTCAGAGCTGCGGCTTCTCCGACCCACGGCCGTGCGGTGTGCAGCAGGCTGCTCGCACACGAGACGGCGAGCTCCACCAGCCCCTCGGCGGGGGCGTGATCGGGCCAAAGCAGCACCACCAGCGCCGCGGCGAGCAGGACGAACACCGCCGCGACACTGCTGATCCACGCGGTGAGAGCGAGGGACGGGGCCACACGCCGGGTGAGGGCGTCGAGCCAGTAGGGGCCGGCGGTGGCCAGGGTGAACGCCGCGATTCCCAGGACCGCCGCGGCGATCATCGCTCCGCCCCGGGGAGGTGGGTGCGGAGGGCGTCGAGTTCGCGGGCGGTGGCGGTCTTCGCGAAGTGCATCAGCACCGCGGCGGAGTCGCCGCTGGTGTCGAGGATGTCCCGCAGTGCCTGCGAGGTCGCTTCGGCGCGGGTCTGCACCGGGGAGTAGATGTAGGCGCGGGAGAGTTTGGTGCGATGTACCCACCCCTTCTCGTGCAGATGCGTCACGACGGTCAGGACGGTGGTGTAGGCCAGGTCGCGGTCGCTGAGCAGGTCCCGCAGCTCGTGCACCGACCTGGGGGTATCGCTCTCCCACAGCACGTTCATCACCGCTGCCTCGAGGTCGCCGAGCCTCTTCATCACTGTCAGTTCTCTCTGCCGTCCGTCACTGCGCACTGTTCGTCGTCTGCCCCACGTTCACGCCCCGCGCCGCGAGCCAGGTGGTGGGATCGGACTTCGCCCCGTCCGCCTGCCACACCTCGTAGTGCAGGTGCGGGCCGGTGGACTGGCCGCGATTGCCCACCGTAGCAATGAGATCGCCGGCGGCGACTCGTTGTCCTGCGCTGACGAGAGCCTCGTCGATGTGACCGTAGACGCCGATGGTCCCGTCGTCCTGGCGGATGCGCACCCACAGTCCGAACCCGTCCGCCGGGCCGGCCTCGATGACCACCCCGTCGGTGACCGAGACGATGGGGGTGCCGATGGTGTTGGCGATGTCGAGTCCGTAGTGGGTGCTGCCCCACCGGGGGCCGTAGGCGGAGGTCACGGTCCCCGACACCGGAGACGCGGTCAGCGGCCTGCGGGCGATGGCCTCGCGCAGCGCTTGCTCCGCCTGACGCAGGCCTCCCTTCGCCAGTTGATCGGTCAGCTCACGCGCTGTCCGGTCGAGGTCGGGCAGCGCCAGTATCTGCGGAGGAGAAGGGAGTGACGGAGCGGTGCTCGGGGTGGTCGCCGGTCCGAACTCGGCGGCCGCGGTCCCGGTGGGCGCCGCCGAGCTCGACTCGGGGAAGCCGGCGGCCGCCGACCGGACGGCGCCGACGGCGATCGAGACGACGATGGTGCGGCCACCCACCGCCGGGGCGGGTCGACGATGTGCGCCGCGGCGCCGCGGAGTTCCCGCTGCTCGGGTCGGGATCGCCGCGGTGGTGGGCGGTGTGGCGGTGTGCGGCGCGGTGGTGGGCACCACCGCCGGGTCCCTGCGCCGGGCTGCTCGGTCCGAGGGGAGAGGCGCTGCGAGGTCGGCGCCCCCGGCCGGCCCGGTCCGGTCCGACACGGACATCGACGGGGCGTCCCAGCTCGGGCCCCGGGTCGGTGGGCAGGCCGTCGGGGCGTCCCGCACGAGTTCGCGGCCTCGCACGGGCGGGATCGGGGCTCCCCAGCCGGGGCCGCGGGTCGGTACGGAGGGCCACGTCTCGTCGAGCAGATCGGGTTTACGGTGACGAGCCAAGATCGTGATCCTCAGGGGTGCGGGTCTCGTGATTCGGTAACGAAACGGTGACGGTCAGGCCACAGTACAACTATTCAGCATAGTTTTTCCATCGCTCCCGAGTCGGGCGCCGCCGGTCAGTCGTCCTCGGGAGCGCCCGCCGCCGCGGTTCCCCGTCGACCGCGCCCGTCGGTCTCGGCGCGGCCGTGACCGCCGTTCGTCGGCAGGGCGCCGAGCATCTCGTTGTATGCCAGGAGTTCGCGATCCTCGGCATCGTCGTCGGTCCGCCGATCCGACGCCGACCACCGCACGGCGGCGAGGACGGCGGCGAGCAGCAAGGGGAGCTCGCCGAGTGCCCAGGCGAGATTGCCCGCCCGGCGCTGATCGGCGAGCAGGTCGGTGTTCCACTCCAGCCGCAGGTTCTCGTAGTACGCCGCGGCGACGGCGGTGTCGGTATCGATCAGGGCGACGACGAAGGACGCGAAACCGCCCAGGAGCAGGAAGGTGGCGAGCAGACGCGTGGGGCCGCCGACTCGGCGGGGGACGGGATCGAGGCCGATCGTCGACCAGAAGAACGCCAGTCCCCAGACCAGCAGCCAGGCGCGGACGATGATGCCGGCGACGTGGGAGTCCGCGGCCGCATCGAAGAGACCGCCGCGGTAGATCACGAACAGGCTCACCAGCAGCACGGTGGCCGACACCCACGGCGAGGAGGCGAACCGGGCGATCCGACCGTGGAACACCGACCGCAGGAAGTGTCGCCACCCCAGTGCCCCGTCCTGCGGCGCAGCGGTCGGTGTCACGGAGGCCACGAGGGTGATCGGGCGCCCCAGGACCAGGAGCATCGAAGCCAGGATCGTGGTGGCGACGATGCTCGCGATGTGGGCGCTGAACACGGCGGGGGCGTAGAGCCCGACGCCGGAGGACGTGGCGAGCAGCATGACTGCGGCGCCGGCGATCCAGCTGGCGGTCCACCGCCTGCGCCAGTGCAGGCCCAGGCGGCGTCGACGGCGGACGGCAAGGAGGTAGATCACGACGGCCAGGACCGCGGCCGAGCCGAACAGCAGGTCGATGCGCCAGTCGAACACCGCGCGGGCCACCGTGAGGGGTCCGTCGAGGGCGAAGCCCAGCACTTCCTCGTGGGCCTGTGGCAGGCCCTCGTCCTCCGGCGCCGGCGGCGGCGTCCGGCCCAGTGCGACGGCCAGGGCCACCGTGGCCAGGAGGACGAAAGTCTCGACGACCGACAGGCGCAGGAAGGCGCGGCGGCGCTCGACCGTGTCGGACGGCCGCGAGAGTGCGCCGATCAGGTGGCGTCGCTGGCGCCACCCGAAGACGCCGAGCGCGATCAGCGCCGCCGCCTTGCCGAGAACCAGGATTCCGTAGGTCGATCCCCACAACGCCGTCACCGGCACGCGCACCGCGGCATTGACGACACCGGAGACGGCGATGACGGCGAAGGCGACCGTCGCGAAGCGCGAGTACCGCTGCGTCGCCCGCGCCACGTCGTCGCCCCGGCGACCGGCGTGGGCGAGCAGTGCGAGCAATCCGCCGATCCACACCGCCGCCGCCACGATGTGCAGGATCAGCGAATCGGTGGCGATGTCGTGATCGCCGCCGGTGGAGGAGTGCCCGGACACCGCGCGGGGCATGAGCGTGAGCACCGCGCCCGCGAACAGTGCGGGCATCACTGCGTGGGTGAGGGCGGACCGGCAGATCACGGCGACGACGGCGGCCAGTACCGCGGTCGCCGCCCACGCCGCGGCAGTGTCCACGTCCGCCACCGCGGCGGCGAACAGAGCAGGCTGCGCCGCGACCTCGGAGATCGGTCGACCCGAGGCATCGGACAACGTCAGCGGCACCAGCAGCGCGGCGCACACCGCCCACGCCGACATCGCCGCCGCCGCCGTCCGCGCCGCGAGGTAGCCGTCGAGGTCGAGGACACCTGTTCGCTGCGGCGGGAGGACGAACGCGGACAGCAGCAACGACCCGACGGCGATGGCGGCGCAGACCTCCCCGGCGGCGGTCAGCGCCGGGATGCCGAGCGTGGTGAGCAGTCCCGGGTCGGGCAACCCCAGCAAGGACAACGCCTGCGACGTGGAGCGACTCGCCAGGGCAGCGGCCAGAACGCCCGCTATCACCGGGGCCGCGGTCAGTGCTGCGGCGACCAGTTGGCGCCCCTGCGCGGCGCCTCTGCGGGCGGTGTCGGTCGGCATCGGTCTGCACCCCTTCTCGGTGGCCCGTCCCAGGCGCCCGGGACCGAGACACCGCGACGAGAACCCTGTTCTACTACGGAGCATAGTTGTTGTGGAGGTGCGGCCCTCCCGCCCGCAGGCCCTTGCATACATGCGCATCCGTGCATATGTTGTCCGGACGGCCGACCAGGGTCGACGAAGGAGGAGCTGTGGGACACGGACACGGACACGGTGTAGGCGACAAGGATCCGGTGAGCGCCTCCGGCGCTCACCTCACGCGGTTGTGGATCGCGGTCGGGCTGGGATGCGCCACGCTGATCACGCAGGTGGTGGTCGGGCTGTCCACCTCGTCGCTCGCGTTGCTGTCCGATTCGGCGCACGTGTTCACCGACGTCTTCGGCATCCTGATGGCCGTGGTCGCGATCTCCCTGGCCCGACGAGGATCGGCGCGTTCGGACCGCACCTTCGGGCTCTACCGCGCCGAGGTGTTCGCGGCGTTGTTCAACGCGATCCTGCTCTTCGCCGTGGCGGGATGGATTCTCTACGAAGCGGCCCAGCGCATCTCCGATCCCCCCGAGGTGGCGGGTGTACCGGTGATGGCCGTCGCGACGTTCGGACTGCTGATGAACATCGCCGCCTTCCTCCTGCTGCGCAGCGGCGCGAAAGAAAGCCTGAACGTGCGCGGCGCGTACCTCGAGGTGATGGCCGACATGCTCGGATCCGTCGGAGTCCTGATCAGCGGCCTGGTCACCGTGCTGTTCGGCTGGCGATACGCCGACCCGGTCATCGGCGTCGCCATCGGCCTGTTCGTGCTGCCCCGCGCCTACTCCCTCGGGCGCAGTGCCCTGCGGATCCTGCTGCAACACGCACCCGCACGGCTCGACATCGACGAGGTGACGGCGGCGCTGGCCGCAGTGGACGGAGTCCAGGACGTCCACGACCTGCACGTGTGGACCCTCACCTCGGGCATGGAGGTGGCCTCGACGCACATGGCGGTGCACGACGGGGTCGAGCCGGCCGCGGTGCTGGCCCGGGCGCGGGAGATCCTCGCCGACCGCTACGGTCTCGAACACGCGACCATCCAGGTCGAGCCGGTCCAGGGACAAGGGCGGTGCTCCGAACTGTCCTGGTGACCAGGGACGCATCACGCCGCTCTCACACCAGGGCAGCAGGTGCACCGACGCGCCTGTGGTCGACCGTGTGTCCCGTTCCGTGAGGCGCAGGCCGCCGACCCGAAAATACTATGTATCGTAGTAATTGAGGGGCGGGTGTCGTCCTGTGTCCACGGATGTGACCGGGGGAGTGCATGACGACAGAGACCCTCGCTGCGGGCGACCCCGCCCGCAGCGGAGCCCGCCCCGGGGATCTGCGCGCACGCGCACTGCGCGCCCTGCTCGTCCGCGGCGGCGGAGCAGCCCTGTCCGGGGGACTGCTGTGGGCCGGGTTCCCGCCGCGCGACTGGTGGTTCTTCGCCGTCATCGCCCTCGCGATCCTGACCGCGGTCCTGCGCGGAGTCGGCGTCCGAGCGGGCGCAGCCTACGGCGCCGTGGCCGGCGCAGCCTTCTTCGTTCCGCTGCTGCCGTGGGTGGGTGAATACGTCGGCGCCGCACCGTGGTTGGCGCTCGCCGTCATCCAGGCAGGCTTCGTCGCGCTCTTCGGTGCAGCAGCGGCCGCGCTGTGGCGACTACCCGCGGCGCCACTGTGGATCGCGTGCGCCTGGGTCGGCGCCGAGGCGGTCCGATCCCGCGTCCCGTTCGGCGGTTTCCCCTGGGGCCGCACCGCATTCGGACAGGCGGAAGGTCCCCTGTTGCCGCTGGCGGCGTGGGTGGGCGCTCCGGGCATCGGCTTCGTCGTCGCCCTCGTCGGCGCGGCGACGACCGCCGCCGCCGCCGAGGTGATGGGTCGGCGCCGCGTCGCGCAGCTCATCGGCCCACTCGGCGCGATGGCACTCGTGCTCGCCCTCACCGCGGCCGCGGCAACGGCCACGACACCGCAGTCGGCTCCCGCCGATCGTCGCGAAGTGACTCTCGCGCTGGTGCAGGGCAACGTCCCTCGGGCCGGACTGGACTTCAACGCCCAGCGCCGCGCCGTGCTCGACAATCACGTGGCGCGGACGCTGGAGCTCGCCGCGGACATCGACGCGGGCAGGGCGCTGCGCCCGAGCCTGGTCATCTGGCCCGAGAATTCCTCGGACATCGACCCGCTGCGCAACCCGGACGCCGCCGCGGCCATCACCGGCGCGGCCCGCGCGGTGGGTGTCCCGATCCTGGTCGGCGCCGTCCTGCGGCGCGGCGACGGCACCACCACGAACACCTCGATGGTGTGGGACCCGGTGACCGGACCGGCGGACACCCACGACAAGCGCCAGCTCGTGCCGTTCGGTGAGTACCTCCCGCTGCGCCCGCTCGTCACCGCCCTGGTCCCGTCGGCCGCCCGCGCCGGCAACTTCGTCCCCGGCAACGGTGACGGTGTCGTCGAGATCGCCGGTCTGCGTGTCGCGGTCGCCACCTGTTACGAGGTGGCGTTCGATGCGCTCGTCACCGATGCCGTCCGCACCGGCGCCCAGCTCATCGCGGTCCCGACCAACAACGCCACCTTCGGGCGCACCGAGATGACCTACCAACAACTGGCGATGTCGCGGGTGCGCGCGGTCGAACACGGACGCAGTGTGGTCGTCTCGGCCACCAGCGGTGTCAGCGCGATCATCGACCCCACCGGCGAGGTCACCCAACGCACCGACCTGTTCACCCCCGCCGCCCTCGTGGCGACCCTGCCCCTCGGCGACGAGCTGACTCTCGCGACCAGACTGGGCAGCGCACCCGAAGGCGCCGCCACCGCAGCGGCCGTCCTGGCGCTGATCGCCGCGTCCATCGCGGCGCGGCGAACCCGACGTGGAACACCGAACCCCGCCGGTGCACCCGCGCAGGTGGCCGGCACATGACGACGCCCGTACAGAACCGCCCGGATGCGCGGCCCACCACCGCACGCAGCGCCGCCGCAACCGTCCGCAACACCTGGCGGCGCCTGACGTCGATGCGCACCGCCCTGATCCTGCTGTTCCTGCTCGCGCTCGCAGCGATCCCCGGGGCACTGTTCCCGCAGCGAGACCTCAACAGTCAGGCGGTGGCCGACTACATCGCGTCCCGACCGGCGATCGGCCCCGCCCTCGACGCACTCGGGGTGTTCGACGTCTTCTCGAGCGCCTGGTTCACCGCCATCTACACCCTGCTGTTCGTCTCCCTCATCGGCTGCCTGCTCCCGCGGGTGGTCGACCATGCCCGCGCACTGCGAGCCCGACCGGTCGCGGTGCCGCGCAACCTCGGTCGTCTGACCCTGCACCGCGGCGGTGCCCGCGCCGGCGGCGGGCCCAGAGAGATCGCCGACGAGATCCGCACGCACCTGCCGCGGTGGCGGACCGAGACCAGGACCGAGCCCGACGGCGCCGTCACCGTCTCGGCCGAGAAGGGTTACACCCGCGAAGCCGGCAACCTGATCTTCCACTTCTCCCTGGTCGGGGTCCTCGCCGCCGTCGCGATCGGCAAGATCGTCGGCTACGAAGGATCGGTGATCGTCGTCGCCGACAACGGACCCGGGTTCTGCAACACCTCACCCGCCGTCTACGACTCCTTCCGCGCGGGCAGCGCCGTCGACGGAACCGGCCTGGACCCGTTCTGCGTGCGCGTGAAGAACTTCACCGCCGACTACCTGCCGAACGGGCAGGCCGAGATGTTCACCTCCGACATCTCCTACCAGAGCGGCTCCGACCTGACAACCGGCACCTGGAGCGACTACCAACTGAAAGTCAATTCACCTCTGCGACTGGGAAACCAGCGGGTGTACCTCACCGGACACGGCTACGCACCCACCTTCACCGTCACCTTCCCCGACGGCCAGACCCGCACCGAGACAATACAATTCCGGCCCGACGACGCCACCACATTCCTCAGCAGCGGCGCCCTACGCATCGACCCACCCGGCGGCTCCTACACCGACCCGGACGAGCGGCGCCGCAACCAGATCGCCATCGAAGGGCTCTTCGCACCCACCGCGGAATTCAACGGCGCCCTCCTGAGCTCCCGATTCCCCGAGATGACCGACCCCGCAGTGGCCATCGACATCTACCGCGGCGACGCCGGACTCGACACCGGGATCCCCCAGTCCATCTTCGCGCTGGGCACCTCGATGATCGAACAGGGGCGCCTGGTCAAACAGGACCGAGTCAACCTGCGCCCCGGCCAGTTCGCCACCCTCGACGACGGCACCACCGTCCGATTCGACGGCGCAAAAGAGTTCGCCAACCTCCAAGTCGGATACGACCCCACCCAGAAATGGGTCCTCGTCTTCGCCACCACCATGATGCTCGGACTCGTCGTCTCCCTCACCATCCGGCGCCGACGAGTCTTCGTTCGCATCCGCCCCACCGGCACCGGGCACGCCGAGGTGCAGATGGCCGGACTGGCCCGCACCGACCACGCCGGGTGGGGACCGGAATTCGACACCCTCGCCGACCGGATTCTCCCCGAGCCCACGACCACCACACACCCACGACAGAACGGTCCGGAAGATCATGCTCACTGACACCTTCCGCCGCCGCCCCTCCACCGCACCGAACACGAATCCGGCCGAACCGGGGCGCGCGCAGAACTCCGCACCACACGAGACAGCCGCGTCGGCGCCCGGCCACGACGGAGCACCGCAACCCACGATGAGACGCCCCGCCCTCGTCGTCCTCGTCGCCGCGGCGTTCACGGTGTGCCTGATCCTCGGGTACTGGCAATGGGACCGGTTCACCTCCACCGGGGGCACCGGACAGAACCTCGGCTACACCTTCCAGTGGCCGCTGTTCGCCGCGTTCGTCGTCTTCGCCTACCGCCGCTTCGTGCACCTCGAGGACTCCACCAGCACGACGACCACCGAGCCGCCCCCGGCGTCGGCAGTCACGGAGATCCCGATAGACGTGCTCCCGCCGCGCGTGAGACTGGCGCCGTCGGACACCCTCGGAACCGACACGGAATCGCGCCAGATGGCGCAGTACAACACTTATCTCGCCGAACTCGCGGCACGCTCGGACGCGGACGCGGACGCAGCAACCAAGCAGGTACCGCCGGCGGCACCCCACGACTGACTCACGTCGCAGTGCCGCTCACGCCTGCGACCACGTCGCCTCGTCGGCCGGCCGGGCCGACGACAAGCGCCAACCGATGACCGACAGGACGACAGGACGACAGGACGACGATGCCACTCATCCGGACACCCGCGACAGCGAAAGGCCGGCTCGTCCGGCACGTGCTGGCCTACAACGCTGCACGTCTGGCTCTCGTCGCCGTCGCGGCGGGAGTAATCGTCGTCGTCGATGCCCTGACAGGTCTCGATCTCCCTGTCGTGCTCGTCCTGCTCATCGCGCTGGCGACGAGTCTGCCGCTGTCGGCGTTCGCACTGAGACAACTACGTCGAACGATCAACGCTGACATCGAGGCGGTGGATCGAGAACGTTCGGCCACACGATCAGCCCCCCGCAGCGCACCAGCACCCCGCCGGAACACCGACAAACGAGCATGAGCGCGGCGACCCTGCTGCAGGTCGACCATGCTGTTCGACGAAGTGCGGGACGGTCACCGACGCTCCCGATGGCCGTTCTCACCGCGAGTACGCCACCACAGTGGGGTGGTCGTGGCCCGTCGGGCCGAGTTTCGCGGCTCCACCGGGCGAGCCGAGATCGTCGAAGAAGTCGGCGTTGACGGTGACGTAGTGGGCCCACTCGGCGGGGAGGTCGTCTTCGTAGAAGATGGCCTCGACGGGGCAGACCGGTTCGCACGCACCGCAGTCGACTCACTCGTCCGGGTGGATGTAGAGAATCCGTCGGCCTTCGTAGATGCAGTCGACGGGGCATTCTTCGATGCATGCCTTGTCGGTGACGTCGATGCACGGTTCGGCGATCACGTACGTCACGGCGCCGAGGGCCCCGGTGCGGCGGTGCTGTCGTCCGGGACCGCGTCCGGAACCAGGCGCGGCACGTAGCGGACGTAGAGCACCATGCCGATCAGCTCCACCAGGGTCTGCGTCACGACCACCACCGCGGCCAGGCTCAACGCCGGCGGCAGCGCCAGGGCGAGGGGCAGCACGACCAGCGAGTTGCGGGTGGCGCCGGAGAACACCAGCGCCCGCGTCGCCGGCACGTCCTGCCCGAACACTCTCCCGGCGCCGACACCGATGAACGCCATCACGATCAGGAACACCACGAAGATGGCGGCGGCCGCCGCGAGTTGATCGACGCGGCTGCGGACGGCGTCGATCTGGGAGGCGACGACGACGGCGAGCGTCACCATCATCACCGGCACCATCGCCGCCGCCATCACCTCCATCAGCCGCTCGCCCGCGGGTCGGCGCCGCGCCCACCACTGCGTCGCCGCCGCCAGCGCCAGCGGGATGACGATGAGCAGGACGAACGCTTCGACGAAGGGTGCGATGTCGATGATCGACACCGTGTCGGACCCGACGAACAACCACAGCCACAACGGCAGCAGCGCGATCTGCAGCAGCATCAACAACGGCGCCCCGGCCAGCAGGCGTTCCGATGCGGCGCCGGCCAGGCCGCTGAAGACGATGACGTAGTCGATGCACGGGGCGAGCAGCACCAGCACAACCCCGACCAGGACCGCCTCATTGGCGGCGACGATGCGCGTCAGAGCGAACACCACGATCGGGACGACCACGAAGTTCAGGACGATGACCGCGGTGGTGAATCGGGCATCCCGCAGGGAGCGGCCGATCGCGGCGAACGGCACGGCGAGGAACGTGGCGTAGAGCAGCACGATCAGCACCGGGTTGATGGCGTGCTCGAACGTCGGCGCCGAGGCGGGAACAGCGAGGCCCACTGCGGCACCGACGGCGAGAGCGAGGAGGTACAAGCCGATCTGGTGGGTGTCCCACCACTGCACCACCGAGGTCCGCCGCGATCCGGTCATGACACGTGCCCGGGTGTGGTGATCGTCGATGCCAACCAGCTGCACTGTGGGTTGCACGGCGTCGACGCATCGGGAGTGTCGTCGAGACGGTCCAGCGCGCCGGTCAGCGCGTCCCGCAGTACCGTCAGCTGCGCGATCGACTCCTCCGCTCGGGCGATGTGCTCACGCAGGGCTGGCCGCAGCCCGGACTTCACCGCGGCGCAGGAGTCGTTCTCCCACACCCGCAGGATCGTCTTGATCTGCGGCAGAGTCAGATTCAGGCTCTTCGCGGCGGTGATGAACGCCAACCGCTGCTGGGCTCGCTCGTCGTAGATTCGGTACCCGTTCGGGGCCCGGTCCGCCGGGAGCAGACCCTCGCTCTCGTAGAAGCGCAGCGTCGTCGCCGGCACTCCCGTCGCCGAGGATAGTTGCGAGATCAGCAGAGCGGCCATGACCGCACACTAAAGGTTCGAGTCAGCTCGAAGGCAAGTCGGCCGAGTCGACGGCACGACGGGTCAGCGGCAGCACGCGGGGTCGAGGACTACTCGGAGCGCGTCGAGTGCCTCCGGGCGCGCGGAGTAGTACACGTTCATGCCCCGCCGCTGGGAGACCACCATGCCGGCCTTGCGGAGCTGTCCGAGGTGGTGGCTGACAGTGGATTCGGCGAGACCGAGCGCGTCGGCGAGGTCGCATGTGCACACAGCGCCGGCAGTATCGGTGAGCAGCAACGACATCAAGCGGATTCGCATCGGGTCCGCGAGCGCCTTGAGCCGCACGGCCACCTCGAGCGCGGCATGCTCGTCCATCGGTGCTGCGGAGACGGGGGCGCAGCACACCGGGGTGGTGGTATCGATGATCGGCAGCGTCTTGGGCACGCACCCGACTCTACAACGTTCTTGACATATGTCGAATACGTGGCGCACCCTGTGGTGGTCTCTGATTCGACATATATCGCAACCTCGGAGGTTTGCCATGTCTCGCGCTCAGCTCGCCCTCAACGTCGACGACATAGACACCGCGATCACGTTCTACAGCAAGCTCTTCGGCGTGGCGCCGGCGAAGGTCAAGCCCGGCTACGCCAACTTCGCCATCACCGAACCGCCCTTGAAGCTGGTGCTGATCGAGAACCCCGGCAAGGGCGGCACCATCAACCACCTCGGCGTCGAGGTCGACTCGTCGAGCCGGGTGCACGAGGAGATCGCCCGCCTGACCGGCGAAGGGCTGTTCACCGACGAGGAGATCGGCACGACCTGCTGCTTCGCCACCCAGGACAAGGTGTGGGTGACCGGTCCCGGTGGGGAGCGCTGGGAGGTCTACACCGTTCTCGCGGACTCCGACACCTTCGGATCGCACCCGATCCCGGCGCCCGCACCCAGCGTCACTTCCGGCTCGACGTCGACGGCCACATCCTGCTGCTGACGCCCGCCCGCGTCGGCTCACCCCCATCGCACGGAACCACCCCGCCGTGGTCGTCCGATCAGCCCGTCAGGGTCGCGGTGAGGTGCTCCACCGCGTGGCGTGCTGTGCTGCCGACACCGATGAGCGTTGCCGACGCGGGCCCGGTCCAGTCGCCGTAGCCGAGAAAGACCATGGTGGGTTCGCCGGCGGCGTGCAGACCGTCCATCGCGATGCCGCCGTCAGTGGTGGGCAGGTGCAACGGCTGGAGATGCCGCAGCGCCGGCCGGAATCCGGTGCACCACACCACCGCATCGACCCGTTCGGCGCCGCCGTCGTCGGTGACGACACCCTCGGCCGTGAGTGCGGCGAACATCGGATGCGCCTGTAGGGCGCCGCGATCGCGGGCGTCCCGCACCGACGGCACCATGACGACGTCGCCGAGACCGGCCACACCGCCGGTGTCATCGTCGCCGGCGGCGAGTGCGCGGGCGCGGCGGGTGGCGACGTCGAACAACACACGACCGTCGACGTCGTCGGGCAGGAACCGCGGGGGCCTGGTGGTGAACCACAGGGTGTCGGCGACGGTGGAGATCTCGGAGAGGATCTGCGCGGCGGAGTTGCCGCCCCCGACCACCGCGACCCGTTGCCCGGTGAAGGTGCCGGGTCCGTCGTACTGCGCGGTGTGGATCTGACGGCCCAGGAAAGTCCGCATGCCGGGGTAGGTGGGCCAGAACGGCCGAGACCAGGTGCCGGTCGCGTTGATGACCGCCTCCGCTGACCAGGATCCCGCGGTGGTCTCGACCGAGTACCTGAAACCGTTGCGGCGCACCGCGGTCACGGTGACGGGTCGCTGCACCGGCAGCTCATACCGTTGTTCGTACGCGCTGAGGTAGTCGACGACGTGTGATCCGGGCGGGAACTCCTGTGCAGACGGGGGCATCGGCCACCCGGGCAACCGGGAGTGCGCGGCGGGGGAGAACAGGTGCAATGACGGCCAGTACTCCCGCCAGGACCCACCAGCGGCCGGCTGGTCGTCGAGAATTACATACTCGAGGCCCGCTCGGCGGAGGTAGTACCCGGCGGCGAGGCCTGCCTGACCACCGCCGATGACCACCACCCGAACATCGGTGGTGGTCATCGGGTTCGTGCCGTCGGTGTGCAGTGCGGTGATGGCGTCAGTCCCGCAGGCGGGCAGCGAGTTCGTCGACGCGCCCGGCGATGTCGTCGCGCACCAGACGCATCCGCTCGATGCCCTCGATGCCCCGCGCGGAGGGCTCGTCGGTGTCCCAGTTCAGGTAGGTCGGTCCGTCGACCGGGTCGACGGTCGCCTCGCTGCCGAGGGTGATCACGTAGTCCATCCGCGCCAGCAACTCCGGATCGATCGGCTTGGGGTGTTCCCCGGACAGGTCCACCCCGACCTCGAGCAGCGTCTGCGCCGACAGGGCGTTGACGGAGCTGCCGGGGGCGGTGCCGGCGGAGTGCACCTCGACATCGTCGCCGGCGGCCCTGCGCATCAGCCCGGCGGCCATCTGCGACTTGCCGCCGTTCTTCACGCACACGAACAGCACACTCGGGGCGCTCATCGCGCTGCGTCCGCTTCTGCGGGCACGAGTTCGACCAGGAGGTCCTCCACACGGGCCTTGATCTGGTCGCGGATCGGGCGCACCGCCTCGAGGCCCTTGCCGGCGGGGTCGGGCAGCGCCCAGTCCCGATAGCTGACGCCCGGGAAGACCGGGCAGGCGTCGCCGCAGCCCATGGTGATCACCACGTCGGAGGTCTCCACGGCGTCGGGGGTGAGGATCTTGGGGGACTGGTCGGAGATGTCGATGCCGATCTCGGCCATCGCCTCGACGGCGGCGGAGTTGATGGTCTCGGCGGGGGCACTGCCGGCGGAGCGGACCTCGACGGCGCCGCCGCCGAGGTGGGTGAGGAAGCCGGCGGCCATCTGCGACCGGCCCGCGTTGTGGACGCAGACGAACAGCACACTGGGTGTGTCGGACATGGGAGAGTGCACCTTTCGGGTGTTCAAGGGCGGGGGATGGTCAGGCGTGTGCGGGGGCGCTCAGCTCGGCGAGGAGCGTGGTGATGCGGGTGTCGAGGTCGTCGCGGATGCGGCGCACCTCGTCGATGTTCTTGCCGTCGGGGTCGTCGAGATCCCAGTCCAGGTACCGCTTTCCGGGGTAGACGGCACAGGCGTCGCCGCAGCCCATCGACACCACGACGTCCGCGGCGGCGACGACGTCGTCGGTGAGCGGCTTCGGATACGCATCGCCCAGGTCGATGCCCAGCTCGTCCATCGCCTCGGCCACGACCGGGTTGATCGCGTAGGTGGGCGCGGACCCGGCGGAGCGGACATGGACGCGCCCGGCGCCGTGGTGGGTCAGCAGTGCCGCCGCCATCTGCGAGCGGCCCGCGTTGTGCACACAGATGAACAGCACTTCCGGCACTTCCTTCGGGGCGTCGCCGGTCGACTGCGCGAGTGCGGTGAGCCGGTCGGCGGCGAACCGTCCCGCGAGGGTGGTCAGGTGGGTGTGGATCTTCGAGGTGCGGCGTAGTGCGGTGTAGGACTCGAAGACGTACCGCTCCAACGTCTGCGGGGAGAAGATGCCGGCGTACTTCGCCGACAGTGTCTGCGCGGTGCGGGTCAGGACCGCCTGCGGCATGAGCAGTTCCGGTTGTGCGCGGTGCTCGGACATCACGATTCCTTGCTCTGGGGAACCGGCGCGGTCGCGGACGGCGAGGAAGTGAAGCGCTTGCGGAGAGCGAGCGAGACGTAGACCAGGCCCACCAGGACGGGGACTTCGATCAACGGTCCGACGACGCCGGCGAGCGCCTGGCCGGATGTGGCTCCGTAGGTGGCGATCGCGACGGCGATGGCGAGCTCGAAGTTGTTGCCCGCCGCGGTGAACGCCAGCGTCGTGGTACGGGCGTAGCCCAGGCCCATGGCGGCGCCGAGGGCGTAGCCGCCGCCCCA
>SXGS01030217.1_pt1 | contig 22555 bp, 11 predicted proteins | sample 3174681 | NCBI WGS metagenome assembly SXGS01 (sample SAMN11356861, study PRJNA531348) | freshwater metagenome | isolation source: freshwater sample F1-80 | place: China: Fuxian Lake, Yuxi | collected 2017-12-25
CTTCCCGACGCCTGCGACCCCTGCCCTGATGTCCGCGATGAGCGCGACGCCGACGGAGACGGAGACGGCTTCGGCGGCGCTTGCGACTGTGACGACGGCGCCTCGGCCGCGTACCCGGGTGGCGGTGTTGAGGATGTGGGCGGTCTCGGTCATCTCGACCCTGAAGGTGGACTGGCCTCGGGCGAGGTTGTCGGAGGCGCCGACGCGGCTGAAGATCTTGTCGACGACGCCGAGGCGCGCGGAGGCGGCGGGGACGAAGCTGCCGAGTTGGGACATGAGGGCGATGAGGGCGGCCTGCCGGATGACGGTGCTCTTGCCGGCCATGTTGGGGCCAGTGATGATGAGGAGCTGGTTGGCCTTGCAGTCGAGGGTGATGGTGTTGGGGACGAAGCGCTGGTCGCCGAGGTGTCGCTCGACGACGGGGTGGCGGCCGTCCTGGATGTCGAACTCGGGTCCGTCGTGGACCTCGGGCCGGCAGTAGTTGTAGCGGCTGGCGACCTCGGACAGGGCGGCCAGGACGTCGAGCGAGGAGAGGAGGTAGGCGGTCTGCTTGAGGCGCCCGACGTATCGGCCGACCTCGGCGCGGAGCTCTTCGAAGAGGTCGGCTTCGAGGGCGACGCGGCGGTCGTCGGCGGTCAGGACTTTTTCCTCGTACTCCTTGAGATCGGTTGTGTAGTAGCGCTCTGAGTTGGCGAGGGTCTGCTTGCGGATGTAGTGGTCCGGGACGAGGTGGAGGTTGGCGCGGGTGATGTCGAGGAAGTAGCCGAAGACCTTGTTGTATCTGACCTTGAGGCTGGTGATGCCGCTGGCGGCGCGCTCCTTGGTCTCGTAGCGCAGCAGCCAGTCCTTGCCGTCCTGGCTGATGGAGATCAGCTCGTCGAGCTCCTCGTGGTAGCCCGCCTGGAAGAGCCCGCCTTCGCGGGTGGAGGCGGGGGGGTCGGGGACGAGGGCCTTGTCGAGGGTGGCGCGCAGGTCGCCGCAGGGGTCGAGGCGCTCGCCGATGATGCGCAGGAGATCGGCTCGGGTGTTGGACAGGAGCTCTCGGATGGGGGGGACGGTGTCGAGGGTCTTTCGCAGGTTGAGGAGGTCGCGGGCGTTGCAGGCGCCGCTGGAGACCTTGGCGGTCAGGCGCTCGATGTCGTAGGTGGCCTTGAGGTGCTCGCGGATCTCCTGGCGCAGGCCGAGGTCGTCCTTGATCTCGGCGACGGCGTCGTGGCGGCGCTCGATGCGGGAGACGTCCAGCAGCGGGTAGGTCATCCAGCCGCGCAGGCGTCGGGCGCCCATGGCGGTGATGGTCATGTCCAGGACGCTGATGAGGCTGCCCTGCCTCTTGCCGCCCATGAGCGTTTCGGTCAGCTCGAGGTTGGCGCGCGTGGCGTCGTCGAGGATGAGGTACTCGTCGCCGCGGTAGCACTCGACGCTGCGGATGTGGGAGGCGACGCCGCGCTGGGTGTAGACGAGGTAGGCGACGACGGCGGCCACGGCGCGCTCGATGGTGGCGACGAGGCGGCCGTCGAAGCGGCCGACGGTGGAGAAGAAGCCGCGGACGGTGTCGAGGCCTGCGAAGTAGGAGGTCGCGGTCATCTCGCTGTCGAGCTCCTCGGCGGACTCCAGGGCCTTGAGGACCTCCTTGGCGTCGAAGCTGCGATCGGGGACCTCGCGCAGGTAGGAGCCCTCGATGCCCTTGAGGATCTCGGCGACCTGCTGGGCGTCGGCCTCGGGGACGAGGACCTCGCGGGGGCGGACGCGGCCGAGCTCGCTCTGGAGCTGGGTGACGTCGCCGAGCTCGGTGGCGCGGAACTCGCCCGTCGAGGCGTCGACGTAGGCCAGGGCGAAGCCTGGATCGCGGCGGTCCCTGGAGGCGCAGACGGCGGCGAGGTAGTTGTTGGCCTTGGCGTCCAGCGAGTCGGTGTCCAGGACGACGCCAGGGGTGACGACGCGGGTGACCCCTCGGCGCACGGGGCGGCTGCCCTGGACGCTCTCGGCGGCCTCAAGCTGCTCGCAGACCGCGACCGTGTAGCCCTTCTCGACCAGCCTCGCGATGTAGCCGTCGGAGGCGTGGTGGGGGATGCCCGCCATCGGGATCGGGGTGTCGTCGGCCTTGTTGCGGGCCGTCAGCGTCAGATCAAGCTCGCGCGAGACCGTCTCGGCGTCCTCGAAGAACATCTCGTAGAAGTCGCCCATCCGAAAGAACAAGATCGCGTCGGGGTGCGCGTTCTTGGAGGCGAAGTACTGCTCCATCATCGGGGTGACTTTCATGATCCTGGGCCATCGATGGGCGCCGCGCGGGCGCGTTGAGCCAGAGGAGGTCCGACCGGGACGGACAACTGCTCAAATGTATCATGCCGCCCTCAAAAGGTCGAGCGGCAAGGGGCTGGACAAGGGGTCATTAGCAAGGCGGGGGCGGCGCTTGCAAGGGTGTGGGGGCCGAGGGCTTACTCGATGCGGATGAAGTAGCTGTTGCGGGCCCAGGACTGCCAGCGGCTCTGGCCGCGCAGGTCGTTGAGGTACTCGTGGCGGTCGTAGTCGAAGCCCTCGATCCGGGCGCCGGTGATCACCATGAAGAGCGAGCCGTTGTAGGCGTAGGGCGTGGGGCGCAGCTCCGGGGGCAGATCGTTGAAGTCGGGGAAGCGCGGCAGGTGGAACCAGGTCTGCTCGCCGGGGACGGTGACCTCCCAGACGAGGGTGGCGGGGAGCTGGTAGATCTGGATCTGCCAGAAGCTCGGGCGGAGGTTGTTGTCGGGTTCGAAGGCGACGTAGCCGCCCCGGGCCAGCTCGCCCTCGGCGGGCAGCAGCGGCCTGGGGATGCCGATGAGCGGGGGCATGTCGATGATGCCCTCGGTGTCCCGAAGGACGGGGATGATGCTCAGCGACGAGGGCGAGCCGCCGCCGGTGTAGGAGCCGCCGTAGACGAAGAAGCTGGCGTCGGCCAGGGCCCCCTCCAGGGCGGGCTGGTGCTCGGCCACGAGGATGTCGCCGACGCCCACGGCCTCGTCGTAGCTGCCGAAGACGCCCTCGAAGCCCAGATCGACCCAGGGAGTGACGCGGTTGATGTCCGGCCCCTCGGGGCGCAGGCGCGCGCCGGTCAGCTTGAAGGTCAGCGGGTGGATGAGGTCGATGTCCAGCTCCAGATCGACGTTGTAGGTCTGCCCTTGAGAGGCGAAGAGGAAGCGCCGCAGGCCGATGGCGTAGGGGGTGAAGCGCCCCGTGCGGTCGTTGATGAGGCCGCCCCAGGCGACGACGGCCATGTCGCCGACGCGGCTGGTCAGGGTGTAGGTCCGATCCCCATTGGGATCGACGATGTTCCCGTTGCCGGGCCAGGGGTTGGGCCGCGAGGCCGACTGGCGGGTGGTCTCGACGATGATGATCTGGCGCTCGTCTGGACCGGGCTCGGCGATCTTCTGGAAGCCGCTGACCTGGCCGGTGATCGTCGCCAGCGGCAGCGCCCCTCCGCCCCCGCCGCCGCTGGGCGGCACCGTGGGGAAGAGCAGGATGGTGATGTTCTCGGCGTCGACGGCCTGGACGCTGGCCGAGGAGTGGCCCGCCGCCGTGGCCGAGACGAACTGGTTGCCGAAGACGTCATTGCCGGAGAAGGTCAGCAGGCCGCGCTCGTCGGTGAAGCCCTGGTGATCGGTGACGCCGTCGACCGTCAGCATCACGAAGGCGTCCTCGACCGGCGATCCCTGGATCGAGAAGACGCTGACGTTGACCGTGCCCCGGATCGCGTCGCCCCAGGCGCCGCCGAAGCGGCTGGCCGGGTGGTAGTAGATGTAGGGGAAGGGGGCGCGGGCGCTCAGGCCGCCCTGGGTGACCTCCACGACGACGGCGGCCTCGTTGTGGGGGGCGCTCACGCAGGTGATCGTCGCCTGATCGACGACCCGCGCCTCAAGGCAGGGCTGCCCGCCCAGGCTCACCGCGGCCCCCGGCACGAAGCCGCGCCCGCGCACCGTGACCGCCGTGCCGCCGGCGATGCTGCCCCTGAGCGGCTGGAAGGAGCTGACCTCGACCGGCGCCGTGAAGCGGTAGCCCTCGGGGAGCCGGTGGGTCTGCCTGGGCTCCGAGGCGACGACGTCGTTGAGCCCGAGGCTGCCGGGGGGCGACACGGCCCGCGCCAGCTGCCCGCTCTCCACGACGAGATCGCGGACCTCCATCGGCCCGATGAAGAAGCGCGTGCCGGGGTCGAAGCCGCGGCCTCGGAAGGTCAGCGCGGTCCCGCCTGCGGTCGGCCCCTCGTCGGGCGAGACGCTGTCGACGCGCAGCGTCTCCAGGTAGGTGTAGCCTCCAGCCAGCGCCGACACGCCGCGCTCCGTCGACACCCGCACGTCCGCAGGCCCGAGGGCGCCCTGGGGCGTCCGGGCGCGGATGGCGGAGGCCGTGACCTCGATCAGGAGCGCCTGGGCGCCGCCGATGGTCACCTCCAGATCGTCGCCGTCGAGGCCCGAGCCTGAGAGGATGACCTCCTGCCCGCCGACGGCTGGCCCCTCGTTGGGAAAAATCGAAGCAAGAACAAGCCCTTCGACACCCTGGCCGAGGTAGGTGTAGCCGCCGGGGAGGCCGTCGGCGCCGTTGGCGTTCTGCACCTCGATGTCCACGGAGCCAGCCGGCCCAGGAGGGACGGTGACCTCGACGCGGGTGTCGTTGACGACGTTGACCCTCGCCGGGATGCCCCCGAAGGTGACGCGGGTGTCCGGCGTCAGGCCGCGTCCGGACAGGATGGTCACGCCGCCGCCGGATCTGGGCCCCGCGGCGGGCAGGAGCCTGTCGACGGTGACGGCGTCGATGAAGCGGTAGGCGCCCGCAGCGGTGGCCGAGGTGAAGGCGTCGGTCACGCGCACGTCCACCAGGCCGGCGGCGCGCTCCGGGGTCACGACGACGAGGCGCGTGTCCGAGACGCGGGTCACCTCCACGGCCGCCCGCCCCCCGAAGCTGACCTCCACGCGCTGCTCGAAGGCCGCGCCGACGATCTCGACGATCTCGCCGCCGCCCGAGGAGCCCCGCGCGGGCACCACGGCGTCGATGCGCAGCGGCGCCACGTAGGTGAAGCCTCTATCGAGCGCGTCGCTCTGCTCGCCGTCGATGATCTTGACCTCGGAGGGGCCGGCGAAGCCCGGCGGGGTCAGGGCCTGGAGGGTGTGCTGGGACAGGATCCGGACCTCGGCCGCGAGGCGACCGGCGATCAGCACCTGGGGCGAGCTGAGCTGCCCGGCGACCGTGATGACGACCAGCGTGCCGCCCTCGACGGAGCCAATATCCGGCGACACGCTCAAGACGCGCAGCTGCGCATCAGGCTCCGGCTCGGGCTCAGGCTCCGGCTCAGGCTCGGGCTCGGGATCCGGTGCTGGCTCCGGCTCGGTGGCGTCGGCTGGGCCAGGGACGTCCTCGTCCTGGGCGACGTCGGGCTCGGCGGTGGCGTCCGGAGTGGGGTTCGCGTCTGGGGGATCGGGGTTGTCGGCGTCGGGGAGGTCGATCGCGGGACCTGAACCGAAGGATCCCGTGGGGTTGTCGCCGCACCCCGCGAGGCCCAGGGCCAGCAGAGCGAACAGCGACGAGGCCAGCAGGAGGTTGAGGCCGGGAACAGCGCGCGGTGGGGATGGCTTCATGCTCGCCCTTGCGGCCAGATGACGGCCGCTGTCCATGGGGCCCGACGCGCCCGCGTGCGTCAGGCCCGATGAGGTGGAGGGCGCCTCCCAGTCGGCGCCCAGCCTGCGCCTCTTCAGCGCAGCTGGATGGTCCAGGCCGTGGAGGAGAAGACCTCCCAGTTGTCCAGGCCGAAGTCGTTGTATTCAAAGTTGTCGTAGTCGAACTCGAAGGCCCGGGCCGAGGTCACGTACATCGCCAGGGCGCCGCCGACGTAAGGGGCCGGGCGCTCGTCGATGGGCAGATCCGAGAAGTCGGGCAGCTCGGGAAGCTGGAAGTAGGGCTCGTTGCCGGGCAGGATGACGTCCCAGACCGGCGTGCGATCGAACTTCTCGATCTGGATGAAGTAGAAGTCGGGCGGCGAGACCGAATTGGGCCTGAACTCGACGTAGTTGTTGACCACGCGGCCCCCGTCGGTGGGGTTGAGCGGGGTCGGCACGCCCAGCAGCGGCGGCAGCTCCACGAGGCCATCGGGCACGACGTTGCGCTGGATCGCGAGGCTGTAGGGGGCCGCGCCGTTGGTCCACGCCCCGCCGAGGATGAAGTAGTTCACGTCCGAGAGGATGCCCTCAAGGGCGGGCTGGTGCTCGGCGGTGACGAACTCGCCGGGGCCCTCGGCCACGTCGATCCCCCCGAAGGTCCCCTCGAAGCCGAAGTCCAGGTAGGGGATGACGAGGTTGACGTTGGGGCCGGGGTTGCCGCGCGGGGCGTTGGTGACCTTGAAGGTGATCGGGCGGTTGAGCGGGATGTCGGCCTCCAGATCGACGTTGTAGGTCTGCCCCTGCGAGACGAAGAGGTAGCGCCGCACGCCCATGTAGAGGGGCGTGAACTCCTCGGTGAGGTTGTTGAACAGGCCCGCGACCACGATCACGGCCACGTCGCCCAGGCGGCTCTGCAGGGTGTAGCGGCCGTTGCCCAGCACCACATTGCCGTTGCCGGTCGGGGGGTTGCCTCTGAAGGGGCTCGGCGTCGTCGTCATGACCATGGCCAGCTCGAACTCGTTGGGGCCAGGATCGCCGACCTTCTCGACGCCGCTGATGTAACCCGTAATCGTCCCCAGCGGCGGCCCTCCCGGCGGCGAGCCGTCGCCTTCGAGCGGCGAGAGGAAGACCGTGACGTTCTCGGCGTTGAAGGACTGCACCGTCGCGGACGAGAAGCCCGCCGCCACGGCCGTGACGTTCTGGCGGCCGGAGAGCTCCGGCCCGGAGAAGGTCACCTGCCCGCCGGCGTTGGTGAAGCCCCGGTAGGGCGAGTTGCGCGACACCGCCAGCGTCACATAGGCGTTGGCCACCGGGCCGCCGCCCGTGCTGAAGACCGAGACGTTGACCGAGCCCTGGATAGAGTCGCCCCACACGCCCCCGAAGCGGGTCCCCGGGTTGAAGTAGGTGAAGCGCTCCGGCGCCCGGATGCTCTGCGCCCCGAAGACCATCGTCACGTCCACCGCGCCCTCGCGGCCGGCCGGCGCCAGCACCGTCACCGTCGAGGAGTCCAGCAGCCGCACCGCCGTCCCCGCGTTGATCCCGAAGCGCACCTCCGGCACCGACGCGAAGCCCTCGCCGCGCAAGACCACGAAGGTCCCCCCTGCGATGCTGCCCTTCGTCGGCGTCAGCCCGAAGATGTTGACCTCCTGCGTGTAGGTGAAGCCCTCCTCCAGCGTCGAGGCCAGCTGGCCCTCGCGCACCGTCACGTCGACCGCCCCCAGAGCGCCCGGCGGCACGACGACCACGAGCTCGTCCGAGCTGCCCGAGCGCACCTCGGCCCGCTGCGACCCGAAGTACACCAGGCTCTGATCCGTGAAGCCCTCGCCCGAGATCCGCACCTCGACGCCGCCAGACACATGGGCGGTGGCGGGGGCGACCGCCTCGACCTCCAGCGTCGGGACGTAGCTGTAGGCGCCCCTGAGCGTCACGGCGCCCTCGTCCGTCCTCACCACCAGATCCGCGAGGCCGACAGCCCCGGCCGGCGTGATCCCGGTCGCGGTCGTCGCCGTGACCTCGTCGATCTCCACCTCATCGCCGCCGAGGGTGATGGAGAGGCCCGGCGCGTCGAGGCGCTGGCCGACGATCGTCACCAGCTGACCGCCCGAAGCCGGCCCCGACGTGGGGCTCAGGCCATAGACCTCAAGGTCCTGGGCCACCCGGTTGAAGTAGTAATAACCCTGCAGCAGCCCCGCGATGCCGTTGTCGTTGCTCACCTGCACGTTGACGAAGCCCACAGGCCCCGGCGGCACGGTCGCGCGCAGCTCGCCGCTGCTGACGAACTGGCCGTCGACCTCGATGTCTCCGAAGCGCACGCGGGTGGACTGGTCAAAGCCCGCCCCAAAGAGCGTGACCTCGTTGCCCCCGCGCGACGACCCCGCCGAGGGGAAGACGCGCGCCAGATCCACGGCCTCGTAATAGACGATCCCGCCGGCCAGCAGCGCCGAGCTGTTCCGATCCGTCAGGCGGACGTCCTGGCGGCCAACCTGGCCCGGCGGCGTGACGATCTGAAGCGTCTCGGCGCTGACGAAGTCCACCTCGATGGCCGCGCGGCCGCCCACCGTCACCAGCGTCTGCTCGCTGAAGCCCGAGCCCGAGACGATCACCGTCTCCCCGCCGATCGACGGCGAGCGCCCCGGCGACACCCGCGTCACCGAGAGCGGCTCGAAGTAGCTGAAGGCCTGGACGAGCTCGTCGTCGCCGTACTCCGTCGTGACCTTGACGTTGACGTGCCCCACCGCGCCCGGCGGGGTCCGGCCGATGAGCTGCGAGTCGCTGATGATCTGAACCTGCTGCATCCGCCGCGCGGCGAAGAAGACCTCGGTCTGCTCCGTAAAGCCGTCGCCCGTGATCAACACCTCCGTCCCGCCCACCACCGAGCCGCGCGTCGGGGTCAACTCCAGCAGCGTCGGCGGCCGCTGGGGATCCACCATCTCGGGCTCACCCTCAGGCTCACCCTCGGGCTCTCCCTCAGGCTCTCCCTCCGGCTCCGCCTCCGGCATCCCCTCCGGCTCGACTTCGGGCGTGGCCTCGGGCGTCGCCTCGGGTGTCGCCTCAGGCGTAGCCTCGGGCGTGGCCTCGGGTGTCGCCTCGGGCGCCCCTTCCGGCTCGTTGTCCACCTCGGGGCCTGGATCGACCGGACCAAACTGGCCCCTCGGGTTGTCTGAACAACCCGCGAGCACCAATGCGGCGCTCAAGAGGCCCAATCCGAGGGCCCTGAGCGTCATCGCCCTCATGAGAGGGTGGGTATGCCGTGATCGATCGTCCATCGCCAACTCCTGTGCTGTATCTGACAAAAACAATGGACGCCCCTTCCTGCGTTGCGGAAGGCGACGTGCATGTCTTTTGTGTAAAGAAATCGAGAACTTCCTTCTTGAGGTCGGAAGCGAGAGTGGCCCTGGTCACACCACCACAGGGCATCAATATAGAGAGCAGGCCGTGGAGACGCAAGCGGCCCTCTCCCCCTTCGCGGGCGGGGCATGAGGCGGCAGCGCGGCCTGCGCATCGTCAGGGCGTGGGGGGCAGAGGGCGGGCGTCAGGAGCAAGGCAATCGCGAAGTCGACTTCGATGATGGACAAGGGGAGAGCGGCGAGCCGGCTTCGTTGAAGCACACGTCGAGCTCGGCGCGTCGACTTCGTTGACGGACAAGGGGGATCGGCGAGTCGACTTCGTTGATGCGATCCGCACGTTGTCGGTCCACCCGGGCTCGCGCCCGGGCCTACAATTTGTCCAGGCACGCCCCTCCGGGGCTGGCGACGGGACGTCAACCTTCAAGCGGCAGACTCTCTCAAAGGCGAGCGATGCCTGCTTCCCAGCCCCCAACATCTCCTGTGAGTTCGACCCAGGCGACACGCCCCACGAACGCTGACACCCCTGGCCAGCCCCGCCGTATGGCGGGGCGACGCAGGACAAAACCCAAGGCCCGGGCGCAAGCCCGGGTGGACCGTCAACGTGCAGAGCTCACCCAACGAAGTCGACTCGCCGATCTCACCTTGTCCATCAACGAAGTCGACCCGCCGATCCCGACGTGACCGCCATCGAAGTCGACTCGTTGATCTCGACGTGCCCATCACCGAAGTCGACTCCCAGATCTCGACGTGACCGTCATCGAAGTCGACTCGCCGATCCCAACGTGTGCGTCACCGAAGTCGACTCGCCGATCTCGACGTGACCGCCATCGAAGTCGACTCGCCGATCCCGACGTGCCCGTCATCGAAGTCGACTCGACGATCCCGACGTGTCCACCATCGAAGTCGACTTTGCGATTGCCCTGGTGTCAGGAGCGGCGGACCTTGACCAGGTCGTTGATCGCCTCGAAGTCCTCCAGGCGCTCGGGGGTGGGCTGGTGGATGGCGCGCTCGGGGTTCTCGGCCTGTTGACGGGCGATCTGGTTGCGCTCGCGCTCGGCGCGCTTGAGCTCCTTGGCCCGCTCGGCGGCCTGCTTGGCCTGAAACCAGGTGCTCCCGAACTTCTTCTCCGTGCAGGCCGTGCACAGCACCGGCCCCGAGGTCCTGGGCATGTAGTCCAGAACCTCCCTTTTAGCGCATTGATCGCATTGGATGGGGAAGGAGACGCGGGTGCCGTGATCGATCCTGGGGATGTGGACGCTGTTGGCGCTCGACCTCCCCTCCCGGCCTTTATCGAAGTAGCTCTGGCGCCGATCTCGCTCCTCCCTGGCCGTCCCGTGGCACTTGGAGCACAGGACGTTGCTGCCCGCGCGGGGCTCGAAGGGCACGAAGTCCTTGGACCCGCACTCGACGCAGGAGATCTCGTAGATCTTGTTCTGGGGCCCTCGGCGCCCGCCGGAGCCTCCGGGGCGCCCCTCCCCTCGGCCCGGCCCAGGCCGGCCGCCCTCATCTTGCCGGCCGCCGCCCTCACGCCTCGGGCCGCGATCGTTGCCGGGCCGCCCGCCCTCGCCGCGGGGGCCACGATCCTCTCTGGACCCGCCCTCGCCGCGCGCGCGGCCGCGCTCGTCGCCCTGACCCCTCGCTGGGCCGCCCTCACGGCGAGGTCCGGAGCGCTTGTCGGCGCGTTCGTCGCGCCGGTTGTCGCTGGTGCGTCCTTCGGATCTGCCCCCGACCGCCTTGTCCTTGCCGAAGCAGGCGCGGCACTTGAGCGCGCTTCCTGGGCGGGGCTGGAAGGGCACCTTGCCGCTGGCGCCGCAAGATGAGCAATTAAAATCAAACAACTTCGATGACTTATCCATGACACCTCCCCCCTCACTGCTGAACAACGCGTCAGGGCAGATCCTCTTCTTCAGGCCCAGGGCGGGCCATTTGGGGGCAACTTGACGCCTGTGACCTCCCGTGTCAAGCCGAGCAGGCCGAGCGTATTGACAGGGGCGGCCAGAGGTCGGAACATTCCGCCGCACCAATCACCGGCGGGCGCACCTGGCCCGCGCTCGACTTTGACCCTGTCAGGACTTCAGCACCCGCATGAGCACGATCGAAAACCTCCCCGACATGGACGTCGCCGCCCTCGAGCGCGAAGTCATCGCCCACAATTACCATTACTGGGTCCGCGCCCAGCCCATCATCTCGGACTACGATTACGACCGGCTCATCGAGGCGCTCAAGGCGCGGGCGCCGTCGAGCCGCGTGTTGCACGCCGTGGGGACGGGAGGGGCCATCCAGGATCTGGAGTTCCGCGCCCGGATCGCCGATGTCATGGCGCGCTACCCCATCCCCGACGAGCTTGATATCGGCGAGAAGGTCACCCACGACTCCGTGATGCTCTCGCTGGAGAAGTGCTACGACGAGGACACGCTGCTCAAGTGGTTCGACAAGTTCGAAGGGGACGCGGTCGTCTCGCCCAAGGTGGACGGCGTGGCCTTGAGCCTGAAGTACCGCGAGGGCCGGCTGGTGCTGGCGGCCACGCGCGGCGACGGCGCCGTCGGCGAGATCGTCACCGAGAACGCCCGCCAGATCGTCGGCCTGCCCCTGAGGGTCGACGGCGCGGCCTTCGAGGTCCGCGGCGAGGCCTACATGCCCAACAGCATCTTCGAGGCCCACTTCAAGGATCAGTTCGCCAACACGCGCAACCTGACCGCCGGCGGCCTCAAGCAGAAGGACTCGGCCAGGACGGCCAACTACAAGCTGCGCTTTCTGGCCTACGACATCATCGGCGAGCGCTTCGCCACCGAGGTCGAGAAGGCCGCGCGCCTCAAGGCGCTGGGCTTCGAGTCCGTCGAGCCGCAGCTCGTCGACCGCGCCCACCTCCAGGCGGCCTACGATCGCATCCTGGCCATCCGCGGCAAGCTCGACTACGAGACCGACGGGATCGTCTTCCGCGCCAACCGGCTCGACGAGCAGGCTCGCCTGGGGTTGACCGCCCACCACCCGCGCTACGCCATCGCCTACAAGTTCCAGGGCGACTCGGGCACCTCCATCCTGCGCGAGGTCGAGTGGAGCGTGTCGCGCACCGGCGCCATCAACCCGGTCGCCGTGGTCGACCCGGTCGAGCTCTCCGGCGCCAGCGTCACCCGCGCCTCGCTGCACAACCTGGCGATCATGGAGTCGCTGGGCAAGGACGGGCAGCTCTTCCTCGGCTCCGAGGTGCTGATGATGCGCCGCGGCGGCGTCATCCCCCACGTCGAGGCCATCCTGAGCCACGGCGCGGTGCAGGTGGCGATCCCGACGGCCTGCCCGGACTGCGGCGGCGAGGCGTGGCGGCTTCGCGACGTGCTGATGGCCCGCCACACCGAGAGCTGCAGGATCTACCAGCTTCGCAACCTGGAGCACTTCATCAGCACGCTCAAGGCCGACGGCTTCGGCCCCATCGTCCTGGCCCAGCTCTTCGACGCCGGCTTGCTGCGCTCCGTGGCCGACTTCTTCCGCCTGGAGGCCCACCGCATCCAGCACCTCGAGCGCATGGGGGAGCGCTCGGCCCAGAAGCTGGTCGCCAACGTCCAGAGCTGCCGGAGGCTGCCCGCCGAGGTCTTCCTGCGCGCCCTGAGCATCGATGAGCTCGGCAAGCACGTCTCCAAGCTCCTGGCCGAGACCTACGGCAACCTCGACCGCATCCGCGCCCTGGAGGCCAGCGAGCTCGCCGGCCTGCACACCATCGGCGACACCATCGCGCAGGCCGTCGTGGAGGGCCTCAAGGAGAAGTCCAAGCTCATCGACGAGCTGCTCGGCTTCATCACCCTGAGCTGGCCCGGCGAGCTGGCCTCCGAGACCCCGATCACCCGCTCGGCGCTCTCGGGCAAGAGCGTCCTCTTCACCGGCGCGATGGCCTCGATGACGCGCGGCAAGGCCCAGGATCTCGTCAACGCCCACGGCGCCACCGCCGCCGGCGCCGTCACCAAGACCCTCGACCTGCTCGTCCTGGGCGACAAGGACATGGATCGCTTCAAGACCGGCTGGCGCTCCAGCAAGCTCCAGAAGGCCGAGCAGCTCATCGGCCAGGGCGCCGCGCTCAAGATCATCTCCGAGAGCGACTTCCTGGCCCTGGTCAACGCCATCGAAGCCTGACGCGCCGCCTCCGGCCTGCCGGCCTCGCCGCTGGGCACCGGCAGGCCCGCGCCCGACTCCGCCCGCGACGGCCACCAGGCCCCGCGGCGCAAGGCCCGATCAAGGACGATCGGGCGCCACCTCGACCCAGGAGCAGACGCCATGAGGCCGACAGCACCACCCCACGCGCCCCGAACACCCCCCAGATCCGCACACTCATTCACTTTTTTGCCGAAGCCGGGGATCGCAACAGCGCTCGCCTTCGCCCTCGTCGTCCTGAGCTGCGCCCCCTCCCCCACCTTCGTCGCCAGCGCCGAGCCCCTCCACCCGGCCAGGACCCGCACCCTCTCGCGCACCGAGCCGCCCGAGGGCGAGCCGTCCAAGCGCGACCCCCTCTCCTCCGAGGCCCCCGATCCCGAGCCAGAGCCGGTCGCCCTTGTCGAGGATCTGCCCTACACCCGGATCATCGACCCCGGGCGGGACGTCCCCGGCTCTCTGAGCCTGGGCGACACCTCCGACGGGGTCCTGCTGCGCTCGGCGGCCCTGCCCATCGAGGGCGAGCACCACGCCGTGCTGGACAACGTGCGCGCCCGGAACACGAACTTCGGCACCGAGGAGCTCGTCTCCCTCATCCTCCACGCCGGCCGCGCCGTCCAGGAGGCCCACCCTGGCCCGCGCCTCATGCTGGGCAACATGTCGGTCAAGGGCGGCGGCGACATCTCGTGGAGCCGCTCGCACAACTCCGGCCGCGACGCCGATCTGGCCTTCTTCGTCCTGGACGCCCGACAAGAGCCCGTCGAGGCCCCCTCGCTGTTGGAGTTCGGCCCCGACCTCAAGGCCAGCAAGGGCCGCTTCCTCTTCGACGTCGCGCGCAACTGGAGCCTCGTCAAGGCGCTGATCACCCACGAGGGGTCGCAGGTCCAGTGGCTCTTCATCGCCACCTGGCTGCGCGACGCGCTCCTGGAGCACGCCCGCGCTCAAGGCGAGGACGCCGAGATCATCGAGCGCGCCGAGAAGATCCTCTGGCAGCCCACCGACTCCTCGCCTCACTCGGATCACCTGCACTTGCGGATCTACTGCCCCAAGACCGACATGCTGGAGGGCTGCATCAACGGCTCGCCGCTGTGGTCCTGGGTGGACACCTTCAAGGTCGACCTCGAAGCCCGAATGCGCGCCCTGCTCATGGGCCTCAACGATCCAGATCCGGCGGTGCGCCTGGGCGTCCTGGGCTGGCTCGATCGGATCCAGGCCACCGACAGCGCCGCGACGCTGGCCGCCGTCGCCCTCTTCGACGAGAACCCCGCCGTCCGGGAGAAGACCCTCACCCTGATCGGCCAGTGGCGACCGCGCGACCCCGAGGTCTACAGCGCCCTCGAAGCCTTCATCCGAGGCCCCGGCGGCGGCGTCGCCGTCGACGATCCCGCCTTCACCTTCCCCCGAAAGCCCTCGGGCGAGGGCCAAGGCAGCGCCGTTGTTGAAGAATCCGACCAGCGCGCGCCGAGGCCGCCGGAGCACGCCTCCCCCTTCGTCGAGGACCCGCACCGCACGGCGTCCCAGATCAGCCGCGCCTACGACGTGCTGACGCGCGTCGGCGCCAACCAGTCGCTGCCCCTGCTGACCCAGGCGCTGGCCTCCGAGCGCCGGATCGGCGACGACCTGGCGAACAGCACCGCCGAGCGCGCGATGGCGGCCCGCGCCACGCGCAACATCATGTCCCTCTCCCTCGTCCCCGCCCTCATCGACGCCCTGGACACCCCGGACGAGGAGGTCCGGGCGGAGGTCGCCGAGACGCTGAAGCGGATCACCAACCACAGCTTCAAGATCCGCTGGGAGCGCCCGATGAAGGACCGGGCTCGGCGCGACGGCGTCAACAAGTGGAAGGAGTGGTGGAAGGACAACAAGAACAAGAGCCGGGACGCGCTGGTCTTGAGCGGCTTCAAGGAGGCCGGAGTCAAGATCCCCGATCTGGTCAGCTACGCCGCCATCGACAAGCTCATGCCCGTCCTCCGGCGCGACGATCACCTCGGCTACAACGCCGCGCTCGTCGTCGCCGAGCGCACAGGGCGCTGGCATCTGCTGTCGCAATCAAGCGGGCAGGTCCGCGCTCAACGTTGGAGTCGGTGGTGGAAGCAGAACCGCAACCGCCTCAAGCGGCAGTGGTGACCCGCCCGGCGAGCAGGCCAGCGGCGGTGGTGGCCCGCCCGGCGAGCGGGCGAGCTGACACGCGCGGGCGCGCATGTGTCGGAGACATCAACGGGAACCTCAGACGAGGCCCTTGTTGCGCTTGAGGGCGTCCAGCGCGCGCTCGTACTCGATGTCCCAGGCGTTGGAGCCCTCTTCGAGGTTCTTGAGCTTTCCGCGGACCTCGCGGTCCAGCTCCGTCTCGATGTTGGCGTGCAGCTTGAGCGTCTTGTTGATCGAGACGGCCAGATCCCTGTCCTCGCCGAAGACCTCTTCGATGTTGGCGCTGTGCATCAGGATCTCGATGAGCTGGGCGATGAGCCAGTCGATCGCCTCGTCGCCAATCCCGAAGTCCCTATCCTTGGCCAGCCTGCGCTTGATGCGACCAAAGGCGGCGTTGCCGAGCCCTCGCTCGCGGGTCATCTCGCGGGCCTCGTCGTTGATCTCCCGCTCAGTCCGGATGTACTCGCGCAGGATCGACTCCAGATCGGCCTCGGCCTCGGCCTTGAACTCCCCGTCCACCTCGACGAGCTCCTCGTCGATGAGGCGGTCGATCAAATCGCGAGAGATGGCCTTGGCCTGACCAGGATAGATTTTCATGACGTCTCCATGAATCGGTCCCAACAATCGGCCCATGCGCATAGCACAGCGCCCCTGCCAGGGCAACGAACAAGTCACCGCCAGATCTCATATTCCCACCCGAGCGCGGCCTCCCCTGCGCCTCCAACGCGAGCCCGCCTTGCGACCTGGGCAGCCCCCTCTATAATATTGGAGGGGATGAAACGAACAGCGCAGCAGGTTCTGTCCACTGTCCACGCAAGGCCGCGCAAGGCAAACCCCGATCATGACGCGTAGAGACGAGTCCAGAACGCTGCTCCTGACCCTGGTCGCCGCTCTGTCGCTGCTGACCCACGTCCCCGCCCTCATGGCCCTGGCCCACCTCTTCCCGCAGACCGCCGAGACCCTCGAAGACCTCGCCCAAATCGACGAGATCGATCTGGTCGACGACCCTGAGGAGGAGGAGGAGGAGAAGGAGGAGCCTCAGATCGTCTCCCTGGACAAGCCGAAGGACGAGACGGAGGCCCCCGAGGACGCCAGGTTCGTCGATCGCTACAACCAGAAGGTCGACGCGGACAGGCAGACCGTCCGCAAGCGAGACGGCCTCGCGGTCGGCCAGCCCGCCCCCGCCGAGCCCAACCCCAGGCAGGCCGCCCAGGGCGACCCGGCCGCGGACCCGAAGGACAGGCGCGACGAGGCCAGGACCCAGGACCCCAAGCAGGCCAACCCCGACACCCCCGACGGCGTCGAGGCCCGCGACGACAAGCCCGACAACGCCGAGCGCGAGGACTCCGCCGAGGCCACCCCGCCCGGCGCCGAGCAGGGCGGCCCGGATGTCGAGGCGAGCGACATCCTGCCCAACTTCAACAACGCCAAGGGCGAGGGCGGCGACGGGAGGATTCAGGACTACCTGGACGTCGAGGAGGGCGACAAAGATCTGCTCAACCGAAAGCGGGTCCGCTACTGGGCCTACTTCGACCGGATGAAGACCGCCGTCAGCCAGCACTGGCGCCCCAGCGAGACCTACCGGCTCCACGACCCGAGGCGCCAGATCTACGGCGTCGAAGACCGCATGACGATCATCAGCGTCGTCCTCAACGGAGACGGCTCCGTCAGCAAGCTCCACGTCGAAAAGCCCAGCGGCGCCCCCTTCCTCGACGACGAGGCCGTCCGGGCCTTCCGCGCCGCCGCGGCCTTCCCCAACCCCCCCGAGGCCATCAAGGATCGCAACGGCCAGATCAGCCTGCGCTTCGGCTTCTACCTCAACATCCAGACCAGCGGCTCCCGGATCATCCGATTCCGCCAGTGAGGGACGGATCGGCGGGGATTACGGGTCGTGGCCTTCATCCGTTACAGGCCGAGGACTTCGTCGATTACAGACCGAGGACTTCGTTGATTACAGACCGAGGACTTCGTTGATTACAGACCGAGGACTTCGTTGATTACAGACCGAGGACTTCGTCCATCAAAGACCGAGGACTTCGTCCATCCCGTAGAGCCCTGCCCGCTTCCCCTTGATCCAACGGGCGGCGCGGAGCGCGCCCTTGGAGAAGACGCTGCGTGAGGAGGCGCGGTGGGTGATCTCCAGGCGCTCGCCGTCGCCGAGGAAGTAGACCGTGTGCTCGCCGGCCACGTCGCCGCCGCGCAGGACCTGCATGCCGATCTCGCCGGGGGAGCGGGGCTTGAAGCCCTGTCGGCCGAAGGTCAGCTGGGTGGTCGGGTCGAGGCCGCGGGCCTCGCAGAGGACCTCGGCGAGGCGCAGGGCGGTGCCGGAGGGCGAGTCGACCTTGTGGCGGTGGTGCATCTCGAAGACTTCGAGGTCGAAGTCCTCGCCGAGGGCCTCGGTGGCGATGCGCAGCAGCCAAATCATCATGTTGATGCCGACGCTCATGTTGGGCGAGAAGACCAGCGGGATGGTCTCGGCGAAGGCGGCCAGTTCGAAGCGCTGCTCGCCGCTCAGGCCCGTGGTGCCGACGACCGCCGCGACGCCCGCGCGGGCGGCCGCATCGAGGGCGCCGAGGGTGGCCTCCGGGCGCGTGAAGTCGATCATGACGTCGGCGCCTTCGAGGGCGGCGGCCAGATCCGAGACGACGCGCAGGTAGGGCAGATCGGGGTTGGGGCTGGAGCCGATGATGGGGTGCGAGGGCAGCTCGACCGCGCCGTGGACGACGAAGTCTTCGTCGCGCCTCGCCGCCTCGATGATGTCCTGGCCCATCCTCCCGCCCGCGCCGAGCACCACGACCCGGACAGGCTCGATCCGACCGGGCTCGATCCGAGCGGGCTCGGCCTGACCCGGCTCGGCCTGATCGGGCTCGGCGGACTCTTCGATGTCAGCAATGTCCATGATCCACCTCATGTTGTTGAGGGCGTGCCCTGCGGCGACCACCTTTCCAGTTGCCGGGCCCTGCGGCGACGGCGACCCCCCTTCTAGTTGCTGGGGACGAGCCCTTCGGCGACCGCGACCGCCGTCAGCCTGTCCACCAACGCCGCCGAGGCCGGGGCATGGGGCAGCCGGACGCGCGCGCCGCAGACGCCCATGAGGGACAGGAGGACCTTGGTCGGCACCGGGTTGGCGTCGCTGAAGCAGGCCGCGCCGAGCCGGTTGGCCTTCAAGTGCATCAGCCTGCCGAGGTTGAGGTCGCTGGCGCGGGCCGTGGCGACGAGGTCGCTCATCAGGCCGGGGGCCACGTTCGAGACGACCGAGATGCAGCCGTGGCCGCCCATGGCGCAGAAGGGGAAGGTGGAAAAGTCGTCGCCGCTCAGGTAGGTGAGGCGATTGCCGGCGCGGGCCATGATCTCCGTGCCGAGCCTCATGTCCCCAGAGGCCTCCTTGATCGAGACGATGTTGTCGATCTCGGCCAGGCGCCCCACCGTCTCGGCGCTCAGGCTGATGACGGTCCGGCCGGGGACGTTGTACAGGACGACGGGCATGCCGACCGAGGCGATGGCCTCGAAGTGCAAGAAGAGCCCCTCCTGGTTGGGCTTGTTGTAGTAGGGCACGACGGCCAGGCAGGCGTCGGCGCCCAGCGCCAGGGCGGCGCGGGTCATCTCGACGCTGGCGCGGGTGTCGTTCGACCCCGTCCCAACGACGACGGGGACGCGGCCGGCGGCCTGCTCCACGACGATCCGCATGACGGCCAGCTTCTCCTCCTTGGAGAGGGTCGCCGACTCGCCGGTCGTCCCGCAAGCCACCAGCCCGTCGATCCTGCCCTCGATCTGGAACTCGACCAGGGCGCGCAGCGCGGCCTCGTCGATCATCCCGTCATCGCCAAAGGGGGTCACGAGGGCGGTCATCGCCCCAGTCAAGCTCAACATCGCCCGCTCCCTGTGTGGTCAGCCCCGCACGACCTTGAGGGCCGCGCGCAGCATCTCGTTGAAGGACAGCCCCTCACCCATGGCCTGCACCTCGGCGACGGCCCTGTCGGTCGTCGCGGGGGGGTAGCCCAGGTTGCTCAGCGCCGAGCGCAGATCCTCCAGCGGCCCTCGTTGAGACAGCGCCGCCTGGAGGCTGCCGGCCATCGCCATCGAGCCCGACGCCCCCAGATCGATCTTGCCCATCGCGTCCTTGAGCTCAAGGACGAGGCGCTCGGCCGTCTTCTTGCCGACGCCCTTGATCGCGCACAAGCCCCTGATATCGTTGCGCAAGATCGCCGCGACCACCTCCGCGCCCGTCATCCCGGACAAGAAGCTCAAGCCCATCTTCGGGCCCACGCCGCTGACGCTGATGAGCTTGACGAAGACCTTGCGATCGGCCTCCTCCGTGAAGCCAAAGAGCTCCAGAGCGTCCTCTCGAACGCTCAACCAGGTGTGCAGGTCGGCCTCCTCACCCACCCCCGGCAGCCGCTCCAGGCTCGTCATCGGGATCGCCACGCGGAAGCCGAGCCCGTGGACGTCGATAACCGCGCCCTCGAAATCCTTGTGAAGGACCTTTCCCCTCAACCTTGAGATCATCGCGCCCCCTTGTCCTGACCCCCTGCGCTCACCCGCCGGCAAGTCATTCGTCGACCAGAGCCTACTATACAAAATAGCAGGCTCCGGTCGCAAGCAGCGCGCCGCTATTTCTTCTCGTCCTTCTTCTCGTCCTTCTTATCGTCCTTCTTATCGCCCTCGGCGTCCTTGTCGTCGCCCTCGGCGTCCTTGTCACCCTCGGCGTCCTTGTCGCCCTCCTCCTTCTCGGCGGGCTTCTCGGGCCTCGGGGGGACCTGGCCCCAGGTGAAGCCGACCGAGAGCGTCGGGGCGGCGAAGTCCAGCGGCGTGTCGCCCGCCGTCAGCCCCGTGACCTCGTCCAGGTCCACGGCGCCGCCGCGCGGGGTGGAGTCCAGCGCGATGAACTGCATGAAGCCGAGGCGCACGTCGATCGTGAGCTGCTCGCTGACGATGGCCCGCAGGGTCAGGTTGGGCTCGACGACGCTGGCCAGCCCCTCATAGCCGATCCCGCCCACCGCCGTCTCCGGGTTGGTGCCCTCAAGGACGTAGCCCCCCAGGCCCAGGCGCAGACCAAGAATCAGCTCGAACTTCTCCTCCGGGAAGACCAGCGCGGGCTCAATCCCGCCGTAGGTCAGCGAGAAGGCCGTCTTCGAACCGACCGAGTTCAGCCCCCCGAAGAAGACGTTGATCAGGCTCTTGTCCGTAATGTACAGGCCGCCTTGCGCCTCGAAGCGCAGCAGCCCAAGGGCGTCCGCCGGCTCGACGTTGTTCGGCACGATCACCGCGTCGTTGAGCTCCGTCAGGTCGTTGAAGGCCCACCCGATCTGCAGGCCCGCGTTCCAGCCCGGCAGCCACTGGGTCTCCTTGGGCGGCTCCGGCTCCTTGACCGGCTCCTCGACCACCGCCACCGCGAAGACCTCGACCTCGCCGCAGGCGCAGGCGTCGTCCGTCACCGTGCAGGCCACCCGCGCGTCCTTGCCCTTGAGCTCGATGTCGGTGAACTCCGCGTCCTTGTACTTGTCGCAGCGGGCCTCGAAGCCGCCCTTCATCGTCGCCAGCTCCTTCTCCGCGCACACATAGGACAGCTTCTTGAGCTCCTCGCCCTCGCCGACGACCTCACAGCCCTCGTTGATCTTCTTCTCCTCGTCGAGCATCGCCTGGCGCACCGAGACAGGCTGCGGGATCTTGATGCGATCTCCGCACTTGCAGCCCTCCTCGCTCACCTCGCAGACCATCCGCGCCCTGTCGCCGACCAGCTCGACGCCGGTGAACTGCACCTCGCTGTACTGGTCGCAGGTCACCTTCAGGCCCGCGGCCATATCCTCGACCGCCTTATCCTTGCATGTGAAAAGCAGCCCCTTGTTCTCCTCGCCCTGGCCCGCCGCTGTACACGCCTGGCTCTTGGCGTTGATCCCGTCGATGAAGGCCTGACGATCCGCGGCCGTCTTGACGATCACGATCGGCTCCTTCTCACCGCAGACGCACTCGTCGCCCACCGTGCAGAGCATCTTCTCGCCGGCCCCAAAGAGCTCGACGGTCGCAAAGCCAGCCTTCTTGTACTGCTTGCAGGTGACCTTCAAGCCGGCCGCCATCTCGTCCACCGCCTTCTCGGCGCAGGTGAAGGACATCGCCTTGAGGTCGTCGCCGCCGCCGGCCACCTCGCAATCCTCGCTCTTGTCGTTGACGCCGTCGATGAAGACCTGGCGCTTCTTGCCCGCCTCCGTCAGCTCCTTGGGCGGCTCGGGCTTGACCGGCTCCTCCTTGGCGACGGTAGCCTCCGGGGCGACAGGCTCCTCATCCTTCGGCTTCTCCCCCTCCGGCTTCTCCTCGGCCTTGGGCGCCTCCTCGGCCTTGGGAGCCTCCTCCGCCTTGGGCGCCTCAGGCTCTCCGCCCTGCTGAGCCATCGCCGGGGATCCAGCGAGCAGCGCCGCGACGATGAGCGGCAGGAACAATTTGTGAGGGGCAAGGCCCCCAGCGTACAGGTTCATCTCGGTTCTCCTTTCGCGCGTTGTAATGCTGCGCTGACAGCCTCGGTCATTGAGTCTTCAGATGGGCGAGCAGGCCCCCGGAACAAAAATCATGAGTGTCGAGGGTCGCGGGAGTATAACGACCCCCCCCGTGATCTACAACACGCCAGAGGACTCAGATCGACGCAGCACAACTTCGCTCGGTGAAGTCACGATCGCACCTCCTCCCAACGCCTCACACCCCAGGCTCCATGAGCGCCCCACCCCACGCGCGACGAGCGTCCCACGCGCGAGGATCGCCCCACGCGAGTAGCGCCCACGCACGACGAGCGCCCCACGCACGACGAGCGCCCCACGCACGACGAGCGCCCCACGCTCCTCGCACCGCCCCCTGCGGGGACGGGCTCGTCGGGTGGGGCTGGAACTCCAGGGGGGCTGCGCCCTGTCGGTCGCAGGCCAGCGCACGATCCAAGTCGACACCAGAGGGCGTGAAAACCCCAATCTACAGGCCCACTTCGACGCGCTGATCCGGCCCTGCGATCCGCGCTCGTCCGCCCGCCGGCCTGCGCCCACCGGGCGCAGCCCCCCCCGCGCTTCCAGCCCCACCCGACGAGCCCGTCCCCCCTTGTGGGGGGCGGTGCGAGGAGCGTGGGGCTTGGGGCGGCGCGCGTCGAAGGGTCTGGAGCCTTCTCTGAGCCGACCTGCGCAAGACGAGCCGTGGCGTTGGCTCTGGACATGTGCGCCCGACCGGGTAGATTGCGGGGGTCTTCAACGGGGTCGGGACGAGGGCGGACGGGATCACATGGCAGCAAACCTCAAGAATCTTCGCAACATCGGGATCATGGCGCACATCGAC